>Ga0180432_10007111_pt1 | contig 14326 bp, 7 predicted proteins | sample SS_ome_10_FD_132414 | JGI IMG/M metagenome (GOLD analysis project Ga0180432, IMG submission 132414) | Hypersaline lake sediment archaeal communities from the Salton Sea, California, USA - SS_1_MS_2 metaG | ecosystem: Environmental > Aquatic > Non-marine Saline and Alkaline > Hypersaline >... | reverse complement strand
TCCAATGAAGTGGCGGGGACAGGATTCGAACCTGCGACCTCGAGGTTATGAGCCTCGCGAGCTACCGGGCTGCTCCACCCCGCGTCGGATGTTGGTATTTTATCATAAGTTCGGTCGGAGTCGAGGGGGTCGACGACCCTTTTCGCGGCGACGGTCCGGTTTTTGCCAAATGCGGCGGCGGAATAAGGCGCTTTTCCGTCAAATTGGGCCTTGTCCCGACTTCAAAACGTGGCGATTATTACTATTGGGCGGTTCTTGCTTGGCGCCCCGAGTACCAACTGTTACACTCGCAGAAGGCAGGATCGTTTCCCCCCGACGGGTTTGTGGCCTGTCGTCGCCTTTCACCCGGCAATAATCGCCTCCCTCAATTGCGAATATACATTGCCTGGAGAAAGCGCTTTGGGGTCGTTTCCGAGCGGAATCGAAACGCCCCCCTCTCGCGATGGGTACATGGAACAGGACTTTGCAAGAGCGGCTTGAAGAGGCATTTCAATGGCGGTTCCCGAATCTTTCCCAGCATCCGACGGCCAGCAGCCGGGGTCTAGGTCTCTGCCACAAGCTCAGTCCCTGCCGCAAGCCGCGCCCTTGAATCAAGCTTCGGCCGCCAAACCGCAACCTACCAGAGCGCAGCCGCTTAAGTCCGAGCCGCTCAAACCGGGCGGCGCCCGGCCGGTCGTGGTCGCCAAGGATGGTTCGGCGACGGGCATTCAACAGCGCGTCGAGGACGCGGAGATGGAAGTCGACGTTGCCGAAGCGGCCCTGCGTAACGCGCCCCCTTGGCTGGTCAGCGCCGCGGTGCATATGGTTCTCTTGATCATCCTGGCCTTGCTGGTGGTGGCGACGCAGGGAGATCACCAGATCTTCCTCCAGAGCACGCCGACCGAGGACGAGGACATTTCCGAGTTGTTCTCCCATGAGTTGGAAATGAACAACCCGCTGGGAAACGACGAGACGGCCGACGAGATCGACCCCAGTTTCACGCCGGACCACCTCCCCGAGGTGCCCGACCCGTTGGCCGCTCCGCCACAGTCGGAGATTGATCCCACGGCCGATACGACACAATCGGAAATAACCGCCGTGACCCCGGGCATCGCCTTCATGGGTCGCAACCCGGGCATGAAGCGCGCCTTGGGTAATCGCTACGGCAGCACCGGCGGAACCAGAAAGGCACTGGACGACGGGCTTGGTTGGCTTATCAAGAATCAACACGCGGACGGCTCGTGGAGTCTGGTCGGCCCCTACTCAAAGGGAGCCCGCAGCGAAAACCGGGCCGCCGCGACCGCCATGGCTCTGCTGGCTTTCCAGGGCGACGGACATACGCATCTGGAAGGAAAGCACAAGAAGGTGGTCGCCAAGGGTTGGGCATGGCTTTCCAAGCAACAAGACGAACTCGGCAACTTCTTCACCGAAGGATCGTATCACCAGAGGTTCTACACCAACGGCCAGTGCGCGATCGCAATCTGCGAGTTGTACGGCATGAGCAAGGATCAGAAATACAGGGAGCCCGCCGAGCGAGCAATCTCCTATCTACTCAAGTCCCAGGGACCGGCCGGCGCTTGGCGATATGATCCCAACGAAGGGGCCGATGTCTCGGTGACCGGCTGGATCGTCATGGCCCTGCAAAGCGCCATGATGGCCGGCTTGAAGGTGCCCGAGGAAAACCTGGAACAGATTCGACAGTACCTGGATACGGTTGGCGAACAAAACGGCAGCCGTTATCCTTATCAGGAAGGGCAACAACCAACGCTGTCGATGACGGCTGAGGGGTTGCTTTGCCGACAGTATCTCGGCTGGAAGCAAAGCGACGAGCGACTGATCAACGGGGTCGAGTGGCTCACTCAACCGGAAAACCTTATCGACTATAAGAAGGATCCCAACGTCTACTACTGGTATTACGCCACGCAAGTTCTTCGCCACATGGAAGGCGTCTACTGGAAGCGTTGGAACAACGTCATGCGGGAAGCGTTGCCCAGCAATCAGGTCAAATCCAGCCGAAACCGCAGGGAAGCCGGTAGCTGGGAACCGAATATGGACGACGTGCATGAGTCGAAGGGCGGTCGGCTGTTCACCACCTGCCTGTCGATCTACATGCTCGAGTCCTATTGGCGACACATGCCCAAGTACTCGAACATCCACCTAGAACTTCTTAAGAACGTCGGCGGCAAATAGGGCGGTTCCACGATCAATGTAGCGCCTTTTCGACAACGCAACGCTTGTGGGCGGCGGTCGCAAGAATGGATGTATCCGCTGCCCGTGAAACGCGGAGCGCAAGCGAGGGTGACTGAATAGCGATTCAACGCCGCTTGCATTCGTCATCGTACTTTGGCCAATAGCTGAATCAATTGCTGGGCGGCTACTCCTTTTCCTTCTCGATTATGTTCATCGGCGCGTCGCCGCGAACTCGCTTTAGCCATTGCGTGGCCAGCGGCTTCTTGATCGAGCCGTCGAGTTCGTACTTTGTTCGCCAGTCCCATTCGGTTACTGCCGTGGCCCAGTTCTCCGGCTGGTGGTCCTTTATGGCCAGGGCCATTATCCCGCCCGGCTTTTCGCGATAGCGGTTCGGCTCTTTCTCTTTGGCCCGTTCGAGTTCCTTGTTGAATCGCTCGGTGGGACGGCAACTGGCGTCGAGCATCGGCGGCGGCAGATCGACGAACTTGTCGGCATGCACCCGGTTGTAGATGACAACGTAGTCGATCGTTCCGGCGAAGGGCTCCTTGCCGTCTCGCGTTGTGGCGACGAAGTTGCGTTTGGCGGCCCCGGCCGGGAACACATGGGCCGGGCGAAACGTCGATGCCGTCTTGCCCACCGGTTTGTCGTTTATCCATAGAGCGATGCTGCCGCCGTCTATCTCCAGGCGGAGGCGAGTCCACTGGCCCGCTGGCACTGGTGCGTTGGCGGTGACGCTGGCAACTTCGCTCCCCGCGACAGTGGCCGTGAAAACCGGTTTGCCGTCGGCGGCCAGCTTAAGCGTCATGCGGTTGCTGGCACCGGCGCCGCAGTCCAGGAGCGTCTGCACCCGGGCCGTCTCGGGTTTTAGGGCCATGTCGATGGTGATCTGACCCATGTCCGTTGCCCGGGAATTGAGTTCCATGTATTGCGACGTGCCGTTGAAGTTATAGCCGCGGCGCTCGCCGTCGACGACCAGCGTCGGCTCGCCATGCAGATAACCGTTGTTGATCGGCGAGCAGAAATGGCGATGGTAACCATAGTATATGAAACGATCCTCGAGCATCACGCGCGACGGGTCGTTCATCGCGTAATTGTGGCGCAGGCCGTTCTTGCCGGCGTCGGTGTTGTCGTATGGCGTAATGTGCGGCAGTTGCGTGTCGTGCTCCGCCGCACTGACGCTGTACCATGCGCGTTGGTATCCGGAAAGGTTCGCTTTGCCGGTGATATGCGCCTGGCCGCCGACGCGGACGTGGCCCGAAAGTTTCGCGTCGCCGGAAACGACCGCACAATCCTCGACAGACGCACTGTCTAGCACCTGGGCATTTTCCAGCACCATTGCCGCCGGGCCGACATAGGCGGTCGGGGCCACGGTGGCCGTGGCGGCAACCCAGCCGCCGCCGTTGGGATGCATGGCGCCCCCGGTTCCTTCAAGGACGTGGTCCATCTTGCCGATCAGGGCCAAGGCGCGATGCCTCGCGTATGGGTGCGTGGCGGTGGGGAGTTTCTCCTCGACGCTCTGCTTCGCCTTTGCGATAGTTTCGTGGAACGATCGGCGCTGGGGCGTGTTGGCCGGAGTGGGCAGGATACTGTCGGCCACCTTGGTGCCGAAGGTGCCGTAATAGTCGTCGTGATCGAAACGCAAGCGGTGCGGCACGTCGGGCCGGGACCCGGTGAGTGTAGCTTGCCACGGATATCGCTGTGCCCAGCGACCGCTGGTCGTGTACAACAGCCCATGCGGTCCGGTGAGCAAGGCCGTCGGCGCGGCGGTCACGGTGAGCCAGTATCGCCGATCACCCTCCTCGCGCGGCATGGTCATCAGCCCCTTGTTCCAGAAGTCGCTGTAGCGAGTCTTCCCCTGTTTGTCGACCGCCACGATGCAAGCACGCCAGTCGCTGTAGATGTCCGGGTCGTGATAGCCCTGGAAGTCGACGACGATTTCCTTGGCGTCCGGCTCGGCAACCAGACGGATGATGTTCGTGCCATAGGCCTCGGGTGCCTCGTCCCATGGGATGCGGTAGGTCCCCGCGGCCGTGTCGACCGCTTCGAGGTGGTTTCGCGTCACGCTGAACCACGTCCGCGCGATGACGTCCTTGTTCTGTATGTCGGTTTCGGCTTGGCGAGCGCCGAACTCGGCGACCATGTCGCCGGCCGTGCGGATGCCGTCGCCCTCGGCGCACATGCCTCGCTGCTCGGCCAGCCGGGCGATGGTCTGATAAAAGTGCGGCTCGGCGGCCGATTTGGGCATCGCGAAGGTGGCGCAATAGCCCCAGTTCGGGTCTTCGTTCATCACCGACAGGAACAAGCACGTCGGGTACGCCGCGTGGAGTGCGTTGCGATAGGGGCGGCGAATGTTGTTCGTGTTCTTGTTCGCCTCGCCGCCGGTGCCGAGGTCTTGGCCGAAGTCGCAGAAAATCTCGGGATGGCCGAACCACCACAGATTCATGCCGTGGCTGTATTCGTGGTACAGAGCGATCGGCAACGCGGTAATGCCGCCGATCTGACAACCGCCATAACCGCCGCCGTTGCCGCCGCCAACGTGAACCCGATGCTTGCGTTTTACGTCCCGCTCCCAGAACTGCATCAGGTGTCCGCCGTGTTCAAGATAGGAGTACCAATACTCGGCCCCCGCCAGCGCGGAGCGATAGAACTTGTCGCGTTGCGCTGTGCGGGCCGGGTCTTCGTCCTTCGGGTGAGCGGCATAGCTGAAAACGAAGTGCGGCGACGTATACAGCACGCGTCCATCGGCCGCCTTTTCATCGCCGCCGTCGTATTCGCTCTGGTCGAGCGTTTTGCGAATGCGGGCCATCTCCTTGACGAAAAGGTCCATCACGAACTGTTGATCTTCCTTGCACAGCATCCAGCGGTGAAACACGCGGCGACGCCCGTCGGGAAAGCGGAGCAGCACGCCCGGGGCCACGATGTCGATACCGTCGTTCGGCTCTCCCAATTCATTCCCCAGCCCGCGGAATCCGATCAGGTGCGCCTTGAACTTGCGCGGCACGTCGGGCAAACGAGAATAGCCCTCGTCGTGGCGCAGCGACCATTTCTGTTCGATAAATTTGCCCTTCTTGCCGTCGAGTGTCGAGAATTCGTCGCCCTGGAGCTTGGCCTCGGGCCGAGTGTCGCTCGACCAACGGACCTCGCAGAAATCCCGCCAGCGATGGTCGATATGGTTGATTTCGAAGTAATACTTCTTGCCCGCTTCGAGCTTTTGCGGCTTGGAGGTTTGGCTGGCGGTGGCACACTGCACATTCTTCGTCCAATGCGACAAATGGCAAATGACTCGCGCGTCGGCCGGGTTGTCGTTCGGGCTTAGAAGGATATAGCCCTCGTCGTTGGCCGATATTTTGAACGTATAATCGCCCGATTCTTTCGGCGTTACAAAACCGCGGACACGGCGCAAGAATCCCTCGCCAGCGAACCAGCCAAACTCGAGTACGTCGTGCTCCTTGGTTTCCAATCCTCCGAAGCGGACGGGCTTATATTCAGGATCGAGCGCGCTGGCCGCCAGCGTCCATTCACGCTCGATCATGCCCTCGCGCAGTTCCGTATAGTCGATACCCTTTCGCGGCCACCACCGCACGCGTCGGGGGGCGTACTGCTTCGGATCGGTATCCGTGGGCGTGGTTATCTTTCGGAGCTCTACCCACGGTCGGAGCTTGCCTTCGACCGGATAGCGGGCATATTCAAAAAAGTCGTACGCCGCGTCGGTCGCCGAAGCCTGGCCATTGTCTTCAGCCGCCCAACATGATGGAAGATCGAAGCCCACCATGTAAAGAACACAGGTTGTCATGGCACATGTGCAAAGAAGGATCACTCGTCGAACGTTCATTGGGAAACCTTTCCGCGTGTAGTGTGGCGAGTTGACGGAAACTGTCGAGGTCTTTCCGTCAACCACTGCTTCCAAGTTCATTGTTTCCTGGCTGCCTCCATTCTCCCGCCATGATAAGACTTCCATGTCGCGGGTGCAAGCACGGCCAGCCACCGCTGCTCGGGAGAACCGCAAAGTCGATTTCGGGCCGTGATGCGAGTGGGGGTGGCTGGGGATGAACCACGAGGAACGAATCGTGAAGCCCCGGTGATTCACGTCTGGGGCACCGATGCTCGTGCCTCGCATCTGAAGCCCCAGCCACCCAAGAGCAGACCTTGCTGTTCTCCCGGCCAAACAGGTCGCGGACTTGTCGCCGCGCGGGGCATCTGGTAGGGTAGGAGATCGACATTTTCGGCATTTGGATGTTGCCCTGTTCCAGGCGCGCGTTTCCAGGAGGTTGTTTTATGTTTCGGCAGTTGCCCCTTGTCTTGTTCGGAAACATCGGCGGCGGGGACGCCGCGGCGAGCAGCGTGAAGGTCGATCCGATCGATCTGACGATCATCATCATCTACATGCTGGGCATAATCGCCCTGGGTATTTGGGCCGGCGTGCGACGGAAGGAAGCCAAAGGGGCCGATTACTTTCTGGCCGGAAAGTCGCTCCGCTGGCCGCTGATCGGCATGGCACTGTTCGCCACGAACATCTCGACGATCCATCTGGTCATGCTGGCCGAATCGGGCTACTGCTCGGGTCTTCTATACGGAAACTTCGAGTGGATGGCCGGCTTCACGCTGATCCTGCTCTCGTTGTTCTTCGCGCCGTTCTATATTCGCGCGGGCGTTGCCACGTTGCCCGATTTTATTGAGAAGAGATACAGCCGAGGTTGCCGGGATTTCCTGGCCGTGCTTTGCATCTTTTCGGCGGTCGTGGTGCATATCGGCTTTTCGCTTTATGCCGGGGCAAGGGTGCTGGAAGGTTGCCTGCTGAGCTATTACTTGCCCAACCCGGAGGAATACCGGATTTGGACGATCATCATCATCTGCGGCGCCACGGCCCTGTATACGATTATCGGGGGGCTGATGGCGGTGGTGGTAACCGAATCGATCCAGACGGTGGTGCTGATCGGCGGCGCGATTTGCATCACGCTGCTTGGCCTGTACAAGATGGGCTACACCGGAGAGGAACTCGGCGCCGTGGATCAGATGGTCGCCGGTTGGGCTTCTCTTAAGGACAACGTTCATCCGGCCAACTTCTCCATTTGCCGCCCCGACTCCGATCCCACGGGCTTATCGTGGTACGCGGTGTTTACCGGCTATTGGATATCGGGCATTTGGTACTGGTGTACCGACCAAACCATCGTGCAGCGTGTTTTGGGTGCCAAAGACGAGAACCACGCCCGAATCGGGCCGCTATTCGCGGCCTTCATCAAGATTCTGCCGGTGTTCATATTCGTACTGCCGGGTTTGATCTGCCTGGGGCTGATAAACAAGGGTGTAATCGATCCGCTGCCGCTGTCGGCCGACGGCACGCCCGACTCACGGCTGACGTATTCCCATCTGATCAACAACGTTCTGCCGGTGGGAGCTCGGGGCGTCGTCGTGGCGGCCCTGTTGGCAGCGCTTATGAGTACAGTTTCAGGCGCGCTGAACTCGATCGGCACGCTGGTCAGCTACGACATCTTCAAACGCTGGCGGCCGGCCGCTTCCGACCGACAACTCATAACCGTGGGCCGGATGGCGACGTTCGGAGCCATGGTGATTGCCATCGTGTGGTCCTTGGCGGTCGACCTGTTCGACAAAAGCATCTTCCAAGCGATGGTCGACTTGTTCTGCGGCGTGGCCCCGCCGGCGGCGGTGATATTCGTTTGGGGAGTATTCTGGAAGCGAACGTCGTCCAGGGCGGCCCTGATTACGCTCATCTTCGGCGCCACGGTCGGCGGAGCGGTGACGGTTATCAGCATGATGGGTTTGAACAAAATCGGCGACCTGGAGATCAACTCGCTGCTGTCGTGCTTCCTGCTGGCGGTGTTCGAGTCGGGACTGATTGTCGTTTGCTCGCTGCTGTTTCCGCATAAACATACCGAGGAAAGCGAGAAACTCGTGTGGAAGTCGCCCCTGGAAGCACTCAAGGGCGACACCGGGCGCGGGATTAACAACTACCGCTGGTGGGTCGTGGCCGTGCTGGTTGTCATGATCGGGCTCTACTGGTACTGGTGGGGAGATCGGGCATACTATCCGGTGCAAGGAACCGTCGCGCTGGCCGATGGAACGCCGGTGGCTGGGGCCAGATTGATCTTCGAATGCGAAGAGGAAAAGGCCCTGAACTTCAGCGTCATCACCGACGGCGAGGGCAAGTACGCTTATCCCACAAAGAAGAAAGCCGGCGGCGCCCCGGAGGGAACCAAGTACAAGGTCAGAATCGTGCCCGCGAAGGACCTGATCGTGCGGATGCAGGAAGGAACCGAGGAGATGGAGTTCGGCGAAGTCCTTTACGAAGTGCCCGTCGGCACGGAAATAATCGAGGAGACCCTCGTCGAGAAGCAGGATGTCGGCGACGGTTGGAAGACCGAAGTATTCAAGGACGTGTACAGTTTCAGCCTTGTGGCCAAGGGAAATGCCGTCGATGATTCACAAGTAGCGGGACCCAGGATAAACGTGTCAAGGGACGACCTGACGAAGATCATCCGAGCGACGAACGTCCCGGAGGGTTTCCGCACGTTTGACGGTTCCCGCTTGAATTTCACCGTGAAGAAAGTGCCGATCTTCACCACCGACAGAGGACAATACTACGAAGGTTACGAGTTCGAGTTGAAGTAGCGGAGCGCGGCCCCTCGGCCATGTCCCGTCCGATTATCCACGGAGTATTCCATGTCGAAGATACTGCGATGCAAGGCCTGCGGTTATCTAGTTCGCGAGGACAAACAGGGTGACGTTTGCCCGGCCTGTGGGCTTGCGAGCAAGGTTTTCGAGCCGTACGATTCGAGGATATCCGCGCGGCGGCAATTCATCATGGACCTCGACCTGCACCCCATCGTGGTGCATTTCTCGCAGGCTTTTTGTACCCTGCTGCCGCCGCTGGTGTTGTTGGCGATAGTCTTCCCCGCATTCGAGGCCGAGAAGGTCGAAGCCGTGATACAATTCATCGTTCTGCTGCTGCCTCCGAGCGTTGCCGGGGCGGCGGCGACCGGGATTATTGACGCCAAGGTGAAACTCAAGAAGTTGCGAAACCCGGCGCCGGCGCGGAAGATGATAGTCGGCAGCGCGCTATTGATGCTTTCGCTTGCCGCGGCGTTTGTCGTCTTCTCCGGCGTTCTAGACGCGCCGAAATCGCTTTACGCCTTGTTGGCGATAAACGCCGCCTCGCTGGGCTGTGCCGTATTGCTGGGAATGATGGGAAAGAAACTCATCATCGCCGTGCTGCCGGGGAAGTAGGGTGCTTGCTGCTTCCGTACTCGTCACACTCCGTGTGATGGACAGCGAGGACGTCGCACTGACTCGCTTCCGCGAGCCAAAGACTGCGTCAACCGCCGGGTGCCATGCACCACGCTTGCGTGGGCATGCTTCGACAGCGAATAGAACGTTGCACCACCGGCAACCTTCCCAAACCGGAATTCACCCACGAATTCTGCTGAGGAAGCTTTTTTCGGATGCGTCCTTCGGCGTCATCCGCGGGCAGTTGGCCCACCTCATCACGGCCATGCCGAATCGTTTTCTCGTCGCAGCCCAACACGGCCGCGACATACTCGACGCCCCCATGTCCGAGTTTTTCAGCTTCCACCGCAGCGTAGCGGCGGCGGTCTTTTTCGGACAACGAATCATAAAACACCTTCATATGCTCGCAAACTGCCGCCGAATAGGGATTCATGGCTTCCTCCTTCACCACGAGAATGTAAACCGCTAACCTTATCAGCATAACCTATTAGCAAAAAACCGGGAAGCTATTTATCGGTCGCCCCATACACAACTCTTGGTCGTATCTCCGAGGCTACTTCACCCCGCCCTTGCCGCCGAGGCACAATAGCCGGCCGTCTTCCAGGGAAACAAAGACCTTGCCGCCGGCGATTGCCAGTCCGCCGTGAATTGGTGCCGCGTCGAGCTTCAACTCGGCGAGTGGCTGACCGTTGTCTTTCTTGCCATTGCCGTGAAGCGTGATGCCACCGCCCTGCGCGAGAACGGTCGCAATGACCGTATGTTCTCCGGCCGTGGCTCGGGTGTCGGCGGGGTTGAAACCTCGCATCTTGAATCGGCCCAGGTAGCCGTCCAGCATGGGGCCGCCGGGAGTCGGCGACTTGACCTGTCGCGCCTGGGTGACCCCGGAGCCCGGTTCAATGGCTGTCTGGTTGCAGACGACCGTGCCGTCGGCCACGCGAAGCAGGTCGATGCGGCGTTGCATGTGTCGGTACTTGCCGATCTTCTCTCGTTCTTCCTTGCTCAACGGTCGTCGGTCGCGGTTCATTGTGACGACTCTGGATGCGCCGTCTATCATTCCCGCCCAGAGCGTTTCGCCGGTGGTCGGGTCGAGTTGAACGACCGCGATGCCCCCGTCGGCCTCGGTGCCGCGACCGGCATGGGCGAAGAGTTTGCCGTCGTGGAGCAGCACGCTGCCCACCGCCGGCCAGGTGGATTCAACGCGGCCGTGGACGACTATCCGCTGCTCCAGGGGAGCGACCCGACTGCGCCATGCCAACTCGCCCGTGTCCGTAGTCAGTGCGTAAACCCAACCGTCTCGTACTCCGACAATGCAGAGGTTGCCGAGGATCGTCGGGGCCGAGTCTATTCGCGAACCGAGCGTCACGGTCCAGGCGGGTTTTCCGGTATTAGTGTCGAAGGCCTTGACTTGGCCCGTTTCGGTGGCGGCGACGAACACTCGCCCATCGGCGGCCACCGGCGGCGTGAGGACGGGGGCCATTCGCGAGTCCCAGGCCACCTTCATGGCCCCGGCGTTCGGCTCCGCGGCGGACGCCCGCCAGAGAAGTTTCAGGCTCTCGGGGGCCGTGCCGTCGGTCTTGCGGTCGCGATGGGAGTTGGCCAGTTGCATGGGCCACGCGATTGTATCCAAAGATTCAGGACGGGCTCGCGCGAAAGCCGGGCCGCGTTCTACCGGTCTGGACTGGCCGAAGACATCCTCCGCCGGCAGTTCGCCGTTGGGACCGAAGGCGAGGAAGCCGAGGATTTGCCCCGGTTCGCACATGCAATTGTTTTGCGACGTGTAGAGCATGCCGTTGGCGGGCGTCATCCCCTGGATGCAGGAACCCCGCGCCGCGTGAAGCATGTGCGTGCGGATCGGCGTCGAACTGTCGGCCCCGTCGGGCAACTCGACATACTTCGCCTCGCGGCTGATGCCGAATATGTTGCCGAAAACTATCGGCGGCACGCAAATCGTAATGCCTTTCCTCGGCACGTCCGTGGGCAACTTGCCGACTACTTCGCCAGTCAACGGGTCGAGCTTCTCGTCGGCATACCATAGCTTTCCGGCAACCAGGGCGATGAACCGATAGGCCGGGATTCCTTTCCAGCCCTCGGGCCGGGGCACGCCGTATTGCTTCGACCAAAGCAACTTCCCGGTCTTCGAGTCTAGGATGTTCAGCGATTCCTTTTTTCGCTTGGAAACCGCGAGAAATCCCGGACCGGCCAGATCCAACTGCAAGTCGGGCTCGTCGCCCAAGTCGGTGTGAGACACGCGCCAAAGCTGCTTGCCGGAGCGGGCGTCGACGGCAATGAGGTGGTTCTCGGTCGCCGGATTTGCGTCGCGTCTGAGCATGAATACCGTTCCGTCCTTGGCCAACACGGAATAGGCCGGATGATCCAACTTCCACAACCGCTGACCAGTCTGGCAGTCATAGGCCTCCACGCTGCCGTTGTCCTCGGTGTTGACCCATGGCCCCCACAGCCCGCCGCGCTCGAACGGAGCCTTTGTTTCATCGCTACTTCCCCAGCAGGAGAGCACCAGCGTACCGTCGATAAGCAACAACCGCTCGGGCTGATGTTTCGTATCAATAGCGTGTTCGATCTTTCCGGTGGCGCCGTCAACGATCAGCGCCTTCCCCCGGCCGACGGCGTAGACTCGCGGGCCGTCGGTGGCCAGGGGGCTCGTATTTCGCCAGTAAAGGCGGCCTCCCTCCTCGAAGGTTCCCAGCGGAATCTTCCACAACGGCAGCCCGTTGAAGGCGTCGCGACAGACGAGGAAGTTCATCTTCGCCTCGACGCCCACGTTTTCGATCTCGCTGGAACTTACCGCATAGCAACGACCATGGGCCAAAACCCAACCGCGCACACTGGCCCATTTGTTTATGCTCTTGGGCAGCCCGCCGATCCATCGTAGGCCGACCGGGAAGCGGACCAGGCGGTCGTCGGAAACCATGTTCTCGTCGGGACCGTGGTGCGGGTGCGTCCAATCGTCCATGCCCTCGGGCCGAGGCTTGATCATCTTGGTCCATTGCCCATCCTCCATAACACACAGCGTGCCGCGCGGCGACAGCACTCGCATCAGTTCATCGCGGCCGATACCCTTGGCGGCCAGAGCCCGCATGTCCTCGACAACGATCAGATTGCACAAGTCGGACACATAGGGCAGCATCTTGCCGGATAGCTTTTCGACCGATGCTTGACCGACGACATTCTTGGCAACTATGGCGGCTTGCGCGCGGTCCAAGGCGGCTGAGTCCCAACAGATTCCGTGGACCAACATCCGGCCGGCAGCGGCCAGTTCTGCCGTCAAGGCCGGAGAACCCTCGCGACCGCATCCGACATGAACGCACAGGCCGGCATGGAGTCCGTTGCCGCCGGCGGGAACTTCGCGCGTCGCGAGGATGTCCTTGGCGGTTTGGGCGTCGTCGGCTCTGAGTGATACCGATGCCATCGCACAGATGACAAGTATCGCAAAGCACACGCGGCGGAAAAGCTTGTTTCTCGGCGAAATCATGCGCAACTCCTATTGAATGGCGCTTATCGGTAAGCGCATGCCCACGCAAGCGTGGAGCATGGCACCCGATATCTTCACCCGTCACTCCCGCCGTTGCAGATTATTGGGCTGTCGCCCCTACTCAGAATCCTTCTCTACGGGCAACTCGCAGCAGACGCGGAAACCGACGTAGTGGCTTTTGTGCGACTGGCGATAGCTGTGGCGACTGGCACTGCGAACGCGTCGGTCGTCGCTGTGGGAGCCGCCGCCACGCAAGGGGTGGCCCGCCTCTTCGCCCTCGGGGGCGCCGGTCATCCAGGCGCTGCCGTCGTTGGGCGCGCCTTCGTAGTTCGGGTGCATCACATCCATGCACATTTCCCATATGCTGCCGTGAACGTCGTAGAGGCCCCAGGCGTTCGGCTTCTTCAACCCCGGCGGGCGAACGTAGAGATCGTCGGCGGGGCGCCCCCACCAACCGTCCTTGCCGAACCAGGCGTACTCGCCGAGTTTCTCAAGCTTAAGATCGTCGCCGTAGCAGTAGCGAGTCGTGCTGCCGGCGCGGCAGGTATATTCCCACTCGGCTTCCGACGGCAGCCGGTAAGTCTGCTTTTCCTTCTTACTAAGCTTTTCGCAGAACTCGGTGGCGTCGTTCCAGTTGACCCAGTTGATGACGTTGGCGGGATCGTCTTTGGCACCCTTTTTTTCGTCCCACGGCTTGGTGCCCACGACGGCCGTCCAGTTTCCTTGGGTCGTTTGGTGAATTGAGACGTAAAACGCCTTGCCGATGGTCACCTTGTGCTGGGGACCCTCGACCGGATAGCGGCCCACTTCGTCTTCGGCGCTTCCCATCATGAACTGGCCGCTGGGGGCGAGCACGAACTTCATGCCCACGGAGTTCTCGAAGGCGACGGGAACGCCCAGTTTCTTCGCTTCGGCTATTTGCTCCTTGGAGACTTTGGCCCAGGCCGGGATTTCCACTTCGGCGAAAACCGCGCCTGCAAGGAAGGTTGCCGTCAGGAAAAGCGGAAGAATGGTATCGAGCAGCTTCGTCATGATTGTTCTCCAGTTATCGTGAGTTTATCGAGAATGTAGGGTGCCGTGTGTCGGCTTGGCGGGTATTCAATTGAAGCGGGGCCGGCCCGGTTTCAGGTTTCGACCAGCCTCCATCTTACCGCGCCGTCATCCGTCAAGCAACTTTGCCGGCGACACGGGCAGGAGAACTGCAAAGTCGCTTGTCGGGTGGCTGGGGCTTCAGATGCGAGGCAGGAGCATCGGTGCTCCAGACCCGAAGCACTGGGGCTTCACCACTCGCTACTCGTGGTTCATCCCCAGCCACCCCCACGCAAATCCCACCCGAGAACGGAAAAAGGGGACAGGCACGAATGGCACTGTCGTTCCTAAGTGTCATTATGGCGGGGCGTTAGAGTTTTGCAACGCCTGGCGGAG
>Ga0180432_10007110_pt1 | contig 14329 bp, 15 predicted proteins | sample SS_ome_10_FD_132414 | JGI IMG/M metagenome (GOLD analysis project Ga0180432, IMG submission 132414) | Hypersaline lake sediment archaeal communities from the Salton Sea, California, USA - SS_1_MS_2 metaG | ecosystem: Environmental > Aquatic > Non-marine Saline and Alkaline > Hypersaline >... | reverse complement strand
TCCCGAAAAGTGTGCCACGAAGGCGCCGAAAGGAGGTCAACGTTGACCGACTGAAAGCAGCCATGCTGCATGGAAGATGGAGGGGGGCCCTCCGGGGACGGGTTGCAGGATCAGTTCCCAAACCACCCGACGCTGCTTGGGGATGAGATCCCAGGTGGTGAGCGGATCGGGAAAAGGCGGGCGAGACCCGTCAGGTGAGAACCAGGAAGGCGAACGCAAGTGAACCGTCGAAGAGCTGTCGAAACGCACACAGATGCCATCGAAACCAGGTCACTTTTCGGGATCTGGGATGAAGTTCAGCGGGGACCTGCTTACTGGCTGAGCGGTGGCCGGCAGAGAGGCGGCGCGAGCCTGGTTCAGGCTTTCATGCGGAACGTGGGAACCTGGCGCTCCGATGCGAAGGGAGAAGTCCAAGGGGCTGGAACCTCAAGGGTGAGAGTACCGACGCGGAGCGCAGGGACGGATCAGCTCGTAGTAGTGATGAAGCCTGGTAATGCGGGTGGAGCGAAGGGGCTGAACCGTCCGGTCTCAGGGGTGAGTCAACCCGCAAGGGGAGGAGCCCATGTCTGAGACGAAGCCGTTCAGTATTTCCAAGCAACATGTCGTGAATGCGTACCGGTTGGTGAAGGCTAACCGGGGTGCGGCCGGGGTGGATGGGCAATCAGTGAAGGCATTCGAGGAGAATCTGAAGGACAACCTGTATAAGATCTGGAATCGGATGTCATCCGGGAGCTACTTCCCCCCGCCGGTACGCCAGGTGGAGATCCCCAAAGGTGATGGTCGGATGCGCCCGTTGGGCATACCGACGGTATCGGACCGGATTACGCAGATGGTGGCCAAGATGACGTTGGAGCCGAAGGTGGAGCCTGAGTTCCACACAGACTCTTACGGCTATCGGCCCGGCAAGTCGGCGTTGGACGCGGTGGGGAAAGCGCGTGAGCGCTGCCTGCGCATGGACTGGGTCATAGATTTGGACATCCGAGACTTTTTCGGGAGTTTGGATCATAACCTGATGATGAAGGCAGTAAGGCACCATACAGACCTGAAGTGGATCCATCTGTACGTGCAGCGGTGGCTGACAGCCCCGGTGCAACGGGAAGACGGAACCCTTGAGGAACGTACGGCTGGGACCCCGCAAGGCGGAGTCATCAGCCCCTTACTGGCGAATCTGTTCATGCACTATGCGTTTGACGAATGGATGCGGAGGAAATATCCAGCCGTACCGTTCGAAAGGTACGCTGATGATGTCGTGATCCACTGCGTGAGCCTAGCCCAAGCCCGGCACATCCTGGAAGCGGTTCGCGAGAGACTGAGCGAGTGCAAGCTGGAGTTGCATCCGGAGAAGACGAAAATCGTCTACTGCAAGGACGATCGTCGCCGGGGCAAGTTCGGCAAGTACAAGTTCGACTTTCTTGGGTACACCTTCAGGCCAAGAGGGGCTTGGGGACCGAGCCGACAGACCTTTGTGGGCTTTCTGCCCGCCATGAGCGACAAGGCGGCCAAGAAGATCCGAGAGACCGTCCGGGGCTGGCGTCTCGCCAGAGGGTGGAACAACCAGTCACTGGAAGTCCTGGCGCGGTTGATCAATCCAGCCGTGCGGGGATGGGTGGCATACTACGGTCGGTATTATCGGTCGCGGTGTCTCCAGGTCCTGGGTCGTTGCTTGACTGCCGCCCTGGTGAAGTGGGCGATGCGGAAGTACAAGCGTTTACGAGGACGTTGGGTGGGGGCGTACTACTGGTTGGGACGCGTTGCGGCCCGAGATCGGGCGCTGTTCACCCACTGGGGCTTCGGGGCGAGACCACCGGCTGGACGGTAAGAGCCGGATGAGGCGAGAGTCTCACGTCCGGTTCCGTGAGAGCGTGGGGGTGCGATTCCCCCGCGCTACTCGACCTCCATCCGCGCCGCTTGATCACGACCAGTCAGTCACAATCTAGGGTTCTAACCCTGCGGGTGGACGGGGTCGGCCAGATTCTGAGAGCAGGGCGGCGGCGGGAATGGGCGTTTCATTCAGCAAGGACATGGCGAGCACACCTGTCCCGTTGAGTTAGCGAGCAGATGACGAGTCAGTTCAGGCCGCGACGCGCACCGTAGTGATGGTGGAGTCCACCGTGTTCGGCAACCTCAACGACACGGCCGTTTGCCTGGACCTCGCGGTCAGCCGGGCAGTTTATCCCGACGGATTAATGAACCCTGTAGCGATGGTAGTAGGCGAAGTAGCCGCTGAGGATGCGGCGCAGGTGCCGTTCGTTCATCACGATCACATGATCCAGACATTCCCGCCGGATGCTTCCGATCAATCGTTCAACATACGGATTGGACACCGCTGGCGAATGCACCCGATACGGAGGCTGAGCGCCGACGTTTTCGGGTGACCCACCCATTCCATCCACTGCTCGGTCGCGAGTACGACCTGATTCAGTACCGCCACTTCTGGGGCAAGGACCGACTCGCCTACCTGGACGAGGCGGGCGAGGCCCACAGCCTTCCGACGCGCGCACTTCCGGGTCGCCGATCTCATAGCGCTGGTGACGCTTGTTCGAGGGCTGGCTCGATGAGAGGCGGACGTCAGGTGCTCCTCCGGCGCCCCATTGGCGGGAGCGGCGGCCAAGGAGATTATGCCGCAAGTGTAAGTTGGATTTTGCCCCTTGTGCTCGCGGTTGCGCAGGGTGTCAAGAGCTGCAACTTGCCGGTTGACTGGATTCACGAAGCGAGAGGGTCGCTGATCGGAACATCGAGTGACAAGCAGGATCTCAGATAGGTCGATCCGGCAAGAATCGCAATCACGTAAGTCTAGTGAAAGTTGGCCGATGGAGTTTTCGGGACCCACAATGTGAGGAAATGGGCGAGCGCCGGATCAACCGGGCCCAGGCTGTGGGCAGACAGTCAAGTGCGTCTTGGCTGTCGAAGTGGGGAGGCCTTGGCAACCGACGGTAGCATCGGCTACAGTTCCTTGATTCGCGGTACACGACCGCTGACTTCGATTCTCGATACGGAGGAAAGGCTCATGAAACGCAAGGGCTCCGCCGTCTGGAACGGTGGCTTGAAAGATGGGAATGGAACCGTTTCAACGGATAGTGGCGCTCTCGCCGACAAGCAGTACTCATTCAGCGCGCGATTCGAGGAGGGCCAAGGCACCAATCCCGAGGAGTTGATCGCTGCGGCGCATGCCGGATGCTTTTCGATGGCGCTATCGGGTCAGCTCGGCGCTGCCGACATGACGGCCGAGAGCATTGCCACGGAGGCGACAGTTACACTGGAGAAGACCGACGCGGGCTTCAGCATTACGAAGATTCACCTCGCTGTTACGGCGAAGATCCCGGGAGGGGATGCGACGGCCTTCGAGACAGCCGCCCAGAATGCCAAGGAAGGCTGTCCGGTTTCGCGCCTCCTGAACGCCGAGATCACCATGGATGCGAAGCTGGAGGTATAGCCGGCCTCGCATTGCATGGGCAAGGGATCGTACCCGTTCTTGGGACGTGCCACCATGAGACTCCCATTGGTGCTTGCCTTACTGCTGGTTTGCGTCCCCTCGTGCTGCTCGGCCGACCTGGTTCTGGGTGTGAGTGGTGGCTTCGCGCCACCACTGCTCCATGAAGGCGTGTTTCGCATCGAAAGCGAGTCTGGGTTTGGAATCCAGGCCAGCGCGTTCTTCCGTGCCGCGAATCGGTCGGCGTTTCCTTGGGAACGCCGGATCGCCAAGTCGCAGGGGTGTTCATGTCTGCTTCATCACGCGGCTACATGAATGACTCGGACTAGGAGCGCGTGGGCCACTTTTTGGAAAGATGCTCTGACGTCGACCCCAACCACTTCGGCTCGAGCAACCCGACCAAGCATTGCCGCAAGGATCGGGGCCAGGGCCAGAATGCCTGTGCGCTTGTTCACGCCGTCATTGTATACGAGCCGGCTCGGCAGTGCGATGGTACAATGCCTCGTGTTTCTAGCGTCGCGGAATCCGGACCGAGCCACTGGAAGACGTCAAAGAGAGGTTTGATTCCCATGAAACAGATAATGGCTGCACTACTGATTGCTCTGAGCATCGGTGTGTCGGTTCCCGCCCCGGCGGGCGACGAGGTGCGTCTGACCGAGTCAGAGCGGATCTACGGTCTCTCGCAGATCTGGAAGGAGGCAAGCTACAATTTCGCGTTCTTCGATCAGGTGCCCGATCTTGATCTCGACGTGGAATTTCGCGCTCATTTGCCTTGGGTTCTCGATGCAATCAACACCTACGAATACTACCGCGTCCTTCAGCGATTCTGCGCCTTGCTCGAGGACGGTCACACCAATGTCTACATCCCTGATGACCTGCGGAAGCGACACGAGGACCAGCCGGCGATCCAGACGCGGGAAGCCGGCGGACAGGCTATCGTCACTCGGATCGAAGCCTCGCTTGCGACGGTAGTGCCCCCGGGATCGGTGGTGATGTCAGTGGACGGAATCGAGACCGGAACCTATCTGCGCGAGCGGATCTTCCCCTACATCTGCAGCTCGACGGAGCACATTCGCTGGAGCAATGGCGTGCGGCAACTCCTGGTCGGAAAGCCCGGCAGCGAGGTCGCGCTCGAGATTCGTCGACCAGACGGATCGATGACCACATTGACCGCAATGCGGGATGCGGGTTCTCGAGACGTGACCTGGACGGACTATATGGGCCGACGCCGGGGCGATGCGCTTCTCGAGATCAACTGGCTCGATGACCAGATCGTCTACGTCGCCCTCAACAGCTTCGGAGATCAACACATCGTGGATGAATTCAAGGCGCGTTGGGACGAGATCAAGACCGCCCGCGGCGTGATTCTGGACCTGCGATTCAATTGCGGCGGCAGCACGGATGTCGGAACCGCGATCCTCGCTCACTTCACCGACACGCCGCTGACCGGTTCCGCCTGGCGCTCGCGGAAGCACGTGGCGGTCTATAAGGCCTGGTCGTTCTTCGCCGATCGGTACGAATCACTCGCCGAGTACCGATCCTACGCGACGGGTGACGTCTGGGAAACCGGCGGGCAAAGCACTCTCGAGCCTGGCGTCGAGGCCATCGTGGTTCCGGTGGTCGTCTTGATCGGGCGCGAAACGGCCTCGGCCGCGGAGGACTTCCTCATCTACGCCGATACCTTGGAACATGTGATCACCGTGGGAGAACCGACCTTTGGCAGCACCGGCCAGCCGTTGTCGTTTCCGCTGCCCGGAGGCGGACAATGCCGGATCTGCACCAAGCGCGACACCTACCCCGACGGCCGCGATTTCGTTGGCGTCGGCGTGCTGCCGGATGTGCCGGTCGAACGCGCGGCTACCTATTATCTGGATGACCGGGACGAGGAACTGGTGACGGCAATGCAGGTGATTCGAGGCCAGATCGATCGAGATTGATTACGGGGTACTGCCTGTTCGCGCACTTACCCCTCAAATCGTCTTGCACTTATGATTTCGGAGTCAGCCAAGTGCGAAGATGATCCCGCGTCGATTCAACCCACAGATTGAACGAGAAGCCCGAGGAGAAGTGCCAGGATGAACAGCCACATCGCACCCGCGACGGGCGAGCTGCGCAGGTGCTTCTCGACGGTATGGCACCATCTGCCCAAGCTGTTCCACCTGACGGTCCAGCGGCTCGGCGTCTCCACGGCACCAGCGGCCCGCCTGCGGGAGCCGGGAGAACCGAAGGGTGCGCCCTCGCGAGGTTGAAGATGCGCGATCGCCTTCTCCAGCAGTACGCCCATGTCGCCCGCGGGCAGCCAGTGGCTCGGATCACGGGACATCCATCTGCGCATCTTCGCACCGATCGCGGCCAGGGCGGCGCCCAGCAGCAGCGGCCAGGTGGCCAGCCAGAGCTTCTCGGCTGTGAGTTTGGACGGGACCCATCCCAGAGCGCCGGGAAGGAGCCAAACGCCCAATACCACCGCCGCGAGTAGGGAGAGCCACGGCGTCCAAAGACCCGGCGGCGTGTCCTCTGGCGCATTTGTCGATCTGGGCCAAGCCAACCAGAGGAATCGCGTCATCTTCAGCGTCGTGCCCACCGCAGCCAAGGTCAGGAGAATCCGCACCACTCCGGTCCAGCCATCTGGGAGGAAGACGAGGTTGCTCTTGAGGACTAACTTGGCGAGTGCGCCGCTCGTGAAGGGCGCACCGGCCAGAGCCAGGGCCGGAACCAGAAGTCCCACACGCACGACCGCGCGCTGCAGTCGCGTGCGCGCCGCCTGGGCGGGACCGAGACTGAGGAACAGAGATCCCTTTGACAGCGCATGGTGCGTAGCATAGATGAGCACTGCAGTCTGGATCTCCAACCAGGAGTCAGGGCGAAAAGCGCCGATACCCAGGCCGGTGGTGATGATGCCCATCTGGCTGATGCTCGAGTAGGCGAGCACCGTCTTCGGGTTCGACTGCACAGCGCCCACGAGGGTGCCCAGGAAGGCCGCGCCCAATCCCGCACAGATCATGATGAGGCCGACTTCAGGAATGGCAGCGTTGCCGAGCGGGAGGAATCGAATCCATCCAAGTAGCCCCGCCTTGATCATCGCGCCGCTCAGCACTGCGCTGGCCGGGACAGGAGCGGCCGGATGCGCCAGCGGCAGCCAGAAGTGCAGGCTCAGGGCCCCCGCCTTGATGCCGAAACCGGCGAGCAGCAGCAGCATCGAGGTTTGACTGATCACCCCGCGATGGAGTTCCGCGATCTGAGTCGTTCCGGAGATCGCAGTGACGTACACCAAGCCGCTAAGGATCAGGACTTCACCCACCATCGCCAGGATGAGGTAGACTTTCCCGGCCCGCGCGGCCACCGCGTCGCCGCGGTGGAACACCAGCCCGGCGGAAGCCAGACCCATCGCAGCGAAGCCGACGTAGAAGGTCGGCGCATCCCCCGCAAGTATCAGCACGAAGTTGCCCCACATCGCGAGCAGGAAAAAGAGGTAGAAGCGGACCGGGTTCGAATCCCTGGCTAGATAGGAACGGGCATACCAGCTCGATGCGAGCCACAGTGCGCTCGTGAATCCCAGGAAGATTCGCCCAATCGCGTCCAGCTCCAGCGACGTGTGCTGGATCAGCCAGGGCAGCTGCAGGCTGGAACCGGTCCGGCTGGTGAGCGCGAGCAGCAACGCCGGCACGGCTGCCCATGGAGCGACGTTCAAGCCCACCGTGCGCCAGCGGGCCACCGCCAGTGCGCCGGCGGCCAGCAACGGCAAACCGATTGCTGCTGCAAGCAGCACCGAATCCACCGCCACCATACTCATGGCCCGTACTCCTGCGCCGCGATCAGTTTCGCCCACGCCAACGGACTGAACGGCGATTCGGCAAGCACGCCTGCCAGGACGACCAGGGCCGCTGTCACCAGGGGCGGAACCAGCAGCATCCAGTTGGTCTCCCACCGGCCGAAGTGGTGCTCGGCTGGCCAGCGCTCGGGCGGGCTCAAGAACCAAGCGCGGTATAGGATCGGTAGGAAGTAAGCGGCGTTGAGTAGGCTACTTGCACCCAGGACGAGCGCCACCCACTCCTCGCCGGCCAAGACGGCGCCTTTCTGCAGATACCATTTGCTGATGTAGCCGGCAACTGGTGGTACTCCGATCATCCCCAGCGCGCCGATCGTGAACGCCGCCGTGGTCCAGGGCATTCGCCTTCCGACCCCGTTCATCTCACTGACCCGATGGATGCCAAGCGTCTCCGCGTAGTTGCCCGCTCCGAAGAAGAGCGTGATCTTCATGATCCCCTGGTGAATGAGATGGACTAGCCCGCCGATCGTGGCGACCGGCCCGAGGATCGCTGTGCCCAACACGATGTAGGAGACCTGGCTTACCGTAGAGAACGCCAGGCGTTTCTTGAGCTCGTCCTGGAACAGGGCGCGGATCGACCCGTAGATGATGGTTACGCTGGCTAGGATCGCCAGCGGTTGGAGCACGTCCAATCTGGCGGCGCTCTCTACACCGTAGACATCATACACAATCCGTACGATCCCGAACGCTCCCGCCTTTACTACTGCGACCGCGTGCAAGAGTGCGCTCACGGGGGCCGGCGCGACCATCGCGCGAGGCAACCAGCCGTGCAGTGGTACCAGAGCCGCTTTGACGCCGATGCCCAGCATGAACAGGAGGAAGAGAAGCTGCAGCTCCGTGCGATGACTGTCGACAACCGCATCAAGGACACCTCGTTGCTGGAACGCCACCGGCCCCAACAGGTCTTGGATCCATACCACCGCCAGCAGCAGGATCGCGCCCCCCGTCAAGGTATAGGCCAGGTAGCGGATCCCGCCCTGCATGGCCTCTCGGGTACCTCGGTGAATGACGAGTGGGAGGGTCGACACCGTCAGCAGCTCGTAGAACATCAGGAAGGTCACAAGGTTCGCTGACAGCGCGACACCTATCGTCGCCGTTACGCACAAGCTGAAGAAGCCGAAGAAACGGCTGCGATGCGCGGAATCCTCCAGGTATCCGATGGCGTACAGCGTCGTCCAGAGCCAGAGAAAGGCCGACAGTGTCACGAAGAGCAGCGAGTTGGCATCCGCTCCTAGAGCGAACGGGAGCCCGGGCAAGAACTCCAGGGTCAGCGAGAAGCTCCGTCCCTGATAGACGTTGACCACCAGCACTCCCACCAGAACCAGCTTCACCACCGCGCCCAACAGGTTGAGTCCGGTACGCAGCCCGTGGCTGCGTTCTTTCAGGAAGAAGATCATCACCCCGGGCACGAAGGAGCTCAGCAGAATCCCGACGAGGAGTAACCCTTGCGGGGTCATGGCGCGCCTCCCGCCGGAGGGATCAGGATCGCGGGCGCGCCGACCTGCAGCAGGTCCGTCAGCCACACAGAGAGGAAGCCCATGCCGGCCGCCAGAATGGCCAGGGCGAGCGCGGTCCACTCCATGAGCGGTGAGTTCGGGCGCGCGGGTCCCGGTACGGGGGCCCTGGTGAACCCGTGGACCAGCACGCGTGCAACGTAGGCGGCGGCCAGAAGACTGCCGATGAGAATGACGGCAACCCACCACCCTTGGCCCGCGGCCAGGCCGGCCCTCAGCAGCAGCCACTTGCCGGCGAACCCTCCGCTCGGCGGCAGTCCAATGAGACTGAGCCCCGCCAGACCGAAAGCGAAGGTCGAGATCGGCTGCAGCGAGCTCATACCTTCGAGATGAGCGATCTCATCACGTCCCCCCCTGGCACGGACGACATTGCCCGCGCTGAGGAACATGGCGGCCTTGGCGCAGGCATGGGATGCGAGGAAAACCAGTCCCCCGCTCCAAGCGGTGAAGCGGCCCTCGTGCCCGGCGGCCAGCGGGAATAGGAGGAACAGGTAGCCCAGCTGCGCGACGGTGGAATAGGCGACGAGCAGCTTCAGGCGCTTCTGAAACAGCGCGTTGAGCGCCCCCCAAATCACTGCGGCCGCGCCCAGCCCGCCGAGGAGGTTGCCCGCCGCAGGTGTGATCAGTCCCGGGAAGGCTTCGAACCATAGCCGGAGCATGATGTAGAAGGAGCCTTTCACGACCAACGCCGACAGCAACGCACTCACCGGCGCGGGAGCGTTGGCGTGTGCGGGAGGAAGCCAGAAATGGCCCGGAATCAACGCGCTCTTCACCAGAAGCCCGCCGGTCATGAGGGCGATCGCGATCGTGAGGGGAAAGCCGGGTTGCGCCCTCGTCGCCAGCAGCGTCAGGTCAACGGTGGCGCAGCGGGTGTAGACGATGGCCACGCCGAGGAGGTAGAGGAGCGATGCCGAAAGGCTAACGAAGAGGTAGCGTAACGCCGCCGTGAGCGCCGCTCGCCGGCCATCGAGGGCGATCAGAAGGACAGCGGAGAAACCCAGGAGCTCGAGTGTCACATAGAGGTTGAAGATGTCGGTCGACAGCAGGAGCGCGTTCAGCGCGCTCCACAAGAGCAGAAACAGCGGCCAGAAGTACCGCTCCTGGTGCCCCTCGGCGGGGCTCCTTCTCGCGTTGAAGTAGCGCAGCGCATAGAGCATCACGGCTGCGCCGATGGCGGTCGTGATCAGCAGCATGAACACCGCGAGGCCGTCCGCGCGCAAATCGATGCCCAGCGGTGCGCCCCATCCACCGACCCGGTGGACCTGCACGCCGCCGTCCAGCAGCAGGCGCGTGAGTCGGGCAAAAGCGATGCTCACGGCTCCAGCAGTCCCGAACGCCAGCCAACGACCGAGCCGGGGAAAGATGAAAGCCAGCGTCGCCGCCGCGAGCGGCGCGAGGATCATGGACGCGAAGCTCCCGGCGTGGCTCATGGCGACTGGTCCTGATGCTGTTCATCGCTCGTGTCGGGCCGGGCGCCCGTGTGCTCGGAGGTCTCGCGCTCGTCACTCAACTCCGTCCGTCCGGTCAGTGCTTGCACGCACTCGGCCAGGACCAGGGCGAGACCCGTCGCGCAGATGGACACGACGATGCCGGTAATCACCATGGCATGGGGAACCGGGTCGGGAATCGAGCCAGCCGTTCGGGCGCTGTAGGTGATGAGAACCATGAATACCCCGCTACCCATGACATTGAGGGCCAGGATTCGACGTAGGAAATGCCGGTGGGCCAGCAGCGCGTACAGACCGATGGTGATCAGCGCCGCACCGGCGATCAGGTAGAGGCGATCATCGAAGTACATCATCTGCCCATGCTTCCGTTCTTGGAACCATTCACCGAGCGATTGACCGGTGTACCGTCGCCGGCCTCCTCGGGCCGGCCCCCGAGATAGAGCAGGCCGAGGGTGCATGCGATCGAGATCAGAGCAGCCGCCTCGATGGCCAGGATCCAGTGTCCGGCGAAACCGGCCGGATACCGGAGGATTTCACCGGTCAGCAGCATCGTGCCCACCGATGCTGCGATGAAAACCAGCAGGCCGCAAGACAGGGCGACCCGCATTCGATATCGGTGACGCAGGGCACGCCGTCCGAACCCGCCCAGCAGCATGAGCACAAAGGCCCCTCCGGCGAGGGCACCGCCTTGGAAGGCCCCGCCGGGCTTGGACGTACCGATCCAGAGGACGTAGGCTGCGGCGAGCACCAGAGTGGGCAAGACGATGCGGAGCAGCGGCATCAGCAGCGGGTACGACTCCCGGACGTCCCCGGGCCACTCGGCGCGGCGCAGCGACCACACCCCCACGATCGCCAGCAGCAGCACCGCAACCTCGAGGAGTGTGTCGTAGCTTCGGTAGTTGAGCAACACGGCAGTCACGGGATTGGACACGCCACTGGCGGGCAGCTCGGCAAGCGCGGTCTCCGTCAAACCTTCCGGCCACTGGGCCAACCGGAGCATCGCGCCGCAGAGGCAGAGGAACAGCGCGAGCAGCAAAACGCCGATGAGTCGCCGCGGGATCGCGCCCCCGGCATGGTTGGGCCTGGGTGCATCACGCCCACGCCGCCGCATCCGCACCAGCGCCGAGAGGATCAGCGCTCCGGTCAGCCCAGAGCCCACCGCCGCCTCCGCCAGCGCCACGTCCGGGGCGCGAAGCCGGACCCATGCAACCGCGATGAGCAGGCCGAGCGCAATAAAGCTCACGGTGCCGCGGAAGAGGTCTGCGTCGTTCAGCGAGCGCCAGGCGAGCAACACGATGACCACCAACAGGACCAGATCGAAGAGGTAGAGCATCAGTTCGCTCCGCTGCGCCGAGGCCTCTGTCCGCGCCGGTGCGCTTCGTTGCCGATCAAGTAGCAGACCGTCGCACTCGCCGAGAGAACCATCGCGTAGATTAGTACGAGCTTGAAGACCTCCGACCAACTCTCCGCTTGCAGCATCAGGGCGACCACCGTCAGTCCGAGGCCGACGTTGTCGGCTTTGGTCAGCGCGTGTAGACGCGAGTAGATGTCAGGCAGGCGTAGCAAGCCCACCGTTCCCGAAACGAAGAAGAATGCGGCGGCACATAGGAGAAGGCCGGTGAGCACATCGAGGACAATCATCGTCTCAGGTCCTCGACATCCGTGCCGTCGCCAGGCCAACCGCGCAACACGAACGCAACTCCCAGGACGGCGGTCAGCAGTGCGAACGCCAGCGCAACGTCCAATGTCCACGACCATCCGAGCCCCTTGCCCAGAACCAAGAGGAGCGCCACGCCCGTGGAGCCGAATAGGAGTACGGCCAGGAGGCTATCGGCGCTGCCCGGCTTGCGGAACACGCGGACTAGGCCGAGGACGACGGTTAGCAGCAGCACAAGCGCCGCGCCGGTGTAGAGCACGCTCATCGTCCTGCCTCCCTCTTCGCGGGCAGCGGGAGCGCAAAGAGCGCGGCGACACGGCACTCTAGGTCGCGGAGCCGCTCCGGAACGGGCGCGGTCGCGTCCAAGGTGTGCACGAGGATCTTGTCCTTCTCGATGCTGACGACCGCGGTGCCAGGTAGCAAGCTGATGACGTTGCAGAAAAACCAACGCGCCCCACCGACGGGGAGACGCGGGGAGTAGGCAAGCAGGGCCGGGTGGAGCGGCAGCGACGGCGAGAGGGCACGACGGGACACGTCCCAGCCTCCGCGCAGGGAGTTGTAGAAGAAGTGCCCGGCAAACGTGATCACACTGCGCGGCGACCAATGCACCGGATTGGGCGGAACCAGCTGCACGCTGATCCACGCTGCCGCGAGAACCGCGGGGATCCCGACGATCCAGGATCTCACCTCAATCCCGTTCAGGCCCACCCAAATCAGGGCCATCAGCGCCAGCCGAGTCGCATAGAGTCGAACGGCGGTAGGCGATGACAAGGGTCGCCTCATTCATGTGACTCCCTAACCGGGGTTGATCTGCTCACCAAGACCCTTCCTGCGCGGAGACCACCCCCACCTTCCGGTCGAGACCGCGGTCAGTGTAGCAGCTTCGTTTAAGAGCGAATAGCATCTTCCTAGCCTTGTGTACGGCTGTGCAGGCAGCCAGCCGGCCTCGGCGGTGAGGGCTCCCGTCCCGGCCGCGCAGCTTGGGGTTCCCGAAGAAAAAGTGCCCTCGCACCCCAAGCCCCTCTGCGCCCGCCTGGCCGGCTTCTCGCTCCACGCCGCGCAGTCGATGGCCGCCGATGACCGCGAAGATCTCGAGCGTCTGTGCCGCTATGGCCTCCGTCCTCCGTTCTCCCCGGAGCGCCTCGCGCGGCGGGCCGACGGCCGCATCCTCTACCACTTGCGTCGTCCCTGGCCCCATCCAGCCGGCGCCACCTGTGTCGTACTCGAGCCGCTCGACTTCCTACGCCGCTTGGCCGCACTCATCCCCGCGCCCTACGCCCATACCATTCGCTATCATGGCGTCTTCGCCAACCGCTCGCGCCTGCGGAACCGCCTGTCCGTACCTCCTGTGCCTCCGGCCGCTGACACCAGGGTTCCTGAGAGCGAGGGGGCGGGGCTCGTCGCTCGCAGTCGGGCGATGCCTCGCCGCCGTTTCGTCGCCGAATTCCCATGGCCTGGGCACAGCTCCTTCACCGTGTCTTCTTCATCAACGCCCTGAAATGTCCCCGCTGCTCGGGGGCGATGGTGATCCTCGCATTCCTCTCCGACCCGCACGTCGTCACGCGGAACCTTCGCCACCTACGTCTCCCAACCCTGCCGCCACCGGTGGCGCCGGCGCGCGGAAGCCGTGCCGGGGATCTCTGGGGTCTCAAACCACCGCGTGAGGCCGATCCCGATGACGGCGGGAGCGCTTCCGTCGAGGTCAGCGACGATTGCCATCGGCCCCAAGCCTGGGTGCCCCATCCCGCGGATGGGCTCTGCGAGGTGCGGCGGCCACCCTGATCCTCCTTTCGCCCTCCGCCACCGGGGCAGCCGCCACTGCGGTCTCCGCTCCCATGACCGACCAGCGTATCGGGTGAGGCTGGGAGACCTACGTCCCCGGAGCGGGGAACGGAGCGATGAAAGGTGGGACTGGGTGCGCGTCGGTACCTGACGCCGCGGTGCGAACCTGTTCTTCCAACTCGTCAATGCCCGCTACGAGAAGGGAGCCATGATCTTGACCAGCAACCGGAGCTTCCGGGAGTGGGGCGAGATCTTCGATGACAGCGTCGTCGCCGGGGCACTCTTGGACCGGTTGCTTTACCATGCGGTCGTGATCCAGATCGAGGGCAACAGCTATCGGCTCAGAGAGCATGCCGCACTCATGCCCGAGAACCTGCTGGCGGCCGGCAGTGGCCGGCAGGAGAGGCCGAAGCGCAAACGCGGCAGACCACGGAAGGAGAAGGTTGGATCCCCCGCCGGCTGATCACCGAGCTCAGTCCGCGAGGTGGGGGACTTTTCGTTGGCCATTGACACGAGTGAAAATGACGGACCCAGGCCGGCGATGACAAGCCTGGAAGGCTAGGGGAGGCAGTCCCCGTAAGTCCCATTGGGGCACTGCGGAGCGACTTATGGCGAAGCGCAGCCGAGCCGTTCCAGGCCCACCAGGTCATCGGCGACTGCAAGGCTCGATGC
>Ga0180432_10007109_pt1 | contig 14330 bp, 9 predicted proteins | sample SS_ome_10_FD_132414 | JGI IMG/M metagenome (GOLD analysis project Ga0180432, IMG submission 132414) | Hypersaline lake sediment archaeal communities from the Salton Sea, California, USA - SS_1_MS_2 metaG | ecosystem: Environmental > Aquatic > Non-marine Saline and Alkaline > Hypersaline >... | reverse complement strand
GCATTCCACTCATACTTTTTTTGTACTTAATTAATAGATGGAAATAAAACCACAGATTTCGATCACAAATTTTATGTTACCTTTACAGAGTGGAAAAGAACTGTTTAATGATGGAACTAAGTCAATATATACGTATTGTCAATTTACGGTGGCGACTATTTTGGGTTTAATTGCTGTTTGGTTATCATTCGGATGCAATGACTTAGGACCTTCTAGTCCAATAAGTGCTATTATTCTTCAGATTATTTATTCTGTTTTTGCATTTTTATTCGGCGGGTTGTATATTTTGTATTATCTTGTTGTTCATTGGTTAGGTGATGATGTTTTAATGAGTGCGGGATTTGCAAGTAGTTGTCCAAGTAGACAAAAATAAAAAATTGATTACCCAAAACACATATTTTTTTATTCAAAATGACAAGTAACATTATCATCATTAAGTCTCCTCCAATTCATCAATCTATTGAAACAGCTACTATTCCACCATGTTTCTTCAGAGTCAAGAAGAATGAGTGGAAAAAGCTGGGAAAAATACTGAGCAATACAGAATTAGAGACTAAACATAAAGTAACACATGTTTCAGGAAATATTTTTAATGGATCAATTGTTGATTTAGTTGAAATGTATCATAAGTGTGAAATTATTACCGATAATCCATCAACAGATGTTTTAGGATTTATTGTCTTCTTTGAAGATCTTAGATTCTGGAAACTTTATGATAAATTCCTTCAACCACAAGATCCATTACTCGTGATTAAAAGTGAAGAAGCATCAAGTGAAAGTAATGGACATGGTCCTCAATCATGTGTCTTCGTTATGAGAGAAAGTGAATGGAAAAGACTATGTAAACAAGTCGAAACTGTTGGAAAAGTTGATAGGGATTATAGTGGAGGTCCATATGGATATGTTCATAGATACGATGTTCCTAAAATGTATCAGAAATGTAAAATCATTGATATAAATCCTTCACAAGAAGTACTTGATTTCGTTTCTAAAATTGAAAATTCAGAATTCTTAGATTTTGTTAATGAAGAATTTGAAGATGAACCTGTAAAAAAATATGATATTATTGATAAATCACGTCATTATGGAAGAGCTTTTCCCATCGGTGATAGCGATAGTGATAGCGATTATTAAGCTTCAGTAATTTTTCTTGTTGATGCAATCTTAGCCGCGAATTGTAATGCAGCCTTAGCTCCAATACAGTATTTGGTAGTTTCTTCATATTTATCACCAACCTCTATTTCTAAATCAGGACGAACCAATGCTAATAGAACAAACTTACTTGGTTTTTGTCTTTTTTCTCCTTCTTTCGCAATCTTATCAAGCATACTCAACATTCCTGTTGGATCTCCTGTATTATCTCTAAGATCTCCATAAGCAAATTTATAAGATGCTACTTGTCCTTTACTATTACCTTGTACCCACCATTTTTCAATATTTTCTCCCTTGAAATGTGGCATATAAAATACATCAAATTCATTATATCTTTTTCCATCATGAGGAAAATCTCCATTCAGATTGTTCCAAATTTTTTCTTTGTCTTCAGGTAATTTCCAATTTTCGTATTCTCTTTGTTGATATCTAAAATAGTCCTTCATTTCATTTAAGGTTTCATTGATGTAAAAACCTTCTCTGACAATATCTCGCGCAACCTTTAGTTTGTAGAGAAGAAAATCTTCATCATCAGGACCTGAGTATCTATTAATTTGTCCACCAGCCATAGAACTCCTAAATCCAGAATCAAATCTCATTTTGAGTGCGATCATATCTTTTTGAACTTGATTTGGATCAAGACCATATTTTTGAATAAATTTCGATAACTCTTTACCATTCAGTAAAGATAAGAATTCACTATTAACATTTTTAAGCTTATTTTTAAGCTGCACCATTCCTAAACTTAAATCACCATATATACGTTCTGTTAGATCTTCACCAAGGAATTTGAGTTGTCTAATGAGAACGTATGAGTCTTCATTCACAAAATCAACAACACGATTTTGTGAATACTTGTTCTTAAATTTCTTTAACTCACTCATAGCATTTTTACCAAATTGAGTTTGATCCTTTACCTTTTTAAGAGAATCACCAGATCCTAGTCCAGCTTGTACTGCTATTAAAGAACCAAACACTGCTGCATTTTGTTCTTTTCTTGGTAGAGCACCTACTGCTTTAGAGCGTGGAACTTCTGGGAAGAAGATTCTGATAATATCAATCACACTCTCTACTCCTCCACTATCAACCACAATTAATTCTCCAGGAGTTCCATTTTTTGGAGTAATCTTAAATCGAATAAACAAATGACCACGACTAGATTCTGGATTATTAGGAGTTGCCTTAATACCACCATTGATACGTCTATCTAATGTGACTTTCTCGTTAATGAAATCAATCGCCTTACCAATATGTGTTAAATTCTCAGTTTTAATATTCATTGTTCTTTTTCCTTCTCTTCCACTTACCGTCATTAAGTCACTGAAAGTTACACCAGGATAAATTTCAGGAATCGCCTTCTTTTCTCCACGAGCTTCAGCTTCTTGTTCTTGAATTTTGTAAAAACTGTCGATGTAATTGACACGTTGAATCACCCCAGGTCCAGCAGCTCTTCTTTCAACTCGTCGTGGATAATCACCTCCACTCAATGAACCTTGTCCATACAATTCTGTAATTTCCGTTATTTCCAATGACTGAATATTGGCAGCTACAGTGGGATCCTTAAATGCTAATTGAACAATTCCTGGTAAATTCCGTTGAGCACTACCAAATAGTGTGAATGTTTTTCCACTACCAGAAAATCCATATACTTGAAGTACTACACTATATCCTTGGAAAACTTGTTTGATAGTTGTTTTTAATCCACGACTACTGTCATCAGTTAAGATACACATATTCTTTGGTGGTTGTTGATCCAACCCACATTTCAATGGATGCTCCTCAATCACAGCCTGTGATATACCCTTGTACAAATGTACATTATCTGAGCATTGGAAGACGCTATAGAAGTTCTCGTATTTTTCTTTCTTAAATTCCTCACCAACACATTGCTTTCCTCCCTTAAATTCAATGTTTCTGGTACAATTTCCGCGTTCATCTGCAAGAACGTTAACAGATAAATCTTGTTCATTCATACTTCTAACAAAACGATCATTAATTCTTGCATAAACTCTGACAGTACCAGAAATATCTTCGAAATCATTAATTAATCTTTCATTACTGATAAATCCGGTTTCTTTTGATAATCCATCGATTTTTCTTAAAATTGTATCAAACGTACGACAAAATCCTGCAAATTGCTGATTTAATCCCCTTATATCAGTACCAGCTGGAATTCTAACACCAGGTTTTAAGTATTTTTCAATACTACTGTACAAAGCAGTATATCCTTCTAACGCACCTTTTGCTGTTCTCATCATAGCACCAGTTTCGTCTGCTACCTTCTGATATACGCCTTGTGCTTTTTGTGCTTGACCTTCTGAATATTCTTGTGGTCTGTTTGCTACAACACTCAAGTAATTTAATCGTGTTTTTTGTAAATTACGCAAACGATTGGCTTCATCTTGTGGTGTATTAGCAATAGCAATTCCTAAATCGATAATTCTTTCTTGAATGCTAGAAACAAGCTTAGTAGCAAGTGAATTTCTCTCTGCAATATAATTGTTAATAGCATTGTTCAATCTTTCGAATTTGTCTTCACATAATTCTTCAAGCACCAAAGATTCTACAGATCTTTTAGCTGCATCTAATATCTTTCTCATACGAGCTAATTCGCCTTGAAGACCTCTAGCAATTCCTAATTGGCTTTTAATTGCAGCTCGTCCATCAGGACAATTAGGAACTGGTTTCTTTCCTTCTGCTTCTAGTTTTCGTAAGAATCCATCAAATTCAGAAACATCACTGCTTCTCTCTTTCTTCAAAATATCCCATTTTTTCTTTGTTACTGTTTTTGCATCACCAATAAATCCACTTAGCTCTTCCAGAATTGCTTCTAAATTACGTTTATCCTCTTCGCATAAACGTAAAATCTCAGCATCTCTTTCTCGAGCTGCTCGTTCTTGTTGTTCAGCTAAAGCTCTTGCTGCTGCTTCTTCTTTACGTTTTGCTGCTGCTTCAGCATCACGTAACCTGGTTAATTCTGATTCTTGCGCTTTTTGTGCTGCTTCACATTCATTAAATTTTCGTTCAAAATCTTCAGCTTTAGCATTTGCAGCACGTAGCTCTTCTCCAATTTTATCTACCATAGCAACTAAATCTTGTTGTGATGCAGTATATTTTTCTAATGCTGTTTTTATGTTAGTAATTTTATCTTCACTTGCTTTATATTTTTCAACTAAATTTTTAACCTTTCCTTCTGGACTTGTTCCTGTAAGTCCAACAATATTACGTACTGCTGTGTTTATACTCTCCAATCGCCCATTCAATGTATCAATTTCTCCTTGACGTCTTGCCAAAGTATCTTCATGTCTGCTTTTAGTTGTTTCTAGATCTGCTTCTTTAGCTGCTAAAGAAGCACCTAGTTTTTCTATTTCATCTTTAGAACTGCTTTTTAAAGCTGCCAGAGCTTTTTCTGCTGTTTGTGCTCTCGAATTAGCACTGTCTCTTTCTCCTTTTAAACTCTTAACTTGTGATTCTAATCCTGCTATAGTTCTTTTTAATGCATCATGTTCTTGACGACAAGTTTTCAGCTCTCCTAAATATCCTTCCATTACATCTAAAGCATTGTTAAATCGTTCTGTTTGATATACTGTATCGTCTTCATTATCACGCTTTTTTCTATCTTTACTCTGTAATTGTGATAATCCACCTGGTACAAAATCTGGTTCATCTTCCTTACCTCTTTTTGGTATTCCAGATAATTTGATTCGTACATCAGTAACCCATTGTTGTAAAGTACTGATAGCAGTGGTGCCCGTAGTTTTAATTGTTCTTTTTAATTCACTAATTTCTGAATCAAGTTTACCCTTTTCCTCTTCACATTCTGCACATTCCTTTTTAGCTGCTACAAGTTCCGCTTCTTTGTCTGCTAATTTTCTTTGTATTGCGTCTAATTCTGATTTATTTACTTTCTTTTCTCCTTCCTGTTCTAATGCTGCAACACGAGCCTTTAATGTTTCCACTTCTCTTAATGCCGCGTCACGAGCTCTTTCTGCTTCACTAGCACGTCTTGTTAATGCTTCTAATTCTCCTCTTTTTTCTTCTAATTGTCTAGTATGCGATTCTTCTGCTTCTGATACTTGTGTTCCTAATGCACTTTTTTCTTCTATCAAATCTGCAATTCTTCCTTCTGCAGCACTTAATTCTTCTGTCAATCGGCTTACATTTGCTTGAAGACCATCAGCTCTAGATTTTTCAGTTGCTGCATCTTTTCTAGCTGCAGCAAGATCTGCATCCCGTTGTGCCAAAGTTTTGCCGATAGCTTCAAGTTGACTTGCACACTCCTTTCGTGCAGCTTCCAACTCATCACTAGCTTTTGTTGCTGCTTCACTCTTTTCTCCAGCTAATGCTTCTTTCGCTGCTCTGATATCATCTAATTGTCCTTGTAACCTACTAGCTCTGTCTGATGCAGTCTTGACTTCTCCTTCAAGTCTATCTGCTCTTTCTTTTTCACTTGTAGCTGAAGCCTTAGCCGCTTCAAGTTCTGCTTTACTTGCACCTGATTTTTCTGTTAATTCTGTTTGTAAATTTCCTAAATCTAAAATAGCCTGTTCCTTTGCTGCCATAGCATTACGTAATTCATCACGACAATCATCTCTTTCTTGTTCTATTTCTGAAATTCTAGCATCCTGAGCAGCTAATTTTTCGTTAACTTGACCCAATTCTCCAATAGCACTTTCTTTTTGTTCATCAGCTGTTCGTTTTTGTGATTGTAAACTTGCCAATTCAGCACGTACATCAGCAAGTGCGTCGTCAACACCTTTCTTTTCTGCACGTAATGTTGCTTCAGTAGCTCGGGCTTCTTCTAATTGTGGTTTAAGATCATCAAGTTGAGCTTGAAGACCTGAAACAGCAGCATCTTTTTCATCTCGTAATCCACTGATGTCAGCAGCACATTTTTTTCGTTCCGCTTCTAAATCTTTTCTACAACTTGCGAGATCTGAAGTCGCTGTTTTTAATTTATCTAACGCTTCTCTAGTTTCTCCTTCCTTTTCTTCTTTTTCACCTTTTAATCTATCTCTTTCATCAGTTAATGATGAAATTTGAGATTTCAAATCAGGAATTTGTCCTTCTAAATCTGCAATTTTTGCTTTTTGTTTTGAAACATCACCTTCTTTACTTTCTAAAGCACCAATCTTAACACTTAATCCACTGGCTTCACTTTTAGCTGCTCTTTCTGCATCTTGTGCCTTTTTCAAATCTACTGCAAGTGTATCGTATTTAGATTGTAACTCGTTTCTTTGTTTTGTTAAACTATCTATTTGTGTTTTTGCTTGTTTAACGTCTGAATCTAGTCCAGCTGCTTCTAATTCTGCCGTAAGTTGTGCTTGTTTAGCATTGGATAACAGGATTTGTAATTCTGCATTTGTTCTTGTTGTAGCTGTAAATGCTGTTCCTTTCGCTGCTTCCAATTCTGCTGTACGAGCTTCTGCTGCCTTTTGTGCTGTTGTAGCCGATGTAAGTCGCGAATTTAATCCTTCGATTTCTGCTCGTAAGTCTGGGATTTGTTCAACATCAGCTGTAGCCAATTCCAATTTACTTGTGATATCTGCTAATTCAGCTTTCTTGCTCGCTAATTGTTCTTGACATTGTGCTAATTCATCATTAAGTTCTGTGCTTTCACGTTCCAGAGATTCAACTTGAACCCCTATTTCACGTCTTTCTACACGTTTTTCTTCTACAGCCTTTTGTTTAGATTCAAGACTGCTTAATCGTCTTTCTAATTCACCCTTTTCTTTTAATAAAGCTCCATAATCAGCAAGAATTTCTGGTGCACCTTTTTCTTTCACTTCTGAAAATCTTCGCAAATCTTCTTGTGCGCGAGCTAAATCTCCTTCTAATCTTTCTACTTCTGCTTTTACTGCTCTCAATTCTTCTGTTAATTCAGTAATTTTAGTTGTGTCTGAACTTTTGGCAACTTCTTTTCCAAGCTTACTACTTAAACTAGAACTTCGACTCTTGGCACTCGCCAATGTTACTTCAGTTTGTCTTACTTTTTCTTGCAATCCAGATTCACTTGGGGCAGTAACTGCTGGTTGTGGTTTTGGAATTTGTTCTGGTTGTACTTCAGGACGTTTTGTTAATTCCGTGCGCAACAATTCTAATTCCGCCTTCAATGCTTCCAATTTTTCTAATTCTGCTGTCACAGCTTCTTGTGTTTTTCTGGATTGTTCTTGATATTTACGTTCTAATGCCTCATTTTTTCCCTTCCATTCTTCAATAATTTTCTTTCGTTCTGCTTCTAATGCAGAACGTCTTGCTTCCATTTCTTGACTTTCTAAACTTGCTAATTTAGCAGCACATTCTTCTTGAACTGTGCTTAATTTTGCTTGCACTTCAGCAAGCTGGGATTCTAATAACCCAATAGCTTCACTTTCTTTACCTTCAAGTTGTGCTCTTAATGCAGCTAGTTCTGCAACTTTAGTTTCCAATTGTCCTTCTAAACTTTCTACACGACCAGCTTTTGTATTGGCTATTTCTAAATCAGCACGAACTGATTCTATTTCTTTCTTTAATGCTGCTTCACTAGCCTTCAGTGTAGAAATTTCTGCTTCTTGTCCTAACTTACTTGATAGTTCTGCTTCTTTTGTAGCTAATGTTTGTGTTTTAGTTGAAAGTTCTTCTTCTAATCTACCAAGCTTTGCTGAACTTGTTTCTAATGTAGTAGCTCTGGCTTTGCATTCACGTAATTCGCGCTCTAATCGCTCTCTATCAACTTCTAGTCCAAGAATTTGTTCCTTTAATCCCTTAACTTGTCTAGCAAAATTCTCTTTTTCTTCTTCAGCTGCATTTTTAGAACTTGTTAACGATGCAACTTGTTCCGTTAGTTCTTCATTGGCTCTTTGTAATCTATCATTAGTTTCTTTAATCTTACTCAAACTTTCTGTACTTTCTTTGGATACTTGACTTAATCTACGTTCTATTCCTGTTGTTTTCTCTGATAATGCTTCTAAATCAGAAATTTGGCGTAAAAGGTCTTTAACTGTCTTATCTTTTGGTAGTCCTTCTAATTTACTATTTAAATCTGCTAAAGCAGCTGTATGACCTTCACTCATTCGTCTCATTTCATCCTTAAGATCAGCAAGTTCTCTTTTTCTTGCCCCTATTTCGTCATTTAATCTACCAATCTCTTCATTCTTAGGAAATAGTGCTTGTGTAATTCTGCTCTGAACATCCTTTTCTTGAATACCGACAGGACCGGTAGGTAATTGTCTTCTACAATCATCAAGTTGAGCCTGAATATTAGCCACAGCACTCGTCTTCTCTTCTCTTGCTGTGGCTAATTGTGCTTCTAATGAAGCAATTCTACTTTGCAATGAACTTGTACTTTCTGTTTCTTGACTCATTCTTCTTGTTTCAGCCTTAAAGCTACGCATTTGTTCTTGTAATTCTGCCAATTCTGCTTGAAGAGAAGCCTCTCTTTCTTTACACTCTTCAGCTTGTCTTTTCCATTGCAAAACTTCAGCTCTCACACGTTCTAATTCTTCTCCCATACTACCTCGTAAAGAACCAACACTTTCTGCAGCTTGTGTCTCGGCAGCTTTAGCTCTTTTAAGCGCAGCTAAAGCAGATGCAGCAAACTCTTCTTCACTCTTACCAAGTTCTGCCCTACACTCAGCAAGATCACCTTCTAACTTAAGACGTTGAGCATCTAATGCACCATATGCGTCTCTTTCTTTTTTCAATTCATCATTACAATCCTTTATCATCTTTGACAATTGTTGACCCTTCCATTTAATATAATCACCAAATTCAGTCAACAAAGAGGTCAAGCTTGCTTTCACAGCAGCTTCGGGCATAACAGTTGTTTGTCCTCGCGCATCACGGAGGAGGTCTAAAGGACGACGTTTTGTTTTAGGATCCCATTCATACGACTTGTAAACATTAAATAATTGTTGACCTAATTCTGCAAGTTTCCATTTAACACGTGTTTCTTCTTCTTGCCATTTCCTTTTTTCATCTTCTAAAGCTGCCATTTTTGGACCTATTTCTTTTCTTTCTTGTTCAAATTGCGCTACTTGTTGTCGAAGTTCTTCCATTTTTTGGAAGAGACCAGTTTCACGTCCTAACTTATCTTTCGGTCTCTTAACAATAGTTTCTCCCTTACCAAATATTTTGAATGCCCAACGATCGATTAATCTATCTGGTTTGGGAACATCAACTTCAAATTCCTTGATTTTCCATTTCTTTACTGGAGCCGTTGTAATAGTTTCTGGATCCCAATAAATCATACTTTGTAGATCTGCCATTGTTTCTTGGGCATTTTGAAATTGTTCATCCTTCAATCTAATTTGATCCAAAGTGCCTTGAAGATTACGTTCTGCATCTGCAACTGCTTTAGCTGCAACTGCTTGTGCTGCTAAAAGATCAGAATTTTCAGTACGTAACCTCTCGTTTTCTTCTTTCAGTCCCTTAAATGAATCTATTTCACTTAAAGCTGCAGCCTTTTCTTCCTTACATTTTGCTAATTCAGCTCGTAAATCAGCAATCGTATTGATATCTTCTGCTCGAGATTCCTTTGTTGTTTCTAAAGCTTTTCTTTGTGCTGTTAATCTTCCTATTTCTCCTTGTAAACTTGCTGCACGTTTCTCCTTTTCACTTATAACAGCATCAAGCTTACTCTTTCCAGCTTCCTTTTCAGACAAACTAGCAATATCTGTCAAAGCTGTGCTCTTTTTACTTGCTAATGAAGCTATTTCTGCTTGTAAAGCGTCGCGACGCTTTGTTTGTTCTGTAATTTCTTTTACTAAAGCTTCGAGTTCTGAACTTCGAGAAGCTAAATCTTCATTAGTTTTGATAAGTTGAGCATCTAAATCATCAAGAGCCCTTTTTCTATCAGCAATTTTCTTTTCTAAACCAACTTCTTTCTTAAAAACCTTTACAACTTTAACTACTCTTTGTTGTAATGGTCCTGCTGGTAGTTCTGTTGCAATGGTTTCTAATTCAGTTGTAACTTGTTCTCTCTCAGCCAAAGCAGAACTTAATTCTTCTTTACAAGCCTTAAGTTCTGCTTGCAATCGTTCGCTTAGTGATTTGTAATATTCTAATTCACGACGCAATTTGATAAGTTCACCTGCAGTAGCTCCAGTTTCCTTTTCCAATGTACCGCGTTGAACTTCAGCAAAAGCAATACCACTTCTACACTCTCCTTGTTTGCTTCTGCATTCCGCCAACATATGATTCAAACGCTGGACTTCAGCAGCTAGTCGTGCAATTTCATCACCATTTTGTGCACCTTGATACGGTAAGACATGACGATGTTGCATCACTTCTTGTAACAGGCGTTGAAGATACATCTGGAGTTCACGTTTTCTGATGTCCTTTCTATAAATCTTAGCAAACTCTTGTAAGATTTTCAACATAGTCATTCTCGGTGTACCACCGGGTACCATGATACCACACAATTCATAAACCTTGCGTTGAAGCTGATCATCTGTAAGAACTTCATACTGACGTAGTTCAGCATAAAAGTGATCAGCACCACCATTCTTAGACGCCTTGCGGCTTCCACCACTCTGTCGTCTCCCTTTTTTTCCATTTCTTCTTAAGCCAGCAACAGGACAATCATTCAACAAATGAGCTGTGACAGCCTTTGGATTCTTAAAACAGCCGCCACAAAAATTACACGCAATGGTACACTTTCCACCACCTAACTGAACCTTTGCCATTCTGTCATAGACTGCCTGTGTGTCCAAGGAACGAAGAAAAGCAAGATCAACAGTATTCAATTCTGAAACTGACTTAGTGTGAACCATTTATATTATACACACACTTTTTTTATCGATAAGTTAGCTCGCCAAAATTGAATATATGATTAAATAAATACATATTTAAAATAAAAATGGAATATACAAATTTAGATGATTTCCTTCCGGATGACCACATTTTATTGTTACCAAGTCAACAATCAACAATCATTGCGTCACAAATAGCAAAGCATTTAGTTGAGACTGAAAAAACTACTGGACTTTTTACAACAAACTTCGAAAATATGGATATGAAATTACTTGAAAATAAACCATTTTCAGTATTCATTGTTTCTTACTCGGACGTATTGAAACAGGGCTTGTTAAACAAATTAAAAGAATACTCAATTGGACTCCTTCTCACAACAGACACAAATTGTGATAATCTAGAATTTGATTATATCATTCTATTCCCAGATACTCCGACTGAAATAAAAAAAGAAATTTATGACAAATATTTGAAAAATACATATAAAGAGACAATTATGATCGTTTCTGAAACGATCATAGTAAAAAAAGATAAGATAATTACTTATCTTAAACTTTAAAACCCTTGATAACCCCCACTTTCACCTTTTTCTTTTTGTTCATTTTCTTCAACTTTTTCTTGGTGTGCAAATGATTTAATTTGTTCATATAATAATTCAAAGTTCGTATTTGTTCTATGATAATAATGATTAACTATTGCTGAATCTGGATATTTTTCTTTCAATGAAATTATGCGCAAAATATATTTTTCTGTATTGTTTTTGAAATGTTCTTCCATCTTTTCTTTCAATTCGTCTGGGATATCAGTTCTTTTCATCATTTCACAAACACCGATATCTAATGCATTATATTCAGTTGCTCTATTGAACAATTCTACACCGGCGTCTCTTCCTGATGCAAATCCTGGTTCATGTCGCAATGGTTCTTTATCAAGCAATGCCTGAATACTTAATAAAACCGTTGTTAATCCCATAGCCATTGTCCAACCAGGACCACTCCAAGTTCCAAGAATACTTAAACAAACTTTACCTTCTCCACCATATAAATTAGGATGAAGTCTAGCATTTTTTGTTTGATGTGTTAAATGTGTTACCTTTGGCGGCTTAAATGGATAATCATGTGGAAAATTGAGATTGAAGTACATAAAAGCACCTTCATAAGCAGTATCATCAGGACCAACAATAATTGCTTTCATTTTTGTGACATCTTCTTCATCAACATCAATCCAAATTCCCGGAAAGTTTGACTCTGAAAACTTTTCCAAATCTCTGCAAATTCTTTTGATTGCACTTGATTGAGCCATATTTATGTTGAATTAACATTTGTTTCATTATTTTTCAATTTTCCTACATATTTAATAGTCCATGACCAACCAATTAATTCATCGGTATTAAGTTCAACACTTTCTGTTGATGAATTACTGAGTTTCAAACTAATATAATCATCAACACATGTATGTTCAAATAAACAACTATTTTTTAATACACCACTATGATTTTCATTCAATTGCTGAATATCATAACCATATTTCCTATATAAATTTCCAGAATAATCGAAATAACTTTCTAAGACACCAACATGCTCTGATTTACCAAATTGTAATATACTTTTCAATTCATAAATTCCAAGTTCATCCAACCAAATACCTTTATTTTTTTCATATGACATTCCAATATTTCCGGTTAATCGCTTACCTCCTTCAATTGGAAGACTAACACCAGAACTTTCGCCAGGAATAGAAAGTGCATTAGTGTTAAAAATTTCTGCCACTAATTCCGAACTTCCAGAACTAACTTTTACGCCATTAACGCGCAATCCTCCAGAAGCATTAATATCAATAGTTCCTGTCAAACTTTTAATGAAATCGGTATGCAAACATGTACTAGCTCTAATTTCTTTTCCACAAAGTAAATTAGGATTGCTCCCGCGATTACGATAAAAAGCCATTATACTTTTCTCAATTAGTTTAAAAAAAATAAGACAAACGCATACAAAATTATTTAAGCATCAACAAGTGGGTACCAGATTCCATCACCTTGTGGATCTGCAGTTTCAGCGGGAAGGAACATGAACTTAGATGCAGTATCAACAGCCAAAGCTACAGCTCCTCCAGCAACATTACCATTAAGAGCATCAAAAGTTTGAATAGCACCAGATGCATTAATAATAGTAGTTTCCTGGCTTCCAAAAGTAACATTGGTAAGTTTAGGAGATTGAAGACGAAGGTCAATAAGAGCAATATTAGTTGAAAGGACAATAACTGGATTGGTACGAGTGTTAATTTCGCGAGTCAATCCAGGACCAGTAGTTGCAAGATCGCTTAAGACAACTCGATTAAGACCCAATGTTTCGCTAGCGAAACATTGAGTGTCAAATGCAGTCATCAAAGTACTGGCACGAACTTCGTTACCGAAAAATACGTTGTTACCAATAAATGGTCGATTTCCTTGATTAAATGTACTATATTCAGCGGACATGTTATATATTCTATTTATAAAAAAAATATAAAAAACCCGGATTTAAATATTGGCAAATAAGTTGTTAGAAGGATGCCAAAAATCATCATTAAAATCGTAATAAAACATGTACGCACAATCAGTACCCATGACTGGATTAGTATTGCTCTTTGCAACACGACTAACTTCAACATCAGTAGAAAATACTTGATCTTGTCCAGAAGAATTAATAATTATAAGAGAAACAGTTTCACAACCATTACGAGGAACAGTTTGATTGGGTCGAGTAAGTGCCAAATCAGTAAGACTGGTATTAGTTTCAGTATTAAGAGTAATTACAGGAGCTCTAAATGCTTCTAGAATATTAACTCCACCAACAGGAACAATTTCTTCCATTAACACATTATTAACACCCATACTAATTGTTTTTTGACAACAAGTGTGTCGTGAAACAAGTTCGATACTTGCCTTAACTTCATTTCCAAACAAAACACTGTTTCCAAATCCAGGACCACTAATGATATTTTCAAGAACGTTAGCCATTAATATATATTATACATCTAAAAAAATCCTTACTTATGTTATTTTAATCTATTCAGTTTCTTCTTTATTATCAGCAGTTATCACTATAGAACCCATACCAATTAATAAAATTCCAACTATTACTTCACCAGGTCCTACAATGTCAGTACCAGTAGTAGAACCTGAGGCATACCATTGTCTTAATGGATTGTCCTTTTTAAGAAACGGAACAATAACCAAAAACAATCCCCCAATTATGAACACAAGACTGAGTATAATCATAGAAATACGTAAAAACATGTATGTATTTTATACATAGAAAAGAATTATTTAGACAGAAATAAGACCACATGTAGCGAACCACGATTCCGCAACAGGATCATAGCAAAAATCATAAGCACAACCATCAGCCATAGCCCACAAATTATTTGTATTCTTAACATTACTAGAACCAGGAGTTTGAGAAAAT
>Ga0180432_10007107_pt1 | contig 14331 bp, 9 predicted proteins | sample SS_ome_10_FD_132414 | JGI IMG/M metagenome (GOLD analysis project Ga0180432, IMG submission 132414) | Hypersaline lake sediment archaeal communities from the Salton Sea, California, USA - SS_1_MS_2 metaG | ecosystem: Environmental > Aquatic > Non-marine Saline and Alkaline > Hypersaline >... | reverse complement strand
CACCTCGGCGTCCACACCGAGCTTCTGAGCGACGGGATCGTTGAGTTGATGAAACAGGGAGTCATCGACAACAGCGAAAAGAGTATCGACCGGAACAAGAGCGTGGCCGCCTTCTGCATGGGAAAACGCGCCACGTACGACTACTTGAGCGATAACCCTGCGATCGAGTTCAAACCGGTGCAGTACACCAACAATCCCGCCATCATTGCACAGATCAATGGAATGACCGCCATCAACACCGCGCTACAAATCGATCTGACCGGCCAGGCCACTGCGGAATCGCTGGGCAAGCTTTTCTACAGCGGGATCGGTGGCCAGGCCGATTTCATGCGAGGAGCGATCCTCGCTCCCGAGGGGAAAGCGATCCTCGTCATTCAATCCACGGCCAAGAACGGTGAGGTCTCTCGCATCGTGCCCTACCTCAGCGAGGGGGCGGGGGTGACACTGACGCGGGGGGACGTTCACTACGTCGTGACCGAGTACGGAATCGCCTATCTACACGGTAAGAACACGCGCGAGCGGGCAATGGAATTGATCAGCATCGCTCATCCGAAGTTCCGTGTCTGGCTTCTGCGCGAGGCCAAGGCCCTCAATCTGATCCACAAGGATCAGGCATTCATCCCGGGTGAGCGGGGACAATACCCAGAGGAGCTGGAGACCTACCGCACGACCAACAAAGGCGCCGAGATCTTCTTGCGTCCGGTGAAACTGGCCGATGAGCCCCTGCTCAAGGAATTCTTCTATTCCCTGTCGGATCAATCGATCTACCGTCGCTTCATCTCGGTCCGCAAGGACATGCCACACGAACGGCTGCAGGAGTTCGCGGTCATCGACTACACAAAGGAGATGGTCGTCTTGGCGGTGTTGCCGCACGAAGAGCGCGATGTGGTCGTCGGAGTGGGGCAGTTCGGCATCGATGTCCTATCGCACACCGCCGAAGTGGCCCTCGTGGTGCGAGACGATCAGCAGAATCGGGGGATAGGAACGGAGCTTCTCTCCTACCTGACATATCTCGCCAAACGACAAGGGCTACTGGGGTTCACGGCCGAGGTGTTGGTGGACAACCAACCGATGCTGCATCTGTTCGAACAAGGCGGCTTCGAAATCGAAAAGCGTCGAGAAGCCAATGTCTACGAACTGAAATTGCTTTTTTGCGTGAAGTCATGAAGACAGCGACAACCATCGATACGCTATTTGAGCCGCGATCCGTCGCCGTCATCGGAGCCTCAGCAAACGACGCCAAGATCGGCTATCGGATCGTAGCGAATATCGTCCGCGCCGGCTACTGCGGAAAGCTCTTTCCCATCAACCCAAAAGGGGGACAGCTGCTGGGCAACAACATCTATTCGAAGCTTTCCGACGTCGATGGTCCGATAGATCTGGCGGTGATTGCCATTCCTGCGCCGCACGTCTTCAATGTAGTCAGGGATTGTGCCAGCAACGAGGTTAAGCACCTCGTCATCATCACCTCGGGATTTTCCGAGGTCGGAAACACTGAAGAAGAAAGAAAGATCGTCGAGTTTGCGCGCGGGCACGGGATGCGCGTCCTCGGTCCGAACATCTTCGGGATCTACTCTTCGGCCGTCTGCCTCGACGCCACGTTCGGAGCAGGCGGCATTCGGCCCGGACATGTGGCCATTGTCACCCAGAGCGGCGCGCTGGGAATCGCGATGATCGGAAAGACCGCGGCCGAATCGCTCGGCCTTTCCGCACTCGTGTCGGTGGGGAACAAATCCGACATCGATGAAACCGACCTGTTGGAGTACCTGGCCAAAGACGATCGTACCAAGGTCATTCTTCTCTACATCGAAGGGGTCAAGCAAGGGGACCGGTTGGCGAAAACGCTGAAGTGTGTGACACGCGCAAAACACGTAGTGGTCATCAAGTCCGGCCGCTCGAAGCGCGGAGCGGTCGCTGCCGCCTCTCACACAGGCTCGCTTGCAGGGGCCGATGAGATCTTCGACAGTGTGATGCGCCAATGCGGGGTCCTACGGGCAGAGAGCATCCAAGAGGCGTTCAACTGGGCACGATTCCTTGCCGATGCGCCCCCTCCTTCAGGGAATGAAGCGGTGATCATCACCAACGGCGGAGGAATCGGCGTCTTGGCAACCGATGCGTGCGAGAAACACGGGGTGACCCTGTACGATGACCAGCAGGCCCTGAAGAGGACGTTCTCTGAAGTAATGCCCGCTTTTGGCTCGTCGAAGAACCCAGTTGATCTCACCGGTCAGGCCACGGCACAGGATTACGCTTGCGCTCTGGATGCAGCTCTGAAGCACCCGGGGATAAGCGCAACAATGGCGCTGTATTGCGAAACCGCGTTGTTCGACACAACGACGTTCGCCAACCTGTTGCAGCAAGCGCACCGCCGCTACCAGGAGACGAAGCCGATCGTGTTCTGCCTGTTCGGTGGCGAGAAAGTGGAGTCGATCATTCGGCAGTTGCGCACCAAAGGCGTTCCTGTGTTCTCCGATGTGTACGAGGCCGTCAGCGCGTTGGGCGCGTTGTACCGATCGTGGCGGACTCAGAAGGCGCCGATTTCCAAGTCAACAAACGTGCAAATCGACCTCGCAGCTGTGAAAGCAATCCTCGATCGCGCCCGTGCCGACGGTCGAGGATTCCTACTGGCGTCCGAAGCACAACAGATTGCCGAACTTCTCGATCTGGTCACTCCCAGATCAATCATCGCGCACTCCCTCGATGAGGCGGTGCAGGCAGCGGAGAGGATCGGTTATCCCGTCGTCATGAAGGTGATCTCAAAAGACATCATTCACAAGAGCGACGCCGGTGGTGTGGCCCTCGACCTGGAGAACGAAAGCGAGGTGGTTGACGCCTATCAGGCGATCATGCGAAGCTGCCACGCGTACAAGGCAGACGCGCTGATCCAAGGGGTCGAGGTGGTTGAGATGGCCCGGCCGGGAGTGGAGACGATCATCGGCGCCAGACAGGATCCTTCGTTCGGCCCGGTCGTGATGTTCGGCCTCGGGGGAATCTATGTCGAAGTTATGAAAGACGTCTCCTTCCGAGCCGCGCCGATCAGTCGTCGAGAGGCAAGCAGCATGATCGCCGACATTCGCTCCTACCCACTACTGTTGGGGGTCCGGGGTGAGAAGCGCAAGGACATCGACGCCATTGTCGATGTCGCGATCAAGCTCGGCCACCTCGTTGACAAGTGCCGCGATATCACCGACATTGAGATCAATCCGCTCGTTGTCTACGAACTCGGAGAGGGGGCAAAAGCAGTGGACGTTAGAGTACTATTCCGGAACCAGCAAGGGGGGAAGCCAAGGTGAACTCGCTCATCATCGCGTCAACAAGGGAAGGCGCCGGCAAGACAAGCGTGCTGATTGGACTTGCCGAAGCCCTGGGACAGGAATTTGGGTATATCAAGCCGCTTGGGGATCGCTTCCTCTACCGCAAGAAGCGGCTCTGGGATTACGATGCCGCTCTGTTTGCGAATCTGTTCGGTCTCACCGAGGAGCCGGAGCGTATGAGCATCGGCTTCGATCACTCAAAACTTCGCCACATGTACGACCGCGCAGCCATCACGCAACAGATCCGTCAGATGATGGAGAAGATGGGCAAAACAAAGCAGCGGCTGTTCATCGAGTGTGGAAAGGACCTGTCTTACGGCGCATCCGTACACCTTGATCCGTTGACCCTTTCTCAGGCCGCCGCAAGCCAAGTTGTTATCGTCACGGCAGGAGAAGAGAACGAGATCGCGGATGACCTCGCCTTCGTGCAGCAATTCGTCGGATCGGACGAAGCGCACGTGGGAGGGGTAATCGTCAACAAGGTCACCCACCTCGACGACTTCAAAGCCACCTATCTTCCCGAGATCCGGCAACTCGGGCTGAACGTCCTCGGCGTGCTTCCCCACGAAAAAGAGCTGACCACCCTCTCGGTCAGCTACCTGGCGGAGAAGCTGTTTGCGCGAACCATCGCTGGAGAAGGCGGTTTGGGGCGCACGATCCGAACGGTATTTGTCGGAGCGATGTCGGAGAGCGCGGCACGGGCCCAGCCCGGATTCAGTGACCCGGACAAACTGATCATCACGAGCGGCGACCGAAGCGATCTGATCCTCGCCGCCCTGGAGCAAGGAGGCACCTCGTGCATCGTTTTGACAAACAACATCGTGCCGCCGGCAAGCGTAACCAGCAAAGCAGGCGAACAGGGGGTCCCCATTCTCCTCGTCCCGACCGACACCCATGAAACAGCAAGACAGATAGACAACATGGAACCGCTTCTCACCAAGGAAGACGCCGCGAAGGTGGAGATCCTGGCAACGCTGGTTAAGGATCACGTCGACCTTGCCGCAATTGAGACCCTGTAGGTGTGCGGCAAGCGGCCGATCGCCCGCCCCGGTACAGAGCCGCACGTTGTGTGGCTCATTGGTGTCAAGGGTGGTGTCTTACCTGTTAGAAAGAGCACAGCCATGATGAAGCGGGTGTTTTAAGCGTGATCATTCCAACGTTTCGGTCTGTCCGAAAGATCCTCGGGATCTTGAAATCGTCCCTGTCTCCCAATCAGATCGCCTTTTCGTTTGCTGTTGGAATCTTTGCCGGTCTTCCGCCGATGGGACTGCACGTGGTCATCCCCATCACGCTGGCACTTTTCGTTCGCTGCAGCTTCCGCGCGTTCCTCCTCGCAATGGGCTTGTTTAGGTTGCTCTCGCTGGCGGTTGCCCCGGCGTCGTACGCAATCGGTCGTTTTCTTCTGGATACTAGCCGCGGGCTCGATGGTCTGTGGCGATGGTTGTTCCACCTTCCCGTACTGGCGCCGATGGGCTATCAACGCTATCTTCTGTTCGGCAGTCTGGTTCTGGCCCTGTGCATGGCCGTCCCTGTCTTTCTTGTTGTCCGCCTTCTTGTCGTCAGGTATCGCCGTTCTTTCACCCAGTGGGTTTCGAATTGGAGCATCTCAAAAAGGCTGAGGGACAAACCCGCGATGAAGCTGCTTCGCTGGTTGGCTACGGGCGGCGAGGCCAAATACAAACGAGAAAGAAAGCCGCGGGGGCTGTTTCGCTTCGTGCGAAAAGAAATGCTGATCGGACTTCCCGTCACATATGCCGTCTGCTACCTTCTCGCTGCGGTGATCGTGCCGTTTTTTTCCGGCCGCATAGCGACTTCGGCGGCCTCATTCGTAATTGGTGGCGAGGTAACAGTTGAGAAAAGCGCCTTCAGCCTGTTTACCGGAGGTCTTACGCTAACCGGTCTTTCGATTCAAGACCCGAACAAGCCTGCGGAGAATATCCTCGAGATTCCTTCGTTGACCCTAGACGCAGGAATGCTTCCCCTGTTGTCGAAGCGGGTCGTGTTCAACGCCGTGAAGATCGACGAGGCGTACTTGCACGTCGAGCGCGAACCGGACGGCACCCTGAATGTCGATAACTTCACGTCCGGCTGGAACGCCGAGGCCTATCTGGAGTGGGCAGCGCAGCACGCGGACAGAGTCGACTGGTTCGGACTGCTGCGCCGCTTTCTCGAATACCTGGCACAGCCGCGGCCCCGGCAGCCGAAGACCGACGATCTTTCACGCTACCGCGGAGGGCGGTCCCTCACCGGGTTTCTCCCGTCGTTCGCCGTGGAACGTATCGAAGTCGGACGCATCCGTATGACCCTGAAGGACTCTACCAAGGCTACAGCTGGTGGATTGCCTCCCGTCACAGTCCTCGAGCTCGAACTGTCCAATCTGGCCTTTCCCGCCAATCTCAATCGTGAGCCGGTTGGAGTGAGCCTGACCGGACAACTCGGAGACGATCCATCGTCTGGATTCCGGCTTGCAGCGATCTTCGATCACCACAGAGAAATTCCAGAGCGTCGCTACGAGTTGGAACTGACAAAGATCGATCTCGCACAACTGGCGCGCCTGTATGAGACAACGCTTCCGTTGGAGATTCTCTCGGGAAAAGCGACGCTCACTGCACAGCTCACTCAGACCGGGGACCGGATATCGGGAGAGTTCTCGCTGCTCTTGGAAGAATTCCGCTGTGCCGAAACGCCTGGACGCCCACTATTCGGGCTGTCTACAGAACTCTCCGAACGCACCATCGAAGGCCTCAACCGCTATGCGGAGAGCCTCCCCATTGTGATTGGATTTCTCGTCGGCGGAAACAGCTCCTCACCCCAGTTCCATTGGGAACGACCTCTGCTCGAGATTGCCCGACAGGGGCTGCTGATGGAAGGCCGGCGCGAGCTGCAGGAGTCAATCAACCAATTGGGCTTTCGCATCGACACGTTGGAGATAGCCGATGAGTTCTCCCTTCCCGAAGGATATGCACAGCTGCAAGAGCGTGCGGAAGAGGCCGCCCGGACACTGATTGAAGGCAGCGTTGAGGAAATAGCTCCAGCTGACCTGTCGGATTCGTTGAAGGCACTGCTAGAACAGCTGTTGCGCGACCAGCACGGCAAAGAAAACTGAGGAAGTACCTCCTAGTTCATTCCCTACACATGAACCTGCCTGCAGCGTAGGAAGGCTTTGGTGTCTTGGGTCCTCACAAACCACCGGACATACGGGCGACATTGAGGTGCCGAATGTTCCTTGGAAAGGTGCGTTGGGGAATTTGTTTCAGTCAGGCAGACCACTTTTAATTTAAGCGTAATCGAAATTACATTTGACTAGCACGCCACACTCAATAGTCAATCCGGGTGGTGAAAGAGGGGGAATCGGGAGAATTGACTCCAGAAAGTGTGGGTTTTCCAGGGTCTTTGCCTCCTTGATAGTGCGGCGGAAGCGCTAGGCCCTCCGGTGTCTTCCGCCGCGGTTCCTTTGTGGCAGTGTCAGAGAATTATTTCCAAAAGTCATGTCCGACCCCCGCTAGGTACCTACAGCAGTTTCCTACCGTTAGCTTCTCATCCATAGATTGCGGAGTTTTTTTCGAATTATGCCCATCGTCCATCCTATCATAGGCACCAGAAAGGCTCTGCGCCATATGTGGTCCGAACGCTATTTTTGGTTATCATCGCAGCACGCCTACAATATGTAGTACATCGCCACTAAGAGGAGGAACTAAAAATGAGTTGGAATCGTACACTTCGTTTGGCGCTCTTGACAACACTGTTTGCTGGCATTGGTTGCTTGTTGGCTGGATGCTTTTTGTTCCCTGGCGGGCCGAAGGCGATGATCGAGGTCTCGGTCACGGAGGGCGTTGTTCCCCTAACCATCGAGTTTGACGGCAGTGGCTCGACGGCGGCGGCGGGGATCAGTACGTACAAGTGGAACTTCGACACGGACGATCCGGATTCTCATGAGGGAAGTGGTTCATACACCTACGAGCACGCAGGCACGTTCACCCTGACGTTGACCGTTCGCGCGGAAGACGGCACAACAGCCAACGAGTCGGTCACGATAACGGTGGAGCCAGCGGTGTGGATCACCGACGAGAATCTCGGGCGGATCTACAAGCTGGACATGCAGGGAAACCAGCTCGATTTGTTCGACCTTCCGGCGACCGAACCGCGCGGGGTTACCATCGCGGAGGCCGAAGGACAGGACTGGCTGTTTGTCGCCTGTTTCAACGGGGGCAATCAGCGCATCTTGCGGATTGACCCGACAAACGGAGACGTAAGCCGCGAGTACGACGCCCCTGGGCAATCGCCGCTGAACCTGACCTATGGCGCTTCCGAGCCGAAGCGGATTTGGCACGTAGATGGACTCAGCAGAAAACTGTACGGACTGAACCGGATGGACTGTCAGATCTACGGCTCGTTCGGTACGACCTACTTCCAGGTCGGCACCAGTCCGTTCCTGTGGACTCCTCAGGGGCTCGATTGGACGCCGGCTCCAAATGCTGCCGGGCATCTGTGGTACCTGGAAGGCCAAACACAACTCCTGTACAAGATCAAGATCATCCCGCGCTACGACATCATGTCCGGGACGCAGCTCGATATCATCGGGGACCCCGTCCAGATCCCCGCGACCGTATTCCCCGTCTCCGCAATTGACTCCTACGATGGGTACTTGTGGGTCATCGACGTCAACGATCACGCGATTGTACAGATCGATCCGAGCACTGGAATACCCGCCGGAACGGTGATCACGGGTTTTCCGGGAGCAAGTCCCGCCGGACTGGAGATCCAGCACTAGCGATCACCACAGAGGGATGGTCCCCTCCACTCCGCCGGATATCCACAGTTGCTGGTCGGCCCCGACAAGCCCGATGCTGAGATCAGCGGGTAGATCGAACAGGACAAAGCCCACGCCCAGCCCGGCGTGGCTGAGACCTCCGTCAAAGGAGATCGCGGCACCCCAGTGAAGGTCGAACGCCCAAACCTTCGTCCGGACCCCCAGAGCGACTTCTCCATTGCCGGCTTCAAGATGAAGATCAACGGCAAGACGACTGCCGGGAACGACCTCCACTGACGCACCAACATGGATGCAAAGTGGAAGATCCGTGCCAAGGATCCCGGCGTCGAGGTGATACAAACCCGCACCGAGAGACCACGTTGCAGCACGCACTAGAACGCCCGCGTTAAAAGAGATTCCCCGCGAATCGGTCTGAGACACAGAAGCCAGACTTCCTCCGATAAAAATGCCTGGAAGGAGGCGAAACGCCAGTGTGCCAAAACCCCGTCTCTCATCCTTTCCTTGGGCCATCGCCAGACCGAGCGACAGCCCTTCCGAACCGACGAGCGATCCTCCAGCGAGCAGAACAGCTTCTACCTCGGAGGAGAAGGAAACGGCCAACACCCCATGAAGACCGGGGAGATCACTGATTGCAGCAGGATTCCACAGCGGGGAAAGAGGCCCGCTCGCGCGCGCTGTGTACGCCTGCCCCATCCCCAGCGCCTGCGGCACGGTCGTGTACAAGGCTACGCCCAACACTAAACAGGAAACGACGCTGACGAGAACCAGCAGCACAGGCAAAACGACGTACCGCTTGCCTACCGTGACAAGCCATCTTGAGTCGGCCAAGCGGCAACGCCTGAATGGGCCAATAGCTGACAGGTTCATCCCTGCTCGATCCTCTTCCGGAACGCGAGAGATCTCAAGCTGCCGCTTCACCATTGCCTCCTGGACGCTGCACACTGCCGCCGGGCCATTCTACCCGCTATGGAGTCGCAGTTTGCTCCCGTTTCCTATTCTAACTAGAATCTTTAAGAAGATGAATGTTGAGACCATCTTGAGGGGAGTTGTATTCCCCACAGTCCCCGAAGCCGACAGTCTTGCCATTGGCGGAGGAAAGATCCTCGCCATTGGGCAAGAACAGCAGATCTCAGCACTCGCAACCGAAACCACTCAAGTAGTTCATTTAACCGGAAAAGCGGTCCTTCCCGGCTTCATCGATGCCCACACCCACTTTCTCCAGGTGGGCCTTAGGGAGATCGGGTTTCGCACCGATCTTTCAGGGTTGAATCGAGCAGACACGCTGGCACGGCTCGCCGAGGCCGTCAAGCAACACGGGGAGTGGGTGGTCGGCAGCGGCTGGGACGAAAGCGGTTGGCAGGAGCGCCGCTACTTGTCCCGCGATGACCTGGATCGGATCACTCCAGACTCCCCGCTCATCGCTGTGCGCATCGACGGCCATCTCGTGGCCGCAAACACACCGGCCCTGTCACGAATCCCTCCGGGCGTGGACCAACGTCTTGTGGACTCACATGCCGGAATCCTACGCGAGGAGGCGGCATTCACCTTCCTGCGAACGATCAAGCCGGACAGCCAGACAAAGAGCAAAGCGCTCCACGCTGCAGCCGCAGCAGCACACCGGCTCGGAATCACTTCCGTACACACGATGATCCCTCCGCAGCAAATTCGTCTCTACATGCACGAGCGCAGCAGACTCAAACTAAGGGTCACCGTGTGTCCAGAGGCTCCCAGCCTTGATGCCCTGGAGGAACTCGGAATCGAGAGTGGATTCGGCAACGAGTGGTTGCGGCTTGGCGGAGTCAAACTGTTCGCCGACGGATCGATCGGGGCTGGGAACGCCGCTCTTGGAAAGCCGTACACCGATTCAGGTGAGTGTGGTCAGCTGAACTACACCGACGAAGAGCTGATTGTGTTTGTTCGCCGTTGCGATGCGGCCGGCTTGCAGACCGTAATCCATGCCATCGGCGATCGCGCCATCGAGCAAGTTCTAAACGCCCATTCCGTCGTTGGTACGTCGCGCGAACTACGGCACCGGATTGAGCACTTCGAATTTCCGACAAAGACCCAGATCAAACGGACACAGGACTTGGACCTTCACGTCTCCATGCAACCCAACTTCGTCGGCAATTGGTCGGGGAGCGGGAAGATGTACATCGATCGACTGGGAGAAGAGCGGGACCAACAGATCGACCCGCACCGCCTGGTGCTCGATGCCGGACTCCCTCTCGCCTTTGGCTCTGACTGCATGCCGATGTCGCCGCTTCTTGGCCTTCATTGGGCGGTCAATGCACCACACCTTAACCAACGGGTGAGCGTCGAAGAAGGCATCGCCTGTTACACAAAAGCAGGGGCCTATTTCTCGTTCGAGGAAGCGGAAAAAGGAGCGCTCGAAGTGGGTATGCTTGCCGATCTGGTGATCCTCGATCAGGACCCACGCTTGGCTTCAGAGAAGCTCGCCGACCTGCAAGTGGTGATGACCTTTCTCGACGGGAAACCGGTTTACGTGGCGGGTTAACCGCATTCCGCGGTCTTGTGCATCAACGCATACGGCGTTCTCCGAATACACCCCCTGTTGCCCGTGGGGAACTCAAGATCCATTCTGCAATCCTGTCATTAGGAAACCAAGAAGCCGTGACAACCCAAGTATGAGTGGTATCAAACGACACTGGAACACGGGCCATTGACCTCACAGGTTACTGCAGCTGCAACCGAGCTACACCGTCGGCTGGGCTGGAGATGAAAAGGGCGATCTATTAGACGGCCCCATCTTCCTGGTTTGTTGGCTTCCTCATGGCTATGCAGGCCCCCTGCTTTCTGACAGGTCACGCACACCAAACCAGCATAGATCCATAAGAACGCGAAAATGGCTGCCCGCCGAGGACTAGCACAGACTGGGCGGGCCACTGGGTGCGGTGATGCGCAAAAGTCGCAGATAATCGCGGAGATGCCGGGTGATGAGGAAATTCTTTCTCACCTGTTCCTTTCCCACTTCTCCCATCTCTTTTGCCAAGTCGGGATTGCGGAGGAGGAAGGTGATCCTTTCTGCAGTCTCCTCGATGGAGCGGACGAGAAAACCGGTGATGCCATCCTTGACCTGTAGCTTGATCCCCCCTACATTCGCTCCCACGACCGGCTTGGCCTTCCACATGGCCTCGGTCACGGTGAGGGCGAACCCTTCTCGGAGAGACTTCTGCACGATGATGTCCGCCCCTCGCTGTAGCGCGTTCACTTCCTCTGCAGGGATCGGCTCTGCCTGGGGGGCAACAATGTAGATATCCGGATCATTATTGGCCCTTTCCTCCACCCGAGCCAGAACTTCGCAGCTCTCAGGATCATCCGAAGCGATGCCACCTGCAAACACGAGGCTGCACTCGATATCGCGTCTAACCAGTTGACAGGCCTCGATGATACCGATCGGGTCCTTGAAGGGATCGAACCGAGACACCTGCAGAATGATCGGCTTGTCTTGCGGGATTCCGTGCTTCTCGTAGACCTCAGTGACGCGGTCCTCGGGGAGGTCTTTGTTCTTGTCACTCAACGGATCGATGGAGGGAGGAATGATGTCCTGTGGAATGGGGAGATACTGAGCGAATTCCGGCATCGAGAGGACCACGACATCGTATCGTTTGATGTAATCGTAGAGAAAGGCCCAGATGTTCTTGCTCGGACTGCTGAGATCGATGTGACAGCGCCAGATCCAACGGTTGCAGCCGGACAGGCGATGGTCAATCAGGGGAAGTGGTTGGGGATCGTGGATGACAACCACGTCGCTTGCCAGATCCATGGTCTCCCCATTGCGCCGACCGATCTCCCTGTAGCGTTCGAGCATCTCTTCGACTATCTCAACATGGTTTCCCTGCAGGGCGTTGTGCATGTTCTTCGTCGTTTTGAAGAAAAGCGGCGTTCCCTTGATCACCTCCCAGCGGGTGTCAATTCCCAGGTCGTTGAACAGGGGAACCAACGAGTGCAGCATCTCCGCAACCCCGCCTCCAACAAGGGTGGAGTTGACGTGAAGTAGGGACATCCCTTGCAGACCTTCTGCCAGCCTGGTGAGTTCTGCTATCGAACCGGCGTTTGCAATCTGTTCGTAATCCGAAAGTTTTCTCTCCATTGACTCCTCCCCGTTAGAACAGCGGAGCAAATCATACCCTCGTTAATCGAACAGTCAAGAAAACGTGTCTTCAGCGTTTGTTGACACATGTCCTGTGAGGAGGTTACCGATCGCTTGGGGGTATGCAGCAGACCAAAGCTGCAGACCGCACCCTCCCGCCGTGAGCGCCTCCCCATCCCAAACCAAAAGCTCAGGGAATCCGTGTGCCTCCAGACCATGGATGATCCTAAGCGAGTGTTCAAACACCTCCTCAAGCCCGTGACGTAGGGCTCCTTTTGCGATGAAGAACTGCTCGTAGGGCCAGATGGAACCCAAGTGATAGCTATCGGGTGTGTATTCCGGCTGACCCGGGGCGTACGTACGATAGCCATACGGGGTGTCAAGCTTACGGGCTCCTTGAGCAATCGCTTCAAGCTTTGTCTTTGGGATATCCTTCTTCTGCAAGTAGGCAAGCACATGGAGCGCGTCCGAGGAGATTCCGGGAATCCGCACGTCTTTGTCCAACGCGATCAACGGGAAGCCAGTACGAGGATCCCAGAGTTGCTGCCAGATTGCCCGAACCATTCCAGAAACGAGTCGTTCTAGCTGTTCGTGTTGAAAACCCAGCTGGAATTCAGATTCCAAGGCGATGAGCGCTCGTAATGCGGCCACGGTCTGAGCCTGCACAAGGGTGTAAGCTACAGGGTAGACCAGGGATTTTCTCCCGGGAAGGTGAGAGTCCTTCCAGTAGGTGGCGTACGCCATGTAGCGAGTAGCGCGGCAATGGTACGGGTCCTCCTCCCAGAACAGATCCGCGTCGATGTGCCTCAGAACGTACTCACCCGCTTGCCGCAGGCCGTCGCCCCAATCGGAGGCCATATTGCGGTCAACCTCCGCAAGTTGCAGATACTGGCTGGCGACCAGGATCAGCAGCTGACTCGTCTCGGCAGCGTTGTAGTGCGAGAGGTAGCCATCGCGCTCGACGCGGTTCCACTCGTGTAGGACACGCCCCGGTTCCTCCCCTGTTTGTGGGTTGCATTCACGCCCGATGGTCGCCACCGAAAAAGCGATCGCCTCGTGCATCAGCGCTGGTTCTCCCAGCATCAGACAGGCAGTGAGCAGATCGCGCGGAAAGAGCCCAAACCATGATCTTTTGTCGCGAATCCCTGCATTGAAGAGCGAAAAGGACCTTCCATCAAGATCCACTTCGGTGCGGAGACTTTCGATGCCCTCCCGAGCCTTTTCCTGCAACGCTGCTGCTTTGGTGAGCAATGGTTCGACTGCCCGGCTCATCCTTTGACTGATCCAGCGAGGATTCCTCGCACGAAGTACCGTTGCAAGGAGAAGAATACTACCAAAGGAAGAGCCATTGACACAAACGCGGCAGCGGTTAGCAACTCCCAGTCTTGGCCTCGATTCGTAACCAGGTTCGCGATGGTCACCGTCACCGGCGCAACGTTAGGTTTCGCGCTGAGGTAAACCAAAGCGACAAGTAGATCGTTCCAGATCCACAAGAACTGGAAGATGAAGACTGACGCTAAGGCAGGCACGGAAATTGGAATCACAATTCGCCAAAACGTCATGAATGGTGAAGCGCCGTCAATCGATGCCGAATCGAACAAATCCTTGGGAATACCAGCCATGAAGTTGTGAACAAGATACGTTGTCAGCGGAAGGCCGTAGGCAGTATGAGCCAGCCAGATCCCCGGAAACGTCCCCGCCAGTTTCAGCTTGCTGTATATCGGCAGGATGGGGATGAACGTCATCTGCAGAGGAATAACCATCAGCCCGACGACAAGCATGAACAGGATCTTTCGCCCCCCGAAATACATCCAGGCAAAACCGAACGCCGCAAACGACGCAATGAATGTGGATATCGCGGTGGCCGGGACACTGATCGTAAGACTATTGAGGAAGGACCGTGCCAGCCCCTCCCCCCGGAGTACGCCGACATAGTTTTCCAGTGAGTACTGTCCTCCGCTAAACAACTTCGGGAAGACAGTCCACCAACCCGATCCGGCGATGTTCGCCGGATTGCGAAACGACGTGATCAGAAGCCCCAACGTGGGAATGAGCCACATGATGGTAAATAGGAAGATGGTGAGATGAAGGGGGCTTCGTGCGATCAATCTTCTGGCCGTCATCATCGACCCCCT
>Ga0180432_10007106_pt1 | contig 14331 bp, 14 predicted proteins | sample SS_ome_10_FD_132414 | JGI IMG/M metagenome (GOLD analysis project Ga0180432, IMG submission 132414) | Hypersaline lake sediment archaeal communities from the Salton Sea, California, USA - SS_1_MS_2 metaG | ecosystem: Environmental > Aquatic > Non-marine Saline and Alkaline > Hypersaline >... | reverse complement strand
GTTTTTCAAGCGACGACTGACCGACAACGCGGCCTGGTTGGATGACTTGGGACCGTGAGCCAAGCCGCCAGCAACACCGGGGATCACGGTCGAAGCAGCGGAAGTCCTTTCGATCAAGGATGCATCCGGGCGAGACCACGATCGCTCGATTGCGGGATTTCCGTGCTTTGTTTTGCGGCCGACGCCCGCTAGAATGCCCGCCTGTTCGTACCACCTGACAGTCAAGTAGGGCCGGCTGTGCCGACCGCTTCCTGACAACGTAGGAGGTGTTTGATGGAACTCGGTGTGCGGATCCGCCTGAGCGTGATGATGTTCCTGACGTACGTGATCTGGGGCGCGTGGCTGCCGCTCCTGCCGGTCTATCTGGGACACCCGGACATCGGATTCACGGGGGAGCAGATCGGCCTGGTCTTCGCGACCATGGCGATCGCGTCCGTCACGGCGATGCTGATCAGCGGGCAGATCGCGGACCGATGGTTCTCGACGGAGCGATTCCTATGCGTCAGTAGCCTTCTCGGTGCGGCCGCACTCTATGTCGTTTCCTTGCAGACAAGCTTCTGGCCGTTCTTCATGTCCTTTCTGGTCTACGCCATCATCTACGTGCCCATCCTGTCCCTGACGAACGCGATCAGCTTCGCGCACATCCCGGATGCCCAGCGAGATTTCGGGGGCATCCGCGTGTGGGGGACCCTCGGGTGGGTCGCCGCCAGTTGGCCTTTCCTTTTGATCTTGGGAGACAAGGCCACGGTGGGCGACCTCAGGTGGATGTTCTACGTGTCGGCGGCGGTTTCGGTGGTCTTGGGCGTTTTCTCACTGACCCTGCCGCACACGCCGCCGAAGCGTGAAGCCCGCGAGCGGTTCGCCCCGCTGCGGGCCCTGTCCCTGCTCGGCAAGCCGGCGTTCTTGGTCCTGTTCTTGGTGGCCTTGAGTGATTCGATGGTTCAGTTCTGCTACTTCATCTGGACGGGGCTCTTTCTCGAGGCCCTGGAGGTACCGGCCAAGTACATCTCCGCGTGCATGAGCATCGGGCAGATCGCCGAAATCCTGACCATGTTCGCCCTGGGCTACTTCCTCAAGACCTTCGGCTGGCGGAAGGTGATGGCCATGGGGGTCTTCGCCCACACCTTGCGATTCGGCATCTACACGCTCAGCGCCGGCAAGCCGGAGTTGGCCTGGTTGGTGGTGGCCAGCAATGTCGTGCACGGTGCCGCCTATGCCTTCTTCTTCGCGGCCGTCTACATCTATGCAGACGAGCACGCGCCCAAGGACATTCGAGCCAGCGCCCAGATCCTGTTCAACCTGGTGATCCTTGGAGCGGGTCAACTTCTCGGCAGCTTGCTGTTCGGGAAGTTGGGCGACTACTACACCACCACGACCACGCAGACCGTGGGCGAGGTCGTCACGCAGGTCAAGGTCTTGGACTATCGAAGTCTGTTCCTGATCCCAACCCTCTGGTCGCTGGTCACCGGGACATTCCTGCTCATCGCGTTCTGGCCCGGCGAGAAGCCGCCGGCTGAGGAGAACGGCGACGTGCCGGATTCCGGCCTGGGCGAGGGCGAGGCCGAGGTCGAGCAGCGGCTTCGCGATCTGGGCTACGTCGAGTAGCGACGCCCGGCGTCCCGGCGTTCAACCGACAGGACAATCCCTTCGCGCGCTTCGGTTCAGAACTCGGCCTCCCCCGCGCCGTTCCGCACGTGCTGATTTAGAACGTCGTGCCGAAGCTGAACTGGAAGTACTGCTCGTCGTCGTCGTCGTCGCGAACGACGGGGAAGGACAGGTCGAAGGCCATCGGGATCGGGCCGAACCACTTGACGATGACGCGGGCGCCGAAGCCGACCGAGACCCGCCACGCGCTGAGTCCGAAGTCCTCCTCGACGGTGCCCATGTCGGTGAAGGCGACGCCGCGGAGGACCTTGCCGTAGATGGGGAAGTTGTACTCGCCCCCGGTGACGAACATGAAGTCGCCACCGACGCGGTCGTCGTGGATGCCCGCGCGGGGCGAGATACCACGGAACTCGAACCCGCGGACCGACCCGATACCGCCGCCGAAGAACCGCTCGAAGACGGGCGCGTCACCGAAGATCTGCCCGAGCCGGCCGTGCAGCGTCAGCACCGACTTGCGATCGAGCACGTCGGTGCGAAGCGTCTTATGCCAGGCGTGCGTGGCGATCAGGCGGCCGAAGTCGTAGTCGCCGCCCATCGCGCCGGCCTGCTCGTAAGAGACGCTGAACCGGCTACCCTGCGTCGGCAGGAACCGGCTGTCGGTCGTGTCGCGGACCAGCGTGCCCTTGATGCTCGTCAGTAGGTGGTTGCCCTCCATGGCCCGGATCTCCTGGGCGTCGTCGAAGTCGATGCTGTCGATGTCGACCCCCTCGACCCGGAAAGCCACCTCGCCCGCCCAGCCGCGGAGCAAGCCCTTCTGGAACCGATGCCCGAAGCTCGTCACCGAGCCAATTCGCTGCTCGGAGTAGGCGTCGCGGCCACGGGTGAACAGGTAGAACCCCTGCCCGAAGCTGATGGGCTGGTCGAGGAGATACGGCTCGCGGAAGTCGAGCCGCAGCCGCGTGAACTCGGTGCCCGGCTCGAACTGGAGTCTTAGAACCTGCCCGGCGCCCTTGAACGACCGGCCTCGGAAGAACTCGCCCGCGGATCGGGGCACGTCGAACAGGTCAAAGTTCCGGTTCTCGACCGACAGGCTACCGACCACGCCGCTGTTGCTGGTCACGCCCACGCCGATCAGGAACGTGGTTGTCTCGGTCTCGGTGACCTGCACGAGCGCATCGCGGACGTCGTCGGCGTCGCCGACGGGCGTGATGCTGGCCTCGCTGAAAAGCCGGGTCTCGCGGAGACGTTGTTCGGCCCTTTCGGTCTTCGTGGTATCGTACAGCTCCTCGGGATAAAAGCGCAACTCGCGCCGGACGACCTTGTCCTGCGTGCGCTCGTTGCCGCGGACGACGATCCGGCCCACACGGTACTGCTTGCCCTCGTTGATCCGCAGGGTCACTTGGATCTGACCCTTGGCCTCGGAATAGACCCACTCGGGGGTACACTTGGCGTTGATGTAGCCGACCCGGCCGTACTCGGTCTCGAGGCGTTTGATGTCGGCCTTGACCCACTCGTTGATGTAGGGGCTGCCGGGCTGGATCTTGAGCGGCAACAAGATCAGGTCGTCGTCCCAGACCGTGTTGCCCTCCGCCTTTATCGTCTCGACGTAGTAGCGGACGCCCTCGTTGATGACGAAGATGAGGATGAGGTCACGGCGGTCCTCGCTCGTCTCGAGGCGGTAGGAGGCCTCGGCGTCGAGGTAGCCTTCGTTGCGGTAGAAGTTCCGCAGGTCGGCCGCGTCGCGCTGGGCGCGCTCCTCGTCGAACTCGCCGGTGCGGAAGATCCAGATGTAGGTCTTGGTCTTGACCTCTTTTTTCAACCGGCGCGCGGGGTAGCTGTCGTTGCCCTCGAACAGGATCTTGCGGACGCGGACGCGCGGCCCCTCGACGATCTCGTAGACGACGCGGCGTTCGGTCTTGAGGGCCTCCTCGTCGACGGTGACGGCCACGTAGTAGTAGCCGGCCTCTTTGTAGCGTCGCTCGATGTTGTCTCGGCCCCGGTTGACGGCGAACCGGTCGAGGGGCGAGCCGGGCGCCAGCTCAACGTCCTCGTGCAGGTCCTTGGCCTTGAACTTCTGGTTCCCGACGAACTCGACCGTTTCGACCTCGGGCTTCTCGGTCACGTGGAACGTGACGATCACCTGATCCCCGTCGAGTCGGCGGGTGGCGTAGACGTTGTCGAACTTGCCCGTCTGGTGCAGGGACCGAACGTCCTCCTGGACCTGACTGTGGTTGTAGGGCTGGCCGACCTTGGTCTGGAGTTCGGCACGGATGGCCTCTTCGGAGACCAGATCGGCCCCCTCGATGAGGATCTGCTTGACGGGCCGGCCCTGTTCGGGTGTGGCCTCGGCCAAGGCGGGGCTCTCGGGGTTGGCCTCGGCGAGCCGGGGGGACTTGCCGGCGGGCGCAGGCCTGCTCGCAACGCCCGCGGCCACCGCGACGCTACGGTCGGACGCAACCGTTCCCGTAGCCAAAACGGCGAAGATGAGCCCCGCGAGGTGGCCGCCCCACGAGGCAGTCGGACCAACTCGGTACACTCTTTCGCGCCTCTCGAGTCGAGCAAGCGGTACAGTCTAACCGCGCCAGTAGAGAAGCAATATGATACACAACGACCCGCACTTGTCGAGGGGTGATCCGAGAATTTCACAGGTTATTCCCGCGGCCCGACGCGGCCCGGTGCGTGACCCGCCCGTCGCGCCTGCGGATCGGGCCGCGCCGCGTTAAGTGACTTTGGCTACAAAGCTTATCCCAAGGCGCCCCCCAGCGCTCGGGCGAGACCGTGCGACCGAGGACCGCTAGAACGGCGTCTCGCCACTACCCGCCGGGGCGTAGTCGTGTGCGTTCCCGGGTACCGGCTCAGCCTGTCTGGAGAGGTTCCTGAATCGGGTCGAACGGGGGTCCCACGTCAACTGGACCACGCCGGTCGGCCCGTTCCGCTGCTTGGCGACGATGATCTCGGCGATATGGGTGGGTTCTTCCTGGTCCTGCTTGTAGTAGTCTTCCCGATGGAGCAGCAGCACCACGTCGGCGTCCTGCTCGATCGCGCCCGACTCGCGCAGGTCACTCATCCGAGGGCGATGCCCCTCGCGCCCCTCGGGCTGACGGTTGAGCTGAGCGATGACCACCACGGGGATGTCGAGTTCCCGCGCCAGGGCCTTGAGCGCCCGGCTCATGTCAGCCACCTCTTGCTGGCGGCTCTCGATCCGCCGGCTGGTGTACATCAGTTGGAGGTAGTCGATGAAGATCGCGGTGAGATGGTGCTGGAGGTGCAGCCGTCGGGCCTTGCTCCGCAGCTCCAGCGCGGTCATTCCCGGCGTATCGTCGATCAACAGTGGGGCGTGCTCCAGCTCCCCGCAGATCACCATGAGATTGCGGATGTCCTCCTCGCCCAGTCGTCCCTTGCGGAGTTTGGCCGAATCCAACTGGGCCCGTCCGCACATGATCCGTTGGGCCACCTGCTGGGCGCTCTGCTCCATCGAGAAGAACGCGACGGGGTTCTCGTCGTCCACGGCGATATTCTCAGCTATGTTCAACCCGAGAGCGGTCTTGCCCATTGAGGGGCGGGCGGCCACGACGATCATCTCCCCCTTTTGCAGCCCCCCGAGGATGTGGTCCAGCTCGTAGAACTGGGTGGGCAGTCCGCTGACATAGTCGTCGTCGTGCTCGCTGAGCTTGTCGAAGACGTCCTTGACGATGTCCTGGAGGTTTTCCGCCTGTCCGATGATCCGCTGTCCGGCGACGTCGAAGATTTTCTGTTCGGCCCGATCGAGGACCTCCCGGGCGGGCGCGTTTTGGGCGTAGGCCATCTCCATCAGCTCGCCGCTGGTGGCGATCAGGTCGCGAAGCATCGACTTGTCGCGGACGATGCGGGCGTAATGCTCGGCGTTTGCGGCCGACGGCACGGACTCGGCCAACCGAACGATGTACTCGACGCCACCGATCTGTTCCAGCAGCCCCCGACGCTCGAGCTCGGTTCGCAGGCTGACCAGGTCGATCGGCTCACGCGCGTCGTACATCGTCACGAGCGCGTCGTACAACAGCCGGTGATCGTTGCGGTAGAAGCGCTCCTTGCCCTCCGGACCGATGATCTGCAGGACCTCGGCGATCACGTCGCTCTCGAGCATCATCGAGCCGAGCAGGGACATCTCGGCGTCGATGCTCTGTGGGGGAACGCGCTCCGGGCGATCAGGACTGGCTTTCGTTGGGGGGTTCGGACCCTCCATGGTCGGGCGCCTCCTGCATCGGGTCCTCGGCCTGCGGGTGGTCTTCGGCCGGGGCCTCCTCCACGTCAAGGGCCTCGCTGGCCCGTTCGCGAACCACCCACACCTTCACCTCGGTCGACAGGTCGTCGGCGAAGACCACCGGCACCATGACCGAGTCGAGCTGGCGGATGGGGTGGTGCAACCGAACTTGACTGGCCTCGATGTCGTATCCTTCCTCGCGCAGCGCCACGGCGATCTCGCGCGGGCCGACCGAGCCATACAGATGCCCTTCTTCGTTGGCGGCCGCCGCGATCGTCACCTCGACGTTCGCCATCGCCTCGACCCGGGACTCCAACTGGTGGCGTTGAGCGATTCTCATGGCCTCGGCACGTTTCTTCTCGTCCTCGATGGCCTTGAGGTTCACCCGCGTCGGTTCCACGGCCAGGTGATGGGGAACCAGGTAGTTCCTCGCGTATCCTTCCGACACCTCGACGATATCGCCGACGTGGCCCAACTTGGGCACGTCACGGCGGAGCAACAGCTTCTTCATTGTACATCACTCCCGATGTCCGGGCCAGCCGCCGAGCGCTAGCCCTGGAACGGCAACAGGCCGATGAAACGACTCCGCTTGATCGCCCGTTGCGCCGACCGCTGATGGAACGCACAGTTGCCGCTACGCTTGCGGGAGAAGATCTTGCCCCGGTTGCTCAGCAGCTTCATGAGCGACTGAACCTCCTTGTAGTCGACCTCATCCACCTTGTCACGGCAGAATCGGCAGTTGTCCTGCTCGCCCCAGCGCCTGCCTTTCGATTTTGAAAACGCCATTGAACGGTTTCCTCACGATTCGCCGTCGCCCGGCCGATTGGACCGGCGACGATTGGATCTCGATGACTCGCCTCCTACGGTTCCACCACCTGTAATCCGTCACGCGCTGGCTCGCCCCGACCTCGCCTCGCCGCTCAGAACGGGATGTCCTCGTCCGACGGCGGGGGCGGGCCGCCTTCGTCATCCGACGGTGCCGGCTGCTCAGGGGCGGGCCCGGCCGACGCCGGTTGCTGGGCAGGGGGCGCCCCTTGACGCGGGCCACCGCCTCCGCCACCTCCGCCGCTACCGACGAAGGTGAATCGCTCCGCAACGACCGACAACCTGCTGCGCTTTTGGCCTTCCGGCGTTTCCCACTGGTCGAACTTCAGTCGACCCTCGATCAGGACGGGACGGCCCTTGCTCATGTATTGGTTGAAGGTCTCGGCCTGGCGACCGAACATGCTGCACTGCGTATAACAAGTTTCCTCCCGGTCCTGCCCGTCCTGGCCCCGCCACCGGCGGTTGGTCGCGACGCCGAACTCGACCACGGGGGTGTTGTTGGGCGTGTACGACAGTTGCGGATCGCGGGTCAGGTTGCCCATCAAGATTACTCGGTTGTAGCTGGCCATGATCGTCTCCTCCGCGTCCCGACCCTCTCGGTCGATCGCGTCCTTGAATGGCACTCACCGTGGTCTCCGCCCGAAGACGGGCCGCCCTCGCTTCGCCCGTTGCCGCCGGGGCGGGTCAGGCATCCGGCTTCTGGTCGCCCGCCGGTTCCCCCGCCGGTTCACCCGATGTCGACGGCTCGGGGGCCGACCCCTGGGCGTCTCCCTTCGCTCCCGTTTCGGCAGGGGGGTCCTCAACTGGGGAGACCGCCTCATCGGCCAGTGCGACTTCGGCGGCGTCGCCCGTTGCCGCCGCCGTCGCGGGCTCGGGCTCGGCCGGTTCCTCGGCTGGCGGCGGCTTGGCCGCCTCTTCGGCTGCCCTGCGGAGCATCGCCGATTGCTCGGCGGCCTCCTTGTGGAACTCGTCCAGCTTCTCCTCGCTCAGCCTGCACTGTAGCACCAGCAGGCGGAGGACCATCTCGGACAGACGCGCATCCCGCTCGATCCCGGCGATGCTCGAACCCGAGGCCCGGAAATAGGTCAGCACGTAGCAGCCACGCTTGCGATGCCGAATCTCGTAGGCCAGACGACGCTCATCCCACTTCTTGACGCCGATCAGCTCCGCGCCGGCACGCTCCATGATACGGGCGACCTCGTTCTCCGCCGTCTGCCACTGCGAGGCCACGGATGGATCGAACAGGAACATCCCTTCATAGGTTCTCAGTTTCAACGCGACGTCTCCTCAGATTGCGCTTCGGTCGGACCCGTCGACGGTCCCGACGATTCGTCCTCGCGCGCCAACGGGCCGTTGAACCGATTCATGGCGCTCTCCACTCCCTCACGGATCCAACATGTTACGGCATCGGCCGCCACGGCGACCGCTTCAGCCAGCAGCGGGGCGTCGTCCTCGTCGGCACGGCTCAGCACGTGGTCGACCGCCTCGTCGCGGTCGGCCGGGCCGATCCCGATCCGAACGCGAGCCACCTCGTCGCTCCCCAGCCGCCGGATAATGTCCGCCAGTCCCTTGTGCCCCCCCGCGGACCCGCTTCGTCTGACCCGAACGCGACCCACCGGCAAGCTCAAATCGTCCATCACCACCATCAGATCGCTCAGCGGCAGCTTGTAGAACTGCCACGCCGCCAGCACCGATTCGCCGCTGCGATTCATGAAGGTGGTCGGCTTGAGCAACATCACCTCCTGCCCGCCGACGCTCGCCCGGTCCACCAGACCGCTGAACTTCTCCCGCGTCACCGCCACGTTCCACCGGCGGGCCAACAGGTCGACCGTCTGGTAGCCCAGATTGTGGCGCGTCTCGGCGTATCGGCGGCCCGGGTTGCCCAATCCGACGATCAGTTTCATGTGCTAACGGCTTTTCGCCCCAACACGCCAACCCATTTGGTCCCGTTCCGTCGATCGGCCAACGATTGTCAAACCGGGCGGGTGGCAGGGCCTCGTCAACCAGACCAGTGCAACCCCCCGAAACAACGTTCGGGTCTACCTCGCAGGCCGGCCACCCACGGATCTTGGGAACAGCTACTGCTCTTCCTTCTGTTCTTCCTTCTTCTCGCGGCCGATGACCTCGGGTTCGGCCTGGGCTTCCTCCTCTTCGGCCTCGGGTTCCTCTTCCACTTCAGCCGCCAGGACACGGATGACGACGACGGACTCTGTGGCTTCCTGCACCGCCTCGACGCCCTCCGGCAATTCCAGGTCGCCGACCTGCAACGTCTCGCCCAGCTTCAGTGCGGTCACGTTCGGCCGGATCGACTCGGGAATGTCCAGCACCTTGCATCGCACGGCCAGGTCCACCATCACCTGGTCGAGCACGCCTCCCTCACTGAGGCCTGCGGGGGTCCCGCGAAGCTCGATCGGCACGCTGACCTCCACCACCTCGTCCACGTCCACCTTGGCCAGGTCCACGTGAATGGGTGTTGTTCCGAGGTAGTCGTACTGCACTTCCTTGATCAGGTACCGCTGCTCGGCGCCCTCCAGCCGGAGCTGCAACACGTGACTGCCGTGCTGAAGGGCGACTTCCACCTCATGAGCGGGCAGGACGATCGGTACCGGGTCCGTCCCTCGTCCGTAAATGATGGCCGGCACGCGGCCCTGTTCGCGCAACCGACGGGCGTTCTTGGTGCCCACCACGTCTCGCTTGGCGGCCTCGATCGCCTGGGTATCCATCTGGTCCGTCTCCTTTGCCTCGTCGCCCACCGGCGGCAGCGCCCGGGCGAAACGCTACTTCAAGAACAGACTGCTGACCGACTCGTCTCGATGGATGCGACGAATCGCCTCGCCCAACAACTCCGACAGACCCAGCACCTCGATCTTCTTGTCCCCGAACGCGGTCTTGCCGTTCAAGGGAATCGTGTCGGACACGACGAGGCTGTCGACGGGCGCGTCGGTCAGCCGTTCGATCGCCGGCCCGCATAGAACCGGGTGCGTTGCTCCCACAGTGACCCGCTTGGCGCCGAATCCCTTGACCAGTTTCGCGGCCTCGCAGATCGTCCCGCCCGTGGCGATCATGTCGTCGATCATCAGGACGTGTTTGTCGCGCACGTCACCGATGATGTTCTGCACGATCGCCTCGCTGCCGCTGATCCGACGTTTGTCGATCACCGCCAGGTCGCCCTCCAGGTGTTGGGCGTAGACCCGGGCCCGCTTGACGTTGCCCACGTCCGGACTGACCAGCACCACCTCTTCCGTGATCGTCCTCTGGAAATAGCTCGAGAACACCGGTTCGGACGACAGGTGGTCCACCGGGATGTCGAAGAACCCCTGGATCTGGGCCGCGTGCAGCTCCATCGTCAGCAACCGGTCCACGCCGGCCTGCGTGATCAGATTGGCCACTAGCTTCGCGCTGATGGGCACGCGACCTTCATCCTTGCGGTCTTGCCGCGCGTAGCCAAAATAGGGCAGCACCGCCGTGATCCGTCGGGCCGACGCCCGGCGTAGGCAGTCAATGAACAGCAACAGCTCCATCAGGTTCCGGTTCACCGGATGGCAGGTGCTCTGGATGACGAACACGTCTCGGCCGCGTACGTCGTCGTCCAGCTTGACGATCAGCTCGCCGTCGGGGAACTGGTCGATGCGGACCTGCCCGATCCCGACGCCGAGGTACCGGCAGATCTTCTGCGTCAACGCAGGATTGCTCGAGCCACCAAAAACCTTCAGCCCGTTCATGCCTCGATCTCGCTCAATCCGCCGGTGCTCGGGACCGGCGGTAGGTACCCCGCGTACGGACCTACCCGGCCTGGACTCGAACCAGGAATGCCAGGTCCAAAACCTGGTGTGTTACCGATTACACCACCGGGTAAACGTCGCCTTTCCTGTTGCGACGGAAGCGTCGTCCACATGCTCGCGGTAAAGCGGATCTGTCCTGAGGCTCGAGTTGGCCGCCGCGAGCGCCAACCCACTGCCCGATGCCCACCGTCGGCCGACCCGGTCGACCACAGCGACATCAAGCGGCCCCGAATGGAACAGAGTCGCCAGCCATCTGCCCAGCGGCAATACGTGTACCCTATTCGATCATGAGGCCGGGTGTCAAGCATACCGGCCAGTCTGATTCCTGGCGGCCGGATGGGTTTGACGAAGGTGGACCGGTCGGCGTGCGGCAACCCCGTCCCTCGAGCCGGGGGCGGCCACCCCGACGGTCGCCTTATAAATAAAGTGAAAGAGATCCGGCAATTTTCTTGACATTATTCAAGTTGCGCGGCATACTCCTTAGTAGGATTCAACCATGGCCGACGAACCGATCGGGAACGACTGCCCCTACTGCGGGTCGCCCATGACCGTGACCCGCATGACGTGCCATCGGTGCAGCGTGTCCATCGACGCGGTGTTCGGCGTGTCGAGGGTTGCGAACCTGCCGGTCGAGCACCAGCGATTCATCGAGATGTTCGTGCTGGCCAGCGGGAGTCTCAAGGAGATCGCCGCCCAGACGGGTGTGTCGTACCCGACGGTGCGATCGCGACTGGACAAGATCATCGAGGCGTTGCGAAACGAGATCGCCAAGACGCACGAAGTCAGGGGCAGCATCCTCGACGCAGTCGGAGAGGGAAAGATGACGGCCGAGCAGGCCGCACGATTGATCAAGGGTATCTAGAGTAACGACCCATGGGTGCGGGCGAAGATTCGCGAACCGATCCCGAGGTCAGCGCCGCGTCAGACACCCCTGACCAGGACGCGCTGCTGGACGACGCGATCCGTCAGGCCGATCAACGCCTGGTCGCGTCGCTCCAGAAGGATGAGCTGCGCCGCCGCCGCCGACGCTGGTGGGCGCTGGGAGGGACCGCGATGACCATCACCATAGCCGTCGTCGCGGGGCTGATCCTGTCATCCGCAGGCGTCAAGCCGGGCGCAACGCCGGAGACAGCGCCGGCCATCCCGGCGGCAGGCGTCCGACAGGTCGACCCGAAACAGGCGGCGCTGCTGACCACGAGCGGATGGCAGTTGGCGTGGGCCGGCAAGTGGGACGAGGCCAACCCCAAGTTCGAGGCCGCCGTCAAGCTCGATCCGTCGAATACCAACGCCTGGAACGGGCTGGGGTGGTGCCGGGTTTGCGCCCAAGACGATATCGGGGCGGTGCAGGCCTTCAAGAAATGCGTCGAGCTGGAACCGGACCACCCGCCCGCAAACAAAGGACTGGGCCAGATCTACTTCTCCCGGCGGCATGACCAAAAGGCCGAAGCGCACTGGCTAAAGGTCGCGGACAAGGCATCCGGGGCGCAATATGGGTTGGCAAAGATGTACCTGCTTCAGGGCAAGTACGCAGAAGCGGCCAAGTGGGCCGAGAAGATGGTGGCGGCGTCGCCAGACGACGAACTGGCCAAGAGGATCCTCGCGGCCGCAAAGGCCAAGACGCTCGGTCCCGAACTGCGCAAGCGGATCGAGCCGGCGCCGAGGGAGTATGAGATCGGACCGGGCGACGTCGTGGAAATCACCATCCACGAACTGATCCGCGCAGGGAGCATCACGACCGAGACGCGGACGGTCAGCAATCTGGGCAACGTCAATCTTCCTATCCTCGGCAAGATCAACCTCAACCAGATGACCGAGGAGGAGGCCGAGGCGTTCATCAAGTCGAAGCTGACAGACAGAGACCTGCTTGCGCACCCCATTGTCAATGTGGTCGTCCGGGAGAAGCGTCAGCGAACGCGCCCCGCGACCCGCTCGAGCAAAACCATCAGGACGCCGCTGCGCACAACGAACGGGCCTTCTGTCAACTGAACAGCGGTAAGTCCGAGCGACCTGGGACGTCCGCCCGATTCACGTAGATCCGGATCTGCCCGGATTCAGGAGGTATGGAACCATGCACGCCCCACTGCTTTGTTCTCTGGTATTGAGCACCGCCGCTGGCTCGCCGTTCAATGCAACTTCAGGGCCTCAAGCAACCGGTTGGCAGGTGCGATGGGAAGCCACGCCCACCAGGGACGGACTCCTTGAAGTTCGCAGGCCGATAGGCGTCCCCCTGGCTAGATCACCGACGCAGGACACGTCCCTAGCTGACTCGAGGCGGGGCCTTGGTGAGAAGTCACCTTCGAGGCCACGATCCGTCGCATTATCCAAGGCAAAGAAGCCCGATCCCGAGTCGCGAAGCGCCGTTGAACCGCCCAAGGCTGCGCGGGCCCCGTCACCAGGATTGGTCCTGCTTCGTGATAGCTTCGAGACCGGCACAACGGCGCCAAAGGGCTGGCGAAAAGGTGCCAGCGTGAACGGCGTGTCGTATGTCTGGGACAAGAAGACGGCTTCGGAGGGCAAGGCCAGCTTGTGCTTGAGCAAGACGGCGAAGCGTTACTTCCCGATAGCGCAATGGTCGCACACCGTCGAGCATACCGGGAGCGCTCGAGCGCTTGCCGTCAGCGTGCAGGTCAAGGCCGAACGGGCCACGAAGGCAACCGTCGACGTCCAATTCCTAGACGGGAACGACAAGTCGCTCGGTCACAAGTGGGCCGCCTACATCGGTGCGAAGAAACAGGGCGACCCACCCGCGAATCATGATTGGAAAAAGTACTCCGGCACCGTTTCGATCCCGGGCGGCACGAGGCGAATCGCTATCTGTCTGCAGATCTACGGCCCGGGAACCGTCTGGTTCGACGACCTCGTCGTGGCGTACGCTGGCGGAAAGGGGCCGAAGAAGGATGACTCACCATCAGGATCGGCCATGCTGAAGGACGGGTTCGAAGCTGGCCAGAGGATACCCGAAGGCTGGCAAGAAGGCGCCAGCGTCACAGGCGTGTCGTATGTCTGGGACAAGCGGACGGCCTTTGAAGGCAAGGCGAGCTTGTGCTTGAAGAAAACGGCAAAACGCTACTTCCCGATCGCGCAGTGGGCTCGCAGGATTGAGCATGACGGAAAGAGTCGGGCGCTGGCCGTCAGCGCACAGGTCAAAGCTCGGCGAGCCAGCAAGGCAACTGTTGACGTCCAGTTCCTCGGCGCGGGCGACAAACCGCTCGGTCACAAGTGGGCCGCCTACATTGGGGCGGCCAAACCGCGTGACCCGCCAGCGGATCATGACTGGAAGGAGTATTCGGGGACCGTGCCCATTCCCCAGGGAACAGAAGCGATCGTGATCGGCCTGCAGATCTACGGTCCCGGCACGGTGTGGTTCGACAACCTTACCGCCGCTTACGCTGAAAGGTAGGGGCCAGATGACCAAGCCATCACATCGAACAACCCTTCTATTGTCGCTGCTCCTGCTCGGCGATCGCGTCACTTACCACAGCGGCCACGGCTGGCGCGGGGATTACTACACCCGCGTCCGCGGTGGCCTGAGCTGGATGATCGAGAAGGCAACCGGACACTAAGGGAATCAAGGGACCTCGACGAGTGGGAGCAACGCCGGGACCGTGGGGCGGCACGTCTGCGCGCAGGACCGGCGGGGGCTTGTGTCAGTCAGACGCTCGGCCTGTTACGTCTCGCAGCCATCATCATCGTACGACACGCCGACGATAGGACACGAAACCGCACATCAACAGCGTTAGCACGCAGCCGAGGAGGGCGTCGCCCTCTTGGGCGCACTCGTACACGGCCGTGACCTCGCGGTCGGTCATCATCACGATGCTGATCGTCGGGTTCGGGTCTTTGATGGCATTGGGGCCCTGGCCCGGGTAGTTCGGGTCG
>Ga0180432_10007103_pt1 | contig 14332 bp, 14 predicted proteins | sample SS_ome_10_FD_132414 | JGI IMG/M metagenome (GOLD analysis project Ga0180432, IMG submission 132414) | Hypersaline lake sediment archaeal communities from the Salton Sea, California, USA - SS_1_MS_2 metaG | ecosystem: Environmental > Aquatic > Non-marine Saline and Alkaline > Hypersaline >... | reverse complement strand
TTCGCAGTTCGCAGCCGCGAGCTTTGAACCTGAGGGCTGAATCCACACAGCTTGGTTACAGCGCGGCTCAACCCCGGGCACCATAGATGTCTGCCGGCGCGCTTTACCCGGTAAACAAATACAACCTGGTTTTGCAGCGAGGTCATTGATGTGAACGTCTACCTGGATAGCCTGGGCTGCCGCCTGAATCGAAGCGAGATAGAGATGCTGGCGCGGCAGTTTGCCGCCGCCGGTCACGCCGCCGTTTCGGATCCAGCCCGGGCCGACGTCTGCGTCGTCAACACCTGCGTCGTCACCGCCGCGGCGGAGCGCAAATCGCGCCGCCGCGTCCGGGCGTTGGCCCGCGCCAACCCGGAGGCGTGCATCGCCGTCGTCGGCTGCTACGCCACGCTGGCGCCCGAAACGTGCGCCCAATTGCCGGGCGTCGCCTGGGTCGTGCCCAACGCCGAGAAAGAAGAGACGGTCGAAACCGTAAAAGCCGCGACTCTTCAAACTCGCTATACGCCACTCGCCGTGCGCCATGCGCCTCGCACCCGCGCCTTCGTCAAGGTACAGGATGGCTGCGACAACCACTGCACCTACTGCATCGTGCGCTCGTTACGCGGCCCGTCCCGCAGCCGTCCCGTGGCCGTCATCGTCGCCGAGGTGCAGACGCTCGTCGAGGAGGCCGGCTGCCAGGAAGCCGTGCTGACCGGCGTGAACCTCGGCGCCTACGGGCGTGATCTGGGGGAGACGAACGGCCTGTCTGCGCTGGCCGAGGCGCTGCTAACCTACACTGACTTGCCCCGCCTCCGGCTCTCGTCACTGGAGCCGTGGGACATAGATGAAGGCTTCTTCGGCCTGTGGGAGGACGTGCGTCTGTGCCGCCAGCTTCACCTGCCGCTGCAATCCGGCTGCGACGAGACCCTGCGCCGCATGGGGCGCCACATCACCACGGCCCAGTTCGTCCGCTTGGTGGAGGCCGCCCGCGCTGCCATCCCCGACCTGGCCGTGACCAGCGACGTCATCGTCGGCTTCCCTGGCGAGGACGAGGCCGCCTTCCGCGCCAGCTACGACCTGGTGGCGGCGATGGAGTTTGCGCGGCTGCACGTCTTTCCCTACTCTCCACGGCCAGGTACAGCCGCCGTCCGCCTGCCGGAGCCAGTGCCCAGAGTGCAACGACACGCGCGGGCGGGCGTGATGCGCGAGCTGGGCGCCGAGCATGCCCGGCGCTTCCGCCAGCGGTTCGTGGGACGTGAGATGACGGTGTTGTGGGAGCGCCGCCGGAGCGATGGCCTATGGCCCGGCCTGACCGATAACTATCTGCGGGTCGTCAGCAGAGCGGAAGGCGACCTGCATAACCGGTTGACCGCTACGCGGCTGCTGGCCTCGCAGAACGGTCGCCTGGTAGGTGAGGTGATCGAATGAGCAATTGCATCTTTTGCCGCATCGTGCGCGGCGAGGCCCCGGCCCGCATTCTCTACCAGGACGACGACGTGACCGCCTTTCGCGATCTCCATCCCCAGGCCCCCGTGCATATCCTCATCGTGCCCAACCGCCACGTCGCCGGCGTGTCCCAAGTTGGGCCGGAGGACACGGTATTGTTGGGCAAGTTGTTCGTCGTCGCCCGTCAACTGGCGGAACAAGAAGAGATCGTCGATGGCTATCGCCTGGTGGTCAACAACGGCCTTCAGGCCGGTCAAACTGTATTTCATTTGCACGTGCACCTGTTGGGTGGCCGAGCATTGAGTTGGCCGCCCGGCTAGACATTTTTAAGGAGAAGAGTTATGCTAGTACGAGATCGAATGACCCCTGAACCCGTGACTATCAACACCGATACCAGCCTCAAAGAGGCCCTGGAACTGATCCGCAGCAAATCATTTCGCCACTTGCCGGTAGTAGACGAGGAGGGCAAATTGGTCGGCATCACGACCGAGAAGAGCCTGGTCTATGCCTCTCCCGTCTCGGCCACCTCGCTCAGTGTCTTTGAGGTGGATTACATCCTCTCGCGCACCAAGGTAAAGCAGATCATCCAGGGAGAGCCGATCACCGTGGAGCCAGACCTGCCCATCGAGGAGGCGGCGCGCGTGATGATAGATCACCGCATCGGCTGCTTGCCCGTCGTCGAGGGTGATAGACTGGTCGGCATCATCAGCGATACGGACATCTTTCGCGTCCTCGTCGAAGGGCTGGGAGGCGGGCATCCCTCGCTGCGCGTCACCGTCGTCATCCCGGAAAAAGTGGGCAGCCTGGCGCGAGTCACGAGCTGTGTGGCGGGACTGGGCGGCAACATTCACTCACTGGGCATGTTCTGGGGTGAACGGCCCGAGGATCGAGTCGTCGCCTTCCGCCTGGAGGGAGTGGAGCAAGAGACTGCTGTTCAGGCATTAGAGGCCGACGGCTTCCAGGTCGTGGGCGTGTGGAAACCAGACGATAAATAATCGTCTCTCGACGTTCTGCCTCGAAAATATACCTATCAGCGATTCTCATTATGATGTCATAGGCAAGTGGGTTGGAGGCTTTAGCCGAATTTGGAACGTCACGAATCATTAGACCTCGGAGGTCTTGTCCAACTCATTTGAAACACACTCAAATGAGAATTGCTGCCTGGCCGCGCTCTGGCTTGCCCAGGATGCGAAACCCCACTGGAGTAACGCGCTGTAAAACTGATGAGGCAAGAAGGACAGAGATATGGCCAAGTGGGATTGGGTCAAAGAACAAGAGACGACCCGCCAGGAAACGACCGAGGGGGTCGTCAGCGCCAGCTACTCCCTCAACAAACTCGTCGAATCTGGGTTGATCGGGCCTCGGCGCGCGGCCCACTTCCGCGCCCGGACCGGCCTGGCCGATTTTGCCTGGCGCGTCTTTTGGTCGAAAGGTGCGTTCAAGTGGAGGCGGTACGACGACGCGATGCGCCGGGCGCGGGGTTTCGTCCTGTTCGTGCACGGCTGGGACGGCGGCCACGCCATCTGGGAGCAGGTTCCGGCGCTGGTGTGCGCTGCTAACCCTCAACTGGTCGCCCTGGCCCCCGACGTAAATGGCTTTGGCGGCTCCTCGTTCGCCAGCGACTTGCCCGCCGTCGAGTCCTGCGACCCGGCCGCCAACATGGCCGCCGTCGAGGGCTGGATCGAACTGCTCAAGCTGCGCTCAGGCCGGCGGGCGACGCGCCGCTGGCGCACCATCACCCTCGTCGGCCACTCGATGGGCGGCGCGTCGCTGTTCTACCTGGACGAATCCCGCTACCGCCCGCACGAGGTGGCCCGGCTGGCGGTCGCGCCGGCGTTACTGATCAAGGATACCTTGCGCAAGGGCTTTTACAAGGCGCTGGGCGTCGGCATCTGGGCCGGCTCGACCACTGACACGCTGGGCTGGCTCAAGACCAGGCTGGCTCCCTCCATCGTCGAACTGCTCATCGGCGACGCCAGCCAGGTCGTCAAGGACGAGCACACGCGGATGTTCCACGCCACCCCCAACGGCGTGTTGGCGCAGACCTTTTTCGCCATGGGGGCCATTCCCCACCAGGTCAAGCCCCGCATCTGGAGGCACTTTCAGGTCGTGTTAGGCCACAAGGATCGGTTGGTGGGGGTCCGGCCGATGTTGGACCTCCTGGAAGAGCTGTGCTTCACCAGTGACCAGGTGCGCGTCGTGCTGGGCGACCATTACCTCTTCTCGGTCAGCAACCAGAGCCGCCGCCTGCACCTGCGCAACCGCGAGATCGTGGTCGAAGAGATCCTGGCTCTGCACGAGACGTGCCAGCAGGGGATGTTGTGAAGAGATGAACCTCTCGGCTGAAGAACAGGCCATGCTGGCCGGCGACCTCGGCCCCGGCGTGCGCAAGGCGATGGAGATCGTCGTCGCGCTGGGGCGGATTTATGACGCCCGGCGGCTGGTGGAGGTCAAATCCGTCCAGGTGGCGGGGGTCAGCTACCGCAACCTGGGAGAGGCCGGGCTCGAGTTCCTGAGCGAGTGGGCCGGCCAGGGAGCGCGGGTGCGCGTTCCCACGACTCTGAACCCGGCCGGCGTGGACCTACGCGCTTGGCGGGAACTGGGCTTCTCCGAGTCGTTCGCCCTCCGCCAACGGGCCGTCGTCGAGGCCTACCGACAATTTGGAATCCGCCCGACCTGCACCTGCACGCCCTACCTGGTGGGCAACGCGCCCCGCCCCGGCGAGCACGTAGCCTGGGCCGAATCGTCGGCGGTGAGTTATGCCAATTCGGCGCTGGGGGCGCGCACCAACCGGGAGGGCGGGCCGAGCGCGCTGGCCGCCGCCATCACCGGGCGCACCGCCGCCTACGGCCTGCACCTGGACGAGAACCGTCGCGCCACGCTGCGGGTAGACGCGCGCTGCCCGGTGCGCTCCCTCTCCGACTGGGGCGCTCTGGGCTACCTGGTGGGGAAGGCGGCTCAAAATCGCGTGCCGTATTTCGTGGGCCTGGAGAGCGTGTGTTCCAAAGTCGCGCTAAAGGCGCTGGGCGCGGCGATGGCGACCAGCGGCGCGGTGGCGTTGTACCACGTGGAGGGCGTCACCCCGGAGGCCGGCCGGCCGGACATCTTGGCTTCCGACCACGAAAAGCTCGTCGTGGACGACCTGCGGCTGGCCTACGACGCGCTCAACTCGGACGCCCGCCAAATTGACCTGGTCTGGTTCGGCTGCCCCCATGCCGGACTGGAGGAAATAGCCGAGCTGGTGCGGCTGCTGGCCGGGCGGGAGGTGAAGGCGGCGTTGTGGATCACCACGGCGCGCGAGGTGCGGGAGCACGCCCGCTCGGAGGGGCTGGTGGACGCGATCGAGGCCAGCGGCGGGCGCGTGGTGGCCGACATGTGCGCCGTCGTCGCCCCGATGCAGGAACTGCCGTTCAGCACGCTGGCGACCCCCTCGGCCAAGGGGGCTACCTACGTCCCCTTGCACGCGGGACTATTGGCGCGCTACGGGACGGTCGAGCAGTGCGTGGAGGCGGCGGTGAGCGGCGTCTGGCCGGGGTGATGACAGTTCAAATGGGTTGGAGACCCTCCCGCAGGTTGGAGGCATTGATTATTATCTCGGCCCGCCCCCCTGGTAGAAAACGCCGGCCTTTTCCTCGCTGCGGTCGGTCGCCGAGGGTGGCTCGATGGATAGGGCCGAGATTTCGGCTCGCCACTCGGGCGTCAGCTCCACGTCGAGCGCGGCCAGCGAAGGTTCCAGTTGCTCCACGTTGCGCGCGCCGACGATGGGCGCGCTGATGGCCGGGTTCGTCATTACCCAGGCCACCGCCAGCGACGCCGGATGCAGGCCGCGCTCCTGGGCGTGGGCGGTGAACCGTTCCGCTACCTCATAGTAAGCCGGGGCGCCGTAGCGCGTCGCGTACATGTGGTTCTCCACCAACCGCCCGCTCGCCGGCCGGCGCTGCACGCCGAATTTCCCGCTCAAGAGTCCCCCGCCCAGCGGGCTGTACGAGATGACGCCCACCTGTTCCGCCTGCGCCAATGGCAGAATCTCGACCTCGGCCTGCCGCTTGACCAGGTTGTACATCGGCTGGATGCACTCGAAGCGGGCCAGCCCCTCGCGGGCCGAGACGCCCAATGCTTGGGCGATCTGCCACGCGGCCCAATTGCTCGCGCCCGGATAGAGGATCTTGCCCTGGCGCACCAGGTCGTCCAGCGCGCGCAGCGTCTCTTCGACCGGCGTGTTGGCGTCGAACAAGTGGACGAAATAAAGGTCCAGCCGGTCTGTTCCCAGCCGCCTCAGACTATCCTCCACCGCCAACTTGATGTGACGGCGAGAGAGCCCCCCTGCGTTCACGTCGTCTGCGGTTTTCACACCGACCTTGGAGGTGAGCACGATCTCGTCGCGGCAGCCGGCGATCAGCTTGCCCAGGATCTCCTCGGAGCGACCGCCAGCGTAGGCGTTGGCGCAATCGAAAAAGTTGATGCCCGCCTCGCGGCAGCGATGGAACATGGCCGCTGAGGTTTCCTCGTCGGCGTCTCCGCCGAACGACATCGTACCAAAACAGAGTCGGGAAACCGGTACTCCCGTTCGCCCTAGAACCAGGTATTCCATAGTCCTCTCCTATTCATCGTCAATTGCCAACGCCATCAACACCGCCGCGAGCAACGCCATCGCCCCGCCGAAAAAGAACGGCGCCGCCGGCCCAAAACCTTCCCACCCGCCTGCTCCCTGCCACAGCACTCCGGCGATGAGCGAGGCGGGGAAATCCAGCACGCCCAACACAGCGTTGTAAGCTCCGTAGGCCGTGCCGCGCAGTTCCTCTGGCACGACGTCGGCCACCATGGCCTTGGTCGTGCCGTAGGCCAGGCCGTAGTAGATGCCGTAGAGCGCGTACAATACCCAGACGTGCCAGCCTGCGCCCGCCAGCGCGAACCCCAGGTAGATGGCCGCATAGACCAGCCAACCGCCGACGATGATGCGCCGCCGCCCGACGCGGTCGGATAGGGAGCCCGCTGGCGTGCTGACCAGCGTGTAGACCAGGTTGAACGTGACCAGCATCCCCAGCACGCCGACGACACTCAGCCCCCGCTCCTGCGCCCGCAGCACCAGGAAAGCGTCGGAGGAGTTGCCCAGGTCAAAGATGCCGACTATGAGCATAAAGAGCGCGAACCGTTTGCCCAACCCACGGAAAGAGATGCGGAGCCGCTCGCGCGTCTCTGTCACCGGTACGTCCTGCGCGCCGACAGCCAGCGAGAGCACCGCCAGGAACGCCGGGATCAGGCTGATGAGCACCACCGTCTGGAAGGTGGAGCGGGTCAGGTCTGCGCTCCTCGTCTGCGCCAGCCAGACCACGCCCAGGGCGACGAGCAGCCCCACCATGGCTCCGCCTGTATCGGCGGCGCGGTGGAGACCAAAGGCCAGCCCACGGTGACGCTCGTCGATCGAGTCGGCCACCAGCGCGTCGCGGGGGGCGGTGCGGATGCCCTTGCCCACCCGGTCGGCCCAGCGTACGCCGGCCACCAGTCCCCAGGAATTGGCAAAGTAGAAAAACGGCTTGGACAGGGATGAGAGGGCGTAGCCGCCCACGGCCAGCCACTTGCGAGCCCGCAACCGGTCCGAGAGCCACCCGGAAAACAGCTTTAGCAGGCTGGCGGTCGCCTCGGCCACTCCCTCGATCAGGCCGATGATGTTCGTCTTTACCCCCAGCACGTTGGAGAGGAACAGGGGGAGAATGTTGATGACCATCTCGCTAGAGATGTCCATAAAGAAACTGGTCAGACTGACCGCCCAGACGTTGCGCGGCAGCGTGCGCAGCCCGGCCTGGTGCGACGTATCAGATTCGGTTTGTGGCATCAAATTCCATCTCCTCCCACGCTTGACATCTGACGTTTCACGCCACTTTTTACATCTCCAAGCGATTATTCCAAAGTCCCTATTGCTCTTGCCGGATTGCCAAATCCGGCGACGTACCAGGTACATTCGAAGCAATTTAACCCTCAGAGCGAGCAAAATGGGCGGTCACGCTAATTTAGAATAATCGGTTCGATGTACCCGTTTACCGCATCTGGAATGCACCGCCGAGGAATCAAGTGGACAGAATCTCGGCGTTCTCTGCGGCTCTGCGGTAAATAGATACGGTTCGATATTATAGTTCAGGGCCGGTAAAAATCAAGTCTCCCGAGAACTCTAAGGCCGACCGGCGCTTTGCCTCTCCTTGACAAGCCTACAATGCGCGATTATAATGATTTTGCAATCAAAGAACCGGTTTGGTACTGGGGATAGAGGGAGGTGAGATGAGTGACCAAAGTTATGATTCACGACGGAGAGTCCTTCGACTCTCTGTTGCGGCGATTCAAGAAGAAGGTACAACGCGACCGCGTATTGTCGGAGGCGCGTCGCCGTCGTTTTTTTGAAAAGCCGAGCGTGATTCGCAAGCGCAAGAAGGCAGCCAAGTTGCGCAAAAGCCGCCGGCAGGCTTACAAGGATAAGCGAACGTATTAGAACTGATTGGCTAGAGTTATTCATGAACCTCAAGCAGCGATTGCGAGACGATCTCAAGGACGCGCTACGCACTCGCGATGAACGCCGCAAGTCAGTCATCCGTATGGCTCAGACCGCCATCACCTACGCCGAGGTTGAACGCGGCGGCGACCTCGACGACGTCGCCGTGGTCGCAGTGTTGCAGAAACAGGCCAAACAGCGGCGCGACACCATCGCTGAGCTGCAAGAGGCCGACCGGGCCGACTTGCTCGCCGAGGAGGAAGCGGAGCTGGAAATTCTCGAAGAATACCTGCCGCGCTTCCTTGGGCGTGAAGAGATCGTCGAGGAAGCGCGGCAGGTGATCGCCGAGGTTGGAGCGACCGGGATGGGTCAGATGGGAACGGTGATGCGTCAATTGATGTCCAAGCTCAAGGGGCGCGCAGATGGCAGCGTCGTGAACGAGGTGGTGCGCGAGTTGCTGTCTGGTTGAGGCGCGCTCGTCGGGGGCCTGGTAACAGCGGTGGACAAGAGGGAGCGCTTTACGTGCTCCCTCTTGCTTGTAAATTGATGAACGCACACACACCTGGCGTCGAGAGCAACGAAGGAGAACCATCGCCGCGCCGGCCTAGCCGGCGCTGGTGGGCCTGGCTGCGCCTCGTCTCGATGGGAACGGCTCTGGCGGTGGCTACGGGCATCGTGTTGGCCCGCCCACTGCTGCCTACCGGCCAGGAGACGCTGAAGGAAGGAGAGGTGGCTCCCGAGGATGTCCGCGCCCCCCGTAGCGTGACCTATGAGAGCGCCATTCTGCGCGCGGAGGAGCAGAAGTGGGCCGCAGCTCAAGTCGAACCAATCTATGTCCTTCCCAACCCGGCGCTGGCGCGCCAGCAACTCGACCGCGCCCGCCAGGTGCTCGACTACCTGGGTTCGGTGCGCGCCGACACGCTCGCCTCTCCGGCCCAGAAGCGCGGCTGGATCCTGGCCGTCTCCGAGTTGGCCGACCTTTCTCTCGAAACGTCCGATGATCTCGTCACTCTGCCCAACGAGAGTTGGGACCGGGTTCAGTTGGAGACTCTGGCCGTACTCGACCAGGCGATGCGCAGGGAGATTCGGGAAGGGCACGTGGGGGAGGCCCGCGCGGGAATTCCTCCCCTGGTCAGTCTCGATCTTTCGGAGGAGGAGGCTGCCGCCACTGTAGCGCTCGCGCGTTGCTTCCTGACGCCCAACTCTTTTTTGGACTCTGACGCGACGGCCGAGGCCCAGGCCCGCGCCCGCGACGAGGTGGGGCCTGTGCTACGTCACTTTGAAGCCGGTCAGGTCATTGTACGCGAGGGATCGCGCGTCGAGCCGCTTCACCTGGAGGCGCTGGATCAACTCGGCCTGCAAAAATCCGAGGTAAAATGGGCCGATTTCGCGGGCGTGATCCTGTTGGCTGTGGTGGATACGCTGCTGCTTGGTTTCTATCTGACCCGTTTTCAGCCGGACGTGTTGTGGGATGGTCAAAAGCTGCTCCTGCTGGTATTGTTGACCGCCGGTTTCACGGTGATGGCCGGCCGGATGGTGCCGGGCAGCGCTGCGCTGCGCTATCTCGTTCCTGCGCCAGCGCTGGCCATGCTGACCACGGCCTCGCTGGGACCGCACGCGGGAGTGATCACTGCCATCTTTCTCGGCGCTGCCGCCGGCGCTGTGGCCGACAATTCTCTGGAGATGGCCGCTTTTGTCACTCTGGGCGGGCTGGTCGCCACGCTCGCAATGGAACGGGTCGAGCGCATTGCCACGTTATTCCGCGCCGGGTTGCTCGCAGCCCTGGTGCACGTCGTCGTCATTTTCGTTTTCCGCTTCCCACAAGATACAACTCAACTCGGCACATCGCTGATCCCGGTGCTGGTAGGCGCCATTAACGGTGGTGTCTCGGCCAGCCTAGCGCTGGGGGTTCTGTTCCTCATCGGCCCACTGTTCGACATCACCATCACTATGCGGCTGGTCGAACTCAGCCGTCCCGACAATCCGCTCCTGCAAAGGATATTGCGCGAAGCGCCAGCTACGTACCACCACAGCTTGATGGTCGCCAATATGGCCGAGCAAGCGGCGGAGAGTATCGGCGCCGATTCCCTGCTCGCCCGCGTGGGGGCTTATTATCACGACGCCGGCAAGATCGCCCGTCCCTATTTTTTCACCGAGAATCAGGCCGAGGGGATGAACCCACACGACCGGCTCGACCCGCACACGAGCGCGGAAATCATCATAGATCACGTCAACGACGGGTTGGCGCTGGCGCGCCGCTACCGGCTGCCCCGCCGCGTGCGGGCCTTTATCCCGGAGCACCACGGCACCGGTAGGGCCAGCTTTCTCTACAGCAGGGCAGTGCAACTGGCCGGCGGCGATACGGAGGTTGACGAGAAGGATTTCCGCTACCCTGGCCCCAAGCCACAGAGCAGAGAGACCGCGCTGGTGATGCTGGCCGATGGCTGCGAGGCAGCGGTACGTTCTGCGCGCCCCAACAGCGCCGAGGAGTTGGCGGAAATCGTTGACAGGATCGTCGCTGCCCGTGTGGACGATGGGCAGTTGAACGAGTCTGGTCTGACGCTGCGCGACCTGGAGGTCATTCGCAGGATTTTCACCTCTTCCCTGAAGGGGGTCTATCACCCGCGCATTCAATATCCGCAGTCGAGTGCGCGGAGGTGAGCCGGAGGCCGAGATGTCTCTCCATACTATCGAGATACAGATTGACGAGCAATTCCAGGGCCGGGTTCAACTAGAGTCGCTGCGCCTGGCCGCCCTGGCCCCGCTGATACATCAACGGGTGGAGGAAGCGTGCGAGCTGGCCGTGGTCGTGACCGACGATGCAGCTTTACACGAGCTCAACCGCCGCCACCGGGGCGTGGACGCGTCGACGGACGTGTTGGCCTTCCCCGACGAGACGCGCGGCCCGTTCGTCGGAGCGCCAGGCCAGCCGCGCTACCTGGGCGACGTCGTCATCTCTTTTTCCCGGGCAGAGGCTCAAGCGGAGGAGGCGGGACACTCCACCCAGGCCGAGTTGCAACTCTTGGCCGTCCACGGCGCGCTGCACCTCCTGGGATACGACGACGAATCGGGGGAGCAGCGGGCGCGGATGTGGGCCGTCCAGTCCGAAATCCTAAAGGCGTTGCAAGTTCGGGTCAACCTCCCGGAGTGATGGTGCGTGGTGCGCAGCCGGAACATGCTGGAGAGTTTTCGCTTTGCCTTCGCGGGCTTGTGGTACGCTTTACGCACCCAGCGTAACACACGCATTCACCTGATCATCGCTGCCGCCGCGATCACGCTGGGAGTGTGGTTGGATCTATCGCTCACCCGGTGGGCGCTGTTGACGCTGACCATCGGTTTTGTGTTGGTAAGCGAGATGCTGAACACGGTGGCAGAGACGTTGGTGGATATGATCAGCCCAGGGTATCACCCGCTGGCAAAGATCGTCAAGGACGTGACAGCGGGGGCAGTGCTGCTGACGGCCATCGTCTCTGTCATCGTTGGTCTGTTGGTGCTGGGGCCGTCGCTGTGGGCGCGAGTGTTGGGAGAGTGAGCAGTGTTCGCTGAATCTGGACTGGGAGCAAACGACATCAAATGAACGAACGACAACCCATCTATCTGACCGCCGAGGGTGTGGAGGATTTGCGCCGCGAACTGGATCAATTGGTCAAAGTGAAGCGCCCGGCTCTGGCCGAGCGCTTGCGCAAAGCGATTCAGCAGGGAGATCTCTCGGAGAACGCCGACTACCAGGTCGCCAAGGAAGAACAGGGTTTTCTGGAGGGCCGCGTCCAGCAGATCGAAGTGATGCTGCGCGAGGCGGTGATCATCCAGGAGAACGGCCTCTCGGACGAGGTTGTCTTGGGCAGTCGCGTGACCGTCGTGGAGGAGGGTGAAGGGGAAGCGGAGACTTTTCTCGTCGTTGGGGCGGCCGAGGCAGACCCGATTGACGGCAAGGTATCCAACGAGTCGCCGCTGGGCCTGGCTCTGCTGGGCCGCCGAGTGGGCGACGCTGTTACCGTCCAATCTCCGGGAGGCGAAATCGTTTTCCGCATTACTGCGCTCAAGTAGATAAACCTCCTCACGATCGGGCCTCTCTCGATCAGCGGCGACAAACGAGACCCTATCCGCGACGGGCTGCTAGGGTCTTTTCACCACGAAGGGCAAGAAGACAAAGTATTTCTCGGCTACTGTGAACTCGTAGCTGGCAAAGTTGACCTCTGTGTTACCCTCTCCGTCGGCGGCGCGGGCTTCGACCAGGTAGGTTCCGGCTTGGAGTGAATCAGTTGATATAGTGAAAGGCTCATAGTCGCTGTCGAAGGCGCTGTCCTGGGCGCTGGCGGGTTGCCAGGGGCCGCCGTTAATGCGGTACTCGACGCCGACAACTGTGCCCCCTTCCAGGTGATAGGCCATCCCACTGACGTTCACTGGATTACCGATGCAGGCCGCGCCGCTCAATCGGTGGAGCTCTGTATTGAGGCCGCCGTCAACAGGATCGAGGATGTAAAAGGTCTCGGTGGCGTCAACTTGTGATACGTTCCCCGCCGAGTCTACGGCGACGACTTCCAGGGTGTGCAGTCCGGGCGGGAGCGAGGCGGTAAAGTAATAGGCTTCGCTCGTGCTGTCGAACGCGCCATCGTCGGCCGTGGCCTGTCGCCAATCGCCGCCGTTGAAGCGGTATTGCACTCCCGTCAGGGTGTTGATGGTCACACTGGTGCGGCTGGGGGAGGGGTAGGGGACAATTTCGGCCGTACCGCTGACGACCACGCTGTCACTGACCACAGAGGCAGAGTCAATGCTGATGGGGAGCTCTGTGTCCAGCGGGTCGAGGATGTCGTCGCCGTCGCTGTCGCGCCAGCCGATCTGTCCGGCGGCGTAGAGGTCGAGTTCATCCGCACTGTAGGGGAGTATTCCGCCACGCATGATGCTGCTCACGTCCGAGGCGCAGTCGCCGTATTCGCTGTTCTGGTTCTCGACGCCCAGGTAGCCAGAGCTGCGGGTGCAGGGTTGATAGGCGCTGTAGTATTGGTCCAGCGCGAGAAAGATGTGCCCCATCTCGTGAGCGGCCACGGCGTCCATGTTGTGGGAGCCATAGCCGTTGTTGCCGTAGGTCATCACCATAAACGGCCCGCCCAGGTAGGCGTAAGCAAAATAGTTGTCGCTAAAGCGGTTGTCGCCGTCGGCCGAGCTATCAACCACAAAGATGGTAAAGGCCCAATCGGTCTGGTAGGCGTCGCGTAAGTCATTGTTATAGTCGCGGACCTGGGTAAAGTAGAAGTGGGCATCGTATCCCAACCCGCCCATAGCTTCTGCGACCCAGTATTTTTGGTCGCTGTAGGGGCGAGAAATGGGCTCCACGCTGGTGGGCAGGGGGTTGGAGAAATGATCGTCGTAGACAAAGCTGAGATTGGCTCGCGGCTCCATCTCGGCCCACCAGTTGAGGCCGGTCACGATCTCGTCAAAGACCTCTTGCTTTTCGGCGAGCGTCCAGTCCTCGGTGGAGGGGTCGCCGCTACCGTCGCTCTCTACCAGCACTATGCCCACGGCCACGGAACCGGCCATGTATTCACTGGTCTGGTAGTAGCCGGGGGTGACGGAGGCGGCGCCGCTCCCGAGGGACATTCTATATTCAGTGGAGGGCAGGTCCGGGGCGACGAGAGCATCGTTGGGATCATCTGGGTGGCCTGTTGCCATCAGGCTCGCGTCCATGGGGGCGGTCTGGGCAGCGAACAAGCTGTTCCACACGTCAGCGATGCGGCTGGCGTTGGGGCCGTAGCTGTCTACGGTGGATGGTTCGATGGCCTGGGTGAAGACGCCGGCCACGCCGGGCAGCGCTGCGAGTGACTGCATCGCGCTGGAGGGGATTCTGGCTACCAGGGCCCGGTGGGGGAAGGTGTGACTGGTGCGGCCGCCGTTCGCTTCTACAAAGGTCTGCGCCTGGGAGAGTTGTTGCTCGTCGTCACTCGTCAGCAGGATGAGAACCTGCACCGGCGCGTCGCTCTGCGCCTGGGCGGTGGGGAGTGGCCCCCAAAGGCTAAAGGCGATGAAGGCTGTGAGCAGCGCCAGAAAGATCTTTTTGCCAGTCATTGCCATTTACCTCATGTGCCTCTATGTTAGCAGATGCTGGCGTTCGAATCTATGATTGGAGTGTGGCGATTGCGTGCGAGTTGCGTGCGAAAAAGTGCGAAAATAAAACGGGTGTGTTTCGTTTCAGTTAGAAACGTCCAGGTGCGACGCACTTTTGCATCAAAAACGACGATTTTCGCGCGTATAACCGGACGAATCTTGAACCAAGTGCGTCGCACCTAACTCATTTTAAACACACCCGTAACTACCTCGACAATGTTAGATTTTGTATCTTGAGAGAAAGTGATGTTCGTAGTGCGCCACGAAACGCAGTGGAGTGGCGCAAAACCGCACTCCGTTACACTCCGTGCGTGACTACGAGCC
>Ga0180432_10007100_pt1 | contig 14334 bp, 11 predicted proteins | sample SS_ome_10_FD_132414 | JGI IMG/M metagenome (GOLD analysis project Ga0180432, IMG submission 132414) | Hypersaline lake sediment archaeal communities from the Salton Sea, California, USA - SS_1_MS_2 metaG | ecosystem: Environmental > Aquatic > Non-marine Saline and Alkaline > Hypersaline >... | reverse complement strand
TATCTGTCTCTTGAGTAAGCAAACAGTTTATACAGAAGTCCGATTATAACAACTGCAACGATTGCTGTTACTAAGATCCCTTGCTTACTTGCAAGTTTTCCTGTTGCTTCAATCGAGTCTGTTGCTGCGTCATACGCTTCTGAGTCTGTGGTCTTATTTATGTCAGATCTCACGTCTGCCTGTGTTTGCACACCAAAGACTACTATGATACCGAACACGATTATAATAACGGCAATCCCTAGTAAGTCCTGCAATTCAAACTTTGCTTTTTTCTTGTCTGTTTCCATTTTAGCCCCCAACACCCTGAGGTGTTAAATTGTTTTAACTCCTCTTTTTTATACAAAGATATTTAAAGACTTCGTCCCATGTGTCCCTTTTGGACAATGGCAACCTTTACAGGCAGTTGGCGGGGCGGTTCTGTAAGAACTACAAGACGATCAGGTTCGGGTAGAAAAACGATCCCCCGAAAACGCCGAAGATCAGAAGGCGGCGGTGGTTCTTCTTACGATAGCGGCGAACCCGTTCAGAATTTATGGAAGCAAGTCGGGAAGTCTAGAACCGGCACACCAATATGGGAGAAAGGAGACACTGGGCAACGTCTTGCTATGGCTTCACAACCCGCAGCAACAAGGGCGGGAATTTCTACAGGATCAACTGCTGCAGCAAGATCTGCAGGGGGGGTTGCAACTTCTGCTGAACAAGCGATTGTTGACGCTGCTATTGCACAACAGAAAGCCGCAGAACTTGCGGAAACAAAAAAAATTGAAGATAAAAAAGCAGCAAAGGCAAGTTTATCGCAGTATCTTCAACCTGAGTTTCAAGCTAAAACCGGACAGCAACTTATTAAGCAGGACGTTTATTCTCAAAAAACTGTTGACGATAAAGGAATGTCAAAGGCAGAAGATCCTCAACCGCCGGAGTGGATTACTCGAATGGCTGAGAAGGATTTTAAAGAAAGAAAAAATGTTCAGGCAGTTAAAATTACCGATCCGGAAACTAATCTTACATGGACTTTTTCACCGCCGAAGGATACTTATAAGCCGACGCTAACAAAAGATAACACGACGGACAAGCGGGGGAAATTTGAAAAGTTGGTTTCAAAACTACAAATGAAAGTTGACACTTCTAAGTCGGGCAGCGGAGATAAGGCAATCGCAGCAACAGGGCTTTTTGCTGCAGGTGTAGCTTTAGGTGCTAAAGATATGGTTATCGGTGCTGTTGAGTTTGTTAAGCACCCCGTTAAATCTACTAAGGGAATGGCTTCAATGGTTGCACACCCTCGACAGACGGGTGCAATGATCGGAGACGCATTAAGAACTAATCCGGCTTTAACTTCCGGCAAAGCTGTCGGTATGGTAGTCGGTGGTAAGGGTGTCGGGACTGTCGCAGGAAAGGGTGCGGGTTTTGTTAAAAGACAACAACCATTTAAGTATGAAAGTCTCACTGTTGACGTTGCCCCTGTTATCGAGAAACAGTTACCGAGTGGAAAGTATGTTCAAGTCGCAGCGAAGGACGCACCGATTAAAGTCCCTGAACTTATTAGAGTTAAACAACAAGTTGTCGGGGCTGAGATTGAAGGTAAAGCTGCAGTCCTTGCGTCGAGAACAAAAGCGTATAGCGTTACGGAGAAGCCAGTCACTCTGGACAAATTTAATTTTAAGAGAGATCCATTTAAACCCAGCCACTTAAAAAAAGTTATTGGTCAGCCAAAGGGTAAACCTAAAAGTGCTTTTAGCGGAAAAACAAAAGATCTTGATTTTCACAAAACAGATTATAAGACTGGAAAGGGGGTTCTTCTTACAGCTAAAGAACATAAACTTTTACACGCTATTGAACAAGGCGTTGTTTCAGGAAAGGATTCTCTTTTTTATAAGCAATACAAAGTTAAGAGGGGGAAGCCGACAAGTAAAGCTGCGGCTGCAACAACGGAAGAAGTTCTTACACCACTCCCTAAAGGATCTTTTTCACCGTCTCAAATTCCTATGGATTCCTTATCTCAAAAAGTTGCAGTGCCTAGAACTGCAACGGGAGTTAAGAAGCTAACAACAGACACTTTAAAACTTACTGGGAAAGAACAGGAGAGGGTTAAGGTTGCCGCAGAAATGGTTAGATCTTCCCGCAGAGAAAAAGGGCGTCGTGTCAAAGATGTCGTCTTTGATCTCAAGACTCCATTCAAAGATCCAAAAGGTGCAAGTGATATTATAGGAGAATGGGCAAGTGGAAAAGTAGGATTCAAAAAAAGAGTTAAGGGACTTATCACTGGAGAAAACATTCTTGCAGATTCAAAAGGCGGCGGGGTTGTTTTTGGCAGCACCGTAAGACAGGCACTCCCTAAAGGATTTAAATATTCTAAGTCAGGGGACATTGATATGTTTTTCCCTAAAGCGTCAGAGAGTTTATTAAAGTCAGAGATTGAAGTCCTTGCGAAGCGTCTGCAGAAGTCAGGCGAGAAAGTGGAAGTCAGTCCTGCAAACCCTCTTGTCATACAAGTGAAAGGCGGTAAGGGTGCAGGAACAAAAATTCTTGAAGTTAAAAGCGGGGTTGATCCAACGCAGCTTTCAGGAGAAACTGCAGGTGTTGGCGGCTTTGGTTTTGACTTTCCAAACATTAAAGGCGGTCAGCTAGGAAAGACAATAAAGTTTGGAAAAATGAAGTCAATAACTATTGGCGAACAAATGCACAGGAAAGGAGTCGCTGCGACAATGTTCAGGGGTAAAGAAGCGGCGGGAAAAGGTAAAGCTGCCGGTGCTGCAGAAGTTCCAAAAGAGTTTAGGGGTGCGGGGGTTTATCCCGAAGGACGCAGACTTAAAGACATTGCAGGTTTTATTGAAACATCAAAAGGTATTGGAGAATTTAAATCTTCGAGGTTCTTAACACCGTATGAAGCGACTGCTGCTTTAATAAAAAGAAAGAGTCCTCGTCAAGTTATTAAGGGAAAAGCTGACGAGTATCTCGCAACTTTTACACCTGAACAGCAGAAGTTAATATTGGCAGAGGTTGCTGAACAACCTAAAATTGCAATCATTGAGGGAAAGACTTCGGGGCAAGTGGTGAAACCTTCTCCACTAATAAGCGGTTCACCTTCTGTTAGCCCGAAGTCTCCCAAACTTTCACTGTCTCCGTCAATGAGTTTGTCAGCTTCTCCTAGTTTGTCGCCTAGTCCGTCATTAAGTCCTTCTCCTAGTTTGTCGCCTAGTCCGTCATTAAGTCCTTCTCCTAGTTTGTCGCCCAGTCCCAGTTTATCTTTAAGTCCGTCTGTGAGTCCTTCAATTTCGCCTAGTCCTTCGCCTAGTCCTAGCCCGTCACCTTCGCCTAGTCCTTCGCCTAGTCCTAGCCCGTCACCTTCACCTAGTCCTTCGCCTAGTCCTAGCCCGTCACTAACACCCCCGCCGCCTAGACCTTTCCCTTTCCCGCTTGATTTTCCTAGTGACGAACCAAAGAAAAAGAAAAAGAAAAAGATCAAGCAAACAAAAATGAAAACAGGATATAGACCGACGGTTTTCTCTACAGTCTTAAATATCATGGGTAAGGAAACAAAGAAGGTAACAAAAACAGGGCTGGGGCTTAGACCTATGGGAAAAATAAAACCAATGAAAAAGGGGTTGCTTTAAATGATGCAAGGACAAGAACAGGGGGCAATGTTCTCCTCGAACCAACATTATAATAACGAGTCAGCTTTAAAGATAAGACTCAATACCGCAGCGTTAATTGAACGCTTCGAGTTGAACCTTAAAGGATTTAAAGAAGTGATCCAGCAGGACGAGAACGGCAAGGTTTCAGTTCAAATTGTTGAGATAGGGGAAGCTAAAGCAAACGACGCAGGAATACAAGAGATCCTAAGATGGCTTGAGGGCGTTCTTGATCCCGCAGTCGTTCAAGGAAACTATTCAGAAGAAAGGTATCTTGCAGATCTTTACAGGATACGGATAGGGTTAGCAGTGGATCTTATGATCAACTTAAACACTTTTGAAATTAAAGAGGAAGATTTCGAGGGAATAATTGACAGTATCATGGCAATTATAAGACCTTTCCTTTCAAGATTGCTTGACAATAAGGAAAGGGAAAGCTACGAGACGACAATTAAATCTTCGGAGAATAGTATTATACAGGAGAAGGGGGGGCTTAAAATGCCTTTCACTTAGGGGGAGAAAAAGAAAATGGAGTTACTAGGATTTAATTTTGACGCAGCGTCGATTATCTCAACGATTGCGACTTACGGGTTGGTAATTATTGTTTTAGTATTTTTTGCAGCTATAGCACTGTTTGTTATGCGACACTTTAGTTTTAAGCATGACTTTACAATTAAAAACATTACTGGGGAACGTATGCTTATCGAGAAGGATAAGTTTAAACTCTTTAAGGATAGGGACGGGGTGCAATGGCTACGTCTCAGGGGTAGAAAAGAAAATTTACCTGTTCCCCCGTCGGAGTGTATGGACTTAACCACTAAAGGAAAGCGAAGCGTTACAGCTTACTTTACCGAAGATGGCGACTTTGTTTATTCTAGAGAAAAATTCTCTGCGGAAGAAATGAGGGAAAAAACAAAAGAGGGAATGTCAAAAGAAGAAATTCTTGACGGGAAAAAGAAAGTGTTCAAGAAGGTGACAAAATATTACCTTTACCAACAGGACAGCAATATAAACGTCGAGAGTGTTGATCCTTTCCCTAGCACTCAAAGGGCTTTGCTTGTTAATCAGATAAGAAAGGGAGAAGAAGAAAAGGGCTTTAACTGGAAAGATCAAATACCTCTTATTGCTTCGGCGGGAGTATTACTTATTATCTTTGCAATGGTCTTTATATTTTGGGAAGATGTAACCGCACCTAGCATTGAAGTGCAAAAAGAATTAGTTAAGGTTTCAGAAAACATGGCAGATATTGCACAGGCACAAAGAGATACCGCTTTAAGAATACAAAGCGTTGTATCAGAAAACCCTAGCAGCGTGGAGATACCAAATTGACAGATAAAAACGGAAAGACAGGGACTTATTTCGTTGTTGCGTTACTGTTTATTGTAGCTGCTGCTGCAGTAAGTGGAACTACGACAGACTGGGTTAGAACCCCGTCAGGAAATAACACCCTTGTTTTCCAGCAGAACTTGCCCTCAGACGCAAACGTAACTTTTGGGAATGTTACCGTCGAGACAATATTCTTTAAGACTGGCGGGTATGATAACGGATCTTGCAGAGTATGGGCTAACGGGGGGAAAATGGGCGACGGGTGTTAAACAATGAAATACTTGCCCCTATTTATAATCATGGCAGCAATGATTTTTGCGGAAGGAGTAGCAGCCGACACCGGCATAAGTAGCTGTCAGACTCTTAACACCGACGGAGAACGGTATTATTTAACTGCAGATATAATTGACTCTGCCGTTTCAAATTGTATTACTATGACTTGTAAGAATTGCGTACTTGATCTTGCAGGGTATAATGTTGACGGAAACCATGCGGCTGATAACGGTATTTATATTTACTATGGAAGCAGCACAACGGTAAACATTACAATTAAGAATGGAACGCTTGAGGACTGGGATTTTTCAGCGATATATTTAAGACGGGCATTTGAAACAAGAATTGAAAACGTAAATATTATAGATCCACGAGATTATGCTTTTCATACTTACGTTGCAGACAAAACGAATATTACAAATGTAACCGTAACGAATAACTACGACGTTTTTTATTTTCAAAGCACAAACGAAATTAATTTACTTAATGTTTCTTTTGATTACCCTTATTCTTTAGGGGCTTTATTTTATTATTCTGCTTCTGCTGACTGCCATAACTCAATGACTAACGTGACGATCGGGGCAAAACCCTTATTTTATACGGAAGAACACGATTATGATATTAAGAATTGGGACGACAACTTTTCGCAAATAATAACTTGCGACGCTGACGGACTAAATATTTCTAATATTACCCGCAGGGGAGATCGTGCAGGTCAATTTGACGGCGGGGCGTTGTGGATTGCAGGGGATACAGATAATTATTATATTGATAACGTAAACCTTACTGATGTTTACGACGGTATATTTCTTTTTTATAATGATAGGGGTAGAATAACAAACGTAAATACTTCTATGGTTGCAAGACCGTCATACAATTATGGAGATTTTCAAACTAATTATACTTACATTAATTCTGACAAAGCAAACATAGGTTACATTTCTTATAATGGCGACGAGTGTAAACTTGAAAACATGACACAAACAAAAACTGATTCTTACTGTCTTTATTTTGTTGTTGGGGCAGACAATAACGAAGTTTCTAATATGACTTGTCTCGGTGACGCTTCTTCATACGTTGTTTATATGCGAAGTAACTCGGCAAAAACTACATTTGTAACAGGTAACAAAATACACAACAACTTTTTTAATACTTCTGATAATTACCTTAATGGCTACTCCGATACTGGTATGCTTATGAACTTTTTTAATGGAAGTGAATACGGCAATACATGGGCGAGATCTGACGGAACTTTAGGGTATTCCGAAACTTGCGACGATTTGGATTATAACGGGGTTTGTGACTACCCTTATAATACCTCAACCGATACAATTTGCTTTGGGAGTTCCTGCGGAAACTTTACCGACTACATTGCAAAAAGCGACGAGTACGACATTTTTGATATTCAATATAATTTTTATGACGGTAAAGTATTCCATGACAATACCAGTTTTGTAAATGTAAATGTAACTTCTCTTTATCACAGCACTTTTAACTGCAGCGTTCTTATTGACGGGGTAGTTAAAAATAGCAGTAGTGACGTCACAAACGCAACAAACTTTTATATTGTTCCTGACGCTGACGGACTTGCAGACGGAAACTATCAGGTTAATATAAGTTGCGGAAGGAATACAACAACAGCTTTAAACGTCAGGGTTGACGCTGTCGCACCCTTTGAGATCACTCGCTGCAATGATTCCGTTGACCTTGAGAATACTACTTTTTACCTTGCCAATAACATTTTTGACGACATGGAAGATTTTAATTATACAATTATAACCCCCGTCGGAGAGTCCGCACCCAATCCGGTTTATACTTGCGTTCCTATTACAGCTTTTAACGCAACTCTTGACTGTGCAGGGTTTAACATTACAGGAAACGCTAAAGGTAGCGACGGGGCATATTCTGCCGGAGTTGGTATTCAGACCTTTGTTAATCACGCAAAGGTTATTAACTGCAACATTTCAAAATGGACTTATGGCGGGTTTCACTCAAATACAAATAATAGTGTTTGGAATAGTAACGATTTCAGCCGATCAGGAGTTGAGGACACCGGCGAAGAAGTGGAAGGCGTCGGACTTTTCGGATTTACAAATAGGTTTGCAGTTATCAGCAACAACGTCGCAAATGATATAACACACTCAGGTGACGAGAAACTTTATTATTCAAGCTGTCCCGTTATCTACGCCTGTGATGGAAAAGAATACGTCCTACAGAACGAGGAGTTAAGTCCTTATCACGCTTATATGTATGAAGGAACTTATTCCGCAAGGTTGCCTGATCTCGCACCATGCCCTGATAACTTTAAACTCAGGATTGTTGAGGATCTTGACGAAGTAACTCACTATGATATGATCAAGCTGACTGAGGTTAAACACGCCGTCGGCACAGAAGCATATAAGGACGTTTACGGAAATACTTACACCGTTTCAGATCTTAAATCTCCTATAAGCTGCTTTGATAGCGTCGGGGACTGCTTAGACGATCTTATTGAAGAAGATGGCAGGTTTTGGAATTGGAAATATTCCGGTAAAGTAGACTCTGCAGATTTTGAAATGTCTGCAGTCCTGACATTCAGAAAAGAAGGAGATCACGCTAAAATGCTTTGGAGTCCAAAGCTAAATGCCGAAACTCTTAACCCTCTTTATGTCGTCCTGCTTAACTATACAGGAACGGCTAACTATGACTTATTTGAAGATGTTATTGCAGAAGGAAAAGGATACGACGGGCATAAAGACGCCATTCTTACGCTTTACCTTTGGAATGGCAGGGAATGGCAGCACGTTCATACAGGTGTGGAAAGCATGAGTGTAAATCATGCTGGGAAGTGGATAGTACCGCTTGACCTTTCAGGGATCAAAGGGGATACTTTCAGTATTAAAGTCAGGACGTTTGTACTTGCAGGGGGTGCTGACTCAATAAAGGTTGACTTCTCAGACAATGAGGTTATATCTGAAACTGATATTAACCCGTCTGCAGCAACTTGCACCAATGGGGCGGGACTTAAAGAGTTATCTGCTGACGATCAGGATTATTCAGTTATGAAAAAGGGCGACTGGTGTCAGGTAGAGTTTCCAAAACCTAAAGCCGCAGCCGTCGGCATGGGGGCAGGTTCAGAAACGACTTATTTCACAAAAAGCAACGGGTATTATACACCCGACTTTACAAAGGACATAAGGGCAAACACTAAGAACTTTTTAACTAAGCCGCTGCTAGAGTTGACGTTCAGGGGCTTTTGGACTCACGACTCTTTGCGATCTATTGCAATGGGATCTTTCTTTACAGATAACTATATGAGTTTTATTAAATCTAATCCTGCAAAACATACACAGCTGGACGCTGTTCACAATCCTGAAAAGGACGACAACCCGTTTAACCTTTGGCATTCAAGACATGGCTTTATAGAATCCTCAAAATTTCAGAACTGCTTTAACACTCACGTCAATAATTCCTGCTCTGTTGACAATCTAGGAGATATGGAAACTTGCGTTTACACGCTGGGCTGCAATGGCAGCATTGTAACAAACAACTATGCCAAAGATATGAGAACTTGCTTTTTCCTTTTTTACTCTCATAATACAACCGTCAGCAATAATTACTGCGACGGATTTAATGGCACAGGAGTATGGGCTTACTCTGCAGACGGAAACCATATTTTTGGCAATACTCTTATATCAAAACAAGAAGAATTTGGCTGCGATATGAACGTCAACACTATGCAGTTCTTAGGAAACGCAGGGATTAATATAATTGCAACTCAAGGTAACGCAAACAATAACAACATTTACGACAACCTAATTAATGCAACAACTCCCGCCTGTGTCGCTACTTTCGACGCAGAAGTAACTGCCAGTCCGAACTTTTGGAATCAAAGCATGACAGCAGGGACAAGAATACACTCACGCACTCAAATGCTGGGCGGCAACTACTACACAAACGCAACAGGTAATGGAATAAGTGACACTTGCCCCGACGCTGACGCTAACGGGTTCTGTGACGCACCGCTTGACTTAGAAAACTCAGTTTATGGCAGTTGTAGCAGCGAAAACTGCGACTTTCTCGTCTATTCAGACCTTTATGCCTGTGAATGTGCAGGGTATGGTAACAATCAGGTTTGGGATCTTACAGAAGAATGTTATCTTGCTTCACCTTGCGATTTAGGGGCTGGAAATGCAACATTTATAAATACTGGAGTGTGGTACTGCAATAGCGTACTAACCTGCAACGATTTCGGCGGGGGTGACAAAATAGACGTTATGCCAAATTGCTGGGTAAACATAACGGACTACTAAAAAAGGATAAGAAAATGTCAAAATGGAAAAAACAAATGATTTTGGGAATGATGACGTTTCTGCTACTGATTACAGCAGTTTACGCCGAAGATATGCCAATGTGCCAAGTACCTGTAACGCTAGGGGAAGATTGCGTTTTTGTAACCCCTTCAATAAATTGCAGTTCTTACACTTACGACGTTATGGACTTGACAGGAATAAAGGTTTTAAATTCAGAACCTATGGCATTGCTGAACGATTCGATTTATTACTTCAATTTTACACTAACAGACGAGGTTGCCGACTATGAAATTTTACTTTGTGATGGGACAACAAGAGAAATATCGATTGAACGGGACGGTGATAGAATGATAGCCACAGTTTTGGGTTTACTAGGCTGTATTTTTATATTGTTAGTCATAGCTTTTGGGATCAAAGAACACGAAGCAATAAGACTTTTCTTTATAATGGCAGCTATAAATATGATTGCTGTCCTTGCAAAAGCAGTTATGTTTTTCGATAAATCCAGCGTGACAATACAGTTTTTTAGCATAGCAATGAAGATTGTTTATTTAAGCTATCTTTATGTATTCCTTTATCTTGTTTACTGGTTCTTTATAATCAGAGTCGGTAAAGAGATTAAGTTTAAAGGTTTAAAGCCGAAGGTGGTTAAACGTGCCTAGACGGAACTGCAGGGAAAGGGTAAGTGTAGATCCTGACTTTGCAAAAGTTTTAAGAGTCGGGGCAATAGAGAATGATAAAAGCAGTATTGCGTTCTCCAAAGAACTATTGGAGAAGCCGCACTTGTTCGAGGAAATAGTCAATGAAAGAAAGAAAAAAAAACCGTCTTTCCCGTCATTCTAAACGGGGAAATGTAGGACTTGAACTCATTATTATAATCGGCGTTCTCTTTGTTTTCTCAATTATTGCAGTTTTTGGGTTTACTGTTATGTCTGACTTCAATACTGATATACAGGCAGAGTTAGACTGGGATAACTCAACTAAGGATATGATGGCAGAACAAACAGGAAATTATCCGTCTTTAATGGATAACGCAGCGGTCTTTATCCTCATGCTCTTTTGGGTGTTCGCACTAGCCGGTGCAGTTATGATTGACTCGCACCCAATGTTTTTTTGGATCTCAGTCTTTATAATAGTGTTAATGTCAGTTGCGTCAATATACATTTCAAACTTTTATGAAGAACTGGTTGACGACGACGATTTAAGAACTTACTCCGTCAGCTTTCCAAAAACGAATTGGATCATGACGCACTTATTGCATTTATGTATCGCTATCGGGCTGACTATCGGATTAGTCCTTTACGGGAAGAAAGCGGGTTAAAATGAACTATAAAATATTACTACAAGGAATCATAGCGGTTGTTATGATACTCTCAACAATAATAAGTGCAACAGCAATTAATCCAAATTCTAACATCACAGGTTTATGGGCTGTTCATGAAGGCGAACTTATAGACGTTCAAGGAAGGAATCAGCTACACCCTTACGGAACTATTGCTTACACGACTGCAACATGGGGCGGGGCAACAGTTGACGTTTTTGAATTAGACGGAAGTGCTGACTGGTTATATAACACTTCAGGGGCGGGGGGGACAGAGGATCTTGACATACATGATACAGGGGGAACTTATCAAGTTTGGATTTATCCCCATGACAACACACAAAGGGCAATAATGACTTCGGGAAACGAAGCGGGGGGAAATGGAGAGTCAACAGCAATAAGACTTGGGGCTTCCGGCGAATTAATTTATGCTTCTCATATTGGTGGAGACTATGCTAAATATATGACTGGTGTGGATACAGTTCCAGCTAACCAATGGACTTTAATAACTCTCGTCATTAATAAAACAACATGGGGTGCGGAAATATGGATTAATACAACACTAGATAAATCAGACTCCGGCTTTGCAAAGAACCCGCCAGACAGTAACAGGTTCAATATAGGGGGATATATACCTTCGGGAGTGCATGAAGTTATAGACACTTTTGACGGTTTAATGTATTGTCCCAAAGTTTATAATACTTCTCGCAGCCCTGCAGACATTGCAGCAGATTTTAACGGGGGCGTCCCTCAATGTAACGTGATAACTGATCCGGAACTTGAATTAAAACTTACAGTTAGCGATTACCACGACAATAGTTTGATAACAAACTTTACAGCAAATATAAGTAACGGAACGCATAGCTATGTTAATACAACAATAAATGAAGAAGTAAGATTTAATCAGGATCAAATAGTCTTAAACAATACAAACTGGACTATAACTCTAAGCAGCAACGTATCGGGCGGGTATCTAAACGCAACACACACAGTTAATATTTCAGGTTATACAATCCAACAGCTGAGTATGTGGCAAACAGAAATAAGAGTTAATGCCACAAATATGTGGGGGGGTGGAGTAATAACAGACTTTAATGTTAGTGCAGACGGACAACTTGCACAGAGTAACGCTTCCGGCTGGGCAGTCTTAAAACTTCCGTCAGGAAACTATTCTCTTTTAGGTGCTTCCGCTGGTAAACTTAACTCAAGCGAAGTTGTGGAAGTATTACCTAAAGAGATAAATTTCACAACGCTAGGATTTTTTGCAGGTTTCTTAAATGTTACTGCGGAAAGAGTAACTACAAATACCCCCATAACAACATTTACAATAAATATAACTCAAGACTCAACAGGAACGTCGTCACTGCATACAACAACGACAGGCAGCGTTGGAATTGGTGTGAGTAATGAAACTTACACTTTAAGATTTAGTTCTGAAAACTATACTGACGCAAATGTAACTTTATTAATGAATGTTACCCCTTACAACTACACTTTTCAAATTCATCAACGCAACAGCGTGTATTTTAACTTTTTCGATCAACTAACACTTGAAACAGTCAATAATGTGCAATTAGATCTTATAAGCACCCTATACAGTAACAATTACTCGACGATAACGGGAAATATAAGCGTTGAACTTTTAACCCCTGAAACATACGTTGCAAGATTTAGTTCTCTGCCAAATTATAAAGAACACCTTTATACTTTCACTTTAGTGAATGGATCAGCCCAAAATATAAGTCTTTATATGCTTAACGATAGCGACGCCACAGAAGTGACAGTTACAATTATAGACGAGTCTGCAGACGCAGTTGTCGGGGCAAACGTCTATATCCAAAGATACAACATAGTATCAAATTCATATTTAACAACGGAGATTGTTACAACAAACCTTGCAGGACAAGCCATATTTTTGGCAACTCAAAACACAGAATACTATAAATTCATGGTTTACTACGACGGAGAATTTAAGCCGATATTCCCGACGTTCTCACTCATAACAGCACCGTCATACTTAATTAGCGATACGATAAACATACAGGTCTTACTAGGTTCGACTCCCCTGCAAACCTTTTATTCTGTTGACGATATAACATATAACTTAATTTATAATGAAGGAACTAATAACTTCCGACTTACTTACGCCGATCCAAACGGACTTGTCAGTCAGTCCTGTCTTAAACTCTATAGAATGGGAATATCAGGGCAGGAATTAATAAACACTACTTGTTTAAGTTCTGCTTCCGGAACTCTATTAATTCCCGTCGCTGTTGTGAACGGGACAACATATAGGGTTGACGCTTTTGTCACAGTTTCAGACGACGAAAGATTTCTTACAAGCATGATTAAAAGATTCTTTGGCAATAACACTTTAGGAATTGCAGGGGTATTCTTAGTTTTAATAATATCCGGCGTCTTTGCATACGCTGGAAGATGGGACATCACTATACCAATGATCACTATCCCTATATGGCTGTTTATAGCAGCAGGGGCAGGACTAATAAACTTACCGACAGAAGCAGCTATTGGCTTAATTGTTGCGGGTTTCCTTCTCGCTTTTATCATAGCCAAAAGGAGAGGGGTATAAATGTATAAAATAACAAGTTTCACTTTTGCAGCAATCTTTATTAGTGTAGTCGCTGCTCTTATGATCCTATTTTATGGGGGACTTGCTGCAGAACACAATGTTGACGACTACGACAACGAAACCTTAGAATCATATAACAAACTTCAAAACCTGACGAAGAACTCAGAAGATATTAAGGACGAAGTCGGACAGATCAAAGAAAAAGAAGGAATCCTCGACATTATAGGGGGCTTCTTTAGTTCAAGCTATCAAGCATTAAAGACTGCAACTCTAAGCGTTGGCGTCGTTGACACAATGATTGACGAAGCAGCAGAGGACTCAGGGCTAGGACAAGCAGGACAAATATTAAGAACGGGAATTATAGCAGCAATAGTTATTGCCATATTTGTTGGCGTTGTTGTAAGACTGCTATTAAAGGGGCAAACGTAAATGTATAACACCACAGAACTGGATAACGCAACAACCTTTATTGAGGGAGTTGCAGGAGTGAACTCAGCCAGTGAGGGCTTCTTTGTGAGTTCTTTAATCATGGTTGTTTTCCTGCTAGGTATGTATGTATTCAAAAAGCATGATCTTAAAACTGTCCTGCTAGGGAATAGCTTTTTAGCTTCCATACTTGCAGGTCTTGCATGGAGTGCGGAACTAATACCTTTTGACTATGTTAAGTTTCCATTCCTGCTATTATTGGCTAGTATAATGATCTACCTCTTTACAAGAGGTTGACAGGGGGACAAAAAAATGGCATTTTGGAAAAGAAAACCTGAAAAGACACCTGCAGAAAAAGCTGCAGAACTTAAAGCAATAAGAGATCAGCGTATGCAGATAGAAGGGCAGAACAAGTTAAACAGTTCTATAGCAATGGAAAAGAAGAAGCTGCAAGAAGCTAAGAGAGAGAAGTTTAAC
>Ga0180432_10007099_pt1 | contig 14334 bp, 8 predicted proteins | sample SS_ome_10_FD_132414 | JGI IMG/M metagenome (GOLD analysis project Ga0180432, IMG submission 132414) | Hypersaline lake sediment archaeal communities from the Salton Sea, California, USA - SS_1_MS_2 metaG | ecosystem: Environmental > Aquatic > Non-marine Saline and Alkaline > Hypersaline >... | reverse complement strand
TCATGACATGCCACGAAATACCCAAAATCGCCAATCCCCGCTACCTCAGTTTTCCCATAACCCCACCAACGCACGGGTTCGACGAATGCTTACTTCTAAATCGGCGTAACTCTCGGTTTGGCATCGGTTTACGAAAAAACCAAAATGGCCATTGTTGGTAGACCCCCTGAAACAATTGTCAATCTGGGCAATTTGCGTTTCGTAATTCGTTATATCAAAACGACTTAAAAAATTCGATTTTCGCCAGCAAACCAGGCCCAAATTGGCACAAAAACGGGCCTTGACTCGTCCCTGCCCGTCCAACAAAGCCGAGGGCCGAAAAAGGCGGAAAAAAGTCCCCGCCGTCCCTTCTCGACCGCGAACTGTAAGAGCTTACTCAAAATGACCTTACGTCTCCCCAACAAACCGCGGCCGAGTTATCAGAAAATCGGCCCTTCCCTTGCAATGTGCCCGAGCGTCATTGTTCTGGAATCGGCAGATTTCGATTTTTCACGTTTTCCGGCGTCGCAAATCCTACCCCTTGAACACCTTGTGAATTGACTGGTTTTTTCAATGCCCAATTGGACACCATTTCAAATCGGCCCTCCCCTGATTCTCGCCCGCCACGAGTGCCCGGCGAATCAGGTCCCGAGGCCAAACACCCCGCCGCCGTGCCCTTCGCAGGGTGGTCCAAACAACTCGGTTGTCTCGGCGGCGGAGCCGCAAAAGGGACGTGAGTGTGCTTGGAAGCCTCTTGTGCCTGCGGCACTCAGACAACCTGCGGTTGTCGAGCCACCATCCCCTGGCGGCGGCCGGGTGGCATGCATGCCGTCACGCGGCGAAGCCGCGGGTCGGCATGCTTCGAGTTCGCGTGATTGAGGCCACAGAATGGTGAGAGAACAGAAGTCACGACTCCTGGCAACACGCAGGGTGGCCCAGACAACTCGGTTGTCTGGGCGGCGAGGCCGCAAGAGGGATGCGAATGTGGTTGGGAGCCTCCTGTGCCTTCGGCACTCAGACAACCTGCGGTTGTCTGAGCCACCCGTCGAAAGAAGTGAGCCCACGGCCGGTAGACAGCCGGCGAGCTTGCTTGGCTCGACACCGGCCACGCGGCGGTACCGGTTCGTTGACACGCACTTCGCACCGGCCTACAATCAGCAGCGTGGTGTTCCATGGGAATCCGCATCTTTGAAGTCTGATCGACTCGGCAAAGTTGTCCTTCCGGACGCACTTGAGGCGGTGGCTATGAGGTCACGAACGTCCAGTTTTTGCCGGCCATGGCGGGGTTTTACCCTGGTCGAGTTATTGGTGGTGATTGCCATCATCGGCATTTTGATCGCGCTGTTGTTGCCGGCCGTGCAGTCGGCCCGCGAGGCCGCCCGCCGGACCCAGTGCAACAACAACCTCAAGCAGATCGGCCTGGCAATGCTGAACTACGAGAGCGCCCACAAGGTGTTCCCGCCGGGTGGAATCACCAAGACGACGACCTGCCGCTTGGAGGGCAACCAGACGCACGACTGCATGGCTTCCTGGACGATCCTGATATTGCCGTATATGGAAGGGTCGGCCCGGTACGACGAATACGACATCGACGCCAGCTTCGCACCAACGCACCGGATTACCGGAGCCGTCAACTTTCCCAAGCAGTTTCGCCCCAATCCGGCGTTCGAATGCCCCTCGGATCCCCGCGCCGGTCGCGAGTGGCCGCTGAACGACTATTTCGCCTGCCAGGGCGGTGGGCCCGACGAGGCCCGAGCCTGCGAAGCCACCAGCGATCCGCGCCGAAAGATCTACCACAACGGCATGTTTTTCGCCAATTCGGCCATCGGGTTCAAACATATCGGCGACGGCGCCTCCAGCACGCTCATGGTCGGCGAAAACCGATACCTGACCACCAAGACCGACACCGTGGGCTGGCATCCTATCGACGCGCTGAAGTGGCATAGCTGGGACTCGGCCTCGATGCGGGCGACCCCGAGCGGAGCGTGGTCGATGCCTATCGGGCTGACCGCCACGTACCTGCCCATCAACTCGTTCGACATCCCGTCCTGGCCGGCCGAAACCTCCGCCTTCAGCAGTTGGCACCCCGGCGGGTGCCATTTCCTGCTCGCCGACGGATCGGTCCATTTCGTCAGCGAAACCATGGATCTCGATCTGTATCGCTCACTCGGTCCTATCAACGACAAAGCGCCCGTTGGCGGGTTCACCCCATGATTCATTCCACACAGTATCGTTTAGCGGCCTTGGCCGGCGTGACGTTGGCGGTGCTTGTGCCGGCGAGTCTTGCCGGCTGCGGCGGCAACGCGGGACCCGAGCGCTACGATCTTTCGGGCGCGGTCACCTACGGCGGCAAGCCGGTTCCGGCCGGCATGATTCTATTCGCCCCCGACGTATCCCAGGGCAACAAGGGACCGGGAGCGATGGTCGAGTTTGTCGACGGCCGCTACCGGACCGCTTCCGGCAAGGGGACGGTCGGCGGCCCTCACGTGATCCGGATTGTCGGCTACGACGGCAAGCCCAGCCCGGGCGGCGAAAGCACGGCCGTGAAACCCCTCTTTACCGAATACAAGCTTGAAATCGACCTGCCACGCGAGGACGCCACCCGCGACTTCGACGTGCCTGCCAGCCATAAATAATCTTCCTGCCACTATCCTTCGCCAGGAGTTTTTGCCATGCAACGCCGCGATTTTCTCGCATCCGTTTTGTTGGGAGGCCCGCTTGCGGCTACCTACGCCAAGGCCGGAGGGTCTCCTCTGCAAATCGCTTCCTTCCAGGTTGACATCTCACCGCCGCTGGGCGGGATCCTCCTTCACGGATACGGGAAGCGGGCGGAGAAGATCCTCGACCCCTTGTTGGCCCGGGGTATCATCCTGACGGGCGGGCAGGCGCCGATCGTGCTCTGCGCGCTCGATTGGGTCGGCGTAAGCAATGCCTCGCAAGACGTGTTCAAGGAGGCACTGGCCAAGGCGGTCGGTACGTCGGCCGACCGGGTGTGCGTGCACTGCGTGCACCAGCATAACGCTCCCGGCATCGATTTCACCACGGAGGAGCTCCTCAAAGAGCATGGCCTGAGCGGCCAGATGTTCGACGTCGACTTCGCCCACGATTCGATCGACCGTGTTGCCAAGGCAGCGGGCGCGGCGGCCAAAAGGCCCGAGCGGGTGACCCATCTGGGCTACGGGATGGCCAAGGTGGAAAAGGTGGCGTCCACCCGCCGTGTGCTCACCCCCGACGGCAAGTTTCGCTTCTGGCGATCCAGTAGCGGTGGAGGCAAAGAAAAAAAGGCCGCGCCCGAGGGACTTATCGACCCGTTCGTCCGGTTGCTCAGCTTTTGGGACGGCGATCGGCCGCTGGCTTCGCTCACCTACTACGCTTGCCACCCGTGCGCTTCCTACGGCGGCGGCGGCGTGAGTTCGGAGATCATGGGCGTTGCCCGCACTGCCCGCGACGCCGCGCTGCCCGGCGTGATGAACGTCCACTTCAACGGTGCCGGGGGCGACATTGCGGTGGGCAAATACAACGACAACACGCCGGCCACCCGACCCCGCCTGGCCAAGCGGCTCGAGGCGGGCATGAAGACGGCGTGGGAGTCGCAGAAAAAGGTACCCGTCACGGCGGCCGACGTCGCCTGGCGCGTTCGCCCGGTGCAACTGCCGATCAAGAAGAGCTACAACGAAGACAAGTTCCTCAAGGTGCTTAAGGACACGACTGCGAAAACGCGGACGCGGATTATGGCCGCCCGCAAGCTGGTCTGGATCTACCTGACCCGCGCGGGACGCAAGATCGACATCGGTTGTCTGCACGTCGGACCGGCCTACGTGCTGCACATGCCGGGTGAGCTGTTCGTGGAATATCAGCTAGCCGCCCAGAAGATGCGTCCCGACGCCTTCATCTGCATGGCCGCCTACAGCGACCACGGCCCGGCCTATATCTGCACCAAGAAGGCCTATCCACAAGGCGGCTACGAAGCGGGCGCCTCGCGCTGTGCGCCGGAAGTAGAAGACGTGCTCATGCCGGTGATCCGCGAGCTCGTCGAGGCGAGGCAATAGACGGCACCGGCAGGCAATGCTTGCCGGCGACCCGGCCGACATGTTACGATAGAAATTGCATTCCTACCCAACTGTCCCACCACACCGTTCTGCCTTAAATAGGAGGACCCCATGCGCAGAAGAGACTTTCTTACTTCGGTTGTTTGGGGAGCTTCTCTTGGAGCGGCCTACGCGCGGGCCGGCGAGGGGCCGCTTCGCGTGGCCATGTTCCAGGCCGACGTGACGCCGCCGCTGGGTAGCCCGCTAAGCCTGGGCAATCGACCGCCGGCCAACAAAATCGTCGACCCGCTCACCGCCCGGGGAATCGTCCTGCTGGGTGCCGGCCCCCCCGTCGTCCTCTGCGCTGTCGACTGGCGATTCTTGCTCAACGAAACGCACGACGCATGGTGCGGGGCGATTGCCGAAGCAGTTGGCACGTCTGCCGATCGGGTTGCTGTGCACACGGTCCACCAGCATGATGCGTCGGGCGTGGGCGATTCGGCCGAAGCGATTCTGGCTGCCCACGGGCTGGGTGGCAGGATGTTCAACGTGGCACATGCCAAGAAGTCGCTGCAACAAACGGCCGAGGCAGCCGGCCGGGCCGCGAAAAAACCGCGCCGCCTGACGCATCTGGGCTACGGCCTGGCCAAAGTGGAAAAAGTGGCCTCCGCCCGACGCATCGTCTCACCCGACGGCAAACTGCAAGTCTGGCGCGGCAGCCGCACCCGGGACGAGCGAGCCAAGGCCGCGCCCGAAGGACTGATCGACCCGAATCTCCGCACTGTCAGCTTCTGGGACGGCCACGAGCCGCTGGTGGCGATCAGCTACTACGCCTGCCACCCGTGCAGTTATTACGGCCGGGGAGACGTGAGCACCGACTTTGTGGGCATGGCTCGCGCGGCTCGGGAGGCCGCATTGCCCGGCGTGGCCCAGATCTATTTTAACGGCGCCGGGGGCGACATCGCGTGCGGCAAGTACAACGACGGCTCGACGCAAAACCGCCCGGTGCTCGCCTCGCGACTCGAACGGGGCATGAAGCTTGCATGGGAAGCACAGAAGAAGGTGCCCGTCACGGCGGCCGACGTCGACTGGCGCGTCGCGCCGGTCGGTTTGCCGCCCGGCCGTTCCCTGAATGAAAAGAAGATCCACAAAACACTAAAGGACCCCGATGCAAAGCTGATTTCACGCGTCCTGGCTGCGATCAAGCTGGCCTGGCTGCGTCGTGCCCGGGCCGGACACAAGGTCAGGCCGTGTTGTCTTCGGATCGGCCCGGTCTATTTGTTGCACATGCCGGGTGAGCTGTTCGTCGAGTATCAGTTGGCTGCCCAGCAAATGCGGCCCGACGCCTTCGTTTGCATGGCCGCTTACGGCGACTTGGGCTCGCTCTACGTGGGCACCAAGGCGGCCTACTCGCAGGGCGGCTACGAGATCGGTATGTCGCTGGTGGCGCCGGAAGTGGAAAACGTGCTGATGGCGGCGATGCGTGATGTGCTGAAGGTGAAACCCTAGGAGAAAGCCTGTACCCAGAGGAGCATTTGCCATGCAACGACGCGATTTTCTTGCATCCGTTTTATTGGGCGGTCCCTTGGCGAGGTTTTGCGCGGGCGCGGATGAGCCGCCGCTGCGGATAGCCACGTTCGAGGCAGACGTTACGCCACCGCTGGGTAGCCCCTTGTGCGTCGGACTTGTGACGCCGGCAAAAGAAATCCTCGATCCGCTCAGCGCCCGAGGCATCGTCCTATTGGGCCGGCAGCCGCCCATCGTTTTGTGCGCGGTCGATTGGGTAATGATCGCCAACGCCGCCCACGATGCCTGGCGCGAGGCCCTGGCCAGGGCCGTCGGCACAACCGCCGACCGGGTCGCCGTGCACGTGGTCCACCAACACAACGCGCCCGGCGTAGACTACTCGGCCGAAAAGATCATGGCTGCCCACGGCTTGCCCGATCGGATGTACGATAAGACCTTCGCCGAGGAGTCGTTGGCGCGCGTGGCCCGGGCGGCCGGGCAGGCGGTCAAACGGGCTAGCCGGGTGACACACGTCGGCCATGGCATGGGCAAAGTCGAGAAAGTCGCTTCCACCCGCCGCGTGTTCAACCCCGACGGCACGCTGCGATTCTGGCGCTCAAGCAGCGGCGGCTCGAAAGAAAAGAAGGCCGCGCCCGAAGGGCTCATCGATCCGTACGTCCGGCTCGTGAGCTTTTGGGACGGCGACCGGCCGCTCGCCTCGCTCACCTACTACGCCTGCCATCCTTGCGCCTTGTACGGCCGAGGCGGGGTGAGTTCCGAGATCATGGGCTTGGCACGAGCCGCCCGGCAGGCCGCGCTTCCCGAGGTGGCCCATGTCCATTTCAACGGCGCCGGGGGCGACATTGCCGTGGGCAAGTACAACGACAACACGCTGGCAACCCGATCACGGTTGGCCAAGCGGCTTGCCGCCGGTATGAAAGCTGCATGGGAAACACAACAGAAGGTGCCGGTCGCCGCGGCCGACGTAACCTGGCGGACCCATCCGGTCGCCCTGCCGATACGGAAGCGGATGACCGAGCAGTGGTGCCTGGCGCGGATAGATAACGTCAAACATCACGTGAATCAAAGGTCCAAGGCCGCCCGGCACCTGGCCTGGCTACGTCGCACGCAAGCGGGGCACAAGATCGTGCTGAGTTGTCTTCGTGTCGGGCCGACCTACACGTTGCACATGCCGGGCGAACTATTCGTCGAGTACCAGTTGGCCGCCCAGAAAATGCGACCGGACGACTTCGTCTCGATGGCCGCATACGGCGACCTCGGTCCCACGTACATCGGCACGAAGCTGCTCCACCAACAGGGCGGCTACGAGGCCGGTCGGTCTTGTACCGCCCCGGAAGTCGAGAACGTGCTGATGGCGGCGATGCGCGACTTGCTGAAGGTGAAACCCTAAGAGAAAGCCTGTACCCAGAGGAGCATTTGCCATGCAACGACGCGATTTTCTTACATCCGTTTTACTGGGCGGTCCCCTGGCGAGGTTCTGCGCGGGTGTTGATGAGGTGCCGCTGCGGATAGCCACCTTCGAGGCCGACGTGACGCCGCCGCTGGGAGCGCCGCTTTGCCACGGGAACGTGACGCCCGCCAAGAAGATACTCGATCCGCTCAGCGCGCGCGGGATCATCCTGTTTGCCAAGGACGGGCCGATCGTGCTTTGCGCGTTCGACTGGACCGGCATCAGCAATGCTGGGCAGGACGTGGTGCGGGATGCGTTGGCCAAGGCGGTGGGGACTTCGAGGGATCGGGTGGCCGCGCACACCGTTCACCAGCACAACGCACCGGGGATTGACTTCTCCACCGAAGAGCTCCTGGCCAATCACGGTATGAGCGGCAGTATGTTCGACGTCGCGGCCGCCAACGACGCGATCAAGCGAGTTGCCAAGGCGGCCGGCGAGGCCGCCAACAAGCCACGCCGCGTGACGCACGTCGGTTGCGGCATGGGCAAAGTCGAAAAGGTCGCTTGCACCCGACGCGTCCTCAATCCCGACGGCACGCTCCGCTTCTGGCGCTCGAGCAGCGGCGGGACCAAAGAGAAAAAAGCCGCGCCCGAGGGGCTCATCGATCCGTACGTCCGGCTGCTGAGCTTTTGGGACGGCGACCGGCCGCTGGCGTCGCTCACCTATTACGCCTGCCATCCGTGCGCCTTGTACGGCCGAGGCGGGGTGAGTTCCGAGATCATGGGCCTGGCGCGAGCCGCCCGACAGGACGCGCTTCCCGACGTGGCCCACGTCCATTTCAACGGCGCCGGGGGCGACATTGCCGTGGGCAAGTACAACGACAACACGCTGGCAACACGCTCTCGACTGGCCAAACGTCTGGCGGCGGGCATGAAGATCGCCTGGGAGACGCAGAAGAAGACGCCTGTGGCGGCGGCGGACGTGAGCTGGCAGGTCCGCCCGGTCCTGTTGCCGGTGAAGAAAAGCTATAACGAGGCCAAGCTCTTGCGGAAGCTGGAGTCGACGAAGGCTAGGGCCTATTCGCGGCGAGAGGCGGCTCGGCAACTGGCCTGGCTCCGCCACATGAAGGCAGGTCGCCACATCGATCTCGCCTGCCTGTGGATCGGGCCGGCTTGCGTGCTGCACATGCCCGGTGAATTGTTCGTGGCATACCAGTTGGCCGCGCAGAAGATGCGCCCCGACAAGTTCGTGTGCATGGCCGCCTACGGCGAAGACGGCATGACCTACATCGGCACCAAGAGCGAGTATCCCAAGGGCGGCTATGAGGTTGGCCGCTCTCGGGTGGCGCCGGAGGTCGAAGACGTGCTCATGCCGGCAATCGCAAAACTGCTGGAAGTCAGCAAGTGAATGGGGATCGAGAGGAATGGTGTTGCAAGGTTTAGACTCGTGCAGCCGTCACTGCCCTCACCTTCGGAGCCACGGTGCCCTCACCGCGGTGACGTGCGAAACATGTACAAACCGCTCCATTTTTCTAAGAAAAGAGAGTAATCGACGTGTGCTTTCCCGAACGTAGCCCTTGCCTTCCCATCGCCGCAGTGGCCTTGACGGTGACCCTCACGTACGGCGGCGCGTATGCGGTTCCCCCCCGGCCCCTTCAAGTAGACATCGGCCACCCGAGCACGGCTTCTTCAACCAACGACGTGCAGTCGGGTTTCCAGGATTTTTCCGTGGCCAATCGCGGCGGCTCGGCCGGGGGCGGCAGCGGGCCGGATATCCAGACGAAAACGTTCGAGAGCCCGCTGGGCAAAAACGGTAGCGTTACCGTGACACTCGAGGCGCCGGACGGCAAGTTCAAAAAGCTCGATTTCCGCGACCGGGGTGACGTGAAAGCCGAGCTGGGGGACCTGGCCGAGGACTTCGTCTTCAACGAAGCACGGCTGAACCTGAAATTCGTCGGTCTCAAGGCCGGCACCTATGCCGTCACCACCTGGCACCACGATCCGGGCTACGCGGGCGGCATGATCGACATCGAAGTCACCGGCCGGCCCGTTGTGAGCGGCCTGGTCGAGACCAAGGGCTTTTCAGACAGCCCGGTTGCCGCCCGGTTCACTTTCCAAACCGACGGCAAGGACCCGGTCGTCGTTCAGATGTTGAGCCAGAGCAAGGACGACAAATACGTGGTCTGTTTGAACGGCTTCTCGCTCGAGGCGATTCCCGTCGTTGCGGCTTTCGATCAGGACGCGTCGACCAAATCGATCACGCAGGCGATATGCGGCGTCGGCAACGGCGCCTTCGCCTCACTCAACAGCGGCAAGGACTCGAGCGATATTGGGTCCTGGTGGGCCATGGACCACGGCGTGAAGCTGACCGTCGAGAACGTCAACCACAACGACCACCGCGACCGGGGCCCCGGTGGTCGGCTTCGTCGCCGCGGCCTGGCCGACATGCTCCGCGACTTCGTCTTCTTCGACACCGTCGCCTCCGAACACCCCAAAGGCAACATGCGGGTCAACCTCGAAGGACTCAAACCCGATACCGCCTACCTGTTCACCTGGTACGGATACGAGAACGGCCCTTATGCCACCTTTCCCATGTTCCTCTACCGGGACAAGATCGCCAAGGAAAACCTGCTTTTTGCCAAGACGAACAGCTTCGGCAACAACACGCCGCCGGATGCCGCCGCCAACACCTTCCTGGCCACCACCGACGACCGGGGCGCGATCCGCATGATCGCCGGTCGCGGTGCCGCACCCGGCTCGAACGACGACGCCAAGGACGGCCGGACGATCACCTACCTCAACGGGCTGACGATCGCGGCGGTCGACGGGCTGTCGAAGCAGTGGCTGGCCGACTTCGCAAAGAAGCCCAAAATCGCAGGCCGAACCGCGCGCAACCCGCTGGGCGACTCCCTCACCAAGGACTACTCCTCGGAAGTCGAGCTGATCCCGCCCACCGAGCCGGCCGATGCATTGGCCACGTTCGAGGTGGAGGCGGGGTTTCGCGTGGAGTTGGTTGCAGCCGAGCCCTTGGTGCGGGACCCGGTGGGGATGTCGTTCGACGAGCGCGGCCGGTTGTTCGTGGCCGAGATGCGGGGCTACAACCAGGGTAATCGCGTCCCCTGTAGCGATGCCCGAAAGCTGGCCCTGGAAACAAAAAAGCTCGGCTGCGTCAAGCTCCTGGAAGACACCGACGGCGACGGCTGCTTCGACAAAAGCTCGCTCTACGTCGACGACCTGATCTGGCCCAACGGCGTGTTTGCATACGACGGCGGAGTTTTCGTGGCCGCCGCGCCCGACGTCTTCTACTGCAAAGATACCAACGGCGACGGCCGCGCCGACATCCGCGAGCTGGTTTTCACCGGCTTCGGCTACAGCAACTGGCAGCACCTGCCCAACAGCTTCCGCTGGGGCCTGGACAACCGCATCCACGGCGCCAGCGGCTCCGGCGGCGGTGAGATCCGCTGCCCGGTCCATCCCGATGCAAAACCGGTCCAGATCCGCGGACGCGACTTTGCCTTCGATCCGCGCACGCTGAGGCTGGCTCCCACCAACAGTTCCGCGCAATTCGGGCTGAGCTTCGACGACTGGGGCAACAAGTTCCTTTGCAGCAACAGCTCGCACATCTTGCAGGTCTTCTTCGAGGATCGCTACATTGTCAGAAACCCGTACCTTGTCGCGCCGCGCTCGTGGCGTCTGATTGCCGCGGCGGGCAGCCTGGCTCCCGTGTTTCGGATCAGCCCCCCGGAACCGCACCGCGTTGTGTGGATGCGGATGCGCACGTCGGGCGTGATCAAGGGGATCGTGGAGAAAGGTGGGGCGGCCACCGGATACATTACCGCGGCCGGCGGCACCACGATCTATCGCGGCGATGCCTGGCCCGCCAAATACCGCAACACCTCGTTCACGCCGGAGTGCTCCAGTAACGTGATACACCGCAACGTGCTGGAGCCGGCCGGTATCGAGATGGTCGCCCGGCGCGTCGACAAAAACCGCGAGTTCCTCGCCTCCCGCGATATCTGGTTCCGACCCGTAAACATGATCCACGGCCCAGGCGGCAACCTCTACATGGCCGACATGTATCGCCAGGTGATCAACGAGGGCGTGGTGCTTCCGCCCACGCTGCGAAAATGCTTCGACCTGACCGAAGGCTGCAACCGCGGCCGGATCTATCGCGTGGTGCCGGAAGGGTTCAAGCAGCCGGAGATTCCCGACCTGGGCAAGGCCACCACGGCCGAGCTGGTAGCACTGCTTGAGCACCCCAACGCCTGGCACCACGTGACGGCCGCCCGGCTGCTCTACCAGCGGCAGGACCGCGCGGCCGTCGAGCCGTTGAAAAAAATGGCCGCCGGATCGTCCTCGGCCCTGGGGCGAATGCACGCGATGTACGCCCTGGACGGCCTGTCGGCCCTGTCGGCCGACGTCGTGCTGGCGCGTCTGGCCGACCGGCACGCCGGCGTCCGCCGGCACGCGGTGCGGCTCTCCGAAAGAGTGCTGGTCGAATCACCGGCCGTCCAAGAAAAACTGCTCGCGATGGTCGCCGACGACGACCTGCGGGTCCGTTACCAGTTGGCCTTCACGCTCGGTGACGTGCCCGGCGAAAAGGCCACCGCCGCGCTGGCCGCCATCGCAGCCCGCGACGGAGGCAACCGTTGGGTCCGGCTGGCCGTGCTCAGTTCGTCGCTGGGGCGGGCCGGCGACTTGTTCTCCCGGCTGGCCGCCGAAGCCGCGTGGCGCAAGACCGACACCGGTCGGGCGTTTCTGGAATCGATTGCCGAACAGGTGGGTCTGCAAAAGGACCGCAAACAGGTCACCAAAATGCTCGAAGCACTGGAAACGTTCACCGGCGACGAGAAGCGACTGTCGCACGCCGTGGTTCGCGGGCTGAGCGGGGGCCTGGAAAAATCGGGCGGTGCACTGCGCGACCACCTGGCGTCGGTCAAGGGCTCCCGTGCCCGCCGGGTGCTGGCCGAAATGGTCGAGCAGTCGGTGGCACTGGCGACCGACGTGGAGAAATCGGTCGAGCGGCGATTGGAGGCGATTCGTTCCCTAGCCCTCGCCCCGTTCGAGGAAGTCGGCGACGTGTTTCCCGAGTTGCTCGAGAGCCGGCAGCCGCAGGCGATCCAGATGGCGGCGTTCGAGGCGTTGAACCGCTGCCAAGACGTCGAGGTGGCCGACATGATCGTCGAGGCTTGGCCCGGCTTCACGCCACAGGTCCGCGGCGCGGCGGCCGAGGCCCTCTTCTCACGCCGTGAGCGGCTGTCGGTGTTGCTGGCGGCCATCGAGGACGAGGTTATCCTGACCTCGCAGTTGGACCCGGCGCGGATCAAGTTCCTCCTGGCTCACCCCGACAAGACGATTCGCAAAAAGGCGGCCGAGCTTCTCGCCGACGTGAAGCTGGCCCGGCGCGAGGAGGCGGTGACCGCCTACCAGGACGTGCTCACCATGAAAGGCGACCTGGCACGCGGCAAGGCCGTGTTCAAGAGAGAGTGCGCTACCTGCCACCGGCTCGAAGGCGTTGGCTACGACCTGGGACTGCCCCTGGGCGCAATCAAGGAACGCGGCCCCGACGGCATTCTCCTGAACGTGCTCGATCCCAACCGCGATCTCAATCCGCAGTATACCAACTACGTGCTCGTCACCGACGACGGCCGCTCGATCACCGGGATGATCGCCGCCGAAACGGCCAACAGCATCACCCTCACCCGTGCGGAGGGCGAAAGCGACACCGTGCTCCGGGCAAACATCGAAGAACTGCAAAACACCGGTACGTCGATCATGCCGGAAGGATTGGAAAAACAGATCAGCAAACGGGAGATGGCCGACCTGATCGCCTATCTGATGTCGCTCAAGTGATGCGAGCAGAGACTGCCGAAAGGAGAAAGGCCGATGTTGTCGTCTATGCTGCGTATCGCCGGAGTGTCGCTGGTTGGCGCGTTCACCTTGTTGTCCGTTTCCGAGAGCGCCGCACAATCAGACCGGAAGATCACAGCGACTTTTTCGATCGCGGCGGTCGACCCGGCGACGGGCCAGTGCGGCGCGGCCGTAGCCAGCCGGTACCCGGCGGTCGGCAAGGTGGTGCCCTACGTGCGGGCCGGCGTCGGGGCATTCTGCACCCAGCACTGGCACCATCCGCCCTGGGGCGAAAAGGCGCTCGACTTGCTCCAGCAAGGCAAGCAACCCGAAGCGGTGCTCGTCGAGCTGCTCCACAACGACAAGGATCGCAACCAGCGCCAGCTCGGCATCGTCGACATGCAGGGGCGCGCCGCAAACCTCAATCCCACGGGCGCTTCACCAAAAAGCCGCTACTGGGGCAGCATGGCCGGCCGTTACTATACCTGCCAGGGAAACACGCTCACGGGCCGCGAGGTGATCGTGGCCATGGCCCAGGCGTACGAAGAAACCAAAGGCAGCCTGGCCGACCGCCTGATGGCCGCCTTGGTGGCCGGCGACTGTGCCGGAGGCGATCACCGAGGCCGACTGGCCGCCGGAATCCGCGTGGCCAGGAAAGACGTCGACGGCTACTGGCTGGAACTCCAGGTCGAAAAGAGCGACGATGCCGTAGTCGAACTGGCACGCAAGTACGCCGAATTGAAACATCCGGACAAGGGCGACTGGCCCGGCGGCAAGCCGCCCTTCGAGCATCCCTGCCCAAAACGCCCCAAGCCCGTGCCGCCGAAGCCCGAGTGCTTTGCCAAGGTTAAGAATTCGGGTGCCACTGCTGGCTTGTCCAGCAGTGCAGATCCTTTGGGTGCTCCAAATCACTGCTGGACAAGCCAGCAGTGGCACCCACGTTCACTGGCTCAACCCCAAATCAAGCCTTGACAAAACATTAGCCGTAGGGTGAAACAAGCGCAGCGAAGTCCCACCCCGGGCCAAACCACGGAGAACACCGCCATGCGATCCATCGGTCACTTCATCTTTCTGCTTCTTCTCACGGCACAACTCGCGCATGGTGCGAATCAAGAAGCGCCGCAGTATCCGGACCACTCCCGTTTGACAATCTACCTCGATTCCAGCGGTGCCGAGCATCCGGTGCGGACACCCGAGGATTGGGCCGTCCGGCGGCGTCACATCGTCGAGGGGATGGAACGGGCGATGGGCCCGTTGCCCGACCGGTCGAAGTTTCCGCCGCTCGATATGCGTGTGCGGGAGGAATTTCAGGGCGACGGCTACGTGCGGCAGACGATCTCGTTTACCGCCGAGCCGCCCGACCGGGTTCCCGCCCACCTCTACTTACCCGACCGGCGGCCCGAGGATACTCGCTCGCCGGCCATGCTGGCGCTGCACCCGACCTCGGTCCACGGCAAAGGTCGTGTGACGGCCGCCGGCGGTGAGCCGAACCGGGGCTACGGCTCCGAGTTGGCCCGGCGGGGCTACGTGGTCATCGCGCCCGACCACCCGCCCTTCGGC
>Ga0180432_10007098_pt1 | contig 14334 bp, 19 predicted proteins | sample SS_ome_10_FD_132414 | JGI IMG/M metagenome (GOLD analysis project Ga0180432, IMG submission 132414) | Hypersaline lake sediment archaeal communities from the Salton Sea, California, USA - SS_1_MS_2 metaG | ecosystem: Environmental > Aquatic > Non-marine Saline and Alkaline > Hypersaline >... | reverse complement strand
TTGCAACTCGGATACCGTCATCGGCCCGGACTGGAGCAGCTTCAGGATGCGCAAGCGCGACACCGCTGAAAGGGCTCGAACCACACCAACTACTTCTTGCATGGCAAAGGACAGCCAAGTACGACATGGCCGTCTCTCACACATGCTACTTCACCAATTGGCGTACGTCAATCACATAAGCCTGCGAAGGAGAAGAAAACGAGACGACTGATGGGCGTAGTGATAGTATGTGCCCTGCCGGAAGCGGCACATAGAGGGAGGGAGTGATGGAACCACAGGCTGATACGCCCGCCCATGGAATCGCCTATTGTGGACTGTACTGCGAGGAGTGCTTCGGTCACACCGGGAAGGTCGCCGACCTCTCTCGCGACCTGCGCGCAGAACTTCGCAAGGCGAAATTCGACCGCATCGCCGGCACACTTGCGCAGGAACCGTACTTCAAGGCATTCGGCAACTATGCACAGGCCTACGAGCTTCTCGGAGCGATAGTGAAGCTACGCTGCAAGAACATGTGTAAGGGTGGAGGCGGACCGCCGTTCTGCAAGATACGCAAGTGCAGTCACCAGAAGGGCTATGCCGGATGTTGGGAGTGCGACGACTTTGCTGATTGTGAGAAGCTGAAGACTCTGGAGCCAGCACACAACAACGCCCACATCAAGAACTTGAGGAGGATTCGCCGCGTCGGCGTTGACGAGTTCGTGGCGGGACCCAAGCTGTGGTGACTGGCCTTGAGACAGACAAGTTCGTATGGAGGAGACAACAATAGATGAACAAGGTTGGGTATGCGCTGGTAGCGATTGGGATAGTCGCGCTCATTATCTGGGGAATCGTCGCGTTTCTTGCCGACCCTGGGGTGCACCCGGGCATCAAGGCAGCAGTAGCCGCAGTGTGCATTGGAGTTGGCATACTTCTTGCGAAGGTCATTCGCGACCGCATCGAGGCATCTAAGACTGACAAGTTCAAGGGAGTTGAGAGATGATAGTAGTCACTACGGACGAGATCCCTGGCAAGGAAATCGTCGAGTCACTTGGCTGGGTAAAGGGCAGTACTATTCGAGCGCGACATATCGGCACAGATATCATCGCCAGTCTACGGGGCGTGGTCGGTGGAGAGGTCGTCGAGTACACGAAGATGATGGCCGAAGCACGCGAAGAAGCTATCGCGCGGATGGTGGAAGATGCTGAGTCGCAAGGAGCAAACGCCGTCGTCGGACTGAAGTTCACGACCTCGATGGTGATGCAGAACGCTTCCGAGATTCTCGCCTATGGCACTGCGGTGGTGGTGAAGTAACAGGTTCATCGAACCTGGCGCACTACAGGGCAAGAACCAGTATCACTCCGTAAGCTACGACAAAGGCCCCGACTCCGATCAAGAGCAACGGTTTGGGAGCACCACGCACACTGTATTTGGTGGTCGCGAAGAAGGCAATCTTCGTGATGTCGCCTGCCATCATGAAGGCGCAGTAGGCCACCACCAGGACGCTCGAGGCAAGACCCGTGGACAGTGCGAAGTACATGCCCCAGTGGGCCAGGTCGTTACATACTACAAACGCGATTGATGCCAACTCTCGCTGCTGGACACGGTCCAGGATGGCAATTGCGAGGCCAATCGCCATGACCCTCATAATACGGGCCGACGTACCTGCGCCGGCACCGGTTCCTTCTCCCATCGTCTGGAAGAAAAGCACGACGGCGATTACTATCGCGACGACTTTCAGCGCCGTTTCCACCTTCTCAAGGCGCGCCATGGGAGCGACATACCAGGTCTTGTGTCCGCCATGGTAGTCAAGCGGCATACTTCATCACCTCCGTGCAGTACCTGTGTACTGGTTCAGGCCGCCCTCCTGGCTCTCGGGGGCGCAGGGAAGAACACGCTGGTACGCGCTGCGTATTCAACATACGCAGGGTTCTTCATCATCGTTTTTTCGAGCAAGGGGATCCCAGAGTAGCCCACAATCGTGGCGGTAATCGCCAGCGGGCCAATGATTGTGGCCCATCCAAGTGGCACGGACAGAGCGATGATGTAGACACCCCACCACTGCGTTACCTCCCCGAAGTAGTTCGGATGGCGTGTATACCGCCACAGACCACTGTCAAGGACCGAACCCCTGGGAGGCTTGTTCTTGAGGAACCGGTCCAACTGCCAGTCCCCCATCGCCTCGAAATAGAACCCGACTAACCAGACCGCAACGCCAAGCGCGTCGAGCCATCCCAGTGCGGGACCCGGGTAGGCGTTCACGAAAGTGATGGGAATCGTCACCAGGAGCATCCAGACGCCCTGTGTTACAAAGACACGGAGGTACGCGTTGCTGCGCCACCTGTCACCCCAATCCTCTCTCCACTTCTTGTACCGGAAGTCTTCTCCTTTGCCGCGATTGCGCAGATAGATGCGAATCGCGAGACGGAGACCCCACGCAAGGACCAGAGCCACGACAAGGAGCTGGCGTGGTTCGGCGGTCGACGAGTACGCCAGAGTGGACAGTGCCACAAGAATGAAACCCACTCCCCAGCCCACGTCGACGATACTGTTGTCACGAAGGCGAAGAGCCACAACGAACAACACATTGAAGAAGACGGCTACCGCGATAACCGCGACCAGCAGAGTGGACCAGAAAACCATCGTTAGCCTCCCTGTCTCTGTCCTGCACTATGCTCGACGACCAGCAACAACAATCATGCCGGGTCCGCCGTGCACCCCGAGCGCCGCACCCATTTCGAAGACTTTGTCCGGCTCACGAGGAAACACGTGCTTCAGCCGTTCCATGAAGCCGGACAGCTCCTCCTGACTGGTGCTGTAGGACACTACAACGTTACGTAGCTCTCCCATTCCCTTGACGAAATCCAGCAGGCGAGCCATCCCCTCATCGCGCGATCTAACGAGACCTGCACGAACAATCACACCGTCGCGGAAAGTCAGGACGGGCTTCACTCTCAAGAAGCCGGCAGCAGCGGCGATAGCGGGGGAGATACGCCCACCTCTTGCAAGATACTTCATCGTATTGAACAGCGCCACCATCCTGGTCTCGTTGCACGCCTTCCTCGCTTCATCAACAACATCTCGCATGGAACCACCCTGCGCCGCCACACCAGCACTCGCGAGGACTGCGAGCGCCAGTCCCGCGGAGTTGAGTCTTGAGTCAACGACCTCCACAGGAGGCCCGGACGGTAGCATCGCTGCGCCCAGCCTGGCCGAATTGCACGTGCCGCTGATTTCCGAGGAGATGTGAATCGATACGATTCCGTCAGCGTCATTCATCGACGTGTATGCTTGTGCGAAGTCCTCAGGGCTTGGCTGGGACGTGGTGGGATGAGAACTCTCCACGGCGAGACGGCGATAGAATTCGGATGGAGCAAGATCCACGCCGTCTTTGTAGGAACTGTTGCCCCATCGAACGTAAATCGGTAGCACATCGACGCCAGCGGCCTCGGCCGTCAGTCGGTCGAGATCTGCCGTGCTATCGGTTACCACGCGTACCCTTGCCATACCCCTCCCCCAATTGGCGGAGCATTCGAGTTGGACCACACGCACATCGGCCCAAGCAGCGTTTGCCAACGCGAATGTACGTATGGCGCGAGGCGATGTCAAGAGTTTCTCACGGCAAACCGGAGGACGAGTCAGAAGGCAGCGCGCTTCAACTTGCAGCCTGAATCGAGACAGCGTAATCTAGCTTTCTTATACCTTCGTCAACATAGAGGTGGACGTTTGTCAACACGAGCAAGGCTGGCCATAGATGCTGCCGGGGGAGACTACTCTCCGTCAGACGCGATACGAGGCGCCATCAAGATTGCGAGGAAGGGCGATATCGAGCTGATGCTTGTCGGCCCTCCGGAAAAACTGGAGCCTGAGATTCATCGTTTTGGAGGACTCCCTGACAACGCGCGGCTCGTGCCATCCGATGATGCCATCATCGAGGGAGAGCCCGCGACCTATGCGTTGCGCCGCAAGTCGTCCTGCTCAGTAGCTGTTGCCGCACGCCTCGTCAGGGATGGACACGCGGATGCCCTGATAAGCGCGGGCTCAACCGGTGCCGCATCTGTCAGCGCGATACACTACATCGGGATGCTCGAGGGAATCGCACGCCCGGCGGTGTGCGTCCCCCTTGTCGGGCTGGCGCCTCGCACAGTACTCATAGACGGCGGCGCCAATGTTGACTGCAAGCCGGGCCACATGCTCTCTTTCGGTGCGATCGGCACAGTGTACGCACGAAAGATGCTCAACATTGAGGAACCGACAGTCGCTCTACTCAGCACAGGGACGGAGCAAGGTAAGGGGCCAAAGGCGCTACAGGAGAGCTACGCGGTGCTTGAGCAGAGTGGCCTCAACTTCATAGGCAATATCGAGGGTTACGATGTGTTGTCGGGCAAGGCAAATGTCATCGTGTGCGACGGCATCGTCGGCAACATACTGTTGAAGTTCTATGAGAGTCTTGGCCCCACGTTCACGAGATGGGTTGCCGACCGCATCAAGGGACGTCCGCTTCTCGGGCCCGGCCGAAGAGTTCTGTGCCAGATGTCGGCCTTCACGAGACTGACCAAGGCAGAAAGCACCGGTGGAGGGTTACTGTGGGGCATCAACGGCGTGGTGCAAATCATGCACGGAAACAGCCGCGCTCCCCATTTCGAGCGGGCAATCGCGAGAGTTGCCAGAGCCGTCGAGGCAGACGTGGTTGGTGAGCTGAGGACCGAGTTCGCAGCAGTGCAAGGGAAATGCCAGTCATACTTCGACGCCATCAGGGAAGAGCGCGAAGGCGCCGAGGCGACCGTTCTCCATTCGATATAGATTGAGTCCCGTACTGGCTACAGTCTTCGTTTGAGCGTGTAGACGGTCTCGAACGAATTGAACAGATCGAGATACTGCTCCAGGTAGCGCGTCAGAAGGAATTTGCTGCGAACAGTCTCGCGGGCCTTTCGACCTAGTTCCACCCTCAACTCCGCGCTTCGAAGCAGATCAATCATCCGTTGAGCAGCCTCTTCCACTGAAGAGACCAGGAAACCGTTCTCACCGTCCGTGATCTGCAGCTTGATGCCTCCAACGTTGCCACCTATCACGGGTGTGCCCTTCCACATAGCTTCCGAGACGGTCAGGCCAAAACCTTCTCGCAGTGACTTCTGAAGAACAACAGCAGCCTTACGTTGGAGTGCGTTCACGAGAGCGCCATCCTGAAGGCTCAGGATTATGATGTCGTCCGACTGCTGACTGAGGAGCGATTCGTAGACATCCGGGCCCTCAGGGTCATCCGTCGCGACATTGCCAAGAAGCACCAGTCTGCACGGTATCTCCTTCCTCGCGATGTTGAACGCATCGATGACTCCCTGGGGATCCTTCCAGCGATCGAACCGGGATATCTGGACGATCAGAGGGAGGTCGGTCGGGATGCCTCGCCGCTTCAGTAGCCTGGAAATCTCCGAAGGAGACATCTCGGCGTTGACCGACGAGAACGGGTCTATTGCGGGCATGAAGAACACCTGGGGTGTCTTCAGCTTCTGCCGATACTCCTCTGCGCTGAGAATCACGGCGTCATACTTTTCGATGAAGCCACGCAGATAGCTCCACAGAGTCCTGTTCGGCGAGCCAAGGTCGACGTGACAGCGCCATATCCACGGACCGTTCTTGCGATAGTAGTTGATTATCGGTAGAGGCTGAGGGTCATGCACAATCACATAGTCATGTGTGAGGTGATTGAGCACTGAGTTCTCGTAGACGCACTGCTCGTAGATCTCTCGTTTTCTCGCAGTCCAGTGGATGTCGCCGCTCTGGAGCGCGTTGTGCATCTTCTTCGTGACGGTGAAGAAGTCTGGAGAACCGTGTATTGTGCGCCATCCGGTCTCGATACCGAGGCTATTCATGAGAATGGTCAGCGATGACAGAAGCTGAGAGACTCCTCCTCCATAGTAGGTCGAGTTGATATTGACCACGCGCAAGTCCCTGAGCGGACGGGCCTTACTGACTATTCGCTCAATGGTCTCGTCCCCCACCAGAGGGCGATAGTCTTCGATGTGAACCAGTCCATGCTTATCCATCTTGTTCGCTCCTTCCCGGCATGCCGTTGATAGTCCTAAACTCGCGCATGAAGAGTGCGGTCTCCTCAGGAAGGCTCGTGTTGATGTGTATTCCAGAGCCTATCTCGAAACCGGCAACCGCCGTCAACCTTGGGTAGATCCTGACGTGCCACGAGTAGTAAGGCTCATCTTCATCGCCTGTGGGCACGGTGTAGAGGATGAAGTTGTAGTCGGGATCGTTGAGTACGTTCTGCAGGACGTTGAGCGAGTCCCGCAGCATGGTGCCAAACTCTCGCAGTTCGTCATCGGGAACACCCGCGAGCGATGAGCGCGCCAGACGGGGTACTATCCACGTCTCGAAAGGCCTTCTTGACGCGTACGGGTGCAGCTCCACGAATCCATCCGATTCCGCAACGATTCGCACGTGCTGGTCCAACTCAAACTGGAGCAAATCAGCGTAGAGATTGATGCCCTCTTCGTCGAAGTGACGGATGGCCACATCGTAGTGATGTCGTCTGTGCCAGGGCACGACAGGGGTCGTCACGACTTGCGAATGCGGATGCTCGAGGGAAGTGCCGGCAGTCGGACCGTGGTTCTTGAAGATGATTACCTGACGAACGTCTTCCCGAACGCTGAGTACCCGAAGCCGGTCTCGAAACGCCCGCACGACGTCAAATGCCTCATCGTCGCTGAACTGGGCGAAATGGCGATTGTGCAAAGGTGTCTCTATGACGACTTCGTGGGAGCCGACGCCATCCAGTGAGAGTGCGAAGGGGTGCTCATGCCGCCTCATGGTGGAGCCACCTGCCTTCACAGCGGGGTACTTGTTGTCCACGACTCTCACACGCCATCGCCCGGTGGCGGGGTCGATGTAGGCTGCCCGCTCCGTAGTGGTCTGTGCCTCATTGCCGGGGCAGAAAGGACAGTCCGCGAGAAAGGCCGGCTGTGCCACCCGACCGGCTCGGACAACGAAGTCGTGGGGCCGTCTGGCTCGTTCAGTGGCTATGACAACCCACTCACGGGTCGTTGGGTCAAGACGAAACTCTGACATCAATCCTCGCCGGTCAGATTCACCCAGTTCGGGGATTGTTCTCCGGACAGCTTACTCCACGAGGCACAGGATTCTCAACCAGCACTACGTGGAGAGACGTTCTCCACTTTCTGCGCAGGTTCCGCGTGAGATAGAATGCACAACGAAATGCACAGAATGACTCTGTCGACCAGACTATACATCACGCTCGTTGTCGTTGCGGCCGGTCTCGCAGCGTTGATGACATACCTGCCTTTCGGCAACATGGGACTACCGCCACAGGACAGCGTTCCCCTTTCTATGCTGGCGGCCGTGAATGGCGCCATGGTACTCGTGCTCTACGGGGGTCTGGGCTACGTGGGCCTCCGCCTGTCGCGACGGCTCGGATATCCGGATGTGTGGGACGAGACGGTAACGGTCCGTGACCGAGTGCTTGATCCGGCCATAGCGGGTCTTTGGATAGGTCTGATATTCATAGTGATTGACAACGCGATGGCCAGGCTTCACCACCTCGGGCCTCTTCCACACCCTCCATTCCCCACGTCCCTGGTGGCATCCTTTCAGGCAGGAATCGGCGAGGAACTGCTGTTCCGCCTGTTCTTCGTACCGTTCCTCGTCTGGCTCATATCGCACGTGGCACTGAAAGGGCAGCGGGAGAACCTGGTGTTCTGGATTGCGGCGGTGTTCTCCGGCATCTTCTTCGCCGCGGGGCACATCCCGTCAGTGATGCTACTGCTGGGCCTCGACAGCTTCGATGCGATTCCGACGGCCGTGATGGTCGAGATTTTCGTGCTGAATGGCACACTCTCGATGGTTGCCGCCTACGCGATGCGCAAGGGCGGATTCCTCGCCGCAGTTACCGTTCACACAACGACGGACCTGGTCTGGCATGTCATATGGGGACTGATGCGCTAGCCTCAACAGGCTAGAAGTGGTCTTTGCGACGCCTTACATGCGCCAACACCTCCACGTCCGCAGCGGCTTCCATGCCAAGCGCCCGGCGCAATGACGGCTCAGCCACACGTAAGAACGGGTTGGTGGACATCTCCATGGCTATGGTAGAGGGCACTGTCGGCACACCCGCCTCAACAAGGCGACGAATGCTCTCAAGACGTTCTCTAACCTCCGTGTTGCCGGGCTCAAGTTCGCGCGCGAACTCGAGATTCTCCAGGCTGTAGTCATGCCCGCAATAGACTTCAGTGTCGGCGGGCAGGGCCATGAGCCGCGACAGGGAACGCCACATCATCTCCGGCGAACGGGTGAACAGGCGCCCGCATCCTCCAACGAACAGGGTGTCGCCCGTGAAGACCGCGCCAACCGAGGCTGCCAACGGAGGCAGGTACAGCGAGACCGAGTCTTCAGAATGCCCGGGGGTCTTGAGCACCCTGAACTCAAGGCCGATGGCCGAGACCATGGAGTCTCCCGAGCCATCCGCCACGTCCACACGATGGCGACCATCAAGCAGGACGCAGCCGGTACGTTTCACCAGTTCGTCGTTCCCTGCCACATGGTCGAAGTGCTCGTGGGTATTCAGGATACCGGCAAGCTCGAGATGCAGAGCCTCCAGGACACGGAGTACCGGCCCAGCCTCGGAAGGGTCAACAACCACAGCCCGACGCTCGTACTCAACAACGTATGTCAGATTATCCAGGAGAGTGTTCACCACATGTACTTTTCGCATCGCTCTCCACCACCTATAAGTGCCTACTGTCGGCGCTCCTGAAGCAGCGACTCAGCCAGGCCGGCATAGAGACGGGCCGCGGTGACCACATCGGAGAACGCCACGGACTCGTCCTCCGTGTGGGCCAGGTCCAGCCTACCCGGCCCGAGCACGATCGGATCAATACCGGCCGCCCAGAGAACGTTACCATCCGAGTGGCTTCTGAAATGCCGCGGCGCCCATTCAAGGGCCATGGCTTCAAACACGCGTTTGAGTTCACGGACGAACGTGCGCTCCTCGGAGATATCGTACCCCGCGTAGGTGTCCTCGAACCGCATGTAGAGGTCCAGGTTGTCCGTTGCCTGAGAACGCGCGCTGACAATACGCTCGAGATCGGTCTTCAGGGAGTCCACGCGCATGTCGGGCGGCAGGTGGAAATCAAGCCACGCCTCGCAGAGGTCAGGCACTACGAAGCCAAAAGGGAGCGCGGACATTTCTCGGATGTTGTACACAAGACGAGAGCCCTCTGCGGTAGCGAAGTCGGTTACCTCCAGGAGGGTTCTCAACATGGCTTCAATAGCATTATGTCCCAGTTCGGGCACGGCGGAATGCGCGCGCCTTCCGCGGGTCCGGAGATAGACCTCCATGTACCCATAGTGACCGAGGCAAGGGAGCAGTCCTGTAGGTTCGCCGACGATGGCCCAGGGGAAATGGTATTCGCCGACCAGGGCGCGCGCGCCAGCGTTGTCCTCTTCCTCATCGACTACGAGCGCGAGAGCCACTGGAGGAGTCTTGCCCGATTCGCGCAGCGCGATGCACGCCTCGAGCATCGCCGCACAACCCGACTTCATGTCGGCGGTACCCAGGCCGTGTACGTCGCCACCCTCCATCTTGAAGCCATAGTCTTCAAGGTCATATGCCGCAACAGTGTCAACGTGCCCCACGAAACACAGCTCTATCTCGTCCTGATCGTCAGGTATGACGACAAGATTGGACCTCTGCTCATCGACCTCCTGAAGGACATGCGGAACGCCATGGTCCTTCAGCAGTTCCGAACAGAAGGTGACGACTTCATGTTCCTTGCCCGAGGGGCTGTAGATATCAACCAACTCCTTGAGTATTCTCTGCAGCCTTGCTTCGTTGATATTTGCGACAGGACTAGCCATGCGTCTCTCCTCTGAAGGGCTCACCATGCAACGGTTCCGGGATATGCTGCACAGGCCGTCCAGCGACACGGGTCTTACGGCGTTTGGGTTCAGATTCCGTTGAGGATGTGTCTCTCGACTCCTTCTTGCGTAGTGTCTTTGCCAACCAGACATGTCCCCCGGACACGCTGAAGCCGAGGCGCCGGAAGAAACCTATCGCGCGCTCGTTCTCGACGACCGTGTCCGCAATCACCATGCGCACGCCGTCTTCCCTGAAGGCTTCCTCGAGCCTTCGATAGAGACGCTGCCCGAGATTGGCCCGCTGGAAACCCTCTGCCACTCCGATCCAGTTGAGATACCCATACCTCTTCCAGGCCGTGCCCTCCTTGACAACTGTTGTGGCAAGGACAAAGCCTGCAACCTGTCCATTGGCCTCGGCAACGAGGCAGTACTCGGGGTCCGACGTGAACATGCCAGTGACCTCGAAGGGGTCCCATGTCCGGTATAGAATCGGGTACTCTTCACTGGTGAACAGCGTCTCTCCGAGGCGATAGACAGCACTCAGATCATCGATGTCCATGGGCCTGATCGTCACGTCGATGCGTTTCGGTTGCCGCGTCATTAGCTACTCCCAGGAGCCGCGTGCTAGAGTCTGGCCAGATGCTGTCACGTTTACGTCACCCCAACCGCGAGTATACAATACAGCGCGCAATCAGACGGACAGCGGCACCGACAACAATGCACCAGATGGCACTTCGAATCCGACGTCTTGAGGAGACCTTGTGCCGAGTCGCACCACGGTGGTTCCCGGCCGCGGCGTTCTTCCGATTCTGCATCGTGGCGCTCGTTCTTGGCATCCCGGGTGCAGGCGTCCTGTTCCTTCTTGTGGAGTACGCCGGAATCCACTATCTCGTGGCAGGTGTCATCAACTGCCTCGGCATGACGGTGCTCTCGTACTATTTCAATTCGATCTACACGTACAGGCGCTTCATAGGCACCGGTGGCTTTCTCCGGTTTTTCACTTCGAGGGTTGGCTCCGTGGCGCTGGGCACGCTCATGTACGTACTCCTCACAGCGGCCTTCGGCCTGTGGTACCTGGTGGCTTCCCTGCTGTCAGCCGCATTCGCGAATCTACTGACCTTCGCACTCTCGCACCTGTGGGTGTGGTCTTCCAGGCCCCATGACCTCCGCCTGGTCAGCAAGCGCACCGGCGGTGAACGCTAGAGTGTCGATGGAGCACAGCAGACCCGGTCCGTATTCCCACGGCCGATGGATGTCACATCTCGTGGCAGTCTCCGCCTTGCTCTGCCTGTTGATACCGTCTGCCGCCAGCATGGTCCTGGCAGATGACTCCGGCAGTACCAGTTTCGTGTCCAGTCCCAGCGACGGGCATCTCAGGCTCAATGGCAACGATGGATGGCCACAGCTACGCGACTCTTCGGAAGCCGCCGAGGTCTTCGACTCGCTGAGATACGTGAAGGTCAACACTCGGCCCGACATCATCTACCGGGGGTTCCTGTTCTTCGACACGTCTTCCCTGCCGGACAGCGTGGACATCTCGGCTGCACGATTGCACATCTACGCCAAGTGCACGGGAGACCTTGACGATACTCATCTCTACATCCTCGGCGGAAACGAGGAGTATCCGCACGACCCCCTTGTCCCTGAGGATTTCGCCATCCCATTCGGATCGCTTCCAGTGTGCGCGCACGTGGATACAGGAGAATGGGCCGACGGCCTAGCCTATCGCACGGTCAGCCTCGAGAACGCCAGGCAGGTAGTCGATACCGGCGGCACCACAAAGCTCTGCCTGCTGGAGCGGCGCGATTTCGAGAATGCCACTCCTCGTGACCTCAAGAGCGAGAACGAACTCAAATTGTTCAGCTACGAGGAAGGCGAAGGCTATCAGCCATACCTGGAGGTCTTCTGGGGAGAGGTCCCGCAGGAGACGATGCAGGGCGACAATCACGACGGCGATCCAACCCGTGGAGTTCCCACGGGGCCGATGGCCGTGGTTGGAGTTCTCCTCTTGCTTGCGGCAGGCATCTGGTGGGAGCGTCAACGGCGGATTCGATCACACCCCGGCACCACCAGGTAGTCCCTGCAATCCTTCATGCGTTGCCTTTGACGCACCTCTGACGCGCGGCTATACTCCCCGTCCAAGCGATGCCCGCAGTACGCAAGCAGCCCCGAGGGCGGGGACCGGCACACGTATCGGCGGGCCGAACTGGAGAGTATGGAGAGAGGGAGGTATGACGTTGTACGAGAAGATTCTGGTACCCCTGGATGGATCCAAGGACTCCGAAAGCATCATCGATCATGTACGGATGCTCGCCAAGTCATGCGGCGCACCCAAGGTCGTCCTACTGCGAGTAGTCGAGCCATTCAGTCCATCGGCTGTCAACATCCTGGGACCTGAGCAGGCCAGCGAGGTACAACAGAAGACCGAAGATGCAGCCGGCGAATACTTGTCCTACGTGGCCGATAGCCTGCGCACGCACTGCGGCGGAGTCGACACGGTGGTGATTGAAGGCAATCCTGCCGAGGCTATCATCAGATACGCTGACGAGAACGGTGTGGACCTGATTGCAATGAGCACTCATGGCGAATCCGGACCGACGAGGTGGGCCGTTGGAAGCGTAACCCAGCGAGTTCTTCAGCACTCGAAAGCTCCGCTACTCACGATGATTCCTGGCGGTCACCGCCAGTGAGCCACACACCACAAGGCATACTGGTGGTGACCTCGGTGCATCACGGCAATACGATGAAGGTCGCCGAGGCAATGTCCTCGGCGACCGGGATGGGTGTCCACTTTCCAGGCGAGAAAGCAAGAGGATTAATCGAGGCGGGGATGACCCCGTTCCTGGGCTCGGGCATATTCTTCGGCCATCACCACTCGCGACTGCTTGAGTTCGCTGACAGCCTCCCGGAGGTTGACGGGTCCCCTGCGTTCATCTTCTCAACCAGCGGCACAGGAATTCGTGCGGCACGGTGGTTCGGCAGGCACTATCACCGTCGGCTCGCCGAGCTACTCGAGGCCAAGGGGTTCAAGGTTGCCGGTGAGTTCGACTGCAAGGGATTCGACACCTACGGCCCCTGGGGGAAGCTTGGTGGCGTGGCCAAAGGTCACCCCAATAAACGAGACCTGCAGATGGCCGAGCAATTCGCCACGAGCGTTCTGGACCCGCTGTCACCCCGTGACATCGAGACGTCCAACAGGAATAGACACACTGCAGGTTGAAATCTACTGCGCCAACCCCTCAACGAAACGAGCCACAGAACCCAGGTAATTGCCATTGCGCACGTCGTCCGATGTGACGGCCATCGTGGCGATCGGCTCCATGCGTGCCAGCGCCCTCATCTGCTGGATTGCCTTGAGCTTCTCGGCTCTGCCACATGTGCAGAACAGGGCAACAGAAGCGAAGTGCTTGCGGTTCCTCTTGAGATAGGAACGCACGGCCGGGACAACGCGTCCCACCCAGACAGGCGTACCAACAACTACGACGTCGTAGTCCGAGGGGTTCGTCCTTCCTCGTTCGATCGAGGAACCGAGGCCGAGCAAAGCAGGCATGGCGGCTACGGCCATACCAGCCCCTGCCACCGGCTTGCCGTTCTCGTCGAGCAATGGCGACCGTTGTCTGCGTTCAACGATTTCCTCCAGGTCGCCACCTATGGCTTCAGCGATGCTTTCAGCCACTCGCCGCGTGGTCCCCGAGTTAGAGTAGTACACAACCAGCGCTTTCACGATTGTCCACCTCCGCAATATCACTCGTGTCATGGCTGCATTGCTGAGCCGGTTGCTATGGTACAGGAGCGCAATGCCCATGATGCGGACATTTTCGCTGAACGCTTGGGAGAGGAAGGAATCCTAGACCTACAACACTCCATCGGGTATCGATTGACATGTGGGCAGAGCAGGGCTACTCTTGCGGCCAAAACCGGAGGGGCGCGCCTGCGAGGCATGTGCCACAGGGGCGACGCTGCAAGAAGGGCCGGACTTCCGGAATGAGGAGGACGTCACATGGCAGTTGAGAAAGTTGGAGAGAAGTACCGCTGCAACATCTGTGGAAATGAAGTGACCGTTACTACCGTGGGAGGAGGGACGCTGGTCTGTTGCGGCGAGGACATGGAGCTCATCAGCTAGACCTGCTGACAAGTTCGCAGAATGCGGTACCCGGGTTAACGGGGCTTCCCGCAGACCCGGAAGGAGGAAGGCGATGCCTGATTTCGGCAATCCTTTCGCGGGTATGGCAAGCGACCGGAAGCTGACGCACCAGGAACTCATACGCGCGGTCCGCTTCATGGTCGCCGCCGAATATGAAGCCATTCAACTCTACATGCAACTGGCGGAGTCGACGGATAACAAGCTGGCGATTGAAGTGCTCAAAGACATAGCCGACGAGGAACGGGTCCACGCGGGTGAGTTTCTCAGGCTTCTGCACGAGCTTGCACCGGACGAACAGGGTTTCTACGACGAAGGGGCGGACGAAGTCGAGGAGG
>Ga0180432_10007096_pt1 | contig 14336 bp, 15 predicted proteins | sample SS_ome_10_FD_132414 | JGI IMG/M metagenome (GOLD analysis project Ga0180432, IMG submission 132414) | Hypersaline lake sediment archaeal communities from the Salton Sea, California, USA - SS_1_MS_2 metaG | ecosystem: Environmental > Aquatic > Non-marine Saline and Alkaline > Hypersaline >... | reverse complement strand
TGCCCTGGTCGCGGAAATGTTCGGCCACCGACATCGCCGCCCAGGCGCAGCGACGGCGCACCAGCGGCGACTGGTCCGACGTGGCGGCGACGATGACGGAACGTGCCATGCCGTCCGGCCCCATCGTCTTTTCCACGAATTCGCGCAACTCGCGCCCGCGTTCGCCGATCAGGGCGACGACGACGACATCGGCGGTGACCCCCCGCGCGAACTTGCCCAGCAACGAGGACTTGCCGACGCCGGACCCGGCGAAAAGGCCGATCCGCTGGCCGCGCACCAGGGGCAGGAGCGTGTTGAACACGGCGACCCGGGTTTCCAGCCGTTCGCCAAGCCGGCGACGCTGGGCGGCGGCGGGCGGCGCGGCCCGCAGCGGCCGTTCGGCCCGGCCGCGAAGCAGCGGTCGACCGTCCAGCGGCCGGCCGAACGGGTCGACGACGCGGCCCACCCAGCTGTCATCCGGGCTGATCCCGGCCTGGCCGACATGCTCCACGGTCGATCCCAGGCCGACGCCATCGGCGGCGCTGTCGGGCAGGACGGTGACGCGGCCGGGCGTGAGGCTGACGATCTCGCCCTCGAGGCTGTCGCCGCGCGCGCCGTGGATTCGCACCCTGTCGCCAAGCGCGGCGTGGCTGCCGAAGCCGGCGACCTCGACCGTGCCGCGCCCGAGGCTGACGACGCGCCCGGCGCGATGCACCGCATCCATTCCCGCGATTTCGCCGATAAGCCGATCGAAGCCACCGTAAGCCATTCTGGCCTCCATTGTTTCCCGATTACGCTTTCTAAAGGTTTGGGGGTTAAGGCTTGATTGAAAGCTTCGGAGGAGAAACCCCGATGTTCGACAAGCTAGAGATATTGCAGATGGCGCAGGCGATGGCGTCGCACGCTTCCGTGCGCCAAAGCGCCGTCGCCCAGAATATCGCCAATGCCGACACGCCCTTCTACCGGGCGCGCGATGTCGCCTCTTTCGCCGATACCTACGAGAAGATGAGCGGGGACTGGACCCAGCGCGCCACGCGCGAGGGCCATGTCGCGATGGGGTCCGGTGACTTCAAGTCGCAGGTGCGCAGCGTCGAGCGCACCGACACGGGCACCATGTCGCCGAACGGCAACTCGGTGTCGCTGGAACTCGAGATGGTCAATGCCGTCGAGGTCAAGCGCCAGCACGACCGGGCGCTGACGATCTACCGCTATTCTCTGGACATGCTGCGCACCTCGCTCGGGCGCGGGCGCTGACGGGAGGCTGAGACATGAGCGATCTTTCCAACGCCCTCGATCTTTCGGCCAGCGCGATGAAGGCCCAGGCGATGCGCCTGCGCCACGTGTCCGAAAACATCGCCAATGCCGACACCCCCGGCTACCAGCGCAAGACGGTGTCCTTCGACGAGGTCATCGAAGGCGGCCGCAATACCGGGAAGGTTGAGCTTGGCCCCGTGGAACTCGACCGGAAGGAACTGACGCGGATTTACGATCCGGGCCACCCGCTGGCCGATGAAACCGGCTACTACGACGGCTCGAATGTCGATCTGGTGGTCGAACTTGCCGACGCGCGCGAAGCGCAGCGCGGCTACGAGGCGAATCTGAAGATGTTCGATCAGGCACGGCAAATGTCGTCGGCCCTGATGGAACTCATTCGCCGATAACCTGAATAGAGGAGGTCCAGAATGGACATGAAAACCTCGTTCGCTGCACAGACCTACGCGCAGGCTCGTCCGGCGACGGCGCCCAGCGTCGCGCCGGCCGGGTCTGGCGAGAAATCCGCCTTCAGCCAGGCGATCGGCGATTTCGCCCAGACCCTGAAGGCGGGCGAGGAGACGGCCAAGGCCGCGATGGTCGGCGATGCCGATCCGCATGCGCTGGTCCAGGCGCTCGCCTCCTCGCAGCTTGCGGTCGAAACCGCGGTGACGGTGCGCGACCGCGTCGTCGAGGCCTACCAGGAAATCCTGCGGATGCCGGTGTGATGGACGAGATCATCTTTTTCGACACCATGCGCCAGGGGCTGTGGATCGCGGTGATGATGGCCGCGCCGATGCTGTCGGTCGCGTTGATCGCCGGTCTTGCCGTCGGCCTGTTCCAGGCCCTGACCTCGGTCCAGGAACTGACGCTGACCTTCGTGCCCAAGGTCGGCGCGATGATCGCCGTGTTCTGGATGTCGATGACCTTCATGTCCGGTGCGCTGGTCGCGTTCTTCACCGATCGCATCGTGCCGCTGATCGCCGGAGGCTAGGCCATGGACAATACCACCTATACCACGCTGAACCGCCAGTCCGGCCTGCTGGCCGAGATGCAGTCTGTCGCGAACAACATCGCCAACCTCTCGACCACCGGCTTCCGCAAGGAACGGGTGATCTTCGCCGAACATGTCCACACGCTCGAAGGGCAGGAACCCTCGCTGTCGATGGCCGATGCCAGCGGCCGCTGGACCAACCTGTTGCAGGGCCCGCTGTCGCAGACCAAGGGCACCTACGACTTCGCGATCGAGGGCGAGGGGTTCTTCATGATCCAGACGGCGGAGGGCCAGCGCCTGACCCGCGCCGGCATGTTCACCCCGAACGAGGAGAACGTTCTGGTCACCGTCGACGGCAACCCTGTGCTCGATCTCGGCGAGGCGCCGATCGCGGTGCCGGCCGGGGCGCAGAAGATCGACCTGGCCAATGACGGCACGCTGTCGGCCGATGGTGTGCCCTTCGCGCAGGTCGGCGTGTTCCTGCCCGCCGACACCAACGAACTGACCCGCGCCGGCGGCACCAGTTTCGCCGTCGATGGCGAGACCGCCCCGATGGAAGAACCCGTCCTTTTGCAGGGGTTCCTGGAAAACTCGAACGTCAACCCGATCACCGAGGTCGCGCGGATGATCCAGGTGCAGCGCGCCTACGAGATGGGCCAGACCTACCTGACCGCCGAGGACGAGCGCATCCGCGCCGCCATCGAAACCCTCGCCGTGAAACGCTAAGGAGGCCAACCCATGCGTGCCCTGCAAATCGCCGCCACCGGGATGAGCGCCCAGCAGATGCGGGTCGAGGTCATCTCGAACAACCTCGCGAACATGTCGACCACGGCCTACAACGCCCGCCGCGCCGATTTCGCCGATCTGCACTACCAGCAGGTCACCCGGCCCGGCACCATCAATGCCGACGACGGCACGATCCTGCCCACCGGCGTGCAGATCGGCCTCGGTGTGCGCCCGGCCTCGGTCAGCGTGCAGCTCGCGCAGGGCTCGATCGCGCAGACCGGCGGCGATCTCGACCTTGCGATCGAGGGCAACGGCTATATCGAGGTGACGCTGCCCTCGGGCATTTCGGCCTATACCCGCGACGGCGGCCTGCAACGGTCGGCCGACGGCCAGATCGTCACCGCCGACGGCTTTCCGGTGCAGCCGAACATCGTGATCCCGGTCGATGCGCGGTCGATCGCGATCAACGCCTCGGGCGAGGTCTGGGCCTATTTCGACGACCGGGTGGAACCGGAGCTTCTGGGCCAGTTCAACCTTGCCGGTTTCGCCAACGAGAAGGGGCTGGAGGCGATCGGCTCCAACCTGTTTCTCGAAACCGCGGCCTCGGGCGCGGCCGATATCGCGCCGCCGGGCCAGAACGGTCTGGGCACGGTGCGCCAGGGCTACCTCGAGGACAGCTCGGTCGACGCGGTGCGCGAGATCACCGAACTGATCGAGGCGCAGCGCGGCTACGAGCTGAACGCCAAGGTCATCACCGCCGCCGACCAGATGCTCGGCGCCACGACGCAGGTGCGGTGATGCGCCGCGCGATCCTCCTTGCCCTCGTCCTGGCCGCCGGGCCGGGCGCGGCGCTTGCGGAAACGCTCGTGGCGACGCGCACGATCCGGCCGCAGGCGATCATCATGCCCGAGGACGTGGCCGTGTCGGAGGCCGAGATTCCGGGCATGTTCACCAAGCCCGCCGAGGTCGTCGGCCAGGAGGCGCGGGTGGCGATTTTCGCCGGGCGCCCGATCGGCCCGTCCGACATCGGCCCGCCGGCGCTGATCGAGCGCAACCAGATCGTGCTGCTGACCTATCGGAAGGGCACGATCACCATCGTCACCGAGGGCCGCGCGATGGGGCGCGGCGGTGTCGGCGACCTTGTCCGCGTCATGAACCTCGCGTCGCGCACCACCGTTTCGGGCCACGTGGCCGAGGACGGCACGATCCGCGTGATCGGCGGCAACTGAAGCATTGGGGACCAAAATGAAACCGACCGCGCTTTTCCTCATCGTCCTCGCCGCGACAGCGGGATGCAGCCGTTTCGAAAACGTCGGAAAGGCGCCGGCCTTCACCGCGGTCGAGACCTCGGACGAGTATTACGCCATGGCCGGCGCGCCCCTTCAGGCCTCGCTGGACCGTCGCACCGCGACCGACCGCGCCTCGCTGTGGAGCGGGTCGCGCACCTCGCTGCTGGGCGACCGTCGGGCGGTGCAACGCGGCGACATCCTGACCGTGGTGATCGAGATCAACGAAAGCGCCGAGATCTCCAACACCACCAACCGCAGCCGGTCGAGTTCCGACCGGATGGGGATCACCGGGCTGTTCGGCATCCCGCAGCGGATCAACAACAACCTGCCGATGGGCGCGACCATGGCCGACGGGGTCAACACCGATTCCGATTCCAGCTACCAGGGCGACGGCGACGTGCGGCGCCGGGAAAAGCTGACGCTGCGGGTCGCCGCGACGATCATCGAGACGCTGCCCAACGGTGTCCTGCGGATCCAGGGCAGCCAGGAAGTGCGGGTCAATTTCGAGGTGCGCGAGCTGATCGTCACCGGTTTCGTGCGGCCGCAGGACATCAGCCGCCAGAACGAGATCACCTATGACAAGATCGCCGGCGCGCGGATTTCCTATGGCGGTCGCGGCCAGATCACCGATGTCCAGCAGCCCCGTTACGGGCAGCAGATCGCCGACATCATCCTGCCGTTCTGAGGATCGCCGATGCGAAAGCTCCTGCCCATCCTTCTCGCGATCATCGGTCTTGGCGGCGGTGTCGGCGCCGGCCTGATGCTGCGCCCCGCCCCGGAAGAGGTGGTGATCGATCCCTGCGGCGACGAGGGCATGGCGCAGGATCACGCCGAGGCCGACAAGGACGAGGCGAAGGACGCCAAGGACGACGACGCGAGCGCAAGCTTCGACTACGTCAAGCTGAACAACCAGTTCGTGGTTCCGGTGGTCGAGGGCGGCCGGGTTTCGGCGCTGGTGATCCTCACCGTCAGCCTCGAAACGCAGATCGGCGGGTCCGAACAGGTCTTCGCGAAGGAGCCGAAGCTTCGCGACGGGTTCCTGCAGGTGCTGTTCGACCATGCCAATGCCGGCGGGTTCAAGGGCGCCTTCACCGAGGCCGCGAACATGGAGGCGCTGCGCCGCGCGATGCTCGATGTCGCGCGGAAATCGCTGGGCGATACCGTTTCGGATGTGCTGATCGTCGACATCGTGCGCCAGGACACCTGAACGCGGCGCGGCAGCGACACCGCGGGGCCGGTCCGGAGCGGGGCCGGCCCCGTTCGGTATGGGCCCGCCCGTCCGGCGTCAGCCGTTGCGCGGCGGGGCGAGGTCGGGCGGCTGCGCGGCGATGCGGCGGCGTTCGGCCTGCGCGCGCGCCTCCGCCCGCGCCCGCTCGGCCAGCCGGTCGAGCACCTCGTTCTGGCCATGCGCCCGCGCCGCCACCGCGCGGCGGTCCATCCATTCGGCGGTGACGCGGGCCAGTTCCATGTTCCGCCGCGCCCGTTCGGCCAGCGCCCAGCGCTCGAACCGGTCCGCCGCCGCGCCCAGCGTGGCGGCGTCGTCGCCGGCCAGCGCGCCGCGGGCCCCGGCGCGTTCGACATCGATCTCGGCCAGCCGCGCCTCGGCCTCGCGCCGGGCCTCGGAGGCCCGGCTGAGCGCGGCCAGTTCCACCTCGCGGCGGATCGCGGCCAGGTTGGCCAGTTCGGCGATGCGGCGCGCCCGGCTCACCACATCCTCGATCGTGCGCGGCTGCGCATCTTCTCGGCGAAGCGGATCGCGGCGGCCACGGCGCGGTAGTGTTCGGGCCGGATTTCCTTGCCGATGTCGATCGCGGCATGCAGCGCCCGCGCAGTCGGCGGATCGGAATGGATCGGCACGCCGGCCTCCATCGCCTTCTCGCGGATCCGGGCGGCGATCTCGTCCACGCCCTTGGCCACGCAGATCGGCGCGCGGCCCGAGGCCCGGTTCCATTTCAGCGCGACGGCGTAGTGCGTCGGGTTGACGATCACCACGTCGGCCTTGGGCACGTCGTTCAGCATCCGGTTGGTGGCGATGTCGTAGGCCCGCTGCCGGCGCTGGGCCTTCATGTGCGGATCGCCCTCGCTGCTTTTCATCTCGTCCATCATCTCCTTGCGGGACATCCGGTTCTTCCGGATGTGGCTGGCCCGCTGGTAGAAGAAATCCACGCAGCCGATCACCACCGCGAGGATCAGGACGATGAACAGGAACTCGGCGATCAGTTCCATCAGCCGCACGGCGATCATGCCGGGGGTGAAATAGATCGTCTCGAGGATCTCGTGCAGCCGGCTCATCATGAAGATGCCCAGGATCGCCGAGATGATGATCAGCTTGCCGGAACTCTTGGCGAATTCGAACAGCCCGTCGGCCCCGAACTTCTGCTTGGCGGTCGCGATCGGCGAGATCCGCGACAGTTTCGGCTGGATCTTTTCGGGCGCGAAGACCATCGCCTGCTGCGCGAAGACCGTGGCGAGCACGACGAGAAACGGGATCACGAACCACGGCGCGACGGCGAGGAAGACCTCGCCCAGAAGCCCGGCCACCGGCCCGGTATGGCCGGCGAGGAACAACGGGCCGAGGGTGTCGGCCTGGTCCAGCAGCACCATGGCCGAGGTGCCGAAGGCGCCGAAGGCCGCCGCGCCGACGCCGAACCCGGCGATCAGGATGCCGCCATAGGCGGCGGCCACCGTCAGCTCGGTGGATTTTGGAACCTCGCCGCGCTCACGCGCTTTCTGGAGCTTTCGCTCCGATGGCTCGTATTCCTTTTCGGCGCTGTCTTCCTCGGCCATCAGGGCACCGTGAACGGATCCGCGAACCAGCCGTCAAGCGCCTGCGCCCAGACGGCGAGGCCGACGGGCAGCGCCACGGCCATCAGCATCAGCCCGCCCATCGTCAGCGCCGGGGCGCCGACGAAGGCGACCATCAGCGTGGGCATCGCCCGGTTGATCGCGCCCAGCGCGGCATTGTAGATCAGCGAGGCGATGACGAAGGGCGCGGCCAGCGAGAACGCCAGCGTGAACGCCCGGCTGACATTGCCCAACCCCCACGACAGCACGTCCTCGGCGCCGGGGAACCGGCCGGCCGGCAGCAGATCGTAGGAAAGCACCAGAAGCTCGACGATCTTGACATGCAGCCCGGCCATCACCGCCAGCGCCAGCCCGCCGATCAGCAGAAGCTGCGACACCGCCGGCATCGGGTCGCCGCCCATGCCGCCGAAGATCTGCGCCAGCGAGGTTGCCTGCGCGGCCATCGTTCCGGCGATCTGCAGGCACAGCACGAACATCCGCAGCACCAGCCCGATCAGCACGCCGGCAAAGGCCTCGGTGGCGATGAACATGCCCAGCACCCGGCCCTCGGCGGCGATCGGCGCGACATCGCCGGCCACCGCCGGCGCCACGATCACCGTGAAGCCGAGCGCAACGATCAACCGCACCCGCGCCGGCACCGTCTGTTCGCCGAAGGCCGGCAGCACCGCCATCGCCCCGCCGACGCGCAGGAACACGATGAACCCGGTCAGGAACCCCGCCGCCCCGGCCTCCAGGATCTGCGCCATCAGCATGTTCATACCGGCACCATGCCCACCAGCGAGGGCCGCGCATCCGTGCCGATCTCCTCGAAGGACAGCACCGGCGCGGAAACGCCCTTGGCACCCAGAACGGTGCGCAGGAAGCGGCGCCGCCGCGCCGAGGTGACGAGGGCGGGAAAGATGCCCTGCTCGCCGGCCCGGGCGATCTTCTCGGCCACCGCATGGGCGAGGCGGTTGAACTTGTCGGGCGGGAGCGCGACATCGGCCTGCCCGCGTTCGCCCTCGACCTGGTAGCTGCGGAACGTGTCTTCCCATTCCGGGGCCAGTTGCAGCAGCGGGATCGTGCCGTCGGGGCGGCGGATGTCGGCCACCAGTTGGAAGCCCAGCCGCTGGCGGACATGCTCGCAGATCGCCTCGGCATTGCCCAGGTTGCGGACCTCTGCGATCGCCTCGAGGATCAGCGGCAGGTTGCGGATCGACACCCGTTCCTCCAGCAGGAGCCTGAGCACCGACAGCAGCATGTCCACCGGCACCTTGTCGGGCACCAGTTCCTCCAGCAGCTTGCGGTTCGCCTCGGCGCGGGCCGGGTCGGACAGGTTCGTCACCTCCTCCAGCAGCCGGCGCAGCGCGCGCAGCGACAGAAGCCGGGCGAAGTTGCGCTTGATCACTTCCAGCAGATGGGTGGCCAGCACTTCCGTCGGGTTGACGACGGTGGACCCGGCGAGCGCGGCCTCTTCCTGCTCGGCGGCCCCGATCCAGCGGGCCGGCGCGCCGTAGACCGGTTCGCGCACATCCTCGCCCGACGGCAGCATCGCGGCATTGTCCGACACCAGCGCCAGCACCCGCTCCGGTTCGAGCCGGTCGCGGGCCTGTTCGACGCCCTGGATCCGGATCCGGTACTCGCCGCTGCCAAGGCTCGCGTCGTCGGTCAGCCGGATTTCCGGCAGGATCAGGCCGTAGACCGCGGCGACATGGTTGCGCATGTTGGCGATCCGCGCGTCGAGCCCTGTCGCGGGATCGAGCACCATGTTGACGAGGTTGGGGGCGAATTCGACATGGATCTCGTCGAGATCGAGGATGTCGCCCAGCGATTTCTCCTTCGGCGTATCCTCCGGCGGCGGCATCTTCATCGCCTCGGCCCGGGCGCGTTTCTGCGCGGCCATGTGCACGGCGTAGGATGCCCAGCCCAGCACCGCCGCGCCGGCGATGAAGGGCAGGAACGGCAGCCCCGGCACCAGCGCGAACAGCGCCATCAGGAACGCGACGGTCGCCAGCGCCGGGGGATAGTTGCCGAGCTGCTTGAACAGGTCGATATCGGCCGCGCCGGTAGAGCCGCCGCGCGACAGCAGGATCGCCGCGGCGATCGAGATGATCACGGCCGGGATCTGGCTGACCAGGCCGTCGCCGACCGTCAGGATCGCGTAGGTTTCCAGCGCCGTGCCCAGCGGCATGTCGTGGATGATCACGCCGATGATCAGCCCCATGACAAGGTTCAGCAGCGTGATCAGCAGGCCCGCGATCGCGTCGCCCTTGACGAATTTCGACGCGCCGTCGAGCGAGCCGAAGAACGTCGTCTCCGCCTGTTCGCGTTCGCGCCGGGCCTTCGCCTCGGCATGGTCGATCGCGCCGGCGTTCATGTCGCTGTCGATCGCGAGCTGCTTGCCCGGCATCGCGTCGAGCGCGAAGCGCGCGCCGACCTCGGCCATCCGGCCCGCGCCCTTGGTGATCACGATGAAGTTCACGATCAGCAGCACGCAGAACACCACGAGACCGATCAGAACCGACCCGCCCATGATGAACATCGCGAAGCCCTGGATCACCTCGCCCGCCGCATCGGTGCCGGTATGGCCCTCGCCGATGATCAGTTTCGTCGATGAGACGTTGAGCGACAGACGCAGCATCAGCGAGGCCAGCAGGATCGTCGGGAAGGCCGAGAAATCCAGCGGCCGCTCGATGAACAGCGTCACCGTGAAGATCAGGATCGCCAGCGCGAAGGAAACGGCAAGGCCGACGTCCAGCACCCAGGCCGGCATCGGCAGGATCATCATCACGATGACGGCCATCAGCGCCACCGCCAGCAGGACGGTGGGCTTGAACAGGGTCTGGATCGTGATCTCGGGCATCAGCCGCCGTCCCCGCCGAACAGGCTGCCGGCGCTGCGGCCCGAAAACAGGCTGGCGCCGCGGCCGTTCGCCACCGGCACGAGCGAGCCGGGCATCGTCACCGCCCCGGCCTGCAGGAGCGGGTAGGTGTTGACCCGCGGCGCGGCGGGCCGGACCGGCGCGCCGGGCAGGGCGACGGCGCGGCCCTCGACGCGGGCCACGATATCGGGGATCACCGGGATGTCGGCGTTCGGGTCGGCGGCGATCCGGGCCCGGTGGCGTTCGAAGATCGCGGTATAGCGTTCGGCATGTTCGGGGGTGCGGGAATGGTAGGCGCCGGCGGCCTCGGTCCAGCTGCCGGTTTCGGCGTGCAGTTCGGTGAGGAACCGCGCGGCGTAGAAGGCATTGGCCAGCGGGTCGAACATCTGCTCGATCGAGGCGAAATGCTGGCCGTGCCACTTGTAGTTGATCTGGAAGCAGCCGACGTCGAAGCTGCGCGCGCCGCGGTCGTGATGCTTGGTCACGAAGTCATGCGCCTCGGCGCGGCTGTCGAACCACGCGCCCTTGCCCTCCATGTTGACGGTCCAGGGCCAGGGCCGGAAGGCGCCGCCGCGCTTGCGGCCGGTTTCGGTGAGCGAGATCGCCTGCATCACCGTCAGCGGCACGCCGGTGGCCTGACTGGCCTGCCACGCGGCCTGTTCGCAAAGCTGCGCGGGATCGGCGGCGGCGTCGGGCGTGCTGGACCCGGCAGCACCGGCCAGCGCGAGCCAGGCGCCGAGGGCACCGCCGAGGATCGGGCGCGTCCTGCGCCGTGACCGGGCGTTCCGGTCGTTCTTGGAAACCATTCTGGTCCACCCGCTGCAATTCTGCCGCTTTCGCGAAAGATTACGGCAGGGAGGGTTGAGAAAGCGTTAGCACCCGCCGGCCGCATGTGGCCGGCGCGCGGCCTCAGCCGCCGTCGCCCTCGGGCGGTTCGACCAGCGTTCCGGCATCGGCCAGCAACGCGTCGATCATCGCCCGCGCGGCGCGGCTTTCCTCCAGCAACGCGCGGTTCTGCGCCAGCGGGCCGGGCGCTTCGCCATCGGGGCCAGGCTCCGGCGGCGGCGCCAGCGGCGGCGGCATGACGCCGGGCACGAGACCGAAGGCCGTCACCGCCTCGCGGCGCAGCCCGTCGTCGAGTTCGGCGACCTCTTCCCAGTCGCCCGCGCGCCAGGCCTCCTGCCCCGCTTCCGCCTCGGCGCCGGCGGCAAGATAGGCCTCGGCCGCCTCGTGATGCAGGCCCAGCAGGCGCAGGGCGTCGGCGCGCAGACGCCGCGCCTCCGTCCCCTCGAAGCCGTCGAGCTGGCGCAGCGCCTCGGCGCCGTCGTAATCGGCCAGCGCCGCGCGGGCCAGGAACAGCCGCCCGGTTTCGGTGCGGCCGGCATCCTCGCCGCGCATCCGCCGCGCCTCGTCGGTGAAGCCGAAGGACAGCAGCCGTTCCGACAGGGCCAGCCGCAACTCCTCGCTGGCCTCGTCGGGGCGGATCAGGTCGCGGTTGGCGAAGTAGTGGGTCAGGAACAGCCCGCTGGCTTCCGGCGCGGCGAGCATCGCGAACAGCTCGTCCTTCACCGTCGCCTGCAACGGGTGCAGCCCGTCCAGCCGCCAGCGCGCCAGTGCCGCGAAGGCCTCGGCGAAGTCGCCGTTCGAGGCCAGCCCCAGCACATGCGCGCGCTCCAGCGCCGGGGCCTCGGGCGCGCCCTTGCTTTCGAAGGCCAGCGCGCCGGCATTGGTGACCATGCCGCGGTCCACGGGCAGGCCGTCGCGCAGCCGGCTGTCGATGTACAGGATCACCGCCTCGGTCGCCTGCGGCCCGTTCGCCCGCGCCACCTCTTCCAGCAGCGGTTCGGCCGCGCGGCCGTCGCCGCGGGTCAGTTCCAGCCGCGCGTCGATCATGCTGATCGCGATGCCGTGTTCGCCCGGCGCGCGCAGGATCGCGTCGCGCACCGCCCGGGCCCGGCCCGGTTCGCCGATCTGCAGGAAGCGTTCGGCCAGAAGCTCGCCCAGGGTCCGGCGCAGGTGCAGCGGCAGGGCCGAGAAGGCGCGCAGCGCGGCCTCCTCGTTCACCGTGTTGGCCGGGCCGACATCCTCGCGCGCCAGAAGGCCCCAGAGCGAGGCGCCGGTGTCGCAGTCGATCATCGTTGCCAGCCGGCCCTCGGGGTCGCCATGGCCGAAATCGAGGATCGAGGCCATGTCGAGATAGACGTCGTCGAAGCGGCCGGTGCTGCCGAAGGCCCCGAGATTCGAACGCGCCTCGGCGCCGAAGCCGAAATGCAGGTAAAGCCTGACCAGCGTGCCGAGCGCCTCCGGCGACGGCCGGTCGAATTCGCCCAGAAGCCTGCCGCGCGCGTCCGACAACTGGATCAGCATCGGCCGCTCGTCGGCCCAGTCGCTGACGGCGAGCGCCGAGTCGGGCAGGCATTCGCGGCCCTCGGCGGTGACCGGGGCATTGCCGCGGCCCTCGGCGATTTCCCGGTCGATGCTGGTTTTCGAATGGATGTTGAGATGGTCCGTCAGGGCGCTTTCGTCGGCCGCCGCGGGCGGCTCTGCCGCGGCGGCGGTTTCGGGCGCCGGCTCCTCGGCCTGGTCGGCGGGTTGCAGCGCGGGCACGTCCGCCCGCACCAGCCCCTGCGACGCGGCGCGGCTGAGCTGGCGCAGCAGTTCGGTTTCGGCCTCCGCCACCTGCGGATTGACCGTGAGCGGCATCGGCCGCGACGCGGGCGCGGGCTCGGGCGCGGGTGCCGGGGTCACCGTCGCCGCGCTGGCCGGTTCGGGCTCCGGCGCAACCGGTTCGGCCTCCGGCGACAGGGTCGAGCGCCAGTACAGGTCAAGCCGCGGGTCCGGCGCGAAGGGTGCCCGGGCCGCCCGTGGCGCGGGCGCGGGCGCGGGCGGATCGGCGGCGGTGATGGTCGCGCGGCCGTCGTCCCCCTCGGGCAGGGGGTCGGGCGCGGGTGCGGGCGCGGGTGCGGCCAGGGTTTCGGGGGCAGGCTCCGGCCGCGGCCGCGGCGCCGGCTGCGGCGCGGGTTCGCCGCGGATCGCCGCGGCCGCGCTGGCCAGCGCCGCGATGACGGCGGGGCGCGCGGGCGGGCTGATCCGGGCCCGTTCCGGCACGGCGGCCGGATCGCCGGCCGGCGCGAGCAGCGCCTGCGTGGCGGGTCGCGCGGCCGTGGTGTCGACCAGCGATGCGACGGCGCCCGGCGTCGGCAAGGTGGAGGCCAGCCCCGAAGGCGCCGGCGGGTCCGCCGTGCCGGCCGTGTCCGGTGCGGCCAGCGGCGCCTCGAACGGGGAATCGACCGGCGCGGGGCCGGCGTAGATGTCGATCGCGACACCGCGCGGGGTTTCGAAGGCGCGGGCATGGTGACCGGGCGCCACGGTAAGCGCGAGAGCCGAGTCGCCGGCCGGCGCCAGCGCCGACAGCCGGCTGCGCGGAATCAGCCGGAAAACGTCCGACGTGTCGAAATCGATCCCCGCCCGGTCGAAGCGCAGCACGTAGCCGCCGTCCGCGCGCCCCAGCGCCCAGGCCGTCGGCTCGCCCGGTTCGACGACGATGCGGGAATGGTCGGCATGTTCGCCCGACCGGATCGCGGCGGTTTCCGCCCCGCCGGGCAGGGCCGCGAGGGTCAGCAAGGCACAAAGGCTGGCGGCACGGATCATGCGGCGTCCTGCTTGATGGCCTTCAGCGCCTCTTCCAGTTCCGAATAGCTCGGGCGGATGTGGTGCGGCGTGTTCTGACGGCCGACTTCGATGCAGATGTTGGTCGCGTGGTTGTGAAGATTGGCGACCAGCACCTCGCGGATGAGCTTGTAGAAATGCGCGTCCTCCTCGGTCACGGCCTTCACCTTGTTGGCGAAGGGGCCGACGAAACCGTAGGACAGGAACACCCCCAGGAACGTCCCGACGAGCGCGCCGCCGATCATCTTGCCGAGGATCTCGGGCGGCTGGTCGATCGAGGCCATCGTCTTGATCACGCCCAGAACCGCCGCGACGATGCCCAGCGCGGGCAGGCCGTCGGCCACCGTCTGCAGCGCGTGGCTGGTGTGCAGCGCGTGGTGCAGGTTCGCCTCGAGCTGCTTTTCCAGCACCTCCTCGACCTGGTGCGGATCGTCGTAGTTCATCGAGGCCGAGCGCATCGTGTCGCAGATCAGTTCGACCGCCTCGTGATCGTGCTGGATTTTCGGATACTTGCCGAAGATCGACGAATCGTGCGGCTGTTCGATATGTTCCTCGATCGCGACCGGGTTCTGCCGCGCCAAGCGGATCAGTTCGAACAGCAGGCACAGCAGGTCGCGATAGTCCTGCGGCTTCCACCTCGGCCCCTTGAACACCTTCACGATGTCCTTGCCGGTGTGCTTGATCGTGCCCATGTCGTTGGCAAGGAAGAAGGCGCCGGTCGCCGCGCCGCCGATCATCATCATCTCGAACGGCAGCGCCTTGA
>Ga0180432_10007095_pt1 | contig 14337 bp, 16 predicted proteins | sample SS_ome_10_FD_132414 | JGI IMG/M metagenome (GOLD analysis project Ga0180432, IMG submission 132414) | Hypersaline lake sediment archaeal communities from the Salton Sea, California, USA - SS_1_MS_2 metaG | ecosystem: Environmental > Aquatic > Non-marine Saline and Alkaline > Hypersaline >... | reverse complement strand
CGAAGATGGTAGCGATGGTCGTTCTTTCTGTGCTCACCTCACTGCGCTGTCAATACACCACGTCTGTGGACTCTAACGGTTCTGCTTTGGGACGAGGGGGTGAGAACTGCCAAGTCAAGGATACGAGTTTCGCGAAGCGAAACTCCCAAGCCGCGGGAGAGCAAAGATTGAGCTCCAGCCACCATCCTCCTCTCCCAACCAGCGCTGGAAACGAGGTGCCGTTGTTGCTATCGGATAAGGATCCTTGGCTGTCGCTTCTTGCCAGAAATCCGTGTGAGTGATGTGAGAATCGCAAGATGGAGCCGATGGCTTGAGTTCTCCAGGCTCCAAACGGCAGTTGCCATCTTCATCTCCGTAGACGTTGGTTGCACGATCGCAAGAAGCGCCTAGTGATTTCAGTCTGTCTACGTCGCGTAGACATGGGTTCTTGCCCCGGTTTTGGCATCGTTCGTGGGGATTGAGCAGATGCTCGTGTACTATGGAGCACGCATCATGGAATGCGTACGCGGTATCGGAAAGGGAGATGGAATGCGAAAGAGGCTGCTGCTAGTAGGTGTAGTTGTGATCTGTGCCGTGCTATTAGGTGGGTGTGCCCTACTCGATTCGATCTTTGGAGGCACGACACCAGGTGGAGGGTCCACCTCGTCCGTATTCCCGGTCAGCGGGCGGATGAAGATCAGCCTGGCTGCAACTGTATGGCAAGACAATGGGTACACGGGTGCCCACACCTATGCGGGCAATGTCGCAACAACCTTCTGGTCCGGCGCGGGTGTCCCCGGCGGATGCTTCACCGCATACACTTGGGACGGCGGGGATTTTTGGGGAACGGCGTTCATTGCCTGCCTCAGCCAAGACGAGAAGAAGATCACCCGCTTCGAGGCGGGTCAAGTTCAGGAGAACATCTGGGGTGGCTACACCAAGATGCACTCCATCGTTGGAGCGAACGTGCCGTTCTCGCACGTCGACGGGGTCTCTCGCTACTACAGAATCGAAGGGACAGCTGCACGTGCACTTGTCACAGCACTGGAGTTCGCAATGTGGGTGCCCGGAGCAGAACATGGGGGAAGCGTATCAGACCCACTCGAGTGGATCGTCGGAGGGCCCGCCGCGCTCACGGGAGGAGCCGATGACTACATCGAGATTCGGCTAGATTATCAAACCCAAGCTGTAGCTCCCTAGATCCACAAGCACAGCCGCGAGCAGATGCCGCCTGCAGAAGCTTCGGTGGCTACTCAATGGGGGGATGGTCGGCGTCAGGACCCGACCGCCGACGAACGCGTTCTGCATTCAGTCCCCCAGGCTCGCGGCAGCCGTCTTGGCCGCTCATCTGAAGATTGGCGCTTTAAGCGCGGCGCTAGCTACAGGCGTGCCGGAGAAGTTCTAAACCTGTCCACGACTCCCAACCAGTTGCCAGAACGTAGCCCTTCGGCCACCGCGTCGAGGGGCTCTCTGTAGACTGGAACTACGTTTTCGGTAATCCGCCCGCAATTCGAAGCGGGCGTTCGTAGGAGCTTGGCCCTTTCCTCGTGAGATCCTGTAAGATACAGAGCAGGAGCGCCTTCTAGGAGTTCACAAGCTCCCCTCACGTTGTCCACGGAGGTTGTGACGGGTACAGCGAATCTAGCCTTCTCGTCGCGGACATGATCAGGCTGGTCCGAAAGGCGCCTATCCATGCTGAGCCAACGCCCTTCATCAACGGGTCCCTCTAGCTTGTCCAGATAGGCTGAGTCAGGGAGCCCAAGGACGCGGCTCTCCGCAGCCTTCAACTCCAGGCTGCGAGCCCTCCGGAAGCGCTCAAGCTGCTCTTCGCGCTCCTTGAACATGCCGACGAGTCTCTCCACAAGATCAGTTGGCAGATGGAACCCCATCAACAACACTCCACAGCTCCCTGGGCAGTTCCTCCTCTCTCTTGTGCATGGCTGTTCAGACTCGCCGCGATCCTACGTGCACCAGTAGCAGACGTGATTGCTCTTCTTGGTCTCGGCAATGAAAGCGTATCCGCAATAGCTGTGTGTCAGGAGGGCTTGATAGGGACATGATCGTTTGGCGTTTTTCAATGCTTGGCAATGGAGGGGAGAGACGCTTGGAGCCTTGCAATATGCAGACAACTGCATATACTATATCGCATAACCTGAATGGGCAGTATTGCTCCGACGCCCAAAGCACGGCAAGGAGAACGAAGTGGCAAAGGCGATCAGTGGTTCCCGCATCCAAGTGGAATTCCGCGCCACGCTCCCGTATCGCCTGACATCACTTCTGGTCTTGATCGGCGCTGCAAGAAGCTACGAAGGATTCGACCGACAGATCTACGTAACTCACGCGGAACTCTCACGCGAACTCCGAGACGACATCGAACTGATCTTCCTTCCACTCGGCGATCCATTGATCAAGCGCCGCCTCTGCCTTGAGTCGCCAACGTTCGATGACTTCACGGCATTCATCGGATGGGTCACGCAGTTGACTGCTGAGGAAATCGAAAGCTCCATCGTCTCCTTCCTTCGGGAGATCGGCGAGGCCACTCATTGCCAGGAGCCGTCAGCCGCAGATGAGACAGCCCTACGTGCCTTCCTCAAGGACGTTCAGCATCCGTGGGCCGAGAAGATCCGGGAGGTCGAAACGACCTTCGACCAGATGATCCGGTTGCTTCGCAACCCGGTCGAGCTGAAGGCAAGGCTGGTGCTCATGGTAACGCAGTTCTGGGACGCGCACGGGCGCGACGTATACGAAGCATGCTCGCCGGTCATCGCGCGAAGCCTGGAGTATCACGAGAAGCGAGCATACACGGGGACGGCGACCGAAACCTACTTCGAAGTAACTGGGAAACGTCCGGCATCGGAGGAATCCCAGCGGAAGTTCGAGAACGCATCACACATCATCTTCATCCCCTCCTGCTATAGCGGGGCATACGCGACGTTCTCCTGTGTGATCAACGACGAGCGGACGCTGTTTGTCGTTTTCAACTGCCGGTCCTCTGGCGGCAGTGCTGAGGGACAACCTGAGATCGTCCGCGACGTCTTCCCGCCGCTCAAAGCGTTGGCGGATGAAACGCGCCTTCAGATTGCTCTTCTTCTTCAGGACCGAGAACTCTTTGCACAGCAGATCGTCGATCGCCTTGACCTGAGTCAATCCTCGGTTTCCCGGCATTTGAGTTTGCTGGTGGCCGGACGAGTCCTCTCCGTTCGCAGAGAAGACGGGAGGAAGTTCTACCGGATCAATCAGCTGTCAATGAATCGATTGATCGGACAGCTGGAAGCGTTGAGTGGAAAGGGGGGAAGCGACTGATCGACCTGCCGGGCTGATAGCCAACAGACGAGCACTTCCCCCTGCACCTCCCCTACAGGCCGCGAAACCTTGATGGAGGCACGGGTGAATCATACTGCATTCCGCTCCACTTCTGGAACTGCGCTTGCGCCTCGCTTGAGCGGCTTCCCCACGACAGTGTCTCAGCTACTTCCGAACAGGACCCAAGAGGATCTCTCAAGGAGAAACCATGGCAAATGGCTATTGTGGCAAGATGTTGTACGTCGACTTGACGGATCGGACAACGTGGACAGAAGAACCCGGCGAAGATTTCTACCGCACCTACTTGGGCGGATGGGGAGTCATTGCACACGAGCTGTTGAAGCGCTCTCCGGTGGGGATCGATCCGCTCTCACCCGGAAACCCGCTCATCTTCGCAACCGGTATCCAGACTGGGTCACCGGTGGGCAGCAGTGGGCGGCACGCCGTCGGCGCGAAATCTCCGCTCACGGGAGGCTTCGGGGAGGCGGACGTAGGAGGGTACTGGGGCACGGAACTGAAGAAGGCAGGGTACGATACCTTGGTAGTCACCGGAGCCTCGACGGAGCCCGTTTATCTCTGGATTCGTGACGCTGAAGTAGAGATTCGGGAGGCAGCGCATCTCTGGGGCAAGCCTACTGCGGAGGTCCAAAGGATAATCCGCCAGGAACTCCGAGACGATGAAGTGCGCATCGCGCAGTGCGGACCGGCCGGGGAGAAGCTCGTCCGCTTTGCTAACATCATGCACGACGTCAATCGGGCGGCCGGCCGGACCGGTCTCGGCGCCGTGATGGGGGCGAAGAAGCTGCGAGCGGTCGCCGTCCGCGGGACCGGAGACGTCGAAGTCGCCGATCCGGAGACGATCGAGGCCGTACGCACCCGCTTCCTCGAGCTGAAGGAGCACTGGGAGGGTCTCCAGAAGTACGGCACGGCCGAGAGCGTTGCCGAGGTCCAGGAGCGCGGATATCTCCCGACGCGCAACTTCCAGAAGGGGCAGTTCGACGGCTGGGAAAAGATCAGCGGTGAGCGGCTGGCCGAGGATTATGTCGTCGGGAGTAGCTCCTGCCCGGGATGCCCGGTCGCGTGCAAGCGGAAGGTACGGGTCGAGGGACGATATTCCGTCGATCCTGTCTACGGGGGCGCGGAGTACGAGACGATCGGATCGTTCGGTTCGACCTGCGAGATCGACGACCTCGAAGCGATCCTGTACGCCAACCAGCTTTGCGGAGCTCACGGCATCGACACGATCTCGACCGGGGTGACGATCGCTTGGCTGATGGAGTGCTTCGAGAAGGGCCTCCTGACACCCGAGGACACCGGCGGGATCCAAGCCCAGTTCGGCGATGCCAAAGCGATGGTGAAGCTCGTTGAAATGATCGCGACACGCGAAGGATTTGGCGACACGCTCGCCGAAGGATCGTGGCGGGCGTCGAAGGTTCTCGGTAGGGGAACCGAGGATCTGGTCGTTCACGTGAAGGGTCAGGAGTTCCCGATGAACGATGGGCGAACTCAGTTTGGCCTCGGCCTTGCCTACGCGATCTCGCCGACCGGTGCCGATCACATGCATAGCGCGCATGATCACTGGGCCGACAGAGAAATTCCGGCCGGGTTCCTCAAACTCTCCTACGGCATGCTGACGGGCGTCATGGAGCACAACAAGCTGACGCCCGAGAAGGTCCGCTGGGTTGTCTACAAGAACGAACAGCTGGTGCTCTTCAACTGCCTCGGCTGGTGCCAGTTCCATCACTACTCCGTCGCTCGGATCCGGGACGTCCTTCAGGCGGTGACTGGATGGAACATCGGAACCTTCGAAGTGATGAAGGCCGGCGAGCGGGCGCTGACACTAGCCCGCGCGTTCAACATGCGTGAAGGGCTCACATCCGCTGACGACGTCCTGCCGCCGCGAATGGGGGAGCCGCTGAAGGCGGCGGCCATCGACAACTGGAGGATCGAGGAAGAGGAGTTCCTGAAGGGTCGATCTCTTTACTACGGAATGATGGGATGGGACGAGCAAACCGGTGTTCCACGCGAGGCGAAGCTTCACGAACTTGGCATCGGTTGGGTCGTCGACGAGCTGGCGGGGGTTGCACAATGAGAACGCCGAACCGACGTGCGAGCATCGCGAGCGCTCCAGTGGGGACGCAGCCACACCGAGGCCTTGCGTGGGGCGCGCTCGTCCTTGCGATGGCGATCTGGGCGGGCGGGTTCTTCGTGAACAAGGAGATCCTGAAAACGTTGACTCCGTTCTCGGCCCTCTCGATCCGATTCTTCATCGCGGCGGCCGTCCTCTTCATTCCCGTCCTCAAGCGACACGGGCTTCGCCTCCTCAAGCGAGACATCCTGCCCGTCCTCCTCACCTGCCTTCTCAGCCCGATTGCCCACTACACGCTCAGCATGTACGGCCTGCGGATGACCTCAGCGAGTCACGCGGCGGCGGTCGGTGGAACCTTCCCGGTTGCCGTCTGCCTGCTGGCCGGACTCGCCGGGATCGAGTCGCTGACGCCGAAGCGCCTCGCCGGTGTAGTGTCAGCCGCGATCGGGGTCGGCGTGATGGGGTTGATCGGCTCAGAGGGATCGGCGGCGTCGATCTTTGGCGATGGACTCATCCTGATCGGGACCATTGTCTGCGCAATCCAGATCGTCTGGCTGAAGCGGATCTTCCGGCGTGTTCCTCCGTTGAAGTTCCTTCTCTACCAGCTGGTGATCGGATTTGCAGTGTTCACTCCAGCGGCAGCGATTGAGGGGTTCGCATCGGTGGCACAGATGACACCGATCGTCATGCTCGAAGTAGCTTACGCGGCCGTCTTCAGCACGGTCGTCGCGTTTGGCCTGCAGTACTTCGCGCTCCAGCGCGTGTCGGCGACGAGCGTGGCAACGTCATCCGGCCTCGTGCCGGTCTTCTCTCTCCTACTGGAGGTCCTCCTGTTGGGGCTGATGCCCTCGCTGCTGGGAAGGGTCCTCGGTGCCCTCTTCGTCGTCGCGGGGATCGTCCTCACGCAATCGGCGGAAGGTCGTCTGTTTGGACGGTGGCGGCGCGTGCCGGACAGGGAGGCAGCGAGAGCCGGTGTCCGGAATATCAGGTCGCATCAGAACGCGACACGCCTGCGAATCTAACGAAAGGAGCAAGCATGAACCAAGTGATCGGAAGCCTTCTGTCTCATCGAACGAGCTGGTTGCTCCGGCCAGACCCGTTCACGGAGGACGCGCTGGAGACGATCCTGAAAGCCGAACGAACGCGCCGAGCGCTGGGGACAGCTTCACAGCGAACGAGTGGCGGAGCTCGTCAAACAGCTCGGATCCGGATAGCGAAAGGAGGCGAAACGCTACGGTGAAAGCGGCGATTGTCACAGGAGGCAGTAGAGGGATTGGTTTGGAATTCGTTAGACAGCTTCTGGAAGACGGATTTCAGGTCGTTGCAGCCAGTCGGGAAGCTGAGAACGTTGCAGATCTGCGGCGCCTCGCTGAGGCTTCCGGAGAGGAAACGCTCCTGATCCATCGCTTGGATGTTGGCAGTGGAGAGTCGCGTTGCGACTTCTTTCGTTTCGTGTCCAGACAACTCGACGGGGTGGACTACCTCATCAACAGCGCTGGGATTCTGTCCGGTGACGAGGGAACTCGAACCGCTTTCGGATCGCTTGACCAGAGCGAGCTGAGTCAAACATTCCTAATCAACGCAATTGCCCCGCTGCTGATGGTTCAAGAGGCCTACCCCCTGCTAGAACGCGGAGGACGACCTGTTGTCGCGAACATCTCTTCGAGCAATGGGAGCATCTCGAAGAGAGAAGGGGGAGGGAAATACAGCTACTGCGCCAGCAAGGCTGCTCTGAACATGATAACGAAGATCCTGGCAGCGGACCTGCGCGAGGAGGGGATCATTACAGTGGCTCTGCATCCTGGCTGGGTCAGGACACGCATGACTCGTAGCGAGCCGGCACCCATGGAAGCAGTTGACTCAGTCAAAGGGATGTTACAAGTCCTTGGCGATATTGACATGGGGAGTTCGGGCAAGTTCCTCGACTGGGAAGGGAAGACGGTTCCTTGGTAGCGAGGATGCGATGGTGCTAGCCCATCGCATTCCCAACGGGCCCCACACGGCGTGGCGGCAGAACCGGGGAAGGAACGTATCTCAACGCGGGGTGAGTGAATGAAACTACGCCAGCTCGGTAGGACGCAACTGAAGGTGAGTGAGATCGGCTTGGGTACGGAGTTCCTGCTGTCGGTGCCAAGCAAAGATGTGGAGGCTGTGATCGACCGGGCAGTCGATGAAGGCGTCAACTACATCGACATGTTCTGGGCTCGTCCTGAGTTCCGAGACCACATGGGCAAAGCGCTCCGTTCGCACAGATCGAAGCTCCATCTCACTGCACATCTTGGTTCGACGTTGCGCGATGAGCAGTATGCCGTCTCCAGAGACACTGAACGCTGCAAGGACTTCTTCGACGACTTCCTGCTGCGGACGAGAACTGACTATGCGGACGTTGTGTTCCTCCACAACTGCAATACATCGGAGGACTTCGACGGTGTGATGGGGAACGGCGGCTTGCTCGAACTGGCGCAAGACCTGGTGAAGAGTGGCAAGGCACGATTCATCGGGCTAAGTACACACAGCGTGCCGACGGCGATTCGAGCCGTCGAGAGCGGTGCGGTTGACGTCTTGATGTTCCCGGTCAATCTCGCAAGTTACGCAGTCCCAGGGAAACAGAAACTGATAAGTACCTGCGCGGCGCATGGAATCGGCCTTGTTGCGATGAAGGTCTTCGGCGGAGGCAGCCTGCTACGTGAAGGGCGGATGATCGAGATGGAGGACTACCAGATGGGACGACAGGAGATGCCGGGAGCTGCATCTCATTATGCAAAGCCCACGCCAATCACACCCATACAATGTCTCGCCTATGTGCTCGATCAGCAAGACGTAGCGTCTGTCGTTCCCGGCTGCAAGAGTGTCTCTGAATTGGAAGGAGTACTCGACTACTACTCAGCCAGTGCAGATGAACGCGACTACGCGCACATCTTGCCTGCATTCGCCGAGTTTGCGACCGGAGAGTGCGTCTACTGTAATCACTGTCTGCCTTGCCCCTCCAAGATCGATATCGGAGGCCTCATTCGTCTCCTGGAACAAGCGCTTCACGGGCTCACGGAGGAGCTGGCCAAAACATATGAGAAGCTCCCGAATGACGCGAGCCACTGCATGGGCTGTGCAGAATGCACTGAACGCTGCCCATTCGGTGTTGACGTCGTGGCCAAGATGATCAAGGCTCAAGAAGTGTTTGGTGTGTAGGAGATCCTACAAGGAGGACTGAATGGCAAGAGGATACTGCGGAAAGGTTGTGTACGTCGATCTGACGGACAGAACGACCAGGGTGGAAAAGCCAACCGAGGATCACTATCGAATGTACCTCGGCGGATGGGGATTCGTCGTGCACGAGCTGCTGCAGTGGGCACCGAAGAGCATCGATCCGTTCGCACCGGAGAACCCACTCGTGTTTTCATTGGGCGTCGCGTCCGGGACGCCGATCCCGGGGAGCGGACGACACGCACCATCCACGCTTCACCGAACCGCTGATGCAGGCCGGTGAGGAGGGCGCATCGATCCCCGAACCCATGATGCGGGAGCGGTCGAACTCTGCTACGAGCTGCAGGGGTGGGATCAGAGCACCGGTGCGCCGACGCGAGCCAAGCTGCTCGAGCTGAGTCTTGATTGGGCCGTCGAGATCCTCGATGGGATCAAAGCCAGATGACGTATCAAAGGAGAGGGAATGCCGAGAATCAAGATCACGGTCATGAAGCGGGTCGCGCATATGGAGCTGCTTGATGAGCACCTCAACCGGGACGGCTTTTCGCCATGGCTTGGCCAGCTGACACCGTTGCCGCCTTGTGCAACGACTGGCTGCGTCCAGTGTCGTCCAGGATCGAATGGATCAAGGAGTGAGGTAATCAGATGACGGATCGAGAAACCGTTCTTGAGAACGACCACTTCCGATTGGAGAGGCTTGCTGACGGGATCTACGCGGCGATCAACACCCTCGAAGGCGGGGCGATGAGCAACGCCGGAATCGTCGATCTCGGAGACGAGACGCTTGTGTTCGACGCGTTTCTGACCCGTGCGGCGGCGGCGGAGCTCTGTGCTGCAGCCGTTGAACTGACTGGACGCTCCCCTCGATACCTCGTTAACAGCCACGCCCATGGCGATCACGTGTGGGGAAACGGTGCCTTCCTCCCAGAGGCATCGATCCTCTCGAGCCGTGACACGGCGGCGATGATGACGGCCGAGGAGCGCACGTCGATCGATCGCGAGGATCTGATCGCGGAGCTCGCGAGGCTCGAGAAAAGCCACCAAGAGGCAACCGACGACGCGGTGCGGTTATCGATCGCGGCTGACCTGCATTCGCGACGGTGGCTGCTTGAGGAGCTGCCCCTTCTTGTCGTCCCTCCTACCGTAACCTTCGACGATCGTATCTCGATCCGCGGTACGAAGAGATCCGTGTCAGTCGATGTCGTCGCAAAGGCCCACACGGCCGGCGACGTCTACCTTTGTTGTCTCGATGAAGGCATCGTCTTCCTCGGTGATCTCGGTTTCTTCTCCGATTTTCCGTCCTACATCGCACCGCAAGGGGACGCCGCGGCTTGGTCGTCGATTCTGAGCGGCTTCGAGTCGCTCGACATCGAGCAGTTCGTCCCGGGGCACGGCCCGATCGGCGACGCGGCGAATCTTCGAGTCCAACGGCAGTTTCTGGACGCCGTCGTCGATGTCGCGGGGAAGGTAGCCGAGGCGGGGAGAGCCGTCGAGGACGCCGTCGAGCGGATGCGGCAGACGGACTACTCGAGGTGGACGACGCTCCCACTTTTCGTTTCGAGTCTTCAGTCGGCGCTGGAGCAAGTCGACGGAGACGACTGACCGCCACGGAAGACCGACGAGGAGTCCCGAGAACGCAGTAGCTAGCTGCTGGCCAGCCGTACGTAGCCGGGCAGGACAGGGTCGACAGAGGATGCACCAATACTCGGAGTTTCGAATTGCGCCCCCGAGACTCTGGAAGCAGGTGGCACTGGATGAATTCGAGATATCGCAAGGTGGCAAGTCTGTCGATGCTTGTTGTAGCTGCCATTCTCTGGGCGGCAATCAACACGATCCTCAAACATGTCGGACAAACGAATCTCCATCCTGTTGGGGTAAGCTGCCTGCTTTATGTTTCTGCTCTATCTGTACTCGTGCCTGCTCACGTAGTCCTTCGAAACAGACACACAGGCGGTTTGAAGCCACTGCTGTTCTTTCGGCCCGCGAACCTAGCTGCGGGTCTATCGAAGGCCTGCGAGACGCTGTTCTTTGTCTATGCTGTGAGAGCCATCTCAGCAACTCATGCAACGATGCTGACCAAGATGAGTCCGGTGTGGGTCTATCTGATCCTCGTCATCTTTTTTCGCGTGAAGCTCCGCATGGTGCAGCTTCTTGGGGTCGCGTGTGCTGTGGCAGGTGTAGCGATTCTTCTTGGAGGGGCTGGGACCCTTCGGCGACTGGGCGAAGGGACAGCTCTTGGCGCCGTCTTCGCGATTCTAAGTGGATTGTCGTTTGCGTGCTTCTCAGTTGTGCTCAAGAAAGCTCCGTCGTTCCAAAGCTCTCTGAGTGCACGCGACCGGCTTCAGTCGACCGTGACGTTTCTAGGTTCAGCGCTGTTGTTCATGCTGCCTCTTGGGATCATATTCCTCCCAAGCCGAGTTCCGCGCTTCACCGATTGTCTCTGGATCTACATCGCAGGCAGTGTGTTCACTGGGTCCGCCTACTTCCTCTACTACACGGCCCTTACTCAGCTGTCGAGCCTCCTAGCAGTTGTCATGCTTTCGCTGATCGTTGTCTTCACGATGCTCTTCGAGCATTGCTTTCTGGGAATCGCCACATTGACTCCCGCATTCGCAGCCGGGGCAGCAGCCATAGTACTTGGTGTTCTGTTCGTCTTGACAGGGGATAACGTGAAGAGTTCCAAGGCGGGAATCTGATGTGTCTCTTCGCTGAGCCAAGTGGAGGCAGAATTCAACAATTACGGGAGGAAGATACACTCCTGGGCGATATTCCGATTGCTATTGCGCTGATCAGTGTGGCCTGGGAAATCGTATGCACCAGGAGGTGAAACTCAAGGGAGTAAGAGGATTGCAGGACGATGATACATCCAATCGAGCAGATCGTGCGACGAAGCGAGCAGTTCTTCGCCGCCACCCGGGACCGAAGGAGCTTCGCTGGTGCAACGCGAAGCACGGTTTGAACGAGCAAGCAACGACGGATCGGACCGACCCGACTGCCTGACCGACCCACTTAGCTTGCAAAGCGACTAGGAGGATCTCAATGACCGACAAAAGCAAGACCGTAGATATCGAGCGGGAGAAGCAGACGCTCCTTGGCATGCATGCGAAGAGCCGCGAAGCGCACTTCGCGACGGCCGTGGAGGCTGCGATCGAAGATCTTGCGGAAGAGCAGATCATCGTTCGCGATGGAGCGGTTCGCCGGATGACGAAGGGCGACATGCGCCAGATCATGACCGGCTACCTCGCCGGGGCCACGTTCCACGAGTGGGACGACATCGAACCGCCACTCATCAAGGTATCTGATGATGCCAGCCTTGCTTGGATGATCACCAACACCCGGGTTCGATTCACGAAGGCGGACGAGAACGGCAACGAATCCGAGACGGCATTCGTCTACGCCGGGATCCTCACGCTTGAGAATCGGGATGGTCGCTGGGTGCGAACTGGCAACATCTCGACGTTCGCGGCCGGCAACGAGTAGAGCGGAGGCGGTGGGCAAGCAGCGACACTCCTGGACGGAGCGTCGCTGCATTCTCTCGAGAGGCGGACTTCGGAACAGGTACTACCATCTGAACGGATCAGGGCCAAACCCCGGGCAGGTGACAATCGTCGCAACGCTGGGGATCACACGCTGTTCGTCAACGTACGTCAAGGGATTCAAGAACTCCTCGACGTCAAGCTGCTTCCGGGGGGAGAGAACAGCGTACATGTGCTGTTCAAGATGCCAGATCTCAAGAGATCGCATGGCAATAGCGAAGAAGTGGAGAAGGAGTTCTGAACCTATCCACCTCATCCCAATCAATGAGCCACTCCAACGGCCAATGCTCACTCTCCCAAGAGCGAACCCCGAGAAGTGCATTCTCCTCAGGCTTCAGGTCTGCACCGCGGAGTGTGCGAAGCTGAGAAGGAATCCGCAACGCACACTCGTCAACGGTATCGTGTCCAATCGAGCTCGTTCACCCGACGTTCCCTGTTTGGGTATCCTAGCGATCGGAGGTTGGAATGAGAGCGCCTACTTCAGTTGTGTGCGTCATTCTCGCATTGCTCGCAGCGCTTGCCAGCGCGAATGACGTAAATGGACAAGATGGTGCGCAATCGACTGATGCTGTGGAATCAACAGCTGATGCCAGTGATCTGGCGACAACGGAATACCGAGGCGTGAACCTTAACCCTGAGCTGATCGGGAGGGGGGACATCGCAATCCTTGCGAGAACATGGGGTGTCAATCTAGTCCGCGTGTGCATGGCATCATCGGATTGCGGCTTGTGCATGACCTCGGATGAGAGTCCGCTATGCAGCCCGATCGACTTGACGAAGCTCGATTCGATCCTCGATTGGTGTGAGGAGTACGGTATCCGTGCTGTGATCGATTTGCATCACTTCGCTGGCTATAACCCCCACACGGAACCGCAGGACTTCCGCTTGTGGGATTCTCGGGTGCTCCAGGATGCGTTTGTCGAGTTTTGGAAGTCCATCGCAACAAGATACGCAGACAGAGGGGACGTTATCTACGGCTATGATCTGCTGAATGAGCCGCACACGGCGGACAAGCGCATCCCGCGCGTCTGGGATGGGCTGATCGCAAGAACGGCCGGAGCGATCCGCCAAGTGGACAACGAACATGCAATTGTCGCGGAGTGCGGTTATGGCTTGCCTGAGAACTTCATGCCGATGGAGCTTGTGAAGGACTCAAACGTGGTCTACAGCTTCCATTTCGGAGAACCATACGACTTCACGCATCAAGGACACATCGGGAAGCCAGCAGGGTTGGTCTATCCGAACGCTGAACTGAACAAGGAGTACTTGAGATCACTGATCCGGCCAGCCTGGGAATTCAAGCAGCGCCATGGTGTCCAGATCTATGTCGGGGAACTCATTGCCTACTGCTACATCGACACCGCAAGCAGAATCGCGTACTTGCGAGATTGCCTGGATCTGTTCGAGGAGTATGGGTTCGACTACACATACTGGGCCTACCGCTCATGGGCACAGGCTAGCCTTGAGCATGTGGGGTACAGGACGAGCACGAAGTGGCGTGGGTGGTATGTCGGAGAGACGGAAGCCCAAGCAGCTTTCAAGGAGTACCTTGTGAGGAACGAGCTCCGGCCACGGGGTGAAGCGCCACTACCAAGAGCACGCTGCCTGTTTGATCGCGCGCACTGGCAGCAAGATCTCGAGATCAACGTGTGCACGTTGAACCTTGCGTGGCGAGTAACAGCGCAATGCGAAGTAGAGTATTTCTCAGAAGGGCGGTTCACAGCGCAAGCCCTGGAGGGTGTGGCACTGCTGATCACTGGGAATGCGTACGGAACCCCCTATTCAACTCAGGAGGTTGAGCTACTCAAGACCTTCATCGCTGAAGGTGGCTCGGTTCTCGTCTATGGTGCAAAGGAATGGGGCCTGAGCGGGCTGCTTGAGTCGTTCGGCATCGAGCTTGACCCAACGAGGATAGCATCCTCCGTGCCTTCAACGTACACGAATGACCCCTACACGTTCTACGTGACATCCTACTCCGGGCCGAGCGAGATTAGCACCGGACTGCTCCCTTTGACGGTCAACCGTGCGGCAAGCCTCGTTCTTGCCGAACAGGCGATGCCGATTGCCTGGACTGGAGATGAGACATGGAGAGACGTCAATCGCAACGGAATCAAGGATCAGGGAGAAGCCGAAGGACCATTCGCAGTCATCGCTGTGAGCACACAGGGGGCAGGACGGCTGGCCGTGACCGCCGACGACGAGTTTAGAGACGTTTGCACATGGAATGTG
>Ga0180432_10007092_pt1 | contig 14341 bp, 11 predicted proteins | sample SS_ome_10_FD_132414 | JGI IMG/M metagenome (GOLD analysis project Ga0180432, IMG submission 132414) | Hypersaline lake sediment archaeal communities from the Salton Sea, California, USA - SS_1_MS_2 metaG | ecosystem: Environmental > Aquatic > Non-marine Saline and Alkaline > Hypersaline >... | reverse complement strand
CTGAAAAAACAGATTGAAAACAAGAACATTACCTTATTGTTAAGGCGATTATCGACACTTTAGCTCCCTAACCTAGCACCAACGAAAACCTTAACCGGGAAACCGAAAAATCTCCTATTTTCCCCAGGAAGTTAAAGTGGAAATACTGGTGATAGTGAAGATAATACTCGTTCTCTGCGAGATATGGGGTATATGATAAAGTGGGTCCTCTTCTGAAACGTGGAAACAATTCAGAGATTTTTCCTGGATATGAGTATTCCCACCACCTGGTTCAATGGTCAATTCCAGCATTACCATTACTTCCATTACTTATATTAGTTCCAGGACTTACATTTGAAATAGCCACAAAATGGCCACAAGGGGAATTAATACAACCCTTCATCGTATTTTCCAAATTTCTCAAGTGCCTTCACCATTGCTGTCAGGTTTTCAGGTTTAACGTTCGCAGTGATGCTGTTTGATGAAGACAACATATATCGGTAGTTGGGTCCCAGTATGCCGATTTTTTCTCTGACCTCGGCTTCAACGGACTCCGGAGTATTCAGTTCCAGGTTCCCCAGGTCTATATTTCCGACCAGCGTTACCTTTTGGCCATAATTTTTCTTAAGTTCTTTAAGGTCCATGGAGCCGTGCTCGAGGGGGTGGATAACATTCATGCCCTGACTGAGGAGATCGTCCAAAATGGGTAAGAGGTTCCCATCGCTATGGTATATCCAGGGTTTTGTGATTTTCTCCGCGACTTTCCTGGTATGTGGTAGAAGAACTTCGCGGTATACTTTAGGAGAAAAGAACGGGTTCTGGTGATGGGCGATGTCATCCGCAGCCCAGATAAAATCGAAGTCCAGCTTGCAGACTTCCTCCATGCACCTGGCATACCAGTCGCATATTCTCTCCATCACCTCGCCAACAAATTCAGGGTCTTCAATGAGGCTCATGCTGAACGTTTCGAAACCCATGCTGTGCCAGCAGGGATCGATTCCGAGGTAGACCATGGCACAGGCCGCGAATTCGTCCTTGTGGTCGAGGAACTCCTCGCACATCTCGACCACCTCATCGATGTCTGCGAAAACCATCTTGTCAAGATCATTACGGGTTTTGATGATGCCGTCCGCGCTCCAACCCTTGTTTCTTTCTGCGTGGTTTAGGCGGTAAGGCTGGAAATTATCAAAGCAACCGGCCGGGCCCCAGAAAGTGATGTTGTCCCGGCCAAGGAGCCTTGAAAGACTGGGCTCCAGCGCCCCACCAATCCGCATTATGGCCTTGCTTTCCGCCGCTGTCCAGAAGGGAGTATCTTCGCCAAGGTTTTTCCCTGCTTTCTGGGCAAGTAAGAGGTCTCTGATAAGGCCTTTAAAACCCAAACGTTTCAGGGTGGACGCAACCACGCCCAGCCGGTCTGCCCAGCCGACCGATTTCATAGCGACGTTCACGTCGACCAGATGCTCGCAATAGGGAATGCGGTCAATCGGCTCTCCCGCCAGAGAGGCCAAAATTCTTTGTCGGGGTGTCATTGTATTGATCATGGATTCTTCCTTTTTTCACGATGGTTCGCGATCTACTTTGTGTATAGTCGCAGAATCGTGTCTACGCTATCCACCTGTTTCTCTTCCAGTTGGAGCACGATCAAATCGCCGCGCTTTTCCATTTGCAGACTTTTGTGATCGGGTTCAACATAAACCTCTTTTATCCCGGGCCATTCACGTTCGCTGATTTCGACAGTAGATGGAATATCGTCACCTTTCTGTTTGATAATATGAATAAGCACATCATCGCCCAGCTTGGCAGCGATCGATTTATATTCCTCCGGCAGTCCGCCGATACCGGGAGCGGTGTCGCCGTCGTATCTCAACGGAGTGGCATTCCTGAAAAGGTCTTTTCTGGGTTTGTACCATTCACCCATAATTTCCATTTGCTTGACGTGATCGTTAAAACATGCCCATCCATTTCAAGGTTGACCTGGATAGTATTGCGGCCTCCACAAGCCATAACGGTAGCGATGATCCTCGGAAGGTGATAAAGATCCGGCCTGAGGGCGGGATCCTGCCAGAAGAGCCCGGCCGGCGAAATGGCCGACCATTTATGATCAAACTTTCTTCTGTAGAAGTTGGCCTTGTCCCAGCCTTTATCTCCCTTGGCAAATGCGTAGAATAGGAAGGCAGCTATTTTCGCAAAGACTTTGGACTCAACCATCCCCACGGCGTTAAGCTTCGGCTTACCCAGTGTATGAATCTCGTCTGTTGTGTAATCCAGTAGATTGTAGGCAGACTTGTACTTGCTGCTCATGTTGAATCCTAGCGCTACTTCTGGATAGTTTTTGCGTAAAAAATCTATTGAAGTTTTCACGGTATCATTCCGCCAGTCCTGGTACCAGTCCAGCCATAAACCGTCCGGATTGTATTTTTCAACAAGTTCTCTGTAATGGCCTTTGAGAAATTCGAGGTACTCGCGCTTGCGGATGAATGACACGGTTGACCATTTAACGGGTTGAATGTGGTCGAACTGTGGATTGTGATCAAAGATATTGGAGTAATAAAACATGAAGGGGATGCCGGCTTCTTTCGATAAACGGGCGAATGGCTCCAGGTAATCCTCAGGTGTTTTCCAGTCCGTTAAAGCAGTGTTGAAAAAGCATATGCCGTCATGCCACTTGGCGTATAGCATGTGATAATCGGCGTCAACGTTTTTACTGAGTTCAATGAACTGGTCCACCTTGCAAAAGGGCCCATCAAACTTGAAAGCGCCATTTTCGTCCATGTGTTTTCTATTGTACTTTTTATAATTTCGATTCCATGCTCATCCGGGTTTTGACTCAACCGTGTAGCTTATGCCCAGCCCGGGCTGCTGCCACCATGAAGCATCTGCTTTTTTCATGATCAACTCCTATAAATTATTGTTAGTGCCCTGCAAAAACAATCAGGGCCATTTATACTTCCGGTCCGAAATGCTTGAGCATGACTATGGGATCGGCAGTCGATGGATTGGTGATTTCGACACCTTCCTTTGCCGCCGTTTCACTCACAAAAAACTCATCGTTCGTCATCCGGCCGAAACGGATCATAGTGGGGGTCTCGATGTCCCACACGCCCATCTTGCCGTGGCCTTGCATCATGATCATTCCGTATGCCCCGTCGTCGCGGATAGTCACCGTCCGGCCCGGAAGGACGGTCAGTTCTTTCGCGCTGAATTCCGTCGACTTGTAACAAATCCAGTTGTCGATGTAGCCTTCGGCCTCCATCTCTTCCAGCGGCTTGACCGGCTTCGGCCTCATCAGGCGATGTTTGGCGAAGTCCGGGTCGATGTTCAGGTCCCAGTTCAGTATTTCGATGAGGTAGTCGATGTCACCTATTTTTTCTGGAGGCATATCCTTCCACAGGAGTTCTTCGGAAACGATCTGGTCTCCCGTAAGTGATTGGAACATACTGAAGACGTCGGACGCTTTCTGCGGTTCGTAAGTGCACAGGCTTCCCGGAGCATGCAGGACGCCGGGAGGAACATCCCATCCTGTGCCAGGCTCGAGCCGATAAGCCTTCGAAATGTTTGTGATCTTGTTGTCGCCCGCGAGGAAGTTAGCGAGGCATTCTCTTACCTGGGCTTTGGTCGTGCCGGATTCGAAACCGAAAAATGTGTATGGAAAATCTCCGCCATGATTATTCACCTGCGGCGGGAAAAAGTATGCTTCCGGCTTGCCCAGTTGTCCGACCAGAGCCGCGTGCTCGTCGCGATGGTGAATATGGTGTGGGAGCGCGCCCTTGTTGTCGAAGAATTTTGAATACATAGGCCAACGGCCATGCTTTTCCCACATGCGGTCGCCGATGATTTCGCCTTTCAGGTATTCGATCGCGTCTCTCAACAAAATCTTCTCGGTTTTGCCGCCGTCATCGAACACGATGAAACTCAAACCCTCGTTCGGACTGGTCTTCGGTCCGTTGTCTGCAGGTGTAGTTGACGAAAACCACCGCTCGTCGATCCCGCCACGGTCGCCGCCGAGAGCGTAATAGTCGTCGGGGTGAAGTTTGATCCGTCTCCCCGGCACACAGAACGATCTCGGCACCCATGTCGGCGCCAGCCTGACGATTCCCTTGCCCTGCTCCATGGCAAGCTCGCTATAGTGTTCAATATTCATTTATCACTCCTATGTTCATACTTAAAAAAACGAAGCGTTCTTATGGAATAATCGCCGCCATACGGATCCGGATTCTAAACATCTTTTTCATTTCACTCTCCTGTTTTCAATATCCCCAATTTTTCGCAGAGACCGTTTCTTCCATGCGTTGTTTGCGGAGAGAATCTTGACGCCTGGCAAGCAGCTTCAGTGGCTTTTCCACAGATGGGTCATCTGCCGCCTGTTTAAGCCGCTCCCTGAAATTTTTATGCGGTTTTTTCACCTCACTTTTGAACCCTTTGCGGTTCGTTTATCTCAAGCTCCTGAAGGGTTCCCGTAAGCGGTTCTCCGTCCCTGTTCCATCCGCGATCCATATAGTAGTCGTCAAGCATACGCTCCCGGACGTCCTCGGATATTACCCGCTCTCTACGTTCGATGGTTATTGCTTCATATTTGAAGCGTTTTGGAAGGTCATCATCCGCCCTCGTCATTCCGGCCTTGAGATTGAAAAGCTTCTCCAGGGTGGCAATACGCTCGGCGGCTCTCTCCAGTTCCTCGGTGCTCGTTTCAACGCCGGTAACCGCTGAGTATATTTTTGCCCAATGGTCAGCTCCCACAGCAAAGCCGGTGAACCGGCATATCCCCAGTGAGTCTTGGATGATTCCGAGATTGTGCTGATTGATGGCGGTTTGGGCTGCCTGCCGGGTTGAGAAGCGCGGCACCTCCTTGATTCCTCCGAAGTATGCCAGCGCTATCGAGTATCCTCCGCGGAGGTGGCATGCGCCGGTAGGTGAAGTCATATACCCCAGGGCCTGGGCGGGCATGCCGCGAGGGTCGTAGGCTGGTATTTCCAGTCCCTTGACGTGCATGGCAACATCCGGTTGACCGGCGTATTCGGCCAACGAACGGGCTCCATCGGCAAGTAAGTTTCCGATGTCGTCTCTATTGGCGATGGACTCGACAATTTCAGGATATATTTCCGCGTTCCCAAACCGCAGTCCGGATTTTTCAGCACCTGAATCGGGAAATTTTCCCTTTTCGACCAGTTCGGTGGCACATGCCAAAGTTACCCCGAGCGACATGGTATCGAGTCCGAGTTCGTTGGCGGCGTAGTTGCCCAGTGTTATCTTTTCGAGGTCATAAACATCGAGAAGCGGTCCCATGAGCACAAGTGATTCAAACTCGGGTCCTTCACCTGACTTTTCACCAACCGACGTGTGCCGCTGGCACGAAAGGGGGCAACCGAAGCAAGCGCCGGGGCGGACGAGAATGGTATCGTTCAACGTCTCGCCGGAAACTTTGTCGATAATCGAATATTCGTGATTGCAATCCTGGAAGTTTCGGCGGGGAAGCATTCCCATGATATTTATAAGATGGACGAGACCGGCTGTACCCAGTTCTCGCATGACCCGCTTGGTTGTGGGTACGGCTTTCATAATGTGTCGGGTTTGTTCGACCACGTCCTTGAGCCTGTCTCTGTCTGCAACCTCGGTCTTTTTTGTCCCCTCGACTACCACGGCTTTCAGGTTCTTAGAACCGAATACGGCTCCCAGACCGCCGCGTCCATAGGCTCGGTTCATGTCGTTCATAACAGCCGCATACCTGACCTGGTTCTCACCCGCCGGGCCGATGCCGAGGACAGAAGCGCCTCTCGTTCCTGCATCGTTCAAAAGTACCTGTGAGGTCTCATGTACGGACTTTCCACACAAGTGGTTAGCGTTCTCTATCTTAACCCTTTCCGTCAGACCAGCGCTTTTTTCTGAGATAGTGATGTATACCGGTAATTGGGCTCTGCCTTTAATCACAAGGGCATCGCAGCCCGCGCTCTTCAATACTTTGCCCCACTTGCCGCCCGAGTTGGATGAGCCTATACCGCGCGTAAGAGGCGACTTGAAGACGGCATGTCCCCTGCCCGAAGTGGGCGCCATGCTGCCGGTCAAAGGGCTGGTGGCGAATACCACGGTGTTGTCGGCGCTTAAAGGTTCGCAAGCCGGATCAACATTTTCATAAAAAATCCTGGTGGCTAGTCCGCGACCGCCGAGCCAGAGCCGACTTTCGAACTCTCGTTCCTTGATTCCATTATCGTCCAGATTTATCTCAAGCACTTTACACTTCATTTGTTATCCTTGCTCTATTTACCAGCTCTTTGCGCGGGGTGGTTCCATTTGGGAAATATCAAGCCCCCTCAGCCTGGCCATGATACGATAAAAGCAGATGTCTTTAATGGATGAGAGGTGTCTTATAGTCTCTCCCAGCGACTGTTCACCCGCACACCAGACGCCGCCAAATGGAACGATGGCGGTGTGGTAGTCGAGCAAGACTCTACAAAGCTCATCTGGGTCTGGATCGGGCGAAAGAACCGGCACGCTGGGGTATAAGAATCCTCCCTCTACGTCTATGGGAATGACCCTGCCACCTCCATCAGGCGATTGTTCCATTAAGGAAAGCGCAACAGCCTGGACCTCGGGAACGTAACAGTGGAGGAGCGCTTTTAAAGGAGTGTTCTTGTAGATGATTTGATGGCTTTTATACTCAGCGATTCCCAACTCGGGAGGAATGTCTCCATTTATTGAAAGATCGAGCAACGGTCCCGGAAGGTTATGAGGCATGGATGCCTTGGGAGCGAACAACATGGAGCCTGATCCCCTGATGCTCATGGAACCCGTATGAAAAGGACTGTAGCCGGATTCAAAACACCTGAAGCCCTGCCTGAGAAACAATTCCTCAGTATCGGGCTCATCCTTGAAGTCTACCTTTCCATCATGCAGGATCGTGAAATCCGGCAAAGCTTCATGGTAGCGGGCTTTAAAACCTTCAGCCTGCTCCCTGGCCCTTTTAATATCTACTCCAAGGATTTGCGAGTAAAAGATTACCCGGCCCGAGTGCTCGACCACAGCAAGGTACATCAGAACCTCTTCAAGACTCGAGCCTCGCGCAAAGGTCCCGTGTGACTGGACCATGCAGGCCGGATGTTCCTTAAGGCGTTCATAAATGGCTTCGGTCATCTCTTTTGAACCCGATGCCACTGCAAACCAGTCCACCGGCAGGGTGTCAAGGTAACGCACTCCCAAGGCGTCTACCGGCAACATGGAAGGACGGGGGTTCATCTTGGGCATAGGCTCATCATCCATAGTAACCACGGTTGCGTACTTGGTGTGACCGTGCATGGATGCGGCTACGCCCGGAATCTTTAAAATGCGGGAGTGGATGTCGGTCTCCGAGCTGGCTTTGTAATGACCGTGGCTGGTACGGAAAAGCTCGGGGTAACAAATTTTATCCGGAGTAAGTTCGCCCTTTTGCGATCCTGTAGCGGTGATGGCCAGGAACTTCCTACCCGAGCGGTCTTGGGCTTTCATGGCGATGTTTCCGGAATGAGAGTTTTCAATGTCCACAGTTAAAGCCGCCTGTCCGATTGCCCGGATTTTTTTAAATATCAGTTTTTTATCCATAATTTACTTGTTACGCTCCATTATTTACATGCTCTTTTGTGTAATTTTCCTGAACCCGTCGCGTGGCCCTCTCCATGCATCGGGGTTCTCCGGCAGGTAACGCACCGGGGGGAATGACCGCGCAATTAAAGCCCTGGCCTCTGAGAGATCATTCACCGCCCCAGCAGCCACGGCCTGAACAGAAAGGTTGCCCAATGATGTGGCTTCCACCGGACCGGCAAAGATAGGCACGTTGAGTGCATCTGCAGCAAACCTGTTAAGAAGATCATCCTGGCAACCGCCGCCCACGATATGAACGGCCTCGATGCTTACCCCGGTTACATCTTCCAGTTGTTCCTTTACTTCGCAATACTTCAAGGCCAGGCTCTCCAGGATGCACCTTACATATTCTCCCTTTTCGCGAGGCGGCTCCTGGCCCGTGTTTTTACAGTAGTCGGCTATGGCCTCCGGCATGTCCGCCGGTTTCATGAAGTTGGGATGGTCGGGGTCGATCAAGGCCGCGAACGGTTTAGCTTTTCCCATCTCCATGCTGAGTTCGTTATAATCTATTTCTCCGCCCTGTTTTTGCTCCCAGATTCTTTTGCATTCCTGCACAGACCACATCCCGGTGATGTTTTTAAGGAAGCGAAATGATCCGGTTGCGCTTCCTTCATTGGTGAAGTTGTACTCTAGCGTCTTTTCGTTTATCAGGGGCTCAGGGTTTTCTATGCCCATGAGTGACCAGGTGCCGGATGATATGTATGCAAAGCTCCCGGCCTTCATGTCGGATGCTACCGGTACCGCAGCAACCGCGGAAGCTGTGTCGTGACCGGCGGTGGCTACCACTTTTATTTGCGGAACTCCGTCTTTAACTTCCGGGCCCGGCGATACATTACCCAAAACCGTTCCCGTTTCCACAATCGGGGGAAGGATTTTATGGTTTAATCCCAGCTTTTCAAACATTCCCCTGTGCCAGTTTTTTTTACGCGGGTCATAAAACTGGGTGGTGGTCGCTATGGTGTATTCGGAGACCTTTTTGCCGCATAGGAAATAGTTGAGGAGATCGGGCATCAAAAGTAGAGTTGTTGCGTTTTCGAGTTCGGTCCATTTCTTTGCTTTCATGGCCGTCAACTGGAACAGCGTGTTAAAGGGAAGAAACTGTATGCCTGTGCTATGATACAGTTTTTCTGGGGGGATAACTTTGAAGACCTTCTCCATACCGTCCCGGTTTCTTTTATCACGGTAGTGGACGGGATTTGCGAGCAGTCTTCCATTCTCGTTTAAAAGTCCGAAATCAACGCCCCAGGTATCTATTCCCACGCTTTCAAGCTTACCGCCGGTGTGCTCTATCCCCGCCCTTATGGATTCCCGCACCTGGCTGAAAAGATAGAGCACGTCCCAGTAGAGAACGCCTGCGATCTCGACCGGGTGATTGTCAAAACGATGGACTTCATTCGCGGTAAGGCTTGAATCGGAGAAGCTTCCCACTACCGCCTTGCCGGAGCTCGCACCCAGATCTATGGCCAGGAAATTACGCATGAGTGATATCTCTCCTTTCCCGTCATGCCGCCCTTTGTTTCGCTATTTTTTTCCTATAACCGCTCTCCCTGTAAACCCCGACAGGATCAATAGCTCCGCCCGCTTCCCTCCTTGCCATGGCAGTCAGGGATCGCGTGTCCGTATTAAAGGCCTCCTTCAGCGTCATCTCCGCCATGACCACATCGTTATTCCGCTGCGCTGACCGCAGCTTTTTATGGTCGAGCAGCAGGGCCTTCGCCCAAATGTTCTGCAACTCCATCGCCGTCTGGATAAGAGCTTCCACCGGGTCCTTGAGGTTATGGCTCTGGTCTATCATATAGGCCAGCTGGAATTTCCTGCCCTGAATTTTGCCGGCAATGATAAGTTCGTGGAAAATTCTGAACAGGCGATAGGGGTATATGGAAGCTGCCGTGAGGTCGTCGTCGGCGTAATGATTGTCGTTCAAGTGAAACCCGCCGAGCTTTCCCGCCTTGATAAGCCTGGCGACAATCGCCTCGATGTTGGTTCCGGGGAGGTGGTGACCGAGGTCCACCAGCACTTTGCATTTTTCGCCGACTTCGGTACTGGCCATAAGAGCGCTTCCCCAGTCGGCCAGAACCGTGTAGTAAAACGCGGGCTCGAATGGCTTATATTCGATGAACATGGTCCAGTCTTCAGGCAGCGCTTTGTATATTTGATGCAGGCTCTCGATGTAGCGTTCAAAGGATTCGCTGAGTGAATCCTGGCCGGGGAAGTTAGAGCCGTCGGCGATCCATACAGTGACCGCTTTAGATCCCACCTTCTTTCCGATGTCTATCACTTCGAGGTTATGCGCCACTGCCTGTTCACGTACGGCTTTGGCGGCGTTTGAAAGACTTCCGTATTTGTACGAATGTTTTTGACCGGGCTGGTCCTCGAAAGTATTCGAGTTCATGGCGTCAAAGGACAATCCCAGTTTTTTCGCGTGCCTTTTCAGGGCGGAGTAATCATCTGTTTTGTCCCATGGTATATGCAGCGAGACGAGGGGAGTGGCGCGGGTAAGCTGATTAATGGTTGCAGTGTCGTCCAGCTTTTCAAGCACGTCCCGTGGCTGGCCTGGCAAGGGAAACGACCCGAAGCGCGTCCCCCCCGTGCCCAGTCCCCAGGAAGGAACGGCGACCTTAAAGTATTTAAGCTTTTTGACTATCTTGTCGATGTCGATTTTCCGGCGCGCCAGCTTCCGGCCAAGGGCGCTGAAGTCCTGCTTCAATGCGCGGACAACTTTTTTATTCTGCTTTTCCAAAAAATCATCATCGATCGCAAAATGCCTGACCATAATGATCGCCTCCTCGATATATCAGTTTGACCAACTCTAATATTTAATTTCCGTCAGGGAAGAATATGCACTATCAATGCAACTTTCCTGCTATCACGGTCTTCACCCCGGTTTTTCGGAGTGACCGGATGTATTTCCCCGGAGCTTCCTGGTCAGTTATAAAAACGTTAAGCCGGGACGGATTCAAAGCAGGAATGAGGCTTACCTTATTCAACTTGCTTGAGTCGACAAGCAGAATTACTTCTTTACCTCTTTCAACCATGGTCTGTTTGATGGACGCATCAAGCTCGCTTGCCTCGTATGTCTGAAGACTGCGATCAACCGCCCGGGCCGAGAGAAAAACTTTATCCACCGAGTAACGGGCTGCATCGGATATGGTAGCGGGCCCGACCGTACTGTAATTCTGTACGCGGACGGTGCCGCCCAGCATAACGCAGGTTACTCCAGGCTTTTCACTAAGCTTGAGAGCAGTATGCAGACCGTTGGTCAGAACCGACAGTGAACAGTCTTCCGCCAGAGCATCAGCAAGGGCCAGGCACGTAGTGCTGGCATCCATGAATAAAGAGTCACCCTCTGAGATGAAATCCGACGCCGCCCGGGCTACGGCCATCTTTTTTTCAGGGTTATTGGTACGCCTCTCAAAAAAGCCAAGATCACTGAGATTGTCTTCTATTGATGCAGCGCCTCCCCGGGTCCTCTTCAGCAAGCCATCCCGAGAAAGCCTGTCCAGGTCACGCCGGATCGTTATCTCGGAAACCGATAGCTTGCGCGACAGATCGGACACGCTCAACGTGCCGTTATTTTCCACCATTTTTATGATGCTTTTATGTCTTTCGTAAGGTATCATATTTACTCTTTATCACTCAATTTCGATCATATACTATCATAAACGATCAGGCATGTCAACCGAGGAAGAATTGCTTTTTACCCATAACAAGCATAATAAATCCCGAGCCGGGTGAAACAATCGATACGAAAACAGTACCGGATGTTAAGATAATACTACACAATCGTTATCATGAACCATATCCTCGTCATAAACCACACTTAATACAAAGGATTAATCAGTTAGAAATAATCCATGGATTACTTCGATTAGATCAAGGGGATACTTCTTACATGGTTCCCTCTTTTCGACATACACTTACAAATGAGTTGGTGAATTGTCTGAATTATGTGAAAAAATATGAGCGCAAAATTGATAAAAAAATCGAAATCACACCTGAAAATGCGGAAAAATATTTATCAGGTGGAAAATACAACCCTGCCTCAACCGACAAGTAAAAAATTACTTCGAAATACTTGTTGCGATTGATGAACCGTGGGCTAAGGAACTAATAATCCATTTTTCTCGGTACTTCAAAATTAATTCTTGATATTTGCTGATCTAATGTTCTGAAGCACAAATTAACATTGATGAAATAATAGTAAGACTTTGGCGTGCCTGTGCCCGATTTATATCCCCATTTCCACTTCGAGATCACTTATCCTGATTTCACCCCTCGACAAGAGTGTTTATGTCCTTTTCACTGAAAGAGTGAGACTTTCTCATTCCGTCACATCCTTTTATCGCTTTTTGATTTCATTATGCCTCACGAAATTGAACCACCGCCACTGAAAAAAAAGATTGAAAACAAGAACATTACCTTATTGTTAAGGCGACGATATTTTCAAGCGGCGTGCCGGGCGGAACTTCGCCGGAGGGGGAAAGCAATAACGGCAGGTTCAGCGCCCGCGCCTTTTCTATACATCCGCTTGCGGCGGATTTTATCCGGTCGGGCTTGCCGTCGCGCAATAGCGAGGGAGGCAAGTGCCCCCATACCACGGGTTTGCCCATTTTGGAGCGGACGGTTTCCAAACCGACGGACTCGCCAACCTGCACCACCCGGGGTTTCAACCTGGCGATGTATTCGAAGTGGCTTTCGTTTGCGCCCGGCGCGCGATAGCATCTGAAAAACGGCCCGGAGGTAAGGGCCAAGACCACCGACCGTGTCGCCCGCCAAAAAACTTCGTGAAAGACTTCCGGATCTATCGTCCCCATTGCCGGGTCGTCGATAATGAGAAAGGGGGTCGGGGTCCATGTTTTGCACCTGACGAATTGAACCAGCCGTATCAGCGTACGGCGAAGCGCTCCGGCAAGATCCATTATTTTCCCCGGGCGCGAAGACAACCATGCCTGCAAATTCTCGGCGCCGCAAACCTGCTCGGCGAGCGTTACCACGCCCGGAACTCTCAACACAAACACCGTTTGTTCGAGTTTCAAGCGACGCCGCCATTCAAAAAGACGCGGCGTCAATCCGGCCTTATCGATGGATAAAGCGTCCGCCCTTGCCGCCGATTTCGTTACGTCATCCGGCGATGAAAGTACGGGAGCGAGTTTCGGCTGCCCGGTGTCGGATAAAATCACCTCGCCGCCGAATATCGACCCCGCGAGCATATTGCCGAAATCAATACCGCCTGCAAGTTTCAACCCCGCGCTTTCCAGCAATATCGCCTCCGCACGTCGCCGGACATCGCTTTGCACACGGTAGTCGGTATAATAAGAAGCGCCGGATTCGCCCACTAATTCGGCAAGCCACGCGCCGGATAAATCAAGCACAACGGGCGGCGCCCGGTGTCTGATGCCCACCAAAGATGAAAGGGCGTCGAGCGGATTCCGGTATGAATAGCACAGTCCCAACATGCTTATCAGACTACGCATCGAAAACCGCCGTGTCAATCGGGCGGGCCGACAAACATTGAAAACACTCGCCATACACGCTAAATTACTTTCGCAACCATTTCCAGGTGTTTGAAACAATGAAAGCGGAAACAAACGGTAAAACACAATTCGCAGAGGTGGCCGGGATAAAAACACGGTATCGCATCCGGGGGGAAGGTTTCCCGATTGTTATTATTCACGGCCTAATGGGTAGTATCGAGCAGGAAGACGCGATGGCCGGTAAAAAAGCCCGGCTCAACGAAAAATACATGGTCGTGCACTACGATGTCCGTGGCAGAGGCAGGTCCGAGGCGGGAAGTTACGACACAAAACATTACACATGGGATGGTCTGGCCAAGGACCTGTGGGCGCTGATGCAGCATATCGGCATCGAGCGCGCTCACCTGATCGGCGGGTCCATGGGCGCGACGGCGGCTTTGACGTTGGCTATAGAAAGGCCCCGGGCGGTGGCGTCGATGGTGGTGCATAATCCGGTGGATGTACGAGAACTCGGCAAGGAATACATCGACGGAATTATGGATTATGCGGACTTCATCGAGCGCGAAGGCATGGAAGTCGTCACCGATCTTATACTGAACCTGCCTCCCAACGACACTTTGCACAAAACGCATCCGAAATTATGGAACACTTACTACAAAATAATGCGCTCCCAGGAAGCGCGGGTGGTGGCGGCCGCCACTCGCGGGATAGTGTGCTCGACACCGATGAACGAAAAGGATCTGAAAAATATATCGGTACCGGCCCTGATTATCGCATCCGAAGGCGATGGATTGCACCCGACGGGCGTAGGCCAATTTCTGGAAGAAACCATACCGGACGCCCGAGGTCTCTTCGGGCCGAATCTGACTTACTTCATCGATAATCCGAACATGGTATCCGACAGAATATTGGAATTTTACACCGAAATAGACGGCACGGAATGGGATTGAAGCTTTTTGGGGAGAAGAGAGTACGTTTAAGGCCACCATTCTCAATAAGCGACTTGTTTATTTTCACCTTGATTCCGGAATATTACCATTTCACGCGAAACGCATCGTCCGCGTGGGAGCGTAATATCCCGCACAATAGATTCGGCAAACTGCATCGAGCGGCCGAGTTTTCGACAGTCCGACGAGACCAGAACGCCCTACTTTTTCTTTAGTCGAGTAGTTCATCCATTGCCGGATTTCACCCTCACAGATCCGGACTTGCAGTGTTACCGCATCCGGCTCTTCCGAGCAGGTAACCCGGATCGAGCTTGAGCCATCCTTCCGAGTGCG
>Ga0180432_10007089_pt1 | contig 14347 bp, 12 predicted proteins | sample SS_ome_10_FD_132414 | JGI IMG/M metagenome (GOLD analysis project Ga0180432, IMG submission 132414) | Hypersaline lake sediment archaeal communities from the Salton Sea, California, USA - SS_1_MS_2 metaG | ecosystem: Environmental > Aquatic > Non-marine Saline and Alkaline > Hypersaline >... | reverse complement strand
CTGGTCGAGGCCGCAGGTGGCTATTGGCGTGTGGACACTATCGGCGTCAGCCAAAAAGGACGCCCCCTCACCCGTCTGGCCAACGATTATGGTGCACCCGACGCTACCAGGCCGGGGCTCTACCTGATCGCACGGCAACATTCCGGCGAAACGCCCGGCTCATGGGTCCTCGACGGCATGCTCCGGCAGATGGCGGACTTCGCAGACCAGGCGCCTCTGGTATGGGCAGTGCCTCTGAGCAATATTGACGGCGTCGAGCAAGGCGACTACGGTAAAGATAACTTCCCCTATGATCTCAACCGCGCCTGGGGGGTCGAACCGATGCGACATGAGACACTCGTCATACAGCGAGACATCCGGCGCTGGCAACAACGCTGCAAGCCGGCTCTGACTATTGATTTCCATGCACCGGGAGGCTGCGAGTCCTACGGCGTATATTGCTTCCTGAAAAACGGGAGCGATAAGCTGAGAGAGCTGTACGCGGCAACGCGCGAGTGGACTGCCGCTGTGCAGACCGGCATTGGCCGCCAATATGCCGCCGAAGATTTTCACCGCATCGCGACCTATCCCTCAAGATGGACTACCCCTAACTTTACCGCCTACTGCACACAAGTCATCGAGGTGCCGAGTTTCAGCATGGAGACACCATATGCAATGGCACGCGATCAGCTTCTGCAGGTCGCTGACTACCGCGCTATTGGGGGTCGCATTGCCTGCGCCGTGGTACAGAAACTCCAGGAGAGTCACACCACCTAAAGGATGTCGCAACGATGAAAGCTCTGCTGCCACGTGTTCGCGTATCTCCGCAGCTTTACGCCACTTTCGAACGTCACGCAGGCGAGAGTCTCGAGGCATGCCGTAGCCTGGCGGATGATAACACGCCGCTATATTTCCCGGACGGCTCTGACAACTATCGCGCACTGTGGACCCGCGACTTCTGCTACATGGTCGAAGGCGCGGGGCACCTGATGCCGGCCGCTGAAATCCTCGCCTGCATAGACTACCTGCTGGCCGGCCGGCGCGAAGACGGCACGATACCCGACCGCGTTTATGCCGACGGGCATCCCGTCTATTGTGCCGGGCCCGAAGACAAGCCTCTCGGCTCCGAACCACCCACAGACAATCCACAGTTCCTCGCCAAGGCCCTGTGCGCTTACGTCAACATTACGGGCGACCATCAGGCGCTCAATCGGCGGATGGAGAGTGTCATGGCCGCCATGGACAGTGTGCCCCTGTCGCGGGAAGCTCTCGTTATCGTTGACCCCAATTCCCCACATTCCGCGTATGGCTTCACTGACTGCATCGCCAAGACCGGCAAGGTCTTCTTCTCTTCAATGCTATACTGGGAAGCCTGCCGGCGGCTGGGCGCTACCTGCGCCGACTACGAGTATCATGACGACGCCCACTACTGGCATGAGCGGGCGGCGGCCGTCAACGGGCATCTCGAACAGTTCATGGACGACGAGTATGGCTTGTTCATCGCCGCCACTGAAGACTGTAAGCAGATAGACGTCTGGGGTAACGCCTACGCCGCCGTAATCCGCCTCGCCTCCAAAGCGCAGGCCCGCAACATCGCAGAGTTCTTCATTGATTTCTATGGCGATCTCGTCTATCAGGGCTGTGTCAGGCACTTGCTCGAAGACGAGTACTGGGAGCAGTTGCTTGTCGAAATCGAGCCGGGCACGTACCAGAATGGTGGCTACTGGGCATTGCCCGCCGGCTGGGTGGCACAGACGATAGCTCTCCTCGACGAGGAAATCGCCCGGATGATGCTGGCTGATCTTGCCGCCGAGTTCGACCAATTCGGTGTCAGCGAATGGATATCGCCCACCGAGCGCCGACTCCAGGCTTACGCCGCCAGTGCCGCGGCCGTCCTCGGAGCGGTACAATCATCGAAGAGGCTGTAGGGGACAGGTATGGGAGAGCCACGAAGTTACCGAACTCTGGACGGCTCGCATATCAATGAGCTGGTTCATCCTCGCCATGATCCGGTCACGCGATTGAGCCTGGCGCAAGCGACCGTAGCGCCCGGACGGCGCACCTATGCCCACATCCACAAGACCGGCGAAGAGATATACTACACCATCTCCGGTGAAGGGCAACTACATCTGGACAGCCGGATCGAACCGATGCAGCCCGGAAGCGTACACCTCATCCGCCCGGGACAGAATCACTGGGTGCAGGCCCTCACTGCCGCACCACTGTGTTTCCTCTGTGCGTGCAGCCCCCCGTATACGGATGAAGACACGGAGTTGGTCGGCCCGGTGGAGGTGTAGAGCATGGACTGGGTCGAAAAGCGCGTGCGAGAGCTCGAGGAGCGGCTCGGCCTGCGCATCATTCTGCGGCCCGTCCATGTGCCCGATACGCGCTTTCGGGGCCGCATTCTCAAACGGCCGGGCCGAATCGTGTTAGAATATAGAGACGAAGTGCCCGGCTTCTTCTGGGACTATGACATATTGCGGGAGCTGTTTGCCCACCTGGAGAGAGGCGAGTCCGATCTGTCCCTATATGATGAAGAGACGAGGTCGCCGGGCCCGTAGCCGCCGTGTCATTGCACAACCTTACGTAGGCAAGAATGGAATGTCGTCGAGATGAGAGCAATGAGCAACTCGGTGCAGCACCGTTATCGCCATCACTTCTTCCTGGCCGTCAGCGTCCTGCTGGCGTTGGCGACAGTTGCGCTTGTTGGTTGTGGTCCGCGTCCGGCAAACTCGCTGGCCCATATCGGGAAGCGCACAGTGTCTTCAGCGGACTTCGAGCGCCGAGTCGTCGCCGAACATGGCGCACCGCTGCTCCTGCAGATGATAGACGCGAAGCTTATCACTGCCGCAGCCGACACTCAGCGCCTGAGTGTCTCTGATGATGAGATGACTATTGAACTGGAAACCGGAATTGCGCAGGTGGGATCGAAAACCGACTTGCTAGAAAGGCTTGATGTTGTCGGCCTCACGCTCGATGATTATCGCGAGCAGATACGTGTCGAATTGCTCCTCGACAAGCTGGCCCGTCAGCTTATTGACACCTCCGAGCAGGCACTGCGCACCTATTATGACCACAATAAAGACCAGTTCCAGCATGGGCCGCAGTTGCATTGTCGCTGGATGCTGTTTGATGACAAGGCGAGCGCGGAGGAGGTCAGGGGCGTGCTGGGTGAGCCGGGCGCAGACTTCGCCGGCCTTGCAGAAGCCGTCTCATCCGACATGGTGACTGCAGAAAAGGGCGGCGACATGGGCTTCTTTGAAGCCGAAGACTACGCGCCGGCAGTATGGCAGGCCGCTGCCACGCTGCAGATCAATGAGACCAGCGCCGTTTTCAAGGTGCCGGACGGATGGGCCTTCATTCAACTGCTGCAGAAACGGCCCGCCGGCACCCAACCGCTTGCAGAAGTCAAGGACACGCTTATCGCGCGCATCCATGCCGAGATGCTGCCACAGGCGCGCCAACGCTGGCTCAATGAAGCGCGAAAGCAGGCACACCTGCGCATCCCCGATAAGCAACTCAGCGCCCGGATTGACCACCTCATCGCTGCACAGACGCCCTATCAGCGGCTCAGTCTACTTAACATCCCGACATCCCCATCGCCTCCGAGCCTTCCCAGGCTCGACCTACCCGGTTCGCGTTACGGGGCAGATGGCTTCGGCTCTTCCGGCGGCACTTGAGCCTGCGCCGGGCAATAGCCGGGAACTCCATTCACAGGCGACGGGGGAAGGGCTGGCAGCGCCGTGAATACAGGCGACGACGATCGCCACAAGAGCGATGATGAATCCGGGGATAGGGCTCGTTACCAGCCCCGCCGCGCCTCGGAACTGGTCGTGAGCCTCAGCCATGAGCTTCGCACGCCGCTGCATGTCATCATCGGTCTCGCCGAACTCCTCGCTGACGACCAGCAGCCACCTTCCAAAAAAGAAGTCAAGCGCTTCGCCGGCGACATTCAACATGCCGGCGAGCACCTCCTCGGCATGGTCAATGACATCCTCGATTTGTCGCGCATCGAGGCAGGGAAGTTGCGCCTGGAACCTGAGATACTGCACCTGAGCAGTATTCTGAAAGACGCCGTCGAGTTCATGGAGGTCAAGGCACGTGCCCGGCCGGTAGCCGTCTCCTGCGAAGTAATCCCCCCGGACATGCCCGTGTATGCCGATGAGCGCCGCCTAAGACAGATACTCTACAACTTGCTCGACAACGCCATCAAGTATAGCCCCGATGATGGCGAAATCCGTGTCATCGCAACGCCTGACCGCGACATGGCTCTGGTGCGCGTCATGGACCAGGGGCCGGGCGTGCCCCCCGCTCAGCGCGACCGCATCTTTGAGCCTTTCAGCCGTATTGAGCCGAACCAAACCGCTGAGACAGCGCAGGGCCCGACGGGTACGGGACTGGGACTCTCACTAACCAGGCAACTTGTCGAGATGCAGGGCGGGCGTATCTGGGTTGAGCAGCCCGAGCAACGCGGCAGTGTCTTCGCCTTCTGCTTACCCTGCGAGCCGCCGCACGAAGACTAACCGCCCCCCGATGACGCAGTCCGCAGAAGCAAAGAAGCCCACGTCATCCGCACACAAGACATGGGCTTCTCGTTTTGCTGTGATATTGCCGCCTATCCGGCGACCCTCATTAGTCCGTGGCTCGGCCTGACCTGCGCCTGACGCAGGTCAGGTGAGAACGCGAAGAAGACGCGCAGCGTCCTCCCGCGTTCTCAGCTTCCAGCCCGAGTCGGTTGCGTAATCTCACTCATGAGCAATCCGGCTTAGCCGGCGACCCAGGCGATGAACTCGTCGTAACCCTCGGCAAAGCCGGTCAGCGTCGCCACCACGGGTAGGTAATCATCGAACTCGTCCACAGTCATCCCGTCGGGCTCATAAGCCTGCCGGAACAGCTTGGACTTGTAGAGCTTCTCGAGGTGCCCCGCAGGCAGCTCCGCCCACATTCCGTTCGGGTCTATCTCCCGTGGCTCGCTGTCGAACAGCTCCGCCTTATCCGGGAAGATCGTCAGGAAGATCGGGACCGGGTGCGTACCATCTATGATGGATCGCTCGATATTCCACACGCCCCGACCGGAGGCGGGGAGTGGAATGCTCTTCTTCAAGCCGAGCCCACCCTGCTCCGGCGGGAGGCACAGCAACCGATATTCTCGCTGCCGGATGGCGGTGGTGCACCACGTCTTGACTTCCTCCCAGTCAGACACGCCGGCTGCCTTCAACTCATCACCGACCGGGTCGTCAAGCCGCCCATCCATCTGTGTCCGGTAGCACACCTTAGTTGTACTATTGTTCTCGATGGCACCCGCGAAGGCTATCTGCTGGGGCAGTGCGAAGTTGACGGTGACGTTGATGCCCATCGCCTCCGAAGTCAGCGTCTCTGCAACGGTAATGCCGGCCTTCGTGCCCGGAACCTTGAACACGCAGTTGGGAGTCCCGCCCAGGCCGACCTCAAGCTGCTGCCAGACCCAGCGCGCTCCCTCGATCATCGCATCTGCGTTCTTCGCCTCCTTCGGCGAAAGCTGCAGCGATACATAACCCATCGCCCCGTTAGTCAGCTCCCAGATTGGCCGCAGCAGCTTCGCGTTGTTGACCACGACTGCGATCGTCATCGCATAGCCAAGCTGGACGGGATCATAACTGGGAAACGCTGCCTTGAGTGCGTCGCGGACCGGCGTCCAGTAGCCCGGTTCCTCCGTGCGCGCGATATTCACCAGCACGGGGTTGGTAGTCACCATCGCCGCGCCTCTGCGCATCGCGTTGCGCAGATGGGCAGCGTAGTCATTGCCCCAGAATGTATTGACATCTCCCGACATCGCCATACGGGTCAGTTGCGCCAAATTACTCGAAGCGATCGAGCCAACTTCCCGCTTCACGCGATTCGCCACCTCGATGCGACCCCACTGCTCAAGAATGCCAATGCTCGCCTCGCTCTCAGCAACTAGTTGCTCCTCCGTCAGCGCGACATCACCGTGGCGGCTCTTACTCTTCAGATTCCATTCGGTGAGCACGGATTGCAGGTCTATTGCATTCTCAGCCAGCAGCTCTGCCGCACTATTACGCAGTTCGTCGGAGGCCGCACCTGCATACTGTGCGCGTAATTCAGCCCGCCAGCTCTCAAGCTCGTTTGCAAGGTCTTGCGGGGCCGTCTTGAACATCAGGTTCTCCAGAGTCCTAAGTCCTCGCTCGGTCATTTGCCAATACTCCCGTTCTATTGAATTCTGCCTTCTTGCGGACAGCCGATCACACAATACATAACTGACCTCGGCATACGGACCAGGCGCACCGCCGAAGCTGGTGCGACAAGTATTGCCAGTTTACCACATATCAATCAGATGTCCAGTACATTAGTATTCCTCTCAACTCCACGCTTCCCTCCTTGCAGGTGAATAAGTGTTCTCTGCAGGAATACCTCCGCACTGCACGAAATAACCGCTAACGATACCACGATGCCGGGAGGCAATGATGCCACAGTTCAAAGCCGCTCTACTCTATGATGACGATTTACGCGCGGCCGCCAACACCGACAGCCGCAACTACTGGCCGGTGTACTACTCCGAAATCCTGCGACGTATGGGTCTCCCGCATACCCTCGTCAGTGCGCAGCAGTTGACCACCGACAGCCTGGCCGACTATGCCGTACTGCTCCTGCCCCCGTTGCCGGATGGCTACCTGACCCGGGAGCACGCAGGCGTCCTGACCGACTGGGTCTCAGCCGGCGGACTGCTCATTGCCTTCGCTACGCCCGGCCTCGATGACCTCTTCGGCATCACCGTCGAAGGCACGATCGCGCAGGCTGATGATGAATACACGGCCTCGGCCTGCATCCGGCTGGCGGACGAACAGTTCACAAAGCAACTGCTGCTGCCCTACGATCAGGGCGCTGCCCTGCCGGTGCTGGCGCCGGTCCAGCAGCTTGCGGCTCCGGATTGTCGAGAGATCGCCCGCCTCCTCTCCTTCTTCGAACAGGACCTCCATCGCCCCGCTGTCACCTACCGCACCATCGGCAGCGGCGCCGCCTGCTACTGGGCTTTCGACATCGCCGAGTGTACCTGGAAGATGCACCAGGGCCGCCCCGTCTATGAAGATTACGACGGCGACGGCTCGCTGCGTACTATGGACATGGTCCCGACGCGACCGTGGACGGCTGACGTGCCCTACGCCGACTTAATGATGTTTACCCTCCGCCGCATCATTGCGGAGCACGGCGGCGTATTCATCCACCAGCTTCCTCCCTGTGATGATGGCTCGATCCCCGACGCGGTCTTCCACTGGGGCGGCGATGACGAAGGCGTGACCGACGTCCAGATACCGGCCACCGAGTTCATGGTGCAGATGAACCTGCCGTATCACATCAATATCATGCAGGCCCCCATCGGCACCCACCAGTTGTCGAAAAAGAGCTTCGACAGGCTCAAACAGCTCGGATGCGAGACCTCCATTCACTTCAACTTCACTACCGCCGGCCAACAGCCTTACCACATCACCCGACAGGACCTCGCCGACCAGCTCGACACCTATTACGAGGCCTATGGCGAAGTCCCCGTCTGCACGGTTTTCCACTGTATGACCTGGACCGGCTGGGCTGAGCCCGCGCGCTGGCTCGCCGACCTCGGCTTGAAGGGCGACAACAACAAGGCACACTGGCGCTACCCCCCCAGCAACCCCGTCAACAAATGTAACTTCGCCTTCGGCACATCCTACCCGTCCCACTACTGGGATGATTACACCCGGGATAATCGCCGCATCGAGTTCACCTCTCAGCCCGTCACAGCTTACGAGTGCGGTTACACGCCACAAGCCACCGAGTTCAGCCAACTCCACCGCGCCATCGAGCTGGCTAAGTTCTGGAACCTAACCATGAATCTCTTCTTCCATCCCGTCTATCTCACCAGAGCTGAACCACGGGCGGCGGTCAAAGAAGCCTTCGCACACATCGAGAAGCTCGGTATGACCGCCGCACATCTGGGGACTGATGGGCTGTGCCTGTGGTGGCATGAGCGCGACAAGTCGGCAATCGAGGCGATCGAGCGGGACGAGCGCAACACCACCATCCGCACGCACACCGCCTACCCGGCGGGCTGTATCGTGCAGATGCTGTGTCCGCAAGACGAGCCTGAAACGGTGCAGGTAAATGGCCGGCCCGCCCAATTCGTAATTCGCGAGCAACACGGCACCCGCTGGCTCTACGTGGCGATGCCCACCGGCCAGGCGGAGGCCGCAATAGCGCATTGAGTGCCATAATGCCGCCCGGTCTGAAAAAAGTGGCTGTATTGTCAAAAGAGTCGGCAGGAATCTGCGCCTGACACGTATAATGTGTGTGTAGACGGGGTAAGTGACACATAACAAAGCCAATACCGAGGAGGATGCGGTAGAAATGACACGAAAGGCAGGATTTACTCTCATTGAGCTGCTGGTGGTCATCGCGATCATCGCGATACTGGCAGCAATCTTGTTCCCGGTCTTCGCCAGGGCCCGCGAGAAGGCCCGCCAGACGAGTTGTCTGAATAACGCAAAGGAAATTGTGTTAGGGGCCTGCATGTACGTCAGCGACTATGACGAATGTCTTTTCGGTCATCAGATGGGTATCGCCAGCCCGGCCCCCAACGTCGTGATCTACTGGCACCGCCAGATCTACCCCTACATCAAGAACCAGCAGGTTTTCACCTGTCCCAGCGACAGTGACCACGTAATGACAACCAATCCGGATAGCAACGATTCAACCTTCGGCTATGGCCTCAACTACTGGCAGACATGGTGGTACTACCGTCCGAAGCTCGCCATGTTCAAAAAGCCCGCCGAAACAATCTGGTTTACCGACTGCCAGTACTATGTCGTCTATCCTTCGTTATACCTGCACCTTTACCCCACGAACAGCACGTACGGAGAGAACGGCATCGCTCGTCTGCAAGGGCGACACAATGAGGCGATAACGTCGGCTTCATAGACGGGCACGCCAAGTGGATGAAGACATCCGAACTTGAGGGCGACTACGGAAGCACTTCCTCCTGCAAGTACTGGTGGGGTAAGTAGCCGCTATAGCACCAGCCGTGCAGGTAGCAACAAGAGCCGCACCCTCCATCCGGTCGCGGCTCTTTTCCGGTTAGACACATGGCCCGATGCGCCGCACTCCTACGGCAGCATATTCTCCGGGCGGATGCGCGGCCAGGCCCATGCAACCTTGAACCCCTCCGCGTACTTAACCCCGCACTGCAAGCCCCGCATCTGCGCCACGCCGTCCATGAAGTCTATGATGTCAATGTCATCGTGGTCCTGCAGCCACGTGACCTGGCTGTCATGGCAGCGTATCATTTCCAGCTTTTTCTCGTAGGTATCGGAGATGTCCACAAGCAGCTCGGGCTGGAAATTGACCCCCGCGAGATGATCCATGTAGAAGATGGCGGCCATCGTATCCGGCGCCGCATACCCGGTCTGGATATTGGGAATCGTCGCCACGAACGCTGCCCCGAAGACCAATTCGGAGGTCGCGCGGTGGTCGGGGTGGTAGTCATCAGGACTGTGCGTGATGATCACATGCGGGTTCGCCCACCGGATCGCCTCGATGAACTTCAGGCGCGTTTCATGGTTGTGGAACAGAAACTCATCCGGCTCCCCGATCCAGTACGTACGCGCGCCGATTCGCTCCGCCGAGGCCTCCAGCTCACGGTTGCGGATGCCCACAAGCTCCTCGGCAGGAATCAGAGTATGGCCCGCGCTTCCGTCGGTGGCCACAGCCATGAACACCTCATGCCCCTGGGCCGCGTATTTCGCCAGCGTGCCGCCCGCCAGTATCTCCAAATCATCGGGGTGCGCTCCGACACCCAACACGCGCATCTTCTCAGCTCCCATCTCATCACTCCTGCATTGTCGCAAATGACGTGAACCGGCTACCCTATCTTCTCGACTGCGTCCCAGAGCGCCGCGCAGATATACTCATTGTCTGCCTCCGACATCTTCGGGTGTATCGGTGCACAGAAGAGCCGCTCCCCGAGCTGTTCGGACACCGGAACCTCCTGCCCCTTGATAGCCTCGGCGATGACGCCGGGGATGTGCGTCACTGGCGGATTGGCGATCACGGTGTCCACACCATACTCCTCCGCCAGCAGCGCCATAAGCTTGTTGCGCTTCTCGCCCGCCCAGTCCTCGGGCACCAGCAGCGTATACAGATAGTAGCTGTGCGTGACATCCGGCGGCTCATACGGCACCGTGAGGTGGGGGATACCCTCGAGCATCTCATCGCGCGCAGCGGCGACTGCCCGCCGCCCCTCGATGAACTCATCAAGCCTGCTCAGTTGCACGCGACCCACGGCCGCCTGCACCCGCGTCATCTTATAGTTGGTGCCCCAGCCGCTGGTCTCATTCCCGAACTGCCGCAAACCTCGCAGGTACTCGTACGCGGCATCATCATCGGTGCTGATAGCGCCGCCCTCACCCAGCGTCGTCATGTTCTTCATCGTGTGGACGCTGAAGACGGTCCTCAGGCCCTTCTTGCCGATCTTGGTGTCCTTATAGCCGCCCCCGAGCGCGCGCGCAGCGTCACCGATGACGACGATGTCGCCGTGCTTGTGGTGCTTGTGCCGGCCGGCTATCTCCAATAGCTCGTCCATCGGCGCCGACATCCCGTTCATATGCACCGGGAAGATCGCGCGGGTATTCTCAGTGATGCGTCGCTCGACATCGGCCGGATCAGCCTGGAAGGTGCGTGGATCGCAGTCACAGATAATCAGCTTCGCCCCTTGCCCGATGACTGCCAGCGGCGCCGCCTTGAAGTTCAGCGCCGAGACGATCACCTCGTCATCCGGCTCCAACTCCAGCGCCATCATCGCCATGTCCAGACCGGTGCCGGCACCGTTGATGCTGATGCTGTACTTGGTACCACAGTATTCGGCAAACTCCGCCTCGAAGTTCAGAATCTCTTCCATTATGAAGCCGAAGCCGACGTTGTAGGCCATCGAGTCATTGATGCATTTGACGACTGCATCAATTTCTGCCTGCCCATAGTCGCCACCCAGGTGTGGCTCGCCCTGCCAGGCGAGGCTCAGGCCTCCACGTCTCAGTATCTCTTTTCTTTCCCCTGCGTCCATCGTCCGTCCCTCCCTATCCGCGCTATCGGCCTGCCTCATCGCCGAGTTGTAGGTACTCGTCCAGCACAAAGAATGATCCGGTGATCAGGATGCAGTCACGCGGGCCCGCCAACTCGAAGGCGGTTGCCGCCGCCTCTCTTACCGTGCCCTCGGTGCGATACTCCCGCCAATACTTCGCCGTCGCCGCCCCCAAATCCTCCACACCCATCGCGCGCGGTATCTGTGCCCGGGTCAGTACCGCAATGTCGGTAAGCGGCGCGATAATCTCCGCGATAGCTGCCGCGTTCTTGTCATCCGATATGCCGAGCACGACAATAAGCCGGTCATATTCCACCAGCCCCGGCAGCGTCTCGGCGATCGCCCGCATGGCCTCCGCGTTATGCGCGCAATCGAGGATGACCCAGGGCCTCTTCGCCACAATCTCAAGCCTCGCCGGCCAGGCAACGTCACGCACACCGCTGGAAATCGCCGTGGCATCAATCCGGTCAAATCCGGCCCCCTTAAGTACCTGGGCCACCTCGACTGCTACACCGACATTGACCGCCTGGTGGCGCCCTATCAGCGGCGAGCGCAGTTCCCATGCCGTTCCGTCCGAGGTCCGCAAGGCCACGGTTTGCAGCGGCACCGGCAACTCCTCGCTGCTCTCCGGAACTGCCAGCGGCCCGGCCCCCTCCATTATCGCGACCTCCGGCGCAGCTATCATTTCCGCGCCCTGTTCCAGCGCCTGTCGCCGGATCACGGCCGTCGCTGCGGGAGAGTTCTCGGCCACGACCACCGGCACGCCCGGCTTGATAATGCCCGCCTTCTCGCGGGCGATCTCCTCGAGCGTCTCCCCGAGAACGTTGGTATGGTCCAGCCCCAGCGTGGTAATCGCGCAGACTAGCGGCTTGATGATATTGGTCGCGTCAAGCCGCCCGCCCAGACCCACTTCGAAGACCGCCAAGTCCACCTTCTGCCCGGCGAAGTAGGAGAACGCCATCGCCGTATAGACCTCAAAGAAGCTGGGCCCGAAAAGATGATCCTCGCCGGCCACGATCTCGACGACCGGCTTGATGGCGGTCACAAGCGCCGCGAAGTCCTCGCATGGTATCATCTCGCCATTGATGCGCAGTCGCTCGCGCGGGGAAAGCAGGTGCGGCGATGTGAACAGCCCGGTCCTGTATCCGGCGGCCCGTACGATTGCCTCCACCGTCGCCGCTACCGAGCCCTTCCCCTTGGTGCCCGCGATATGCACCGCGGCCGGTTCATCTTGCGGATCACCAAGCAGCCCCGCCAGCCGACGGATTACATCCAGCTTCAGTGTCTGAGCCGAATAGCGCGAGAAACCTCGCTTCTCATAGCTGATCAGCCCGTCGAGATATTCCAGCGCCGCCTCATAGTCCATCCGCCTGTCCTATCCCCACGGCGAGGGCACCCTCAGCAGCGCTTGCGCCAGGCCAAGGATGGTGTACATGCCATTGTAAGCATTGCCAAGCCAGATCTCGTCCCACGGCTTGTCGTCGGGATAGTTGCCCTTGAACCCCGCCATCGCCTCATACGTGAACCCATAGATCCCCAGATTCGCCGGGAAAAAATGGCTGTTGTACCAAGTCTTCGCGCCCTGCCGGCCCTGAACCAGCTCAGGACCACCCGCCTTCTCCGTCAGCTTGCAGGCAAGCTCGAACAGCTTCACCTGCTGCGCGTAATCACCCGCGTGATGCTCCTCTGGACAGGTACCCAGCCATGGTGGCGAGCTGTGGGAATGAAGGTCCATGTAGCAGTCAATATTATTTGTGTCGAGGAACTTCAGCATCTGCATCGTCTCGACCGCCATGGACTTTGTCCGCGAGCGCGGTCTGTTGATCAGCCGCCCTGCGTCGTTGAACCGCTGACCCAGATAGCCGAGACCGTCCAGTTTCCCGGTCATGTCCGAATCCTTGCTCCAGGACGCGAAGATCCGCTTCCGATTCGGCAGGCGACCGTTCTTCCAGAAGCCGATATGCAGATGGTGAACACCATCGCTGTTGTCTTTCAGGTCTATCGGCATGCCGACGTAGCTCTTAACCATACTACGCGCTGCGGCATCGGGGTTGTAGAAGGGCATCAGATAGAACCCCACCCTCTTCGCCGCACGCTGGAACGCGGGCCATTTCTCACCCCGCAGGTCCGCGCCTGATTCCAATACCTTGATGATATTGATGACCGAGGCCACCCCCTCGATCTCCGTTCCATGCGTGCCGCCGGTGACGCACAGCTTCCGCTCGGGTTTCTTCGGGCCATAGTAGGCCACGGTCAGGTCGCGGCCGCCGGCGCTCTTGCCCACGCTCATAAACTCCGCCTGCGAAAGGCCTCGCAAAAACCCGCGAACCTCCTCATACCCGACCAGCCACCAGTCGGGCACGTCAATGTATTTCCGTATGTCGTCATCGTGTTTCCACGGCCACTTGGGGCTGCTATCCCACAACTTCATTCCCAATCACATCCTGTTTTCCGGCAATCTATGTGCGTACACAATGCCACTGCTACTGAAGTCCGAATGCTGCCAGCCTGCCCTGGTCCGTTCCCACGATGACAGTCTGGTTGCCCTTGGGCGCAAAACGGGCTGTGGCAATACAACTCACCGGCGCATCTACTTCGGCGCGGGCCAGGCATTTCCCTTCGGCTGAGACCACATATACCCCGCCGGTGTTGGCACCCGCGATGGCCTGCACGCCGGTCGCCTGCAGCGTTCCGGTGGCAAGTGCCGAAATCGGCTCGCCCAGATTCAACCGCCATGTCAGCGGCTCCTCCCCTTCATTCAGGCAGAAGAGGCTCCCACCGCCGGACCCGACGAGTATCTCCGCAATCCCGTTGCCGTCGAGGTCGGCCACGGCCGGGCCCATCGCCGACAGGCCTGTCGCCTTGAACGACCATTTCTTCGCATACGGGTCGGAAGTCTCAAACACATCGGTGATGCCGGTCCGGTGGTCGGTGCGCACCTTCCGGTATGACCCGTCGGGGCCTATCTTTGCCACATCGCAGAAGCGCTCCCCATATCCTGCCCCCTGGCGGTTGAGCATGGCACCCTGATTGTCCACCAGATAGCCGCCCACGCCATAAGCCCCGCCCCCGCTCTCGATCGCAATCTTCATCTGCCCGTCGCCGCTGTCGTCGAATGCCTTCACGCTGGTGACCGTGCCGGCGGATTGATACATATGCCACAGCAGCTTCCCGTCAGGACTCAGACACCACAGCGTACCGAACACGCGTCGTGACCCGTGTGTGAATGTCTTCGAACCGACGAGAATCTCCTTTGTCCCATCAGCATTG
>Ga0180432_10007088_pt1 | contig 14349 bp, 12 predicted proteins | sample SS_ome_10_FD_132414 | JGI IMG/M metagenome (GOLD analysis project Ga0180432, IMG submission 132414) | Hypersaline lake sediment archaeal communities from the Salton Sea, California, USA - SS_1_MS_2 metaG | ecosystem: Environmental > Aquatic > Non-marine Saline and Alkaline > Hypersaline >... | reverse complement strand
GTATCGGTTCGACCCGCTTTCTCGTCACCCATGACCCGTCCTCCTCACGCACCCGACGAACGTTTCACACACACGTATACTATACTGGTGTATAGTATATAACATGGGCGGGCGGCCGCCTACAGAGATCGGGCTCGCCCGAGCTGCCGGTTGCGCCCGCCGCCGGCACGCAGCATCATCCTCACGGCACGTCAAGCGGACGGAACGGAAGGCCTCCGCAGGCGGAGGAGCAGGACGCTGGTGACTGATGAACCGGAACAAGCGGGTATGATGCAGAGCGGCGGAGCGGGTTCGTCGGGAAGCGACCGACGCGGCACCCCGGAGGAAATCCGGGCAACCGGAGGACGCCGGTCTCCACTTTTCGTCGTCATGACGACCGTCTTCATCGACCTGGTCGGTTTCAGCATCATCATCCCCATCCTCCCCTTCTACGCCCGGGACTTCGGAGCCAGCGAGTTCATCATCGGACTGCTCTTCGCCTCGTACAGCCTGATGCAGTTCTTTTTCTCGCCGGTCTGGGGCCGGGTCAGCGACCGGATCGGCCGTCGGCCGGTGCTGCTGCTCTGCCTGGCCGGCACGGCGGTCGCCTTCCTGCTTTTCGGACTGGCGAAATCCCTCGTTCTGCTCTTCGCCGGCCGCATCCTGGCCGGCCTGTTCGGCGGCGTGATCACGACCGCCTACGCCTATATCGCCGACGTGACCGGACCCCAGGAGCGGGCCGGAGGAATGGGTCTGGTCGGCGCGGCTTTCGGACTCGGATTCATCCTCGGGCCCTTCATCGGAGGCCTCATGGCCGAGGCCTGGGGCTATGCCGCCCCGGCTTTTTTCGCCGCCGCCCTGGCCCTGGCCAACACCATCCTGGCCCTCTTCGTCCTGCCCGAGACCTGGCCTCCCGAGGCCCGCCGGCGGGCCCGGGCCGGGAAAAGCAGCGGCGGGCTGTTCGGCAGCCGCCGACTGCTGGCCGCCCTGAGACTGCCCGAAGTCGGGATCCTGCTCTTCCTGCACTTCCTATCACCTTCGCCCTGGCCAACATGGAATCCACCTACGCCCTGCTGACCGCTCACCTCTTCGGTTGGGGCGCCGGAGCCAACGGGCTCGTCTTCGGGTACTTCGGGATCATCATGGTGATCATGCAGGGGGTACTCATCCGCCCCCTCGCCCGCCGCTTCGGAGAACGACGGCTGGTCATCAGCGGTACGGCTCTGCTCGTTCCCGCTCTCGGACTCCTGCCCTTCAGCCCGGGAGTGGCCGTCCTGCTTCTGATCAGCGGGGTGATGGCGGTGGGCAGCGGTCTGACCATCCCCAGTCTCTCGAGCCTGATTTCGCGGGGAGTCGGCCCTTCCGAACAGGGCGGGATCATGGGCGTGAACCAGAGTCTGGGCAGCCTGGCCCGCGTGCTCGGGCCGCTGTGGGGGGGATTCACCTTCGGCGCCCTCTCGCCGAGTTCCCCCTACTGGACCGCCGCCCTGCTCATGGCTGGAGCCGCCCTGCTGGCCCGGTACCTGCTCCGGGAGACAAATCCGGCGCCCGCCGGTTGAAAGACCTGATCGCAGCCGCCGGGCCGCCGGGATACGACCACACCGTGGGAGGTGACGATGACAATCGAGTATCACGACCTGCAGATCGAGTGCGTGCGGGGCGACATCGCCGCTCAGGAGGGCTTCGATGCGGTCGGTAACGCCGCCAATGCGGCCCTGATGCCCGGCGGGGGAGTGGCCGGCGCCATTCACCGGACCGCCGGCCCCGGCCTGGCCGCAGAATGCCGGCCCCTCGGGCCGATCGAGCCGGGCGAGGCCGTGATCACCGGCGGTCATGACCTGCCGAATCCGCATGTGATTCACTGCCTCGGACCGGTCTACGGCCGTGACACGCCCTCCGATGAGCTGCTGGCGAGCTGTTATGCGCGGGCGCTCGAACTGGCCGAGGAGGCGGAGCTGACCTCACTGGCGATGCCGGCCATCAGCACCGGGATTTTCGGCTACCCGGTGCGCGAGGCGGCCCGGATCGCTTTTTCCATCATCCGCGACACCGCTCCCCGACTCGCGCATCTCAGACGTTTCCGGTTCGTTCTGTGGTCACAGGAAGATCTGCAGACGCACGTCGAGGTCATGCAGGAGATCTTCGGTCGGGGGTGACGGCTATCCTGTTCATCCTCTACCCTGAAGGGTAGCGTTCCGTATCCAGGGTGTTCCGCGATCGCTCCTGTCCGGAACCGGCCGCCGGTCAGACAGCCGGCCGGAGGGAGCCAATACCGGGAGGACCGGATCCTATGGCGCGCAGGAAACCGTCGCCCGATGAACTCTGCCTGAATGCCATCCGCCTGCTGGCGGCGGACATGGTGGAGGAAGCCGCCTCGGGGCACCCCGGAGCTCCGATGGGCGCCGCGCCTCTGGCCTATGTCGTCTGGCAGAGATATCTCAGGCACAACCCGGCTGACCCCGACTGGCCCGACCGGGACCGTTTCGTGCTCTCGATGGGCCACGCCAGCGCCCTCCTTTACGGTCTGCTTCACCTGACCGGATACGATCTGCCGCTCGAAGAGCTGCGGCAGTTCCGCCAGTGGGGAAGCCTCACCCCCGGTCACCCCGAATACGGACTGACGCCCGGCGTGGAGGCCACCACCGGACCGCTCGGTCAGGGGGTCGGCATGGCGGTGGGACTGGCCCTGGCCGAACGCATCCAGGCCGCCCGCTGGAACCGCCCGGGCCTGAAACTCTTCGATCACTATACCTGGGGACTCTGCTCCGATGGGGACCTGATGGAGGGAGTCGCTTCCGAAGCCGCCTCGCTGGCCGGCCACCTGCAGCTCGACAAGCTCATCCTCCTGTACGACGACAACGGAATCACCATCGACGGCTCGACCGGGCTGACATTCACCGAAAATGTCCGGCGCCGCTTCCAGGCCTACGGCTGGCATGTCCCCGATACCGTCGACGGTCTCGATCTGGAAGCCCTCGACGCCGCCATCATCCGGGCCCGCCGGGACCGGCGTCCTTCGCTCATCCCCTGCCGGACGACCATCGCCTGGGGCAGCCCGAACAAGGCGGGGACGGCCGGTGCCCATGGCGCCCCACTCGGGGCCGAAGAACTCCGGCTCACAAAAGCGGCCCTGGGCTGGCCTGAAGACGAATCCTTCCATATCCCCAACGATGTGCGCGATCACATGGACGCCCGCCCGCGCGGCCGCGATCTCCAGAATGCGTGGCAGACGCTCCTCGAGCGCTACCGCACGTCCTATCCCGAGCAGGCCGAAAGGCTGAAAGAGGAACTCGCCGGAGTACTTCCGGAGGATTGGACCGGCGCCCTGCCGGTCTTCGACGCCGGGGCCAGACCGATTGCAACCCGGAGCGCGTCGGGAAAGGTGCTCAACGCCCTGGCGGGAGTGGTGCCGAACCTGGTCGGCGGATCCGCCGATCTGGCGCCCTCGAACAAGAGTCTCATGGAGAACCTGGCCGATCAATCGCATGACGAACCGGGGGGGCGCAACCTGCGCTTCGGCGTGCGCGAACATGCCATGGGAGCCATCTGCAACGGCCTGGCCCTGCACGGCGGACTGCGCCCGTATGCGGCCACCTTCCTGGTTTTCAGCGATTACATGCGTCCCAGCCTGCGGCTGGCTGCGATGATGGGACTGCCCGTCATTTATCTCTTCACCCACGATTCGATCGCAGTCGGTGAGGACGGTCCGACTCACCAACCGGTCGAACACATCATGAGCCTGCGGCTCATTCCCGGTCTGCACGTGATCCGGCCCGCCGATGCCAACGAAACCGCCCGGGCCTGGGAAATCGCGCTCGGGCGTCAGGACGGCCCCACCGCCCTGATCCTGACCCGCCAGAACCTGCCCGTCATCGATCCGGCGCGGGCGGCCGGCACACGGCACGGCGGCTACGTGCTGAGCCGCACGCTGGGACAGCGTCAGGTGGCCCTCATCGCTACCGGCTCAGAGGTCCCGCTCGCGCTCGAAGCCAAAGCCCTGCTCGAAGCCGAGTCGATCGGTACCCGGGTCGTCAGCCTTCCCTGCTGGGATATATTCGACGAACAGAGTCTCGAGTACCTCGAGGATGTTTTACCGGCCGGGAGCCTGAAGATTGCGATCGAAGCGGGTGTCACATCGGGATGGGAGCGCTGGGTCGACAGACCGACTCACGTGCACGGGCTGAACCGTTTCGGCGCCTCGGCTCCGTACGAGGTTCTCTATCCCCGGATGGATTTTACCGCCGAGGCCGTCGTGGACCGTGTGAAAAAACTGCTGGAGGAACGATAATGCGTGTTGTCATAGCCTGTGATCATGCCGGTTTCGCGTTGAAAGCTGCGGTTGCGAAGGTCATCGCCGACCTCGGTCACGAGGTGATCAACCTGGGAACCGATTCCCCCGATGTGAAGACCGACTATCCCGATGTGGCCCAGGCAGTGGGCAAAGTCATGCAGCTCGAGGAAGCCGACCGGGGCATCCTGATCTGCGGCAGCGGGGTAGGCACCAGCATCGCCGCGAACAAGATGAAGGGTATCCGGGCTGCAGTCTGTCACGATACCTATTCGGCCGCCCAGGGAGTGGAACACGACGACATGAACGTGCTCTGCATGGGCGGCCGGGTCATCGGCGTCGCTCTGGCCACCGAGCTGGTCAGGGCTTTTCTCTTCGCTTCCTTCTCGAACGAGGAACGCTTCGTGCGCCGGCTCGACAAAGTCAAACAGCTGGAACAGGAATAGGCCCGGCCACATTAGCTCAGCTTTAAAACACTTCTCAGGAATTGCTCCGTCGTCGCTGCTGCGCCGGGCCGCTTGCTCTCGCGCGGCCCGGCCACATTTAAAACCCGGATGTTGTGGGTGCGGATCCAGGTTCGGATCCGCTCACTCTCACTTTCCAGATGCTCGGAAGAAGCGGCGATCCGTTCCAGATCGACCACGGCCCAGGGACGACCGTACTGCTCGATCTGATAGAGAGTGTAGGCCGTGCCTCCGGCGGGAAAGGGAGGCGCGATCACCAGGGTGGCATCGCTGTCACGGACATTGAATTCGGTCCGATCTTCATACCGTTCGGTCATGGTTTCCTGCAGGGGATAGCGGGAAGCGATCGGGCCGTCTTCGGCCCGGCGACCCCGCGGACACCAGCCGCCGCAGGAAATACCCGCGGCCAGAGCGGCATCGAGAGCGCCCCGATCCACCCCGCTCTGCCCGCCGGATACGATTTTCTCGATCGGCAGCGGTCCGCTCATTCCGGCCGGTTTCCCTCCCAGGTCTCGAAGCGCACGATCTCGTCGAGCTCCAGACGCCCCCGTGGGTTTCCGGTGGCCGAGGCATACCCGAGTGTCAGAAGCTGCACGACTTCGATTTCATCGGGAATACCCAGAACGTCCCGGACCTGATCGGCGGAGAAGGATCCGACCCAGCAGGTTCCCAGCCCCAGTTCGTGAGCCGCCAGGGTCATGTGGTCGATCGCGATCGCTACATCGATCGGATAAGCCAGCTGACCGCAGCGCATCGTCCGCCGGTCGGTCTCGGCACAGCAGGCGATGACGACAGGCGCCTCGCCCACGAAGCGCTGCCCGTTGGCCGCAACCACGAGCTGCTGCCGCAGGCCGGCATCGCGCACGACCACGAAGCGCCACTCCTGCTTGTTATTGGCCGAAGGAGCCAGACGTCCGGCCTCGAGCACGGCCAGGAGTTTTTCCTCCTCTACCGGCTCATCGCGGTACGAGCGGATGCTGCGACGGTTTCGAATGGCTTCGGCAACGGTCATCAGGGACCTCCAGGTTCGAGAATGACCAGGAGCGGGCGGTGATCCGAGGCGATGTCTTCTTCCAGAACCCGCACCTCGACCACCCGCCAGGCGCCGGCGGGACGTACGAGGATGTAATCGAGGCGGCGCTGCGGATCGCGGCTCGGGAAAGTCGGCTCTTGCCGCACGGGCGAGGTGTCCTGCCACTGCTGTGCCAGTACGAGCATCGGCTCGCTGTCCGGGAGAGCATTCAGATCGCCGGCCAGAATCTGGAGTTGAGGGTCGTACCCAAGGGCAAGATCGTTCAGGAGTACGGCCTGTTCGATCCGATCGGTCGGGTCGCCGGTGTGATCCAGATGGGTGCCGATGAAAACCAGGCGCGGGCCTCTGCGCCAGGCTCTGACCGTCACGGCCAGGGCGGCGCGCGGTTCGTGCCCCGGACTCGCGGCCAGCGGGTGGGTCGTGACGTCGAGGACCTTCAAGCGGGTCAGGACCGCCTCGCCGTATCCCCCACCCCGGTATGGCATCGCCTCGCCGAAGAAAGCCTGCATCCCGGTCAGGCGGCCGAGTTCGGCTGCCTGGTCGACTCCGCTCGAACGTTCGGTGGCCCGGTCGACCTCCTGGAGAGCAACGAGATCGGGCTCGACAGCGGTGATGACCCGGGCCAGGCGTTCCAGATCGAACGAGCCGTCGACCCCTTCCCCGTGATGGATGTTATAGGTCAGAACCCGTAGCCTGACCGGGTCGCCGACCCGGGACAGAGAGGTACAGGCCGCCAGAGCGAGAACGGCGAACAGAAGAACGGCAGCGGTTGTCCCGAGACGGGATCGGGGCCGGGTCATGAACCGAACCGCCGCTCGATATAGTCGTCGAGCAGGTGCAGGAACTGCCCGGCGATATCGTCTCCCGCGAGGGTGGCGTGGAGGGCACCGTCGACATACACCGGGGCTTTCGGTTCCTCGGCCGTGCCGGGCAGGCTGATCCCGATATCGGCGTGGCGGCTCTCGCCGGGTCCGTTTACCACACACCCCATGACGGCGATCTCGAGCTCCTCGACACCGGGGAAGCGCCGGCTCCACTCCCGGCTCATCTCGGCGATATGCTTGCGAACCCGGTCGGCGAGAGCGAGATAGGCGGTGCTCCCGGTCCGGCCGCACCCCGGGCAGGAGACGACCTGGGGTTCGAAGCGGCGCAGGTCGAGACTCTGCAGAAGCTGACGAGCCACCTGCACCTCCCGGGTGCGATCACCGTCGGGTTCGGGAGTCAGGCTCACCCGGACGGTATCGCCGATTCCCTCGACCAGCAGGATTCCCGACCCGACCACGCTGCCGATGATCCCCCGGTCCCCACCGCCGGCTTCGGTGAGCCCGAGGTGAATCGGATAGGAACAGGAGGCGGCCAGTTCGCGATTTACCGCAACGAGTTCGGGAACGTTCGAGACCTTGATGGAGACCACGATCCGGTCGGGTTCCAGCCCGAGTTCCTCGGCCCGGCGGGCCGAGGCAAGGACGCTTTCAAGCAGGGCTGTACGCACGACTTCGCGCGGGGGCCGGGCGTCTGCGCCAACCGCGTGCTGCTCCATCAGCCGGGCCTGCAGGTCGGCATCTACACTGCCCCAGTTGGCCCCGATCCGCACCGGCCGGCGGTGGGCGATCGCCCGCCCGATGATCGCCGCGAAATTGTCGTCCCGCCCCACCCCGACCCCGACGTTGCCGGGATTGATCCGGTACTTGGCCAGGGTGTCGGCACAGGCGGGATGTTCAGCGAGCAGAAGATGGCCGTTGTAGTGAAAATCCCCGATCAGGGGCACTTCACATCCGGCGCGGGCGAGGGCGTCGGCGATCGCCGGTACGGCCTCGGCGGCCTGACGGGTGTTGACGGTGAGACGGACCAGTTCGGAACCGGCCCGGACCAGGTCGCAGATCTGGGCAACCGTCGACTCGACATCGGCGGTGGGGGTGTTGGTCATCGACTGCACCGCAATCGGTGCGTCCCCTCCTATACCTACTCCCCCGACATCGACACTCGCCGACCTTCTGCGCTTCGCCGGAGCCATGAGACAGTCAGTCTCCGGCGGCGATCAGCCGTCGCAGCACGTAATCGAGGATACCGCGGTGACGGTAGACCTCGACTTCGAAGGGGGTGTCGAGACGCACATCAAGGGCCGCCGAGCCGCTCTGTCCGTCGACTGCGGTCCATTCCAGAATGATCTCACCACCCGGTTTCAGTTCCGAGTCCAGGCCGCCGATCCGGAACTCTTCACTCCCGTCCAGCCCGAGACTTTCATGTGAGTCGCCCGGCTTGAACTGCAGCGGCAGAACCCCCATGCCGACCAGGTTCGAGCGATGGATCCGCTCGAAGCTGCGGGCCGCGACAACCTGCACTCCGAGCAGCCGGGTTCCCTTGGCGGCCCAGTCGCGGCTCGAACCGGTGCCGTAGTTGACGCCGGCCAGAACGATCAGCGGTACGCCTTCGTGTTCGTACTGCACCGCGGCATCGTACACGCTCATCTCCTCACCGTCGGGGAAGTGGCGGGTAAAACCCCCTTCGGTGGGCGACACCAGCTGGTTCTTGATCCGGTTGTTCGCGAATGTGCCCCGGATCATGACCTCGTGATTGCCCCGCCGCGAACCGTAGGAATTGAAATCGCTGGGCTCGACACCCCGTCCGGTCAGGTAGGTCCCGGCGGGGGTCGACTCGGCGAAAGCTCCGGCTGGGGAGATGTGGTCGGTGGTGATGTTGTCGCCCAGAACCAGCAGGGCCCGGGCGCCTTCGAGATCGGTCACCGGCGGTGGAGAGTGCGGATCGAAGTCGCCGGTGAAATAGGGCGGCTCCTGGATATAGGTGCTCTCGCGATCCCACTCGAAGAGCGTCCCGGTGGGAGCTTCCAGAGCGTTCCACTCCTCGGCCTGAGCCTCGATGTCGGTATACCTGGTCCGGAACGCTTCCGGGCTCAGACCGATGGCCAGAGCCTCGCGGATCTCTTCGGAGCAGGGCCAGATATCCTTCAGGTACACCGGTTCTCCATCGGTTCCTTCGCCGATCGGATCGCGGGTCAGATCCCGGCGGACCGATCCGGCCAGGGCGAAAGCCACTACCAGCGGCGGCGAGGCCAGGTAGCTGGCCTTCACATCGGGATGTACCCGGGCCTCGAAATTGCGATTGCCGCTCAGCACGCTGGCGCAGACCAGGTCGGAGTCCACGATCTGGGCCCGGATCTCTTCGGGCAGGGGCCCGGAGTTACCGATGCAGGTCGTGCATCCGTACCCGACCACATGGAAACCGATCTGTTCCAGGTAGGGGAGCAGGCCCGATTTTTCGAGATAATCGGTGACCACCCGGCTGCCCGGGGCCAGCGACGTCTTCACGTGCGGCGGAACCTGCAGCCCTTTTTCGACGGCCTTTTTCGCCACCAGGCCCGACGCGAGCATGACCATCGGGTTGGAGGTGTTGGTACACGACGTGATGGCGGCGATGACCACATCGCCGTCCTGCAGGCCGTCGGCCGCCGCTGTGATCGAATCCGAATCGCGGCCGAAGCCGCCCTCGGGAACCGGCTGGGCCAATTGCCCGGTGAACGATCCCTGCAGATCTCCCAGAGAGATCCGGGCCTGCGGCAGGCGGGGACCGGCCACGCTGGGTCCGACACTTCCCAGATCGAGTTCGAGTTCGGTCGAGTACTCGACCTCGCCCGCTTTGGGGATGCCGAACATACCCTGGGCTTCGAAGTACGCCCGCACCAGGGCAACCTGCTCTTCACTGCGGCCCGAAAAACGGTAGTATTCCAGAGTCTCCTCATCGATGGGGAAAAAGCCCATGGTGGCGCCGTACTCCGGACTCATGTTGGCGATGGTGGCACGATCGGGCAGGCTGAGGGCTTCGACTCCCTCGCCGAAATACTCCACGAACTTGCCCACCACTCCTTCGCGCCGCAGGATCTCGGTCACGGTCAGGACCAGATCGGTGGCGGTCACGCCCTCGGCCAGTTTGCCGTTCATGCGGAAACCGACCACTTCGGGAGTCAGGAAGACGACGGGCTGGCCGAGCAGGGCGGCTTCGGCCTCGATGCCGCCGACCCCCCAGCCGACCACGCCGATTCCGTTGATCATGGTCGTGTGCGAATCGGTCCCGACCAGAGTATCGGGGTAGGCAATGGTCCGGGCCCCGGCCTCGCTGGCGAAGACACCCCGGGCCAGGTATTCGAGGTTGACCTGGTGGATGATGCCGATCGCCGGCGGAACCACATCGAAATCTTCGTACGCTCCCTTGGCCCATTTCAACAGCGTATAGCGCTCGCTGTTGCGCTCGAATTCGAGACGGGTGTTGATCGAAAACGCATCGGGGGAACCGAACGCGTCGACCTGAACGGAATGGTCCACCACCATATGGACCGGACAGAGGGGATTGATCAGTTCGGGTTCCTTCCCCGCCCGGGCCATGGCCGCACGCATGGCGGCCAGATCGACCACGGCCGGAACCCCGGTGAAGTCCTGCATGACGATCCGTGCGACCGTAAAGGGAATTTCGGCCGGGGCGGGGTCGTCGGCCCGCCAGCCAGCCAGATTGCGCACGTCATCCGCAGTGACCTTTTCGTCATCAAGATTGCGCAGTACGCTCTCGAGGACGATCCGCAGGCAGACCGGCAGACGGCTGATATGCCCCACCCCGGCTTCCTCGAGAGCCGGCAGGCTCCAGTAGGTGTATTCGGTATCGTTGGCAGTGAATGTCCGGACGGCGCCGAACGGGTCGCTGGCGATGCTGTTCATGTCGTTGTCCCCCGATGCGGTCTCTAAGTCCCTAGCGCGTCAGAATGCAGAGCTGCTGTACCTGTGTCGCAGTGATGTGATACGATACATTCTTCATCGGGCGGTACGCGAGGAGAAGATGCACCGCCTGAGTTCACCCGCACCCTGATCGGAAAACGGAGGGGAGCAAAAAACAATGAGGATGTATACCTTCGGCGCCACTGCCGCCATCATCGGCCTGCTCTCGGTCCTCTATGGTCTGATCCTTTCGATCGGCATCATCCCGAGCGGCGCGATCCTCGGGATCACTGCCGGAGGAGCCCTCCACGGGGCCGAGGTCTTCTTCCTGATGGCGATCACGTTTTTCCTCTGGAAACCACACGGCACGGACGTCAGCCATCACGAGTAACTCACATCAGCGGTATCTGCCGGTGCGCCCGACCACCGGTCGGCACCCTGCCTGACAGAGTCTGTCACCCGCCTTGTCTGACAATACATGGCAACTTTTGTTTTATTATGGTGTTTTTAAGATCATTTAAGGCTAATAATATATTATAGCATATTATTACACCTACTAAGAATGTAAATATAACTATTTCTATATTCTAGGTTTTCCAATAATATTTACAGCTAATATACATGTAATATTAATTAATAATGTATATCTAGCTGTTTTAACGTTGCTTTTCATGCACAATAATATGTGCTGATACCATTCAGGCATTACAATGCTTTATATTCTTTTATTAATACACATAATGAACATTAATATATACATATATGAACAAAACATACACACACACTTCCCCAAATGGGGTTATTAACTACTTATTATATCTTATACTACTTTATTGTTTATTATTTTAGTTCCCTGCTGCTTTTTCCACCTCCCTGAATACCCGCAGCAAATTACCGCCCCAGAATTTATCGAGATCCCGGGCCGTGTAGCCGCACCGAATGAGTTCGACGCTCAGGTTGGGAAGCATCGAGATATCGTTCAGGCCCTCCACCCCGCCCCCGCCGTCAAAGTCGGAACCGAAACCGACATGGTCGATCCCGATCAGGTTCACCACGTAATCGATGTGCTTGATGAAGTCGTCGATGGTGGCCGGCGGGGTCGGGTACTGCCGGCGCAGGGTCCGGTACTCCTGCATGAAGGCTGCCTGCTGTTCCTGGCTGAGGGATTCGATATCGCCGTACTTTTCCTGCAGGGCCGCTTCGGCGGCTTCGCGCTCGGGATTGGGAACCTCACCCCTGATGAACGAGTCGAGCGGGATGAGCTGGATACAGCCGCCGATCTCGGCCAGGCGGTAGAGCATCTCGTCGCTGAAGTTGCGGGGATGATCGTTGATCCCGTCGACGCCCGAGTGGCTGGCGATGACCGGGGCACTCGACATCTCGGCCACGTCGAAGAAGGTCTGATCGGAGACGTGGGAACAGTCGATCATGACTCCCAGGCGGTTCATTTCAGCCACGACCTGGCGGCCGAAGTCGGTCAGACCGAAGTCCTCCCGCTCCTCGCGGTGGGTGCTCGAGGCACAGATCTGGTTATCAGAGGAGTGCGAGAGGGTCATGTAGCGCATGCCGCGGTTGTAGAAATCCTCCACGTTGGAGAGATCGGGCCCGATCGGGTAGCCGTTTTCCACCCCGATGAAGATGGCCCTCGTGCCCGCCCGATGCAGGCGCAGGGCATCGGCCACGCTCAGAGCCAGCTCGGCATCGGGGCTCGCTTCGGCCTGGGCGTGAACCCAGTCGAATGCCGCGATTGCCCTCTGGTGGACGTTGGCGTACCCCTCCTCGGTGAGCGGCCCCTGCCCGGTGTACACGGCCAGAAAGACGGCGTCTACATCACCCTCGATCATGCGGGGGATATCCCACAGGCCGCCTCCCCCCCACGTCTCCAAGTCGTGCCGGTCATTGGCGCTCCACTCGGGATCGCGCACGTGCAGGGGGGAGTCGAGATGGGTATCGGCGACCCAGGCTTTCACGTGGGCTCTCTCGGCCCGGGCCACGATCTGCTCTTCGGTCAGTTCTCCGGAACAGGCAGCCATCACGACGATGGCGGCGGCCGGCAGCAGCAGGGCGATTCGGCGCATCGGTGTCACTCTCCTCATTCATGTCCCTCGGGTCACGTCCTCGCGGATCATCTGCCTTCGTTACACTCACTCTGCGACCGGCATTCAGACCGACCGTATCTCGTTACCGGGCGCAGGTCTGATGCCGGCCGCCGTCGATGGCGATCGTCTCCCCGGTAATCCAGCCGGAGTTCGGCGAGACCAGGAAGGCGATCAGGTCGGCGATTTCCTCGGGCCGGCCCACCCGCCCGAGAGGATGGGTCGTTTTCGAGTGCTCCAGGAAGGTGGCGTAGCGTTCCTCATCCATGCCCCCCGCCCGGTGCAGGTTGGTCACGGTCACCCCGGGATTCAGCCCGTTGACCCGCACCCCGTGCGGCGCCAGTTCCATGGCCAGGCAGCGGGTGAGCTGATCGACTCCGGCCTTGCTGACGCAGTAGGCCAGCACGCCGGGGAAGGCTCGCAGACCCGTCACGCTCGAGACGTTCACGATCGTTCCCTGCGAGACGAGCAGGGAGGGGATGCAGAGCCGGGTCAGGGCGAAAAGGGAGCGGAGGTTGATATCCATCATGATATCCCAGTCCTCCAGGGTGGTGCTCTCCCAGTCGGCGCTGGCGATGATCCCGGCGGCGTTGACCAGAGTGTCGAGCCCGTCGAATTCGCTCAGAGCGGTCTCGACCAGTTCGGTCCGGAAGGCGTCATTGGTCAGATCGCCGGCCAGAACATGGATGCTGCCCGGGGCCGGATCGAGGGCGGCGGCGAGTTCGGCCAGGGCTTCGGATCGGCGGCCGGTGGCGCAGACCCGGGCGCCGGCCCGGACAAAGAGTTCGGTCGCGGCCCGACCGATGCCGCTGCTCGCCCCCGTGATGAGAGCCCGTTTACCACTGAAATCCCATGTCGCCATGACTGCATCCCTTCCTGTTCGTCGCCTCTCTCCGGTTCATGCGTTTCCCGCGTCCGGACCCCGACAGTATCACCTCCGGCCCCGGCAGGGAAAGGGCGGCTCAACGGTTCGGATCCGCAGGTCGGTGCAACCAGGCAGGCGCGAGAATCGTGAATGGAGAGAGATGATGTCATGTACTATTCTACAGCATCTCGCTCTGTCTTTATCCCCCGTCCCACCCCGTTCGGAGATGAAAGGCGTTGAATGAAACACCTCGCCCGACTGCTGCCGATCATCCTGACGCTCCTGCTCGCCGCTCCGCCATCCGCCAGGGCTCAGACGAACGGAGCGATCGCCGGGATGGTAACGGATGCGATCACCGGCGCTCCCCTTCCGGCCACCAACATCTTCCTGCGTGATAGCGGTCGGGGAGCTTTCGCCGACCGGGAGGGACGTTTCGTGATCCCCGACCTGCCGGCCCTAACCGACGTGCTGGTGGTGAGCCGGATCGGCTACCGGACCGGCGAACACACCATCGAACTGCGAGCCGGCGAGCGACTCGAGATCGAGATAAGGCTCGAACCGCACACCATCGACATGGGGCGGGTAACGGTCACGGCCGACCGGCGGATCGAAGCTGAACACCGGTCCCACAAACCGATCGGGCTGACCGAAGAAGAGACGATCGAAAACCGATCCGCCTCGAGTACCGCCGACGCCCTGCGCGAAGCTACCGGGGTGCTGGTGCAGAAGACCACCGCCGGCCACGGCGCGCCGATCATCCGCGGCCTGATCGGCAAGGACATCCTCCTGCTCTACAACGGGGTGCGCCTCAACAAACCGATCTTCCGCGAGGGGGGAAACCAGTACCTGAACACGATCGATGCCGAAGCCCTGACCCGCATGGAGGTCGTGCGGGGTCCCGGC
>Ga0180432_10007085_pt1 | contig 14364 bp, 13 predicted proteins | sample SS_ome_10_FD_132414 | JGI IMG/M metagenome (GOLD analysis project Ga0180432, IMG submission 132414) | Hypersaline lake sediment archaeal communities from the Salton Sea, California, USA - SS_1_MS_2 metaG | ecosystem: Environmental > Aquatic > Non-marine Saline and Alkaline > Hypersaline >... | reverse complement strand
TTTTCTCGTCATTTCCGAGAAAGCGGGAATCTAAGAACAGTAAAGACCATCCCGTGCTCAAACATGCTTTGCCTCGCCCATATCTAACAGCAAAGAACTGCGCGCGGGACGGCCTTTACTGTTTCTCAAATCCGTCATTCCCGTGCAAACGGGAACCTAACTCCCCTGTGGGTGAGATGAAAAGTAGAGCATAGTGTTCTAAGGGCGGGGGGAGGCGGCAAAGCCGCCTTCCCAAAAAACTGCGCCGGGACTCCCTTCACTATTTACAGGCCACGGAAACGCTCCGGCGGTTGTCTGATGCTTCAACCCGGAAAGTAGAGCATGCTTCCCGGGGAATGGGGAAGCCGCCTTCGGCGGCTTATGTACTCTTGTATAGAAGGACGTTTCACAGTTCAGCCCGATCTGTTATAGTGCCACTGTTGTACCAGATATCTACTACCTTTTTGTTGGGCTAAATTTAATCATAAATTAACAATACCTTAACATAGAATTAACGATAGAAAGGTATACTTGTAAACGAATATAAAGTTAGAAAGTTGATTTTCATAAACAAGGAGGGCCGTCATGGAAGGCAAGATATTGATAATAGATGATGAGCCTGAGATACGCAAAATATTTGAAACTTATTTCAAAGAAAGGGGATATAAAGTTATTACAGCCCCATCGGGACTGGACGGTATAGTGAGGTTCATGCAGGAGCGGCCCCAAGTGGTTCTTCTTGATATTATGATGCCCGGCGCTAACGGACTGGACACTATGAAAAAAATGAAAGAGATCGATAAAAATGTCAAGGTGATCATAATAACCGGTGCGATAGATGCGGCATATGCCCACGCTGCAGAAGAAAATGGAGCAGCTGATTTTTTGGTCAAACCGGTCGGCTTGAATCATTTACTTAAAGTGCTTCTTTCGGTCCTTGCTTTGCAAGTCGGTTAACTCAGAGGGGAGCAGTGCGCCTTTGATATTCGACCCCCACAGGCAACCACCTGCGGGTTTTTTTATGTCCACCTAACAGTGAAGGGAATCCCGTGCTTGGACAGTTTTTGCATGGCTATGTTATCAACAGCAAAAAAACTGCGCCGGGATCCCCTTTACTGTACACGGACTGAAAAACGCTCCGGTGGTTGTCTGATGTTTCAACCCGAAAAGTAGAGCAGGGTTCTTGGGGTAGGGAATGCTGTTAGGAAGGCAAAAGTTATTAGCTTTGTGTTGACTTAACGCAAGCTTTTCGTTAAAATAAAAAAAAGTTCAATATGCTAATTTTAGAAAATTACGGTTTGTGGGTTCAACAGAAGTACTTATATTCTAAGAGGTTTTAATGATGGGGGTGTAAAATTATCGCACACTTTTCTCATATTATACCAAGGCGATTGAAAAAATTTATATCGATCCTGCTTATAGGTTTGTTGGTCCATTCAAGCGTATTCGCATATACCGATAGAGGAATCGCAACTTCTGTAGATACTCTTAGCCCTTCTGTATCTTCCGCTACGCCCGAATTTAAAGAACGCTTCAAAGCCAGATCGGCCCTGTTGTCCCACGATGCAGTGAACAAGTATATATCGGAGTATTTTAAGACCTGCAGGGTTTCCGGGGCGGTTTCCGACGGATTCCCGGAACACAGGGAAGATTCGATAAAGGTTCCCGGGGAACAGGGTTCTTATGAGCAGAGGATATTGATCGTAAACATAGAAGGACTCTTGTCAAATACGGGGCAGATCGCTCATGTGGGTCTGGGCAGCAAGAACAAAATGCCGACCATTTATATCGACAGCGAGTATTGTTACAACGAAGCGATCCTGCGACATGAAAAGGATGAGATTTCCCAGTGGGAAGCGGAAAGAAATAAAAGGTCCCTTACTTATGCCGGGATGCGTGATTGGATAAAAAAATATATAAACACACCAGAACCGTCCACGGGCCTGACATCGAGACAAATAGCCGACCGCATTCACGCATCTTCTTATAATATCGACCACATATATGACAACATTAAATACAGACATCCGGAGTTAATAAATTACGACAGTGTTTATGAGAGATATCTTGAATGTCCCAGATTTGATAGAGAGGACCTCGATATTAATATTGCCGCGAAAAAGGATTCTGACGAGGAAAATGTCTTGAATGGGTTCATGTTGTTGAACGACCAGCTCCAAAAACTATTCGAAGACGCTTCTACCGGACTTACGCCGGCCAAAATATCTGAAATTAGTAAAAAGCTCGCTTCCGGGGAAACCAAACTATCGGGAGAACAGCTTGATGTTATTAAGGTAGAAGAGGACGGGAGAGAGGTAGTTATCGGGCAGATCGATGCCAGGGTAGCACATGAGAACGGTTTTCTTCACAGGACGGCAAACGCATTTATCATAATGCCTGACGGAAAGATAGTTATTCAACGGCGCGTACACAATAGGATAAAACCGCTCATGTTCACTATTCCAGGGGGGCATGTCAGGGCAGGTAAAGATTACTCGGAGGTGATACGAAAAGAGTTCGTTGAAGAAATAGGCCTGCCCGAGGGGTGGGAGCCGCAGGGACGGTTCCATCTTATCGGGCGGCAAGGTGGTTTCGGCACGGAAGATGACGCTTCTTTGAACAGGGAGAGGAGGTCCCTGTATTTTTATTTCGCGACCGAGGAAGAAGCACAGAAAATACACAAGAATATGGATGCGCTCGAGACCATAAAATGCAATATAAGTAAAGAGAGTTTTAAGAAATGGATCGAAACGCAGCAGGAAGCGGGTTCATTATATGGGGAGACGTGGGGGCTATATGAGTTTACTCTCGATGAGCTTATCGACATAGCTAATGGCAAATCGGTACGCGCGGAAGATAATTTTTCGGATGGTCCGGATGTTTCTGAAATAGTACTGACCGATGATCTGCTCGAAGGGTTGCTTCTGGATGGGCAGGTGGTGACGGTTCTTAGAAACGCCCTTTTCGCGCTTGAAGTTGACCGGGCGACCATTGAGGACGGACTGAAACAAGCTCGCGGATATTTTGTCAGCGGAGATCGTGAGAAGGCGAGTGAGATTTTGGAAAAAGCTTTGAAAGATATAGAACTGCTTCTTTCAGTCGGATGCAGTAAGGATGATGCTGTTTTGGCGTTATATTATAACGCCCGGGTGATGAAAAAGATGATGAACGGGTTCAAGGACTTATCCGACGAGCCGATGATCAAAGACTCGACACAGATACTGCTTCTTGACTCGGATCGTCAGTCGATCCTTCTTCAGGTTAGAGGTCCGTTCAAGAGGCTGTTCGCCGAAAAACGCACGGTATCTGCTAATGCCAAGCCAAAAGACCCGGATTCTGTTTATAAGGCGGCCGCAGAAGCTGTGGAAGATGAAACGGGGCTTTCCGTGGATCCAGAAAGATTTGCATGGGCAGAACCCGGACGCACACGTGTCGGCAGACTTGTGAGTCTTGATTTTATTGCTTTTTCTGCCGAAGAGGAAAAAGCCCTGCGAAGCTTATATAATTTGATGGTGAGTGCTGATTACGGCAAGGGGATTACCGTTGAATGGAACCAAAATAAGAGATCACTTTGTGTTTACAGTGTAGATCCGGAGTGTAACCGCTCCACGCTTTATTCCATAGCTAAAACGATTACCAATCTTACCGGTATAGGCATAGAGCCCTTATATCCCGTGTTCAATGAAGATCACACATCGATGTTGCTTTATGTCCTGACCGCGGATGAGGAGAGGCAGGTGAGGGCTGCCGCTGAAGGCAAGCTTAGAGCTAAGAAAGATGCAGAGACCGTGCTTTTGGATGCGGCAGACGATACCGTTTGTAAAGCGGTAGATTCGGATGACATGGTGTTTGAATCTTGGATTGACGTAAAAAAACGGTTCGAGGAGAGGCCGCAGGATTACGCGCTTGATCTTACCGGACCGGCCTTTTCCAAAGATTCCTTCTGGGAAGCGGCTTTTCCCTCGATAATACCGATCGACAATGAAGATGCCGGTATTATATCGGTATCCGGAGGAAAAGGCGCGAATACTCACATTCTTCGTGAGCTGGCGGCCTCGGGAGAAATAACCGGTTTGAATGTTCCTGATTCGTCGGTCGTTACCACTTACGCTTATCAGCGTATTGTGCTCGGTGATCCGGAGATAAGGAAGGAGATAGAGAGATTAGAGACAGAAAAAGACGAAATGCAAATAAAACTGATATCGAAGCGTATCAGGGAAAAGATATTGAAGCTTACTTTGCCCGAACGGTTCAAGGAGGCTGTCACGAAAGAGTTCCATAAGCTCGGTGGCGATATATATGTAAGGAGTTCAGCTACTGTTGAGGATTTGGAAGGTTTCTCCGCGGCGGGTTTAGCCGAATCATATCCACATATTATAAAGGCGGAAGAAGCGCAGGAAAGCGTGAAGCAAGTATGGGCGAGTCTCTTTTCCGATGGTTTTGTCAATGCGCGTAATATTGCAGGATTATCCCACAAAAAAGCGCTTATGGGGGTTTTGTTACAGAAAAGCATAGAGCCGAAAGCCGCGGGTGTGGTTTTCACGATACACTCTAATGAGCGGCCTATTTATAATATAACGGCTCAGCCAGGAGCCGGTGAAGGAGTGGTACAGGGAAAAGGTAATTCCGATATGTGGATGGTCGGATATTTGGCCGACACTATTCTTGAATGGAACATAGCCCACAAGACATACCGCGTTGCGATCGCGGCCGAAGGAGGCACAAAAGAAGAAAAGATCGATTCAAACGAGGCCTGCATGAATGACGAAGAAGTGCTTGAAGTGGCACGCTTGGTAAAGTTCATACAGCGAAAATATAAGGAAAAAGGCTTGGCCAAAAATGTGGATGTGGAATACGTGACGGATGCCAAAGGGAATATTTATGTTGTTCAGACACGTCCTAAGGAGTCTTTTGCATCAGACGAAGGGGACAACGTGGTATTTCTGGTCGACACGGTCGACGAACCAAAGGTTCCTCCTGATACTGTTACTATAGAACTCGATCCCCAGGCTCCTATTGCGGCATATGGGGCGGTCACCGCGCGTTTACAGGTACTGATCGACACCTCGGGCAGAGGGGATATAGAAGCAGATAAGCATCTGGCGGCGCAAACAAAACCCGGAGTGATACTTGTTACGCATCATACCAATAACGAGTTCAATGGTGTTTTTTCGAAACTATCCGGGGTTATCACAACGGACGGTAATCTTACCTCGCATGCAGCCCAAAATTCGGCACCCTTAAAAATACCATGTCTTGTCGGCGCCTCCGATGCGATAGAAAAACTGAAACAGCACGATGGGCAATTGGTCACAGTGGACACGGGCCGGAGAAAAATATATTTAGGTGCTATGCCGATCGTAAAGGACGAAAGGGCTCTTGAAATATGGAGTCCCAACGAAGGCATTCCCGAGATAGACGCTGTCCAGCAAAGGGAACCGCATGAAATATTCCAAAGGTGGGAAGTAACCCGCCCGCGTCGTCCCGAGGTTTTTTTGGATTTTCCGGAAGACGGGCATTTACGGCTCCGGTCGAATTTGTGCAGAAAGTTCCAGGTAGATTATTATTACCAGGCATGGGACCGTCTTACCGCGTTTTTTAATCGCTTTTTCGAAGGGCGCGCGCCGTGGATACTTCAGGCTCAGGATCGAGTGGTAAAATGGCGTCCCGCAAATGAATTCGGGTTTGACAAAAGAGATGACCCCAGCCTGGGTATTGTGCGAACCTCGCTTTGCCACCGGATCGTCCGTAACGATCCTTTGAGTGTCTATTATTTTGTGCAAGGCGTACAGGACCTTAGTGAAGACGATCTGCAGGAACTTTTCAATGCGCGCTGGAAAGGTTTCCAGACATATGCGCGGTTCATGAATTCGATTGAGAGCATAGATGCCGGGAACGTTGAAAGAGCCGTGGACGAGCTGATAGACATTTTTGTATGGATGCATGCGGGGTTCTGGATCGATGTTACCGTTACCCATCTTTTCGCGCATGATCAACTAAGGTATATTAACTCGCAATACGGAGAGGCCTTAAGGGAAGAAGCGGTGCACGATCTGCCTAAAAATGAAAGCGTGGATGAAAGTCGTCCGGATGTTCCTCCGGGCAAAATACTGAAATTATCGCGGGTAAAAGACAGGGAGATCGCGGCTCTTGTAGAACGCGTTTGGAACAGACCGAGGCTGGTAGAAACATTTGGGAGTGCTGACCACGAACAACTAAAGGCTGTACTTGCCTCGGATCACCAGGACATATTAGATATTGTTGACAGCTGGTCTGTCCGTTTTAAGGAAACAAGTGAACATTTGGACGAGCTTTCTGATACGGATGCGTACTTGGAAGATATCAGGGGGAGAGTGATGAACGGCACGACCATCAAGCCGGACACCATAGCATCCTGGTGCAGAGCGTATATAGATGAAAAAGGTGAAGATAAACTGACGCCGCTTATTAACCAGATGGAACATGATAATGAAGATCTTTATTTAGTGTTACGTGGTTATGCCCGGGTCAGTGCGGCCGCGGAAAAGACTCCGGACTGGGCAGGGAAGAACCAGAAGGACAAAGCAAGAATCCTTACGTCTATGACTGAAGACGAGCTTATTAACGGGCTTGTTAACTGCGGCACGCAGATCGAAGAACTTATCGAAGCAGAACGTGACAAGTCACGCGCGGTCAGAGATGTTCTTGAGGAGTTCCCCAGACTTAAAAAGATAGCAGCGCTTGCCCACCAGGAGTTTTTGTTGCGGGAAGACGGGCATCACCTCATTGTGCCGCATCAGCGGAAGATGGCACGCATGATGCTCGAAATAGGGGAAAAGTACCGTGACGTTTTGGGAGACCCCAGAAAGGTCTTTGATATCTCGACCGACGAGTTTATCGCTTTGTTGCTAGAACCGGATCCCAGTTTTGTTGCCGCTACGTTTGAGAGGGCGCGGAAACTTGACAGGGTTGAAAGACAGCTTTCCGCGGAATGGAAAACGGATCCCGTCGCTGCGGTGCGTAATTACTCTGATTCTTCGGAAGAAATTTTAGCTACTTTGGACAAACAGGCAGCTTCAGCCACGATCGATCGGGTAAAAAGGTCGTATCAGGATGAAGCGGAACGGCTAAGACAAAGAATAGAATGGTTTGATGATACTTTGCGGATGATGACGCTTAAGGAACTGCTGAATAAAAAGGATGTTTCTAAGGAAGATTTGAGCGCGGATGTTCTTTTTATATGCGGGAACGATATGCTCGATGTTTTTGAAGAAGCCGTGGAATTCTATGTTTCCGGCAAGGTAAAAAAGATACTCATATCCGGTGGGTTGGGTAAGGGCACGATATCCCTTATCAAATCAGCCTTGTTGGAGAGAATACCTATTCGTATTTCCGAATCAGAGATCATATCGCATGAAAGCCATATTCGTCGCCTCGAACGGTTGAACAAAGAAGGCAAACTTCGCACTGTATTGAAAGTCAGTGAAGCCGATATTATACGCCAGATCATGCGCCATATGGCCAGGAACCGCAAAGATGCGGAGGGTAACCCGGCGCCTATTATTATCAGGGAAGAGGATATTCTGTGCGAAGAAAAGACTACGAACATAGTTGAATATTTCACGAATAGCAGGTCTATTTTATATAAGTTGAGGCATGACCTCCAACTTGCAAGTTATCAGCCTCTTACGGTGGCTTATATGCATGATGGGGCGATCCAATTCCGGACCAAATCCTTATTCGAGACCATATATCGAGCGGATATAGAAAGCGGCGCGATTCGTGGTATTTCTTATACGTTGGACCATGATCTCTTCGGCCTTCGGAGAGAAACTGTCCAGGAATCGATGCTACGTGAGATGTTCGCTATGATCATATTCAGTTTGGCCGGACATGTGGTTATGGACTACGAGGGCCAGAGAGGACTTGATAAAATACCGCAGAAATACTGGCAAGCGGCAATGGAGATTATGGACCGATATTCTGATAAAGAGCGTATTCGACGGCTGTTCAGCGGGCAGATAGAGGGACTTATTACCAAGGAACCCTGGTTTCCGTCAGACATAACGGAGATTGTAAAAAGGATGCCGGACAATGCCGATGTTTTCGGGAAAGCATTATTGAGGCTTTTCGGAGTGGATAACAACAATGAAAAGACGGATAAAAGTGATGCTGAGGCCCATTCTTTCGCGAAAATTCTCAGATTGATACGGGATGACGATGAACTTCTTGCTGAGGTCGTGAATCCGGCTAAGGGGGTAGAAGCTTCTGATATTGTGGCTAAAGATAATAACCTTAATGCCGATATGGTGGGTAATGTTTTGAGTGCGTTGCAGGGCATTGGCATATTTATGATTAATGAGAAAACTCCCGGCCATTATTGTTTTTCCGATATGATGATAGGTCCCGACATGGATGATACCCGCTCTTTGATCAATGCGGTGATGGATATCCGGTGGAGTTTCGAAAAAGGGAAGGAGATTAAACCGTTTGAAAATCATAAGATTCCTAAGGATAAAATGCCTGTGATGCGCGAGGTCGTCAAAAGCACAGTAATACACCAGATCAATATCTTGATGAAGCCGGCTGTTTTGGAGGGAAAAGTTCTCTGGCACATACTGGAAGAAGATCTGCTTGCCGAATCTCAGAAAGGATCATTTGCGCAAGGCATAAATAATGCATCAAAAGAAATAGACGGGCCCGAAAGGATATGGATCCTGCGGAATAACCAGTCGATAGAAGACGCGATGCTCGAAATTAGAAGATCTTGCCCTGACGCTGTTTTTGATGTAGCACTATCAAGTGTCGAACACATAGAGCGTGTTCCGGAGCAAGGTGGCATTAAGATGCTTGTTTTTAGTGGAAAGGTTGGCGACATTAGGCAACTCGAGGGTATTATCGCCGCTTTACGGGCCTTACACAGATCCAGGGAAAATGTAATGCCATCGTTGTTAAGAATATATTCCGTGATGAAAGGAGCTGTATTCAAGGGTGAGATCCCGCCTCTATCTGTTTTAGATGACCCACGAGAATTTGCCAAACGCTTTGTTTTTGAACTCCCACCCGTAGAACTGATATCCCTTGATGATCAGAAAAAAATGAATGACCGGATCAAACGACTTCTGATCGCTGCGTAATTGACTATCCAAGTATTCTGTTAGGAAAACAAAATCCTGATTTGTGAGGTTGTCAATGGCCCGTTATATGGTACACTTTTTAATGACATAACAAAACAGCTCTTTATTTTTGATAAAGGTACAACCCGTGAAAGCGGGCGTCACAAAGCTCGAGAGCCTAAGGCCCGAAAGGGCTATGGCAGTCAGCTGCCGGGAATGAAGTAAAAAAACCACAGTTTCTGGCTGTGGTTTTTTGTTATAAGTGGTATAATATGAATCTAATTAACGAGGGGAGGATGAAATGAAAGTTATCGCAATTATGATAGTATTGGCTCTTTTGGTCGCTCCTTCTATGGCCTTGGCGGAGAAGATGGAAGATCCTGTCACCGGTGCCGTGAAGACCGTTGGAAAAGCCGCTAAAGGCACGGTTGACACAGCCGTGAGTCCTGTGCAAGCGCTGGGTAGGGGTGAGCCCGGTCACATGGTCACCGATCCTGTCGAAACGGGCGCCAAGACCGTGGGTGAAGCCGCGGTGGATACCGGCAAGACGGCGACTTTGCAGGAAGTGGAAATGCAGGATTAAGGACCAACGCTCGTTTAATAAAAGAACCCGCAAGGCAACAGGGGCCTTGCGGGTTTTTTTATGCCTAAGTAACAGCAGAAGGGACTCCGTGCTCAGACAGTTTTTGCATAGCTATGTTGGCAACAGCAAAAGAACTGCGCCGGAGCCCCTTCTCCTGTTTATTGGCACACAAAGACACTTCGGTGGTTGCTCGCAAGCGATATGAAAACTAGAGCGTAGGCTCCTTAGAGAGCGGAGGAAGGCGGCTTCGCCGCCTTAAGCAATTCGAAACGAAAAGGTTGTTTCAAGCTTGTTATCTTCATATCTTATGCTATTCTAATAGTTAAGTAGTACAACTGTGCTGACCAAAGGGTCACGAAAGGGGGAGGGAATGGTTTCGGTGACAATAATAAATATAGCATTATGTATCATAATCGTGCTTCTGGGCTATCTGGGGTACAGGCAGAAGAAAGAAAAAGCCCCTCTTATTATAGGTATAGCTTTCGGGCTTTTCGGCCTTTCCCATGTCCTGAAGCTGATCGGCCTTGAAGCTACCCTGTTAAACCTTATGATAATTATCAGGGTCATCGCGTATCTGCTGGTCGCGGTCGCTTTATGGATGTTTGTGTCAAAGTGAGATCATGGGATGAAAGATGGCCGTTAAAAAACTGCCGAAGGTACTGGAAGAATATTGTATAGGGTGCGGGCATTGCGTGATGGCCTGCCCGTTAGGGGTGCTGAAGATTGTCGATAAAAAGTCGCGGGTGGTCAAGCCAGAGGCGTGTGACAGCGAGGGGCGATGTATCTCAGCCTGTCCTCAGAAGGCCATACCTAATCTGGAGGATACCGAGTACTAGAACAGGAAGCAATTTGATCTGTGGTTAAAAGATTTTCGGGTATTTTAGTTGCAGGTTTTTTGCTGATGTCGGCATCGGGATGCGGAGAGAACAAGTCCGGTGAGCCGGGGGTCGTTGACTATATGACCGGGGCCGAGCAGGTCAGGACGTATCGGAAGGCCAAGTCACAGCTCGAAGGGGTCAACAAGACTCTGGAAAAAAGATATCAGGAGATAGATCAATAAAAAATGACAAAGGAGATACTTATGGCAAAAGCTGCTGCGCGGCACATTCTTGTGGAATCTGAAGAAAAATGCGAAGATCTTAAGGCGCAGATCGAGGCTGGGGCTGATTTCGGGGAAATAGCCCGGGAGTATTCAAAATGCCCGTCCGGTAAGCAGGGAGGGGATCTTGGCGAGTTTTCCCCGGGAGAGATGGTACCGGAGTTCGATGAGGTGGTGTTCACCGCCGAGGTGGGGAAGGTCCACGGTCCGGTCAAGACCGATTTCGGATACCATCTTATCGAAATAACAAGTCGCATGGAGTAAGGTCCATACGGTAGAAAGAGAGGGGAGAAGTATGTTAATAAGGACCTTGATCGGGATGGTCATCGGCGGGCTTTTCGGCCTGGGCGGCAATTACATGTGCATGATCACCGGCGGGGCTTGTCCGCTTTTGAGTAAAAAGGTCATTGCCGTTATCCTGTGCGCCCTTATAGGTGGTGCTTTGGGGGCCATGTCCGCCGGAAAATAAAGTAAAGGAGGATAATATTGCAGGACGACAGGACCATGTTGAAGACCGGCCGCATCGAAGCTCTTAGCGACGGGATATTCGCGATCGCGATGACGATCCTCATCCTGAGCTTCGAGACCATGCTGCAGCAGCCGGCGAGGCTGGATGAAAAAGACGTAATGAATATGCTCTTCGAGCTTTGGCCCGATTTTTTTCATTACGTGATAAGTTTCGTGATACTGGGGGTTTTCTGGTTCCAGCACCATCACCAGTTCCATTATATCAAGAGCGTGGATGTGATGCTGCTTTTCATTAATATCGCGGGGCTCATGTTCATCGGCCTGATACCCTTTACGACCGCCATGGTGAGCGATTACAGCCATACGCGGGCCGCCGCGATCGTTTTTGAGATGAACCTGTTCATCGCGGGCCTTATATTCTTTTTGCACTGGATATACGCTTCACACAGGCACTGCCTTGTCGACGGCCGGCTTGAGCCCGGGGTCATCAGGTTTTACAGGATGAGGAACCTGGTCATACCCGGCGTGTCCGTGTGCGCGATGCTCCTGTCTCTTTACAGGCCACGTCTCGGCACCATGCTGTATTTTCTTGTCCCGTTCATCCTGCTTTTATGGAAAAAGGAACAGGCGGGATGAAACAGTGTCGGTTTTAAGGTATATCCCGGTAGTTTTTCTGGCTTTTTTTGCCATGGGGAGCGGGGATATGAGAGATACTGAAATAGCGACTTTTGCCGGGGGATGTTTCTGGTGCATGGAACCGCCGTTCGAGCAGCTTGACGGGGTGCTAGACGTGACGGCGGGGTATATCGGAGGGACGCTTGAGGACCCTACGTATGAACAGGTCTCAACCGGCAGGACCGGATACCTGGAAGCGGTGCGCATAGAATATGATCCCAAGAAAATAACATATCCCGAGCTTCTTGATGTGTTCTGGCGGCAGATAGACCCGACTGATACGGAAGGGCAGTTCACTGACAAGGGCACGCAGTACAGGACCGCCATTTTTTATCATAGTGATGAGCAAAAGCAACAGGCCGAGGCGTCGAAAAAGGCGCTCGAGGATAGCGGTAAGTTCAAAAAGCCCATAGCTACGGAGATCGTCAAGGCAGGTAAGTTCTATCCCGCCGAAGAATATCACCAGGATTATCATGTAAAATACCCAGCGCGATATGGCCAATACAAGGCAGGGTCCGGGAGGGCAAAGTATCTGAAAGAGACCTGGCCGGAGAAAAAGACATACAAAAAACCGCCGATCAAAGAGCTTAAGGGGATGCTCACGCCGCTCCAGTACGAGGTGACGCAAGGGTGTGGTACTGAAAAGGCCTTTAATAACGAGTACTGGGACAACAAGAGAGAGGGTATTTACGTTGATATCGTCTCGGGCGAGCCGCTCTTCAGTTCACGCGATAAATTCAGGTCAGGCACCGGGTGGCCAAGTTTCACAAAACCGTTGGAGCCGGATAACATAGTCGAGAAAGAGGATAGAAAGCTGCCCATGACCAGGACAGAGGTCAGGAGCAGGCACGCCGATTCCCATCTCGGGCACGTGTTCAGGGACGGCCCGGGACCTACTGGGATACGGTATTGCATAAATTCTTCCGCCCTGCGTTTTATACCCAAGGAGGATCTTGAGCGGGAGGGATACGGTGAATACAAGAAGGTTTTTGAGAATGAGTAACCCAATAAAGGAGGCAGAATGGAAACTTCGGTATTTATCGCCAGGATACTTGGTCCAGCTTGTATCGTTATCGGGGCGGGTATTCTATTCAACCTGGGGTTCTATCAAAGGGTCATGGAAGATTTCTGTAAGAACACCGCCCTGGTCCTTTACGGGGGGATGATGGCGCTTATTATCGGTATTGTCGTCGTCCTGGTCCACAATGTATGGGCGGCCAACTGGACCGTACTTATTACCATCTATGGCTGGGGCGGGGTCATTAAAGGGGTATGGTTGACCGTTTTCCCGAATTCTGTAAATAAATTCATGCGGGTTTACCAGACGAACAAGACCCTGATGGTGGTCCATTCGGGCCTGGTCATTGTTATCGGCGCGGTTTTTACGTTTTTCGGTTATTTCGCGGGATAAAGGACGCGGGACCTTTACCTGATGATGTTCTCTGCCTTGGGTGGGCTGAAGATGTCCATTATTTCGGCCGGCCGGTCCGACAGGACCTTGAATGAGTGATGTGCCTCAGGCGGGATGTGGTAGATGTCCCCGGCCGTACACGTCTTAGTTTCACCGTTGATCGTCAGTTCTATTTCACCTGAAATAACGCGTCCTATCTGCTCGTTAGGATGGCTGTGGTCCGAAGTGAACCCGGGATCCAGTTTTCCAAATCCTATCTGGATATTTTTGCCTGTTATGACCTTGACATGGAGATTTTCGCGTTTTTCTTTGTATTCCATGCTTTCAAGGTCGTAAAAATACATAATAAACCTCCCTAAGTTGTTTAAGATGTTTTTGGCCAGTTTTTGACTATATGCAGTATTTCCCTAACATAAGCGCATTCGCATTTATTGGGACAGGGGCGAAGTTCAGATTTCTTCAGGCAGTAGCCGGGACATGTTTCAGAGCCGGTGAGACGTTCTTCAAAAATAGGGCCGTCGTATAGGTCTTTAAAAACAATTGCTTTTAGAGCGAGGGTAGTTCCGCACTCATCATGGTTGAAGTAAAACAAGCCAGCCTCAAGTTCCTCAAAGTGGACTTGGTATCCTATAACGCTTATTTTTGAGTCGGAAAGAAAAGCTTCGCGGGAAACCCAGATGTGACTGCATAACGGGCATTTTTTGAAAATGTCTTTGTCGTTTATTTTTTCAGGCATAGGGACCCCGAAACGTTAACTGATTATATAGTATACCTTAGGGCAGAGTATTTTCAACGGGGTAGTATCAAGTATTGAGTATCGAGGAACAGCGTTCGTTTGCGAAAAACTCACAGGTAACCGCCTGCGGATTCTTTTTTTACCGAACAGAAGAAGGGACTCCGTGCTCAGACAGTTTTTGCACGGCCATGTTGACAACAGCAAAAAAACTGCGCCGGGACTCCCTTCACTGTTTATATGATACAGAAACGCTCCGGCGGTTGCCTGTGGTTTTTCCCCTACAGAACAGCAAAGAGAGTCCCGTGCTCGGACATGCTT
>Ga0180432_10007084_pt1 | contig 14365 bp, 15 predicted proteins | sample SS_ome_10_FD_132414 | JGI IMG/M metagenome (GOLD analysis project Ga0180432, IMG submission 132414) | Hypersaline lake sediment archaeal communities from the Salton Sea, California, USA - SS_1_MS_2 metaG | ecosystem: Environmental > Aquatic > Non-marine Saline and Alkaline > Hypersaline >... | reverse complement strand
GCGTCGGGTCGGCCGGGGAACCGCTGAGCACCAGCCGCCGCTCGAGCGATTCAAAGGCCGGTGCCTGCCGACGGCGGCGGTGCTGCCTGGCGAGGCGTTCGCGTCGGGCTTTCTGGTGAGAACGACGGAGACGGGGCGAATGACGCATGAATAATCAGCCTTCACGAGTCGGAAAAAAGAGGGCGGTCTCTCCCACCATGACAAAAACGGACTAGAATTGTTGTTTTTTTGGTTTGAACTACCAACAGAGAAATCGCAAGGAAATGGTGAATTCGCGGGCGATCAAAAGGGGACAACGGCCGGCTGTGCCCCGCCTTTGGAGGGCCCCGCCGGGTCAGAGAGCCTTTCTCGGCCCTGATTGGGCGGCTGACCGAACCGGGGCCACAAGCGTCGGAGCCGCAGTGGCGTCTGGCTTTCCCGGCGGCGGAACCCTCCCGAGACGATTTACCGTCGCGTCGGGAAGTCGCCCGCAGGGTGAGAATCGCGTTACCGACACCCTCCGTCGGCACTCGCCGCGGACTGAGTCTGTGTGTCGATATGCACCCCTCAACCCGATGCTGATCGCAGCCTTGGTAGGCCTCGTCGCGTTCTCGTCCCCCGCCGCCGGGCTCAGAGCCGCAGACATGCCGTCGCCGCCCCACCGCACGGGGCTGCAGCCGACCAACGGCTGGACGACCAACCGGCGGCTTGCCACGCCTTATGCCACCCAGGCGGCAGCCGCCGACGCCGACCATCTTTATGCGGTGTCGAGCACCACGGTGGCCCGGTTCGACCGCCAGACCGGCAGGCTGCTGGAAACCGCGACGAGCCCGACTGCCAAGCACCTCAACAGCGGCTTCTGGCATGCGGGGCAGCTCTTCCTGGCCCACTCCAACTATCCAGCAAAACCCCACGCCTCAGATATCCGGGTTTACACGCCGGGCAACGACACGCTGCAGGTGCATCATGTCTTTCCGGATCCTCCCGGGAGCCTCGTCTGGTGCATCCGTCGCGACGGCAACTGGTGGTGCTGCTTTGCGCATTACGGAGAGGACAATCACCGTACCTGCCTTGTTGAATATGCCGACGGCGACCTCACTCGCGAACACCGACGGTTTCTGTTCCCGGCCGACGTCGTCGCCGACTTCGACGGCATGAGCGCCTCTGGCGGCATCTGGGATGGCGAGACCCTGCTGGCAAGCCACCACCATTTTCCGGTGCTCTACCGATTGGCCCTTCCGGGCCCAAACGCTCCCCCAGGCCGGCTCACACTCGTCGAGGTTCTCCACTGCCCGTTCCCCGGACAGGGCTTTGCGATCGACCCGGTCCCGACAGCCGCCGGAGTCGGCACACTGCCGTTTCTCGTCGGCATCGACAGGCCGAGCCGGGTCGTCGTCGTGGCTGCGCCAGAGGCTGGTCGCAGGCCCTGAGGTGGTGCTGCAAAAGAGCTTTTCGAGCGCCCCCCAAACTCCCACTGGCAACCGAGGAGCGGGCGACATCGAGCGGGCTCTCAACCGGTGCCGAGGCGGCCGGCAATGCGGCTCATGCTGCTGCCCGAGACGAGCGACAGAATCCTGCCGTTCCCCAGGAAAAGCCGGCCGCGGCCCAGCCCAGGCCGGTCGTCTCCGGAGGGCTGGCAGCCTCCTGAAAAATGCCGCCACGAGCCGCCGATACCAGCAGTCCAAACACGTCGAGCCGCGGGCCGCGGCCCTCTGGCTGCGGTTGCGCCGCCGGCGTGAATCGGTGTCGGGCGGCGAAAACGCGGGGGAAACCGTGAAAAAACGAGGCTGCGGGCCCAACCTTTGCCGGCGGCCCCCGCCAGCAGCCGACTCGTCGGCCGACACTCGTCCAATCTGAACATCTGGTGCGTATTGTTCGTAGAGACCGCGGGACGTTGCCGTCGGCCAATAACCGACGCCAACGACCGAAACCGAAGCGGGAACGAGGATGGCCAGCGGAGGGATCGGCTGATGACACGCGACGAATTGCTGACGTTTTGCGATCGGTATGTTCAGGGTGACCACCGGGAACGGCAACCAGCCGACGCCACCCGGCTCCCCGATCCGACCAAGACGATTGTCCACTGCTTTCGCGACGCTGAGATCTCGGCCGCCGAGATGCAGTCGCTGCTCGCCTATGTCTGCCAGCATGCCGAAGAGGATGACGCCTGGCACGAGGCGGATCGGTTCTGCGACGACGATGACGCTGTCGGGCGGCTGGAAAACCCGGGAGCGTGCTTCGCCTGGGATAGCGATGACGAAGACTGGACCAGCCAGGTCCGCCGGCCGCGATAGGCCAGGTTGTCGGTGAGCCGGCTCGAGAGGCATGCCGCGGCCAGAGGCTTTTGGCAGCCTAAGACGGCGGTTTGAGCACGGGCGTCGTGCGCGTGCTCTCCGCGTCGCTGGGCTCTGTCTGAAAACTCAGGACCCGAGGCTTCGAGCGGCTCATGTGCCCTCCGGCTACCTTTGGCGCCATCGCCAGATCTGCAATCTGGCCGCTTCGCCCACCCTTGCCAGAGACCAGAGCAGCTCGCTCCGAGGCCGACGGCAGCCTTTTCAGGCAGAACCTAAAAGCAGTCGTTTCGAACTTCCTGCTTGATCAGTTCCTTCAGTCGCTGGATCGCCTGTTGCTCCATCGCCTTGGCGTCCATCCAGAACTGGCGAAGTTCATCCCGCCATTCGGCGTTGGCGATGTACTGGTCGTACCGCCAGAGGCTGTCGAGCCGCCGGCTCAACTCGTGGATCAGGTCGTGGTCGTGGTCGGAACAGCCGGCGGTTTCACCAACGTGCTCAAGTTCCCGTTCTGCTGCAAGGCTCATCGGAACATTCTCCTCGAAGTAGTGCCGGCAATCGCCGACAACGGATGCAGACGCTCCAGCCCTGGACACACCAGCCGCCGCCTGCGGCACGTCGAGCAACGGTAGGGCAGCCGACGCCGCGGCGGCCAGCCAGACCTCCCGGAGGCACAAAGCGACGGACGTCGGCGCCGGACAGTTTCAGCAAATCACGGATTGCAGCGGGCACCGAAGAAGCCGTGCTGCTCAATCGCCGCGGCCACCGCCGGGGCGACGAGTTCTTTCCAAGCCGGATCGCCGGAACAGATGCGGCTGCGGACCTCCTCGCTGGAGTAGGTTCGCAGCGTCGCCTCGTCGCAGGAAAGCCCGCAAATCAGCCCGTTGACCCGCAGATGCTCAAGCAGATGCGACAGGTGCGGGGCGACGGTGAGCGTGTCGGAGGTGACCACCCGGCCGTCGATGACGTCGCGGGTTGGATAGACATAGAGCCGCACGGCCTGGGTGAACAGCCGGCCGAAGGCCTCGAGGATGCCGCCGGCGAGCCGGCTGTAGTGGCTCTCGTTGAACAGTTCCCGCAGCAGCGGCAGGCCGAGCACGAGCCCGGTCCGGTCGACATGCCGGGCGGCGAGATACTCACCCAACTCGTGGAAGGCGGCAAGGTCGCTGACAAGCACCATCTTGCCGGTGGCCGAAAGCAGATCGACCCGCGTGAGAAATTCCGCATCTTCGGTCTGCCCGCGGTCGCGGAGGTTGTTCATGGTCAGTTCCATGATTTCGCGAACCTGCGGCGGCCGGGCCTGGTCGCCGGCAGGCTGCCCCTCGGCGACGAACACCTCGCGGGCTGCCGCCAGCATTTCGAGGTTGAGCGACGTCACCGGTGCAAACCTCCCCCGCTCGATCAGCACCTCGGCGTGGCGGATCGACTCCGAGGCGAGCAGCGGTGTGCCGTCGGTGCCGAAGAGCAGCGCCGGCGTCAGCCCCAGCCTCACCAGGTGCAACCCCAGCAGCCGGTTGTCACTGCCCGCAAAGGCTGGGCCGGTGACGTGAATCCAGTCGATCTCCAGCCGCTCGCGGCCGATATCGGCCAGCAGATTCTCGATGACCCGGCGGGGCTGCTTCCAGTCGGTCAGCAACGCGTGCAGCAGATTGACCCCGAGCCGGCCCAGGGCATCCTGCTGCAGGGCATTGCTGGGGTCGAGCAGCCGCACGTGCAGCAGCATGGTGCTGGGAGGCACGCGACAGGCATGCTGAAAGCGGACACCGACCCAGGCATGGCACTCATTGCCGCCACTGAAGGACCGGGCGGCGGCCGTGTCGGCGAAGGCGAAAAACCGGGTTCGCTCGCCCCGGGCCGCATCGAGCCGCTCCTGAAGCAGCTGATACTCGTGGGTCAGCATCTCCTCGACCCGCTCCCGCGAAACATACCGGGGCGCCTGCCCGTAGATCGCGTCGCTCACGGTCATATCGTAGGCCGACATCGTCTTGGCGACGGTGCCGGCCGCTCCGCCGACCGAAAAGAACCAGCGAGCTACCTCCTGGCCGGCACCAATCTCGGCGAAGGTGCCGTAGACATCGCTGTTGAGATTGATCGCCAGGGCCCGCTGGGCCGTCGGATCGATGCCGTTGGCTGGTTCGCGCATGGTGTCCTCCACAGTGGCGGCATCAGCCTACCCCAGCGATGTGAGGATTTCCCGGCCGCGCCACCTCAGCCCGCCAGCATCCAGTCAGGCAGCCGGCGGATCCGGCCGCTGCGATCGACGCAGACCACCAGTGTCGTGCCGGTCGCGATGATCTGTGTGTCGCGGATCAGCTCGTAGGCGTGCCGGATGCTCGCGGCGGAAATCTTCTCAACCCGCGTCCGCAGCAGCAGCAGGTCGTCGTATTCCGCCGCCGCCTGATAGCGGCAGTTGGCCTCGGCGACAACCATAAACAAGCCCGCGTCCTCGAAGCCGCGGTAGGTTCGGCCCTGGGCCCGCAGCATCTCGGTCCGGCCCATCTCGAAATAGGTGAGATAGTTGGCGTGATGGACCCGCCGTTGGCCGTCAGTCTCTTGGTAGCGGACCCGAATCTCCAGTTCGTGGACGACAACAGGGGCGGTGGCCGGGTCTGGCACAGACGACCTCTCGAATGGCGGGAAACAGCGAAGGGCGGCCTGGGTTCGATTTGACCTGCGGGTCAAAACGCCCCTATTCTGCCGCCTGGCAACAAGGCGTCAACGACACTGGAGAGATCATGAGCTTCGGCGACGCGGGTGAGGGTGCGGCAGTCGGGTTTGCGACCGCCCGCGGCAGAAACTGGCCGACGCTCCGGCAGTTCACGGTGTTTTTGGAGAATCGAGTCGGGCAGTTGCTCGAACTCGTCCGTCGGTTCGCCGGCACCCGGGTGCGGATTGTCGCCCTCTCGATCAGCGACGCCGGGGAGTGTGCCTTTGTGCGGTTTCTGCTGAGCCACCCGGAACAGGGCCGCGAGATTCTCGAGCGGGCGGGCCTGGCAATCATCGAAAGCGACCTGATCGGGGTGGAACTGCCCGATGACCCGCAACCGCTGGTGCGAATCTGCACAGCGCTGCTCCAGGCCGAGGTCAACATCATCCAGGCCTACCCGGTATTGATGCGTCCCCGCGGCCGGCCCGTGGTCGCGTTGATGGTCGATAACACCGAAATGGGGCTCGAGACGCTCGGCCGCAAGGGATTCACGATGATCACCGAGGGGGACCTCGACGACGACCAATGAACGCCGCAGGGCCGGCGAGGGGTCAGGTCTCACCCTCGTCGAGGAACATCCCGTCGGGCAACCCCTGGACCTTGCGGACGACCACCCGTTGGATCGACTCCCAGGCCACCGCTTCAAGCGTGATCGTGCCGTCAGGCTCCTGTCGGCCGAACAGGGCGTGGCTGCCCTGCGACCAATCCCGTTCAAAAAACTGCGGCAGAATCGGCCGGGAACTCCCGGTGAGATGCAGTTCGACCTCACCACCGTGGGACCGTTCCTGCCACAGCCGGGCGATCAGTCGGGCAGTTGGGCTCTCGACCGCCGGCCCCGCCGCCGGTTCGATCGCGACCGGAGAGGCCGGGGAAACCGCATCACCGAGCAGGTCGGCCGAGGAAATCGCCGTCCCCGACAGATCGCTGACAATCGCCGAGCCGGGCGGTTCGTCGGCCGGCTGTGACTCAGCAGCCGGGATGGTCACCTTGGTGCCACATTTTGAGCAGCTGCCGGTTTTTCCCGCCAGTTTCGCCGGCACACTAATGCGGTGGCCCTGGGGGCAGGTAAACGTGATGGTGGTAGATTGCGTCATGATTCAGAAGGGCGGCAGATTCTCCGCCCTGATCGCGAGCGGGACAACTTCCCTCTACTGTACACCCTGAAACCGGGCCCCTGAACGACTTTCTCACCCTTTCTGCCCATGGCCATTTCCGTCGTCTGCTCCAAGTGCCAGGCCCGCTTTCGTGTCAGCGACAAGTTCGCCGGCCAGACAGGCCCCTGCCCGAAGTGCAAGAATCCGATCGTGATCCCCAAGCCGGCCGCGGTGACGATCCACGAACCCGACCGACCGGCAAGCTCGTCGGCATCGGGGCGGATGCCGACGGCGCCGATCGTCTTTGAACGGGCGGCCCCGTCGCCGGTGACGGTCACGCTGGTGGTGGCGGCCCTGCTCGCCCTGTTGGTGGCGGCATTCGCCGCCGGACGTATCTTCGGCACCGACGCCGGGCCCGCGATCCCGACCTGGCTGCTGGCAGTCGCAGCGGTGGCGACGGCTGTGCCGACCACTCGGATCGGCTACGCCGTTGTCCGCGACAAGGAGTTGCAGGGCTACAGCGGCCGGTCGCTGGCCCTGCGGGTGCTCGCCTGCAGCCTCGTCTACGCCGGGCTCTGGCTGGTGCGGGGCACGCTGATCACCGGAGAGCTTGAGATTTGGCAGTGGACGTTCGTCGCCCCCTTCTTCCTGTTCGCCGGCGGCCTTGCCGCCATCACCTGCTTTGACCTCGACTGGGAGGTCGGCGTCGGCCACTACACGCTCTACGTCGTGCTGACGGCATTGATGCGGTATCTCGCCGGACTCTCGCCGCCGGTCTGACCGGCCGCCAGCCCAATCCGCCTGTTCCCGCGGCTGCCGCCGCGTAGCCGATGCCATTTCCCGACCTTCCCGAACTGAAGCCGCGGCATGCCGCCGGTGGGGTGCGAATCCCGCCCGGAGTGACCGTGCCGCTGTCCGCCCGCGTCAGGCGACTGCTCGACACACCGCCCCTGCGCCGGCTGGCTGCGGTCAGGCAACTCGGCCTCGTCGCCCTCGTCTATCCCGGGGCGGTCCATTCGCGGCTGGAACACTCGCTGGGCGTCTACTGTCTGGCAATCGATTTTCTCACCAGTCTTCAGGCCGACCCGCGGTTTGCCCGAACGATCACCGAGTCCGACGCCGCCGCCTTTCTCGTGGCGGCCTTGGTCCACGATGTCGGCCACTGGCCCTACTGCCATCCGATCGAAGACATGGGTCTGCCCGGCATTCCCCGCCACGAGACACTCGTCGGCGACATTCTCAGCGGCAGCGAGATCGGCCCGCTGCTGGAAGCCGATTGGGGGATCTCGGTCGACAGGCTGGCTGAGTTGCTCCTCGGAACCGCGGCCGATCCGGCGGGACGGATCATCCATTCGCTGCTCTCCGGACCGATCGATGTCGACAAAATGGATTATCTCGCCCGGGACAGTCTGCACGCCGGCGTGCCCTACGGCCGGCACTTTGACCAGGAGCGGCTGCTGGCCAGCCTCTGCCTCGATGAGTCTGCCGAAGCCCTGGCGATTACCGAGAAAGGCCGCACCGCGGCCGAGCTGCTGGTCTTTGCCCGCTATGTCATGTTCAGCGAGGTCTACTGGCATCATGCCGTGCGGTCTGCCACGGCAATGCTCCAGCGGGTGGTCTGGCTCTGCCGCGACCAGCTCGACATCGGCCGGATGACCCGCAGCGACGATGCCGGCTTCGTCGCTTTGCTCGGCGACGCAAGTACGGACCCGGTCGCTGAGCGGCTGCTCGCCGGCCTGTTCGGCCACCAGCGGCAGTTGCACAAGCGGGTGGTCGCCTATGATGCGGCGACCAATCCCGAGTTACACGCCGTCCTCGCGGGGCTCCCCTACGGCCGCCTCGCCGAAGTGTCCGAGCGGCTCACCGCAGCTCTCACGCGGTCGACCGGACTGTCGATTCCTGCCGGCAGCCTGATCATCGACGCCCCCCCGGCAGAGAAAGAAATTGAGTTTCGGCTCCAGGTTCAGGTTCCGGCCGGACCGGGCCGGCCGGCCCGCTGGCAGTCGCTGGCCGAGGTCTCGCCGGTCACCCAGTCGTTGGCCCACCGGCAGTTCGACAGTCTGGTCAAGCAGGTGCGGCTGTTTGCGCCCGCCGATGTCGCTGCGGCACTCCAGAAACAGGCCGGCCTCGAGGAGGTGATCCTCGAGGCCGGTGTGACAGCCGATGATTGAAAGCCGGTGACAGCGGCTTACGGAAGTTGGCCGGCGGCGAGCAGTTCGCCCCAGGTCTTGCCAGACGGGCTCTTCATCGCCGCGACCTTCTCGAGGGCCTCGCGAATCTTCTCCGGATTGCGGGCGTCCTTCTTGCGGTCGAGCAAGTCGTCGAGCAGCTTGCCGTATTCGTTCTTCACCTTTTTCTTCTCGCCCTTCACATGGCAGATGTTGCACTTCGCCTTGGCGACCGCGCTCTGGTCGAGGTTGCCGTCGTTGACGTAGACCTCCTTGAATTGGTCGTAGAACTGTTTCACCGCGAAGGCGGGCCGGGCAGTCAACGCGACAAACCCGAAGGCCATCACGAGTGCGGCGGCAGAAAAGTGCTTGCTGATGCTCATTCCTGAATACTCCTGCGAAACTCGGGCGGACTGTTGATCAACGGTGCCGAGAGGAAGGAAAACGCCGCCAGGCGAGGCCCACGCAACCCATCAGTCACCGGCTGCCGAGATTGTGCTTTCCACGAAAAACGTGTCAAGGAATCCCGACCGAGAAGTGATGTCGCAAAACCTCCGGGGATGACATCCCGGGCGGGGCCACGAAGTCCAATCCAGGGGCCCTGACAACGTGTTTTTTGGGGCCGCCCGCCAGTAATACCCGGGCCAAAAGCTGTTTTCGAGCCCAGCGCGGCGGTTCAGGAGCCCGCTTTTCTGCCCAGGGCAGCGACGGTTGCGGGAGTTTCCTGAAAATTCTGTTCGGGCGAGACCCGGTCATTCCGGTTGCGAAGGCTCTGCCGGCCAGCCGTCGAAGAACGGCTGGTGGACGAGCGGCCGGGGAGCCGCCGCAAAATCGATCTCCACCGGGTCACCCGCCCCGTCAATCCGACGGAAAATCCGGCTCCCCTCGTACCGGCCGAGCCGGTCCCGCCAGACGATCGCCGTCTGGTAGGCCTCGGGCTCGGCGACGCCCACCTGCTCTATGAACGCGGCCGGGTCAGGCAGCAGAAAGCGGCAGCGGTTGACCGACGCGACCAGCCGAGCCACCCGGGCCTGCATCGGACTGTCGGCCAGGCGGGCAAAACCTTCCTGGCAGGCGAAGGTCGCCCCTGCGAGGTCAAGGCTGACCGCAGCACCCGCGGCTGATGAGCTGGCATTACCGGTCACATCGAGAAACCGGCTGGTTGTCGTGACGCCCCCGCCCCGCCAGCGGACCTCAAGGCCCGCATCCCCCTCGACCCGACACCATGTGACCGCACCGTTGACAGCCACGTCGACCATTTCAACGGTCGCCATCGGCGGCTGCTCAGCGCCGGCCGCAACGCCCTCGACAGCGGCCTGTTCGGGCTCGATCGTCCGGGCAGACTGCCCCGCCACCGTCAGGATAGAGTCGGCCCCGTCTCGAGCGACGGCGGCGGGGGCCGCGGCGACCCCGGAGGTGGCAAAGCCGACATCGCGGCAGACAAGCCTGCCCCCGTCCTCGAGTCGAAAGCACGACCGGGGGCCAGCGGTCGGGTCCTGCCTGTCGTCGATGCGGATGTCGATGCCTTCAATCGTCAACTCCGCGGCGACAATCTGCCAGGCTGCCTGCGGCTCGGCGCTAGCGGGAAACAGGCTGTTTGCAATTCGCAGCAGCGGCCGCCGGCCACCCGCAGCACGGAGCGTCAGCCGGCGGCCGCGGAGGGCCGTCGGGCCGACAAGATGCTCGCGGTCGGCCGCAAGCGCGATAACGTCTCCGTCGACGGCAGCGGCGACGGCCGCCTCAAGATCGGCAAAATCACCTTCCCGAGCGGGCTCGCTCACCACCCGTTTCGACGCCTCGGGACGGCTCAGCATCAGGACCGGGCCGTCAGCGTCATCCGGCGGCGGCTCAGGCCGGCTCGCAGTCGCGGCCAGAACGGCAACGATACCGCTCAGGCAGAGGGCGGCGACCGCCCACGGCCAAAGCACCGCCGCGGCAGGCCGGCGAGACGCCCGCTCAGCCTCGACCGGCGGCCGGCTGACGGTCAGGTCGATGCCCTCGTCATCGGCAATCGCCACCAGTTCGGCCTCGAGCTGAAGGGGCTGCTCAAAGCGGTCCTCGGGCTGCTTCGCCATCAGCCGCCGGATCACCCCAGCCAGCCGCCGCGGGATGTCGGTCCGCAGCGACTCAACGGCTGGCGGAGGCTCCTGCTGGTGCTGGAGCAGCTTTTGCACCATCGTCCCTTCGGCGAACGGGGCCCGGCCGATGAGCATGAAAAACATCGTGCAGCCAAGCGAATAAAGGTCGCTGCGAATGTCGGCGGCCCGGGCGTCGCGGGCCTGCTCGGGAGAGATGTAATCGAAGGTGCCGAGGGTCATGCCGCTGACGGTCAGGTCTTGTTCGCCGGCGACCTGCTGCAGCCGTGCGAGCCCCATATCGACGAGTTTGGCCCGGCCAGCGGGGGTGATGATGATGTTGGAAGGTTTGATGTCGCGATGGGTGACGTTGCGGCGGTGCGCATGGTCGAGGGCGGCGGTGATCTGCAGGGCGAGATCGACGGTCGTCGCGACGCTGAGGGGCCCCTGCTGCCGCACGAGATCGCGGAGGTTGGTGCCCTCGATGTATTCAAAGACAATGAAATGCCAGTCGTCGTGCACACCGACGGCATGAACCAGGCCGATGTTCTCATGGTTGAGACGGGCCGCCGACTGGGCCTCGTTGCGGAACCGCCGCAGCATCTCCTCGTCAGCTGACTGCTGCCCGGCGAGCACCTTGACTGCCACGGTGCGATCGAGCGTGGTGTCGAGGGCCTTGAAGACGGCGCCCATGCCGCCACCGCCGACAAACTCGTCCAGTCGGTAGTCACCGAGTTGACGGCCCCGCAGCAGGCTGCCGATCTCGCTGATTGACGTTGGCGGTGGGGCTGCCGCCGCCCCGCTGAGCACGGTTGCCGCCGAGTCGCTGTCGGACTGCGGCGGCTGCGGATCCGCAGAGGGCGGGCGGATCGGCACGGCAGTCCGGTCGGCGGCGGATTCCATCATCAACGACCCTAGCACCACCCCCGACCGACGGCAATGCGACCCTCCGGCAAGGCTTTCCCCGAAGGCCCGACCCGGTAACAATATCGGCGGCACGAGTGCCGATGTCGCCCCGTGATCGTTTCCGGCAAGACGGCGGGAAAATCGGTCGCCCGGCCCGCTGGCCCGGTTTGCGGGCAACGCCCGAATTCGGCCACCCTGCCGTCAACATCGCCACCGAGGACTGGTCAGGGTTGTTTTCGGATCGCCGCTTGAGCAACGGGTGGCGGTCTCTCTCCCCAGCTTCAAAGCCCGACGGCCACGAACCATGTCAAGCTCTGCTGATCCCTTCGCCCGTGTCGCCAGTTGGTGCTTCGTGCTCGCCGGCATCTTCGCCGTCCTCGGCGGGCTGTCCCTGGCCGCCCCCTGGGTGGCGGCCACCGTGATTGCGGTGTTTTGCGGCGTCACGCTTCTGGCCGCCGGCATCGCGCAATTGGCGATGGCAGTCGGCACCTACACCTGGAGGGGCTTCTGGGTGACGCTGCTTTGCGGAGGCCTGTCGACGCTGGCGGGCGCGGGCATGCTGGCGTTGCCAAAAGCGGGCGTGGAGGCCCTGGTGATCTTTCTCGGGCTGCTGCTGGCCTTTGAAGCGGCCGCCAAACTTGCCGCAGCCTTCACGATTCGCGACGGCTTCCCTTGGGGCTGGCTGCTGGTTGATGGCGTGATCACCGGGATTCTCGGCGGCATCCTGCTGACGAGCAGCCCGGCCGCGGCCGGTGTCCTGCTGGGCATCTTCGTCGGCATCAATCTCCTTTCCAGCGGCGGCATTTTTTTAGCGGTCGGTCTTCACCTGCGGCGGGCCGCCGGAATGAGATAACTGCCGGATGCCTACAGCCGTTCCCGGAAGGCGTTCCCGCGGGAGGCCGGCGAACACTGACACGACCGGGGTGGTGCCCAACCGCGACAGGCAACAGACCGCCGACCAGGCCGTGTCGGACGAGCCACTCGTGCGGTACAGTGCGGCGGATTGCTGCTGGGAAACCAAAGAGGTGAGACTGTGAAGCAGACCCTTTGCCGCCGGGCATTGTTGACCCGCACGGCCGCCGCCGCCGCGGTGGCGTTGACCGAGCCGGGAACAAGTGCCGCCGCGGTCCCGCCGCCGGTAATCGACACCCACACGCACTTCTACGACCCCCGTCGGCCAGAGGGTGTGCCCTTTCCGTCGAAAACAGACCAGCTGCTCTACCGGCCGGTGCTGCCCGAGGAGTGGCAGCGGCTGGTGCAGCCGCTGGGCGTCACCGGCACGATGGTAGTCGAGGCCAGCCCCTGGCCGGAGGACAACCAGTGGCTGCTCGATCTGGCGGCCGATCAGAAAAACCTGCCTGGCATGCAGGGCATCGTCGGCGTGGTTGGCAACCTGCCGGTTGGCACCGCTGCGTTTGCCGGGCTGCTCGAGCGGTTCGCCGCCAACCCGCTGTTTCGCGGCATCCGCGTCAACGGCGGCAAACTGCTGGCGGGCCTCGAACAGCCGGGCTACCGGCAGGACCTCGGCCGTTTAGCCGAACGGGGCCTGGCCCTCGACGTCAACCACGGACCGTCCTTCACCGCCGCCACCAAGGCAGCCGAGACTCTTCCCGCGTTGCGGATCGTGGTCGATCACCTGGGTGGCGGCCGGATCACCGGCACCGGCCCCGCCGCCGATTGGGCCAAACAGGTTGATGCGGCGGCGGCCCGGCCGACTATTTTCCTGAAGGTTTCGGCCCTGATTGAGTCGGCCTTTTTCTCCCAGCCCCGGCCAGCGGCCGGCGGCGAGCGGCCCGAGCCACCGACCGATCCCGAGTTCTATCGTCCTTGGTTTGAGCAGGTCTGGAAAGCATTCGGGCAAGGGCGGCTGCTGTTCGGCAGCAACTGGCCGGTCTCACTCCGGGCCGGCAGCTATGCCGATGTGCTGGCGGTCATCCGCCCGCTCGTCGCCGAGCACGGCCCGGAGGCCGAGCGGTGGTTCTTCGCTGAAGCCTCGCAGGCGGCCTATCGCTGGCGGAAGGCCTGAGGCCCTGCAGCGGGCGGCGACGTCGGGTACGATCGACCGCTGTCGGTCGGCCGTTTCTCCCAATCAGGACCTTTCCATGCCCTCCCATCCCGCTGTCCCCGCCGGGCTGCTGCCGGCGCTGGTGCTTGTCATGGCTGTGCTGCCTTGGGCGTTCGCAAATTCGGCACCGCCAGAAACCAACTATGACGAGTCGCTCGCCGGTGCATTCGTGCTGCCCGACGTGCTCGCCGGCCCCGATGAGGTTCCGGCCGGCTCGAAAGCGGAGTGGGAGGAGACTTCTCGACCGCACCAGTTCGAAATGCTTGAAAACTTCGTCTATGGCCGCCGGCTGCCGGCGGTGCCGGTGGCTGTGGTGGGCGAGGTCGAGCGAGCGGAGGTCGATCTGGGCAGCACCAAGGGCCTGCGGCTGCAGGCAAGGTTGCGGCTGGGAACAGCTGCTGATGCCCCGACCACCGATGTGCTGCTCTATCTGCCGAAGGCGGTGAAAAAAGTCCCGGTCTTCCTCAAGCTCAACTTCCGCGGCAATCAGGCCGAAACGGAAGACCCCGGCGTCTGGCTACCGACCGGCTGGATACCTGCTGACGCGCGGTTTGAGGGAATTGTCAACAATCGTGCCACCGACGCCTCTCGCGGTGCGCTGCAGCGGCGGTTTCCGGTCGCCGCCATGCTGGGCCGTGGCTACGGGATGGCCACCGCCTACTGTGGCGACTTCTTCCCGGATCGGCCAGACGGCCGGCCGCAGAGTGTTCTTGCCTCACTGGGTCGCCCGGTTGCCGGCGAGTTGCCGAAGAACGAGCCCGGCGCGATCGGCGCATGGGCCTGGGGGCTGTCGCGGATTCTCGACTGGCTGGTGACGCTGCCGGAGGTTGATGCCGCCAAGGTGATCGTGGTGGGCCATTCGCGGCTGGGCAAAACGGCCCTCTGGGCCGGGGCCTGCGACCGGCGGTTTGCGATGGTCGTCTCCAACGACTCCGGCTGCGGCGGGGCAGCCCTCTCGCGGCGGAACTTCGGCGAAACGATCGGAGTGATTACCAACCGATTTCCACACTGGTTCTGCCCGATGCTCTCCGCGTACGCCGGCCGGGCGATCGAGCTGCCGTGTGATTAAGACGCCCTGGT
>Ga0180432_10007083_pt1 | contig 14368 bp, 10 predicted proteins | sample SS_ome_10_FD_132414 | JGI IMG/M metagenome (GOLD analysis project Ga0180432, IMG submission 132414) | Hypersaline lake sediment archaeal communities from the Salton Sea, California, USA - SS_1_MS_2 metaG | ecosystem: Environmental > Aquatic > Non-marine Saline and Alkaline > Hypersaline >... | reverse complement strand
GTCGTCGGTAAAGAAAGCGTCGCGAGGGGGGTGGCGTGGCACCGAGGGAGGAGATCTTGTTCTGAACCTACTTTATGGCGTGGTCGGAGGGCTTGACGCCTTTTTTGAATCGGCGAAAGCCGAAGGGCAGGGGCTTGTACTCGCCCACCAGGTCGACGTTCGCCTTGGGGGGAATCTTGTCTTCCATGCCGAGGCACCAGTAGGTGGCGTTGACCAGTAGCCGGCGCAGGCCTTCGCTTTCCAGGTCGGTCGCGGCGCCCATCGTGGTGGTGAACACCCGCCCGATCTGCCCCTTGGCCCCGCGGTAGATCCTGGTCCAGGCCATGGGCATCATGGGGTTGTTCTTTCGCCCTTCGACCGGCTTGTCGGTCGGCTTCATCCCGGCAATGACCTGTCCGTAGAACAGCACCGTGCTGTCGTTGGGCAGCGACTTCCGCACAGTATACACGTCCGTCGGTCCCCAGATATCGTCGCAGCCGCGGACGATCAGGTGGTCCTTCGCCTTGGGCGCCAGCACGCCGCGGGTGCTCTCGCGCCCGTGCCGGCCGTGGTGGCTCATCCACGTCTGGCCGAGGATGTGCCGGCCGAACCCGCCCTTCCACGTCCTGCTGCGGCAACTGAACCGTTCGTACGTCTTGCTCTTTAGCCGAAACGCCACCACCGCTGCCCGCATGCCGATGACAGGCTTGCCGGCGTCGATGTATTCGGCCACGTACTTCATCTGATGGTCCGGCAGGTCGCGGAACCGCGTGGCGATGAACATGAGGTCGGCCGACCGCAGCGCCTCGAGCCCGGGGATGTTCCGCGTGTTGTCCGGGTTGATCGTGCCGGTAGCCGGATCGATGGCGAACAGCACGGTGCACGTGAACCCGTGTCGCTTGGCCAGGATCTTTCCCAACTGCGGGTAGGCCTCCTCGGAGCGGTACTCCTCGTCCCCGGAGACGAGCACGATGTGCTTTCCCTTGCCGGGGCCCTTGCCGCCTTCGTAGACCACGGTGAGTTCTGACGCGGCGGTCTTGTCCTTCCCGGCCGCCCGGCCGGCCGTCATGAACGCCACCATCCCCGTAAGCAAACATGCCGCCAATACCATCACCATTCTGCCATCCGTCATGTCGGCGCTCCTTGCATTCTCGCCGCTCGATTTTCAAACGTGCGAACGGAGATAGTAGAACGTCTGACTCCGAGAAACGCCAGTCCCCTTGCCAAGCCGATTGCGTTGTGGGCGTAGCACGGGCATCTTGCCCGTGGACAAAACACTGCAGAAACGAGCCGGTGGCTTCTGTTTTCACGGGCAAGATGCCCGTGCTACGCCCGGCGCAACCGGCTGCCCCTTGCCAGGCCGAGACCATCGCGTATATGCTGGGTTTAATCGAGGTCTCCGGCTGTGACACCACCAACGTTAGATGACGGGAGTACAGGAATGGATTCGATCTTCTCGAAAAGGCACATTGTTCTCTGGGGCGCCCTTATGGTCCTGGCCGGCGGGCGGGGCGTATCGGCCGACACCGCGGCGGACATCATCGCCAAGACCGGCGTCAAGGGCGGGCTGGTCGTTCACGTCGGCTGCGCCGACGGCAAGCTGACCGCCGCGCTAGGCAGAAACGAGCGCTATCTGGTGCAAGGCCTGGATACCGATGCGGGCAAGGTCCGCCAGGCCAGGCGGCACATTCAGTCCCTCGGGCTCTACGGAAGGGTCTCCGTTGACTCCTTCGACGGCAAGAGCCTGCCGTACGTCCGCGACACGGTGAACCTGCTGGTCGCAAGCGATCTCGGCGCCGTTACGATGGCCGAGGTTCGCCGCACGCTGGCGCCCAACGGCGTGGCGTACGTCAAGCAGGGCGGCAAGTGGACCAGGACGATCAAGCCTCGCCCGAAGGACATCGATGAATGGTCGCACTTTCTTCATGACGCCGCCGGCAACGCGGTGGCCAACGACAGGCATATCGGCCCGCCCAGGCGACTGCGTTGGGTGGCCGGGCCGAAATGGTGCCGCAGCCACGAGACACCAAGCAGCGTCAACGCCGTGGTTACCGCCGGCGGACGCATCCTCACCATCTACGACGAGTCAATCGTCGGCGTGTACAAGAAACTGCCCTGGAACTGCAAGCTTGTCGCCCGGGACGCCGCGAACGGCGTGCTCCTTTGGAAGGTGCCCATGCGGCGATGGCAGCCGCCCGAGACCGGCGTGGGGAACCGGTGGCAGATCCATCACACGATACCTCGGCGGCTGGTCGCTGCCGCCGGCCGCGTCTACGTCACGCTGGGCTTCCTCGAGTCGCCGGTATCCGTGCTGGACGCGGCTACGGGCGAGATTCTCACCGAGGCCCTGGAAGGCACCAAGGGCGCCGACGAGATCATCCTCTCCGAAGGCGTCCTGATCGTGAAGATCACAAAGAAGCGGTCGGTGGCGGCGACCGCACGATTTGGCAAGACCGCACTGGACGATACGCTGGCGGGCGTGGACGTAAAGACCGGCAAGCAGCTCTGGCGGAAAGCCGGCACCCGCGTCGTGCCGTACGCATTGTCCGCCCAGGGCGGGCGCGTGGTCTACCACAACATGGACGAGCTTGTCTGCCTGGACGCGAAGAGCGGCCGCCAGTTGTGGAAGACGGCCAACCCCATCACATCGACCGTGGGCGGGGGCAGCACGCTGGTCATCAGCGACGGCGTGGTGCTCTTCCACGGCCACGGCAAGGCCATTGGAAGCAAGGCGCCGGACAACGCGCCCAAGGACCCGCCGAAGAAGAAGAGGAGAAGATCGCGGGGTGGCGGCCTCTACCTGACGGCCCTTTCGCTGGCCGAGGGCAAAGTCCTGTGGCAGCACGGCGGCAAGCGAGGCTGGTCCGCCGCGTGCACTCAGCCGACGGACCTCTTTGTGACCAACGGGACCGTCTGGTGCGGCTCGTTTTCCGGGCGTGACATCAAGACCGGCAAGGTAAGGAAGACGGTGTCGGTGGGCAAGCTGATCTCGCCCGGGCACCATTACCGCTGCCATCGAAGCAAGGCCACCGTCCGGTACCTGATCCTGCCCAAGCGCGGGGCGGAATTCGTCGACGTCGAGGGCGACAATCACATGCGGGCAGACTGGCTCCGCGCTCCGTGCTTCACCGGCGCCACGCCCGCAAACGGGCTGTTCTACGCGCCCACCGACCAATGCTTCTGCTATCCCGGCGTGAAGGTCTGCGGCTATCTCGCACTGTCGGCCGAAGTCGCAGGCAAGCTCAAGCCCGCCACCGGCGCCAACCTCCACAAAGGCCCCGCCTACGGCAAAGCAGGTCCGCAATCCGCAATCCGCAATCCGCAATCGAATGATTGGCCCATGCACCGCCGTGACGTGAAGCGAAGCGGCTGGACGAAGACGGCCGTGCCGGCGGATCTGCGCAAGCAATGGGAGGTCAAGCTCACCTGCCAGGGCTCGCAGCCGGTGGTCGTCGGTGATCGGCTCTGGGTGGCGGAGAAGGACGCCCACCGCATTCGCTGCCTGAGCGCGGCCGACGGCAAGGACGTCTGGAGTTTCACGGCCGGCGGGCGGATCGACTCGGCGCCCACGGTGCACGCCGGGATGGTTCTGTTCGGCTGCCGCGACGGGTCGGTCTACTGCCTGCGAGCGGCCGACGGCGAGCTGGTGTGGCGTTTCCGCGCCGCACCGGGCCCGCGGAGGCTGGTATCGTTCGAGCAGGTCGAGTCGGTCTGGCCGGTCCAGGGCTCCGTGCTCGTGCAAGGCGGCGTGGTGTACCTTGCCGCCGGGCGGTCGTCCTTCCTCGACGGGGGCATCATGGTATACGCCCTCGATGCCAACAGCGGCAAGGTGCTGCACTCGCATCTACTGGAAGGCCCCTGGCCGAACGTCAAGACCGGCACCAGCCGGCCGTTCGCCATGGAAGGGGCACTACCGGACCTCCTCGTCAGCGACGGCAAGGACCTATACATGCAGCGCATCAAGTTCGACGCCAGACTCAAACGCCTGCCCACGAAACTCGAAAGCCCGCTCGGCGAACTCGACATGGGCGAAAACCACCTCGCCGCCACGGGAGGGTTCCTCGACGATACCGGCTACGACCGGATCTACTGGATGCACAGCAAGCGGTGGCCGGGTTTCAACATGGCCCAGCATTCTCCCAAGGCCGGGCAGCTCATCGTCTTCGACGACAGTACGACGTACGCCGTGAAATACTTCTATCGCCGGCACCTGTGGAGCCCGCTCTTCTACCCTGCCGAGCAGGGATATCTCCTGTTCGCGGATGACAATGACAACCAGCCGGGATTCCTCGAAAAGGGCAAGAAGGCCCTCGACTGGCTGCCGAAAGGGGCCGCCACCGACAAATACCGCAGGGGCGGGCGAGGCGTCGATAAGGGTACCGGATACGTGCGATACAAGCCGGAAAAGTGGAAGAAAATGATCCCCGTTCGCATCCGCGCCATGGTGCTGGCCGGAGATCGCCTGTTCGCCGCCGGACCGCCCGACGTGCTGGATCCCAAGGACCCGCTGGGGGCATTCGAGGGACGAAAGGGCGCCAGGCTGGTGGTCTTCTCGGCCAAGGACGGCTCGCAGGTCACATCGTACAAGCTCTCGTCGCCCCCCGCCTTCGACGGCATGATCGCTGCCCGCGGCAGCCTATACATCACGACCACGGACGGCAAGCTCCTCTGCATGTCAGGCAAGCGGGATTGACGGTTAACGAATGGCAGTTCTCCCACGGTTGCGCAGCAACCGTGCTTCTCGCGCCATAGAGCTGAGCACGGCTGCTGCGCAGCCGTGGCACCCTACCTGGGGGCCAGCCAGTTGGTGGGCTTCGGGGCCAGGAGACACTTCGGGTCGATCTCGGGCGGGGTGCCGAGGAGGGTGTTGGTGATGACGTTTCCGCTGCCGGCGATGGCGCGCAGAGACACCCATCCCCTGGCGTCGGGCCGATCGTTCCGGATCAGGCAGTCGGTGACGATCGAATCGGCGACGGCCTTCATCAGGATGCCCGCGTTTTCACAGTCGAGCACGGTGCAGTTGCTGACGTTCATTCTCCGGCAGTTGGTCAGGACCAGTCCCGCCGCCGCGCGGCGAACGCCGTTGACGTGCAGGCCGGTGATCGTGCAGTCCCGGCAGTTTTCGAAAACGATGCCCTCGCCGGCCTTGTCCTGGCCCCAGTATTGGGGGTTGCGGTCCGAGACGTTCGGCCCGACGACGACGTTTGAGCTGTCGCGGACGCGCAGGTTGTGCTGGACGCCCTTCCACATCGTGTTGCCCGTGATGCTCACGCCGCGGGCCTTGGCGATGTCGATGTTGACCTGCACGTCGCTCAGGACGTTGTCGGCGATGGTGAGATGTCCCCAGCGGCGGTCGGCTGCGTCTGCCCCGATGAAGCGGATATTGGCCGAATCCGTCGCCTGGGCGGTGTGCTGGATCGTGCAGCCGGTGATCGCCACCTCGGCGGTGCCGGCCTGGCCTGCCGAGCAGTCGATCAGGATGTTTGCCGTGGCCGGGGCGTCGGGCGAGCCCATGTTCCCCTCGATGTCGCAGGCGCCGACCTGGAGGTTGCGCACGTTCCCGGCACGGACGACGATGCCGCCGCCGGCGTTGTAGCTGATGTGTGATCCGATCACGTTGATCTGGTGCAGGTTCACGTTGTCCAGGTACAGCCCGACCCCGCGGTTCTTGTACAGGTGGCAATCGGAGACGATCACGTTCCGGTTGCGTTTGACCAGGTGAATCGCGTGGAGGCACTCGCGCACGACGACGCGCGTCACGGTGAGTTTCATCGTGCCGGTCGCCTGGATTGCCCCGGCCCGGGGATGGGCGCCGACGAACTCCACGCCGTCCACCGTCGGCATGCGCTGGCGGGAGTAGACGTTGGGCTTGACCGACTTCGGCGAGGCCGTGCCCTCGTGGGTGCCCACGATCTTCACCGCCGGACCCGGACCGGCCATCAGGATCCGCGCCACGCCCCCGCCGGACAGGGACGTCCAGCCGACGCGGTCCAGGTCGATCACGATCGGCTTTGTGATGCGGTACGTGCCTCGCGGCAGGACGACCCGGCCCGTGGGCGCATTCACTGCCGCCTGGATCGCCGCGGTATCGTCAGCGGCGCCGTCACCGACGGCGCCGAAGTCGCGGACGGTCTTCTGTTTCGTCACCGGCGCCCCGTGGATCGCGCCTCCCGGTGGCGGATCGGTGTCTCCCGCGGTGAGCAGCGCGACGGACAGGGCCGCAGTGAGCAGGAATAAAGCCGTGAGTGAGGGGAATCTGGATTTCATGGCCAAGGGTCTCCCATCGTTCAGGATCCGGTCGGTGAACTGCAATTCGTCACGGTGCCGAGGTTGCGCCTCGGGTGGCACGGCCGCGAAGCAGCCGTGCTCGGCTTCGTGTCCGGTGACCACGACCGCCGCGCAGCCGTGGCACCCGGCGGGCGAACTCGGTCGCCGTGTGTCGGTCGGACAACAGCACGGCGAGCGACCTGGCTGCCGGCAGGCAGGGCCCGCCCGCTCAACGGGTACCGTGCACCCGGCTACTGACTACGGGCTACTGACTCTCACCGTCACTCGGTGAGGGTCATGAACTCGACCGGGGCGCCGTCGTGCAGGATAAAGGCCACTTTCACGCCGTCCATCGGCTCGAAGGGCTCGATGAGGATGTCCTGCCCTTCGAGGACGGCGTCCATGTCCTGTACGACGTAGGCCACGTGCGGCATGGTCTTGAGCTGCTCGGGCATGGGGCTCTCGGGTTCGAACCGCAGCCATTCGATCTTGTATGGGCTGGCGGCGGCGTCCGTCACGAAGAGCCTGGCGGCCTCGAGATACGTCTCGCCCTCGTGCTGGGTTTCGGTTGGCATGCCGACGTGGTGGAACTCCATGAGGTGTTTCCTTCAGGTTCGGCTTGTTCGTTGTGTTGTCAGTCGGTGTGCATGAACGGATTCTCATTCACGACGTGGCCGTCGCTTCCGGCTTGACCTTTCAGGCCTCCAACTTCGCCAAGGCCACGCCGGACAAGACGCAGGACAAGCCGCTCCTGCCACGCCACCCGGCGGGGCTCAGAACTCCACGTTGGGGTTAGTGAATCTCAGGCCGGCGTTGTCGTGGAACGTGGCGTACTCGGTCACGATCGCGCCCTCGGGCCCGGCGAGCATGAAGTGCTTGGCCGTTTCGCGGTTCAAGGCGTCCATCTCGCCGATCTGCACGGCCTTGACACATTTGGCGGTGATGAAATCGGCCTGGCTTGCGGGCGTTTCGACAGGGCAGGGAATCGTCTCTTCGCCCTCGGCGAACGTGTAGATCATGCCGTGGCGCACGTGCCACGACTCCATTTTCGGCGGGACGTCGCCGGCCTGAACGTGAGCGTGCTCGACGATCATCTGCCCCGGCAGGAGGTAGATCTCGTGTCCGAAGTACTTGTACTTCGGATCGTTCACCCAGAACATGCCCGCCATGCCGACGTTCACGAAGTCGCCCAGCCCGAAATCGATCGCCCAGAACTCATCGCTGCGCAACCGCTCGATGACCGGGTAGCCGAAGCGTTCCATCATGTCGTAGTAGGCCTGGGCCGCCTTGTCCGACTGAAACACCCCCTCGGCGTCGTAGAAGTCTTCGTTCTTCGGTGTCATGGCATACTCGCTGCAAAGTGACCTTCAGGTCGCACGGCCGACGTCTTGCACACGTAACTCACCACAGAGACGCAGAGATACAGAGAAGGACAGCACCGGGTTGCTTCTCACGTGTCTTCTCTGTTTCTCTGGGTCTCTGCGGAGGATCGGACCACTACGTGCTGGCGGTCTTTCCCTTCGAATTGTCGAACTTCATGTCGGGCTTGCTGAAGGCCACGTGGTTGTGGTAGGTGGCGTATTCGGTGACGATAGCGCCTTCGGCCCCGGCGCGCTGGAAGTGCCAGGACACGGGGTCGTTGAGCTTGTACATTTCGCCGGCGTTTCGGCTGGCAACGTACTTGCACTTGAACCAGTCTTCGCCGAAGCCCCAGGGGCGCTGATCGGCGGGCATGTCGGCGATCAAGGTCTCGTCGCCGTCGGCGGCCTTGTACTCGCCGAAGTAATCGACCGTCCCGTACCGCACGTGCCAGGCCTCCATCTTCGGGCCGTACCCGTCCTTGGTGGCGATGTGGTGGTGCTCCGGCAGCATCTGCCCAGGCAGGAGGTAGATTTCGTGCCCGAGGTAGCCGAACAGCTTGTCCTTGAAGTCCCCGGTGTAGGCCTTGGCGCCGCTGGCGCCGTAGGTGTTGTGCTCGTTGATCCAGAATATCCCGCCCATCCCGAGCTTCTCGAAGTCGCGCTGGAGGAAGTCGCAGACCCAGAACTCATCGGTCTTGAGCTTGTCGTAGGCCGGGTAGTCGAAGCGTGCCATCATCGCGAAGTAGGCCTGCTTGGCTTGGTCGCCCTGAAACGCCTGGTCTGAACCGTAAAAGTCGCAGTTCTTGTAAATCTTCCCTCCTCCCAGGGCCGAGGGCATGCTCTCGCAGCCCGTCAGCGACCCGGCCAGGGCCAAGCCCGCGCCGGCCGCCGTGCTCTGGAACAACGAACGTCGTGTTACGCCTTTCTCTGCCATTGTCACTTCTCCTGCATCTGGGCCAGTACAACCGGCCGTTTCGGGGCGGTGTCTGCGGCACCGGACCAAAAACTTCAAGTCCGACTTGACGCGGAAAGCCGCAGAGCATATAAGCTCAACTCGCGTTACAGTATATCAAGCTGAAGCGGATGATAACACTTAACTGGAAAGGCGAACATCCATGGCTATGAAAAAGTTTATCAACGATCCGAACAACCTGACGGCGGAGCTTCTTGACGGCATGTGCACGGCGTTTGCGGATAAGCTGACACTGGTCAACGAGAAGCTCGTCTGCCGGGCCAATCCGAAGGACGAGTCGAAGGTGGCCATCGTGACGCTCGGCGGGTCGGGTCACGAGCCGGCGCTGCAGGCCTTCGTCGGCGAAGGGCTGATCGACATCAGCGTCGTGGGCGACATTTTCGCCGCCCCGGGGCCCCCGCAGGTTATCGAGGCCCTGCGGATGATGAACCGCGAGGCCGGCGTCCTGTTCGTCGTGCTCAACCACGCCGGCGACGTGATGAGCGCGAACATGGCCATGGAAATGGTCGAGGCCGAAGGCCTGAACGTCCGGATGATTCTCACGCACGAGGACATCGCCCCCGGCGCCGACGCCCCGGCCGAGGACAAGAGGGGCCTGGTCGGCTGCATCCCGCTGTACAAGGTCGCCGGTGCCGCCGCCGAGGCCGGAAAGAGCCTCGACGAGGTCTACGCCATTGCCGAGCGGTTCAACGACAACATGGCGACGCTCGCCGTGGCGATGAAGACCGCCACGCACCCCCAGAACGGCGCGGAGATCGCCCAGATCGCCGATGACGAGATGGAGATCGGCATGGGCCAGCACGGGGAAGCCGGCACCGGGCCCTGCAAGATCATGACCGCCGACGAGACGGCCAAGGTGATGGTCGAACGCCTCATTCCGGCCATCGGCGCCGCCAGCGGCGACAAGGTGCTTCTGGTGGTCAACGGCTCGGGCGCCACGACGCACATGGAGATGTTCATCGTGTATCGCGCGGCGAGGAAGATTCTGACCGACGCCGGCATCGAGGTGGCCTGCTCGATGGTGGGCGAGTACCTGACGGTCCAGGAGATGGGCGGGTTCCAGATGTTCCTGGCGAAGATGGACGACGAACTGATCGACCTGTTCAATGCCCCGTGCGACTCGCCGTACTGGACCGTGCGGTAGGGCAAGGAGACAGAGGAGATGGCCCGGACAATGGGACCCGCCGACACGCTGCGGATGATTCAGGGCGGCCTGGACGAGATCCGGGCCAATCACGAGGAGCTGTCGCGTCTGGACGCGGCCACGGGGGACGGCGACCACGGCTCGGCGATGCTTCGGGCGGTCGACGCGGCCCAGAAGGCCATGCAGGACAAGGCCGGCGCCCCGGCGGGCGAGGTCTTCCAGGCGATGGCCTGGGGCATGATGGGCTCGACCGGCGGCGCGCCCGGGCCGCTTTTCGGGTCGTTCTTCATGGGCATGGGCGCCGCCGTCGGTGACGACGATCTCGACTGCGCCGCGGTGGCGACGATGTTCGAGGCCGGCCTGGCCAAGCTCCGCAAGCAGACCAAGGCCCAGCCGGGCGAAAAGACGATGATCGACGCCCTGGTGCCGGCCGTCGAGGCCGTGCGGGCGGCCGCCGAGGCCGATGCGGACATCGACGCGGCGCTGGCCCGGGCCGCCGCCGCCGCCGCACACGGCGCCGAGAGCACGAAGGACATGCTGGCCAGGCACGGCAAGGCCCGGAACCTGGGCGAACGCACCCTCGGGCACGTCGACGCAGGCGCCACCTCCGTCGCGTGCATGTTCAAGGGCTTCAGCCAGGCCCTGGCCAACTGACCGACGAGTTGAAGTCCACGAACACCAATGAAAGAAGGAATGACGCAGAATGCCTGATGACACTGGAACTGCTGACGCGGAACGATTCGGGATCGGCGTGTCGGTCGAGCCTGAGCCGTTCTTCCTGAAGGGATCGAACAACCTCGACTGGGGCATGAAGGACCGCTTGGCGCGGGTCTTCCAGCCCGCCTCCGGGCGGACGGTGATGCTGGCGTTCGACCACGGGTACATCCTGGGCCCCACGGCGGGCCTCGAACGGATGGAACTGACGATCGTCCCGTTGATCGAGTATGCCGACTGCATCATGTGTACCCGGGGCGCGCTTCGGCAGGTCGTGCCCCCCACGGTGAACACGCCCGTCTCGCTGCGCGTCTCGGCGGGATCGACCGTCCTGACCGAGTTGAACGACGAGTGCATCATGGACATCGACGAGGCGGTTCGGCTGAACGCCTCGCTGCTGGCGGCGATGGTGTCCATCGGCGGGAGGTTCGAGGCGCTGACCGTCCGCAACCTCACGAAACTCGTGGACATGGGCAACCGCTACGGCATTCCCACGCTGGGCGTGACGGCCGTCGGCAAGGAGCTCACGCGCGACGCGCGGTACCTGGCCATGGCCTCGCGGGTCTGTGCGGAAAACGGCGCCCACGTCGTCAAGACGTACTTCTGCGACGAGGGCTTCGAGAAGGTCACCGCCGCGTGCCCCGTGCCCATCGTGATCGCCGGCGGGAAGAAGCAGCCCGAGCCCGACGCGCTGAAGATGGCTCACAAGGCTATCGACCAGGGCGCGCTCGGGGTGGACATGGGCCGAAACATCTTCCAGGCCGAGGCGCCCACCGCGATGATCCAGGCCGTCCGCGCCGTCGTGCACGACAACGAGACGCCCGAGAAGGCCTACCAGATGTACCAGGACCTCAAGAACGAATAGCCCCTGAGCGATCGGCGGCATGGCCCTGCGCCGCGCGCGGGACCGTGGCACTGGAGTCGTTAACCTTGAACCTTTGACCTTTAACTCTTTTCCTGGGAGCAACACATGAAATTGACCTTCAAGCAGTTCATTATGATCCCCGTGGGAATCGCCGTGCTGGCGTTCATCCTCATGTTGCTTGAGTTGGTACTCAAGACCGTGGAGTTTCCCTACTTCATGACCTGGATATCCTTCCAGGCGTGGGCGATGTACTTCATGGCCGGCTGCACGCCGCAGGGCGGGGTCAAAGTGGTCCTGGGCTATCTCGGGGGATGTCTGGCGTCGATGGCGATCATCGCGCTCGGTGTGGCTTTGCTGCCTTCGCTGGGCTCGATGGCCTTCCCCCTGGTCGTGCTCGTTCTGGTGGTTCCCGTCATCAGTTTCGAACGCGTCCCGTGGTTTGACTTCATCCCCGCCTGGTTCGTCGGCGCCGGCGTGTACTTCGCGATCAAGGGGTGGGGCGCTCCGGAGATGAGCTATTCCGCCGTGGCGATAACCACCCTCGTCTCGTGCCTGGTGGGCCAGATCTTCGGGGTGGTGACGGTGGTCGGCAGGGCCAAGTACGAGGCGATGCTCGCCGCGAAGGCGGCAACCGGCGGCGAGGCGATTGCCGAAGCGACCGCGCCTGCCGCTGAGGCGCCTGCTGACGAAGCGCCCGCCGAGGACGACGCCTGACCGGCGCCGCCCCACGCCGTCGTGCCGTTGCCGCAGCAGCCAACAGCGCGGCGGGACCGACCGTCCCGCCGCGCTGCCTATGCGCCGATACCACGTCGTTCCGCAACGCCCCCGGTGTATCCCGCGCGAGTCGGTAGCCAGTAGCCGGTTCATGCCATCCTCGGCCTCGCCGTCGTCGGCTGTTCTGTGCGAAACGACTGAACGACCGAGGGCGAGCACGAGCCGGGGCTCGGCCGGGCGCCTCGCTGCGGGGCTTCTCTTGCCTGAACGTGCCATGTTACATGTTACACAGGTTTCCACTCTGCGCGTACACCTGCCCCGCGATTCTCCGGGGTGTTGTGCGTAACCGTTTATTGTATATGGCGTTACATGATAAGTCTTCGTCACGCGTATGTTCCGCTCCTTAAGAAGTGGAACATTGCAAACTCCCCAGGTTCAGTATGATCGGCGATCAAGACGAAGGAGGCCCAGCACGTACTTGTCCATTGGGTCGGGTCTCCCATAGCGGCCGTTCTGGCAGAACGTCAACGTGTCCTGCGCAGCTTCCCAGGACGAAGCAGGATCGCCAATGGGTGTCTCCCATGAGCAGACAGGGTGGCGGTGACTGTCGTCAGGCCCCAGGGGGGTTCTCAGACAGCCGTACGCTACCTACTCAAGCGGGATGCACCCCATCTCCGGGTTTGGGGGAACCTCGACGGCGCGCCGATCGGCTCCGATACGCCCGGCGTCAACAACGCCACGGGCGCCAATTTCCGTGTGGGCAGCACGAATAACAACGGCGAGTACTTCGACGGCATGCTCGACGACGTGGCAATCTTCAGCCACGCGCTGACGGGCCCCGAGGTCGCCTCCCTGGCCAACGGCTCGGCCACGCCCAACAACTGGGCGCCGCCGGGACCGGTCGCCGGCGGTGCCGGCTACGCTGCGGCGGTGATGGCCGACAATCCGGTCGCCTACTGGCGGTTCGAGGAAACCGCTGGCGCGCCGACGGCAAAGGATGAAGTGGGCGCCGGGCCCAACGGCACCACGCCGGGCACCTACGGCGCCACCGGGCCGGACCAGGGCCTGCCGAGCGTTGCCACCGGACTGGGCAGCGCCATCGAGTTCACCCCGCCCGCGGCCAACAACGCGACGACAAAGAACATCGACTTCGGCGCGGGCAACCTGCCTTGGCTGACGAACTTCCGTCCTCCGACCGTCAACAAGACCACGAGCGTTGAGTACTGGATCAAGACCACGCAGAACGGTTCGGACGGCTCGAACAACTGGCGAAGCCCGGCCATCTTTGCGGATGAGAGCCCCGGAGACGGCGACATGTACTGGGGCGCGATCCACCAGAACGGGGCCTTCACCTTCAGTACGTCCGACATCAAGGAAATCGTCACGCCTGCCAGCGGCCCCGGCGAGGTCACCGACGGCATCTGGCACCACGTGGTGATGGTCAAGGAGTGGGATACCGCCGGGCCCAGCAGGTCAACGATGTACGTTGACGGCGGGGCCGGCAACGGCGGCCAGACGTATTCCGCCAATACGGTCGGAGGCAACCAGAGCTACCAGGATAGCGACGGCGATATCTTCAGGCTCGGGTTGGTCACAAGCGGCGAACGGGGCGACGTTCAGTTCATCGGCATGCTCGACGAGGTGGCGATCTACAACACCGCCCTGAGCGAGGCCCAAGCCACTGCGCACTACCAGGCGGCGCTGGCCCCGATTCCCGAGCCGGCCACGATGGCCGTCGTGGCCCTGGCCGTTGCGGGACTCGGCGGATACGTCAAGAAGCGAAAGAAGGACATCCTTTCAAGGAGAATGACGATACGCATGGCGAAGACACTTGCACTGATGCTGGCGTTGGGTATGGCGGCTTGGCCCGTGGCGGCGGGAACCATATCCACAGACTCGATCACTTCCCATGCCGACATCGTCAAGACCGGCGGGACGGTCATCGCGGCACAGAACTTCGGCGGCACGGGCGCCGTCACGGTCAACGGCATTGCCCACGCCAACAGCAACGCCGGATACGCCCCGATCAACTTCTCGGGCGCGTACGGCGATCCCCTCGGCCTCTCGGGTGACCTGTTCACGCTGATCGACGGGATCGCCGGAACGGCCAACGCCAACGAGCCGGGCAATCTGACCGTGGGCGGGCTGACGTCGGGCGATGACTATCTGTTCCAGGCCTACTGGGTCGTCAAGGACAATCACGCCACGCGCAGGATGAACGTCACCTTCGAGGGGAGCGACAGTCTTTCGAACATCACCCCCAATCCGCCCGCCGGCGGGGCCGTCCTGATCTCCTACGACTTCACCGCGGGAGACGACACGTTCAACGGCAGCTTCACCGGCACCGGCGG
>Ga0180432_10007082_pt1 | contig 14369 bp, 10 predicted proteins | sample SS_ome_10_FD_132414 | JGI IMG/M metagenome (GOLD analysis project Ga0180432, IMG submission 132414) | Hypersaline lake sediment archaeal communities from the Salton Sea, California, USA - SS_1_MS_2 metaG | ecosystem: Environmental > Aquatic > Non-marine Saline and Alkaline > Hypersaline >... | reverse complement strand
TGGACCGCATGGCGGCCGACGGGATGCGGTTCACCGACTGCTACGCCGGCAGCACGGTCTGCGCCCCCTCGCGGTGCTGCCTGATGCTCGGCCAACACACGGGGCACGCGATCGTCCGCGGCAACGGCGGCGTTCCCCTGCGCCCCGGCGACGTCACCGTTGCCGAGCTGCTCAACTCGCGGGGCTACGCCACCGGCATCATCGGCAAGTGGGGGCTGGGCGAGCCGGAGACCACCGGCATCCCGAATCGGCAGGGCTTCGACGAGTGGTTCGGCTACCTCAATCAGCGCAACGCCCACAACTACTACCCGCCGTTCCTGTGGCGGAACGAGAAGAAGGTCCTGCTCGAGGGCAATCTGGGGCCAGGCGAGGACGCCTATGAGCTGTACAGCAGGGACGCCGCCAAGCGACAGAGCGGACCGGACGGCAGCCGCAAGGCGTACAGCCACGATCTGTTCGCCGAGGACGCGCTCGAATTCGTCCGCCGGCACCATCGCAAACCGTTCTTCCTGTATCTGGCCTACACGATTCCCCACGCGAACAACGAGCTGGGCGGCGTGAAGCGTGACGGTATGGAGGTGCCTGACTACGGCCCGTATGCCGACGAGTCCTGGCCCGCGCCCCAGAAGGGCCACGCCGCCATGATCACCCGGATGGACCGCGACGTCGGCAAGCTGATGGGAGTGCTCAAGGACCTGGGCATCGACCGGGACACGGTCGTGTTCTTCTCGAGCGACAACGGCCCACACCGCGAGGGCGGCGCCAAGCCCGACTTCTTCGGCAGCAGCGGGCTCCTGCGCGGGATCAAGCGCGACCTGTACGAGGGCGGCATCCGCGTGCCCACGCTCGCGCGGTGGCCGGGAAAGATCAAGCCCGGCTCGGTCAGCGATCAGGTCTGGGCGTTCTGGGACTTCCTGCCGACGGCGGCGGAGCTGGCCGGCGCCAAGCCGCCCTCGAACATCGACGGGATCTCCATCCGACCCGCCCTACTCGGCAAACCGCAGAGACAGCACGAATACCTCTACTGGGAGTTTCACGAGGGCCCGTCCAAGCAGGCCGTCCGCATGGGCGATTGGAAGGCCGTGCGGCTCGCGCCGAGCCGGCCCATCGAGCTGTACGACCTCCGCACCGACATCGGCGAGAAGCACAACGTCGCCAAGCAACATCCGGACGTCGTGGCCAAGGTCGAGGCCATCCTCCAAAGCGCCAGGACCCCATCGAAGCATTGGCCCCTCCGCGACCGAAAGCGCCCAAAGAAAAGCAAGTCGAAGAAGCGCAAGGTATCCACCTAAGGCACTTGACGTTCGAACGTAGCATCGAACGGAATGGGAGGGCGAGGCTCCCGGCGAGCCGCGGCTCGGCGGGAGCCTCGCCCTCCCCCTTCAAACACCGCTACGATCAAGCGTGAAGCGCTCTAGCACCGTTGCCATCCACGTACCCGCCAGTACTCGTAACGCGGCGTATGCCGAAGATGGGTGCCCCAATTTCAGGTACGTTGTAGCGACCGCCAGGGAAGGGGCAACCCGCGACGGACTAGGGTGTACTCAACCGTTCGAGCAGCTCACGGCGCGTGGCGCGGAAGGTCTCGACGTCCGTGTTGTACTTGTCGAAGTCCAGGATGTGCTTTTCGGCCAGGCGCTTGGACGCCGCGGGGTCGCGCTCGGCGAGCATGGACAGCAGTTCGTGGTCGACGATGCCATCGCGCATAGCCTCGTGGCGGATCGAATCGAGCGGCCCGTCTTTACCAGGATAGACAATGCACATGTCACCGGCCGGCAGATAGTCGGGGAAGGTGTGCTTTCGCGTCGTGTGTTTGAACGGGTTCTTTCCCCAACCATGGTTGTAGCCCCAGTGCAGGTATCCGGTGGCGCCGTAGCGGTAGTTGATCCAGTGGAGCAGCCGCATCGTGAGCAGCCGCTGCTCGATGAAGCGGTTGGCATACGGCGCTTGGGGGAAGACACACGTGTAGAACCACACCTCATCGCCGGCGCGCTGCCGCTTGCGGAACAGCTCGTAGTCATAATGCAGGAGATTGAGCTGTGGGACCCAGACGTCCATCGCCCCGGCCATGCGGCTCATCAGGCAGGCGTCAATGATCTTGAGCTCCGGCGCGTACTTGCGTACGAGCCCGGCCATCGCCCGGTAGCTCCTTGCATTGGTGGGGATGGGCTCGTCTCCGAGGTGCTGCATGTAGCCGTCGAGCCAGCCCTTCTCGCGAAGGTGGCCGACCAGTGCCGGAAGGAATTGTCCATAGAAGCGGTGGGCCTGGGAGCTGGTCGGATCCACGCGTGTGCTGGTGATCTTCCCGTTCTCGATCCGCCGGATTCCCACGACGAACGGGCCGGTGAATCCGCCCCTGCGCCCGGCGAAGTGGCCGCCTTCGATCCGGCCAATGACGCCTTCTTCCTTGAAGATCGTGACCCAGCGGTCGAAGCGCGTGAAGTCCATCTCGAGCCCGCCGTCGCGTCCAGCCGTGAACCTGGTCAGCGAGAGCACCGGGATCAGTGCAACGTTTTGGCGGTGGTCAGCCATGTTCCGGGCATATCGACGAAGCAGCGCGTAGTACTCGGCCGATTCGGGCTTGGGATGGATGTCCATGTGCGCCGACGTCATCGAGAACCAGTTGGTGACCCAGAGGCGGGGTCGCTTGACGGTGGCCTTGTAGACCTTGATTTCGAGCGGTTGCCGGGCCGACACGTCCTTGCCCGCGATCTTGCCGGTCACCGCGAGTGTTCCGCGATAGGTTCCGGCCGGGGTGTCTTCGGGCACCTTGACGGTGATCCAGATCGGCTGGGCCTGTCCGGGGTCAACGTCGATGGTTTCGCATTCGAGCAACGGATCGGGGTAGTCGGCTGGCGGCCTGGGCAGGCCGTTCTTCGGACGAAGCTGCATCGGGCGTGTGACCGGCACGTAGCCGACAAATCGGGGCGCACGGCCCACAAGTTTCGCCTGACCACCGTCAAGCGTCAGCGGCGAGAGTGTCGGGCGCAGTGCTCGGATGGCGGCGTCCGATCGGACGACGATCTGAAGACTCGCGTGTTCGCCGCTAGCGACCTCGGCAATGGCTTGACCGGCGCTGGCCGGCCTGGCGTCTCGAAAGATCTTGACCAGCGGATCTACAGGCCAAACCTCTACACCGCGGGCCTCGACGATTCGCGCGAAGCCTACACAGCACACCAGCGCAATTCCCCAGAAGAGGTCTGATTGCAGCCCTCTCATCTGTACACCCTCCCAGTGGGTCCGGTGGTCGATCGAACGATCATAGCTTGATCCACGCTTCCAGCAGTCGGCATGGCGCCATAGCTTGCGCGCTCTGCCCGTCGGCTGAAAGGCGAGATATGTATGAAGTTGTCGCTTTGTGTCTGCCACGTGGGCGGGCATACCACCTTACCTGGCACTGAGCCGATCCGGCAGTGGGCCAGGCAAATCAGCCGGCGCCGAGGACGTGGCGGGGAAATGGCTCAAGGCGGTTCAGCGCTAGCCCGAACACTGGGACAGGACATCGACGGATAGTGAATGATGCCTCGGCGAGTCAGGTAGGACTACGGTCTCGGCGGGCCGTCATAGGGGGCGGCGCCCAGCCTCAGCCCGCGGCGCTCGACAGTCAAAACGGCCGGGTTCTTCGTCTTCGGCGCCTCGATGAAGCCGAAATGGCGACCCATCCAGTAGGCCTCCAGCCAACCGGAGGGGTCTTCCACTTCACGTCCGCCGTTGTTGGCATCGTAGTTCAGGCCGGAGTCGGACCAGCGGCGGGGGTTGGACTCCCTCGGCGAGATCGCACGGGTCCGACCGACGTAGTTCACGTAACCGGGTTTTGTGGCCAGGTCGTGCCGGTGGGAGTTGCGGTGCGTGTACTTGATCATATCCAACGGCCATTCGCGGAGGTGCCTCACCGCCTGGTCGACCTCGCAATCGTTACCCGTCTGCGCCCCGTAGATGAAGTTGGCCCACGGACTGTGCTCGATGCGCTTGATGCCCCAGCTTCGCTCGAGGCTGCGCATGTAGACCGACCGAAGCTTGGGATCGGTCTCGTACTCGCCCAGCAGCCAGTAGTGAAAGAAGGCCAGCCGGTCATCGAAATCGCACACGCCGTGCAGCGGCAGGCGGAGCTTGTTCCGCAGTTTCTGGTCCGGGGGACAGTCGTCGGGCGGGACGTCGACGAGCTTCTGCCGAACCACTTCCTTGAGATACCCCATCTGGATGAGCTTCTTGTACGCCTGGTCGAACTTGGCGTCGCCGGCGAGGGCGTGAGCGGTCTTCATGTAGCCCAGGACCTCCATGCCGTTCAGGCCGAGCGCGTGGTAGCCGCGCTTGCTGCTGAAATACGCCGGGTCCCATCGGGCCCAGACGGTGGGCTTGCCGTCCAGGTCTCGAAGCACCCAGCCGTTGTCGATGATGTGCGTGGCGATCCGCCGAAGGTGCGTTTTGGCGCGGTCTTTTTCCTTCCCTTTGGCGACGAGGTCGTGGAAGTTCGCGGTGGCCGAGAAGATGGCGTCGACCTCATCGCTGGAGGTGTCGGCCTTCCATTCGAACTTGCCGTCGGCGGTGTCGTGCCATTCGGCCGCAAAACCCCCGGACCCGCCCTTGGCCTTGTGCCCGGTCTCGCCCTTGGCCCAAATCGCGCGTGCGGGAAACCCGTCGATGGTCGAGGCCTGTTCGCACCACTCCAGGGCCCTGAAGGAATTGACGGCTTCGGCCCGAGCGGTCTCGTCGCCGGTGACGGCGTACTTGAAGCATTGCGCGGCGAGGTAGTGTGCGGTCCATCCGCCGTCGTTGTCGCTGACCTCTCGCATCCACGTGCCGGTCGCGTCGTCCCACTCGAGTTTATGGACGAATCCGAGGCGCTTCTGGCCCCATTCGGCCAGCCATCGCTCGTAGTAGGCGGCCTTCTTGTGCAAGGTGTAAGGCTCGTATTCGATGATGCCCACGCCGGCGTCCGTGGCGATGTAGACTGCGCGATCCGCACAGGCGATGCCGTTCACGGCGTCATGGGGTAGCCAGCGCTTTCCCGCGAAGTAGTGGAACTGACCGTCTGTCATCCGGATCGCGCCGCGCGGCGTGCCGATCCACATGTCGCTGTCGAATCCCTCAGCCAGGCAGGTCGTGCCTTCGTAACACAGGCCGTCCACACCCTTGATCTGGGTCATCGACATGCCGCGGAGCAGGCCCAGGCCGCTGTCAGTGGCGACATACAGCCGGCTGCCCAACGCGAGCAGGTCACGCGTCATCTTGGACGGTAGCGTGCCCCAGTCCATCACGTTGACGCCGTCGTAGCGCCGGCCGTCGAAGAGGGCCAACCACCCCGATCCCAGGCAGTAGACCGTCTCGCTGTAGGACGCAATCCGCATGATGTCCCTGGGTGCGTCGGCGGCGCCGGGAATCGGGACGAGCCTGTCGCCTTCAAGCATGTGCAGGTTCCGCGCCTCGGCAACACAGACCCCGTCGAGATGACCGCAGACGTCCTGAAAAAGCCCGTCAGCGAGTCGCTGCCATTTGCCGCGTTGCAGTCGATGCAGGCCCGATTCCGTCACGGCGAACAAAGCGTCGCCTATGGTCTTGAGCGTGCGCACAGCCTGATGGGGGCCCCCACAGCCGACGAGGGCCTTGCCGTCGAGGAGCCGCACCCCACCGGCCAGTCCGGCGTACACCTTCCCATCGAACACGGCAATGGCCTGGACGGGCGAGTCGGATCGAACCTGGCGGGCCACCTCCTGCAAGTAAACGTGGTCAGGCTCGGGTTTCCAACGTCCTTTGGCGGGTTGTCCCAGGACGGGTGTTATCATCCCCAACGCGAACGAGACGGTGATCACTGCGACGATGGACGACGACATGATGCTTGATCCCTCCTGTCGGTCGCGGCCTGTTCCCGCGAACGGTCGAGGAAAAGAAAGCGAGTTCCGACCGGCCCCGTTCGCGCAGGCGACTGTCCGAGTGGACACGGTACTACCTGCACAGCTCAGCCTTGCCGGCGGCGCCGAGGACGTGGAGCTTTCGGGTGATCATCTCCTTGACGGCGGCTCGGGCAGGGCCGAGGTATTTGCGGGGGTCGAAGTTGAAGCTCGGTTGCGCGCCGCTGCCGCCGGAATCGAGCCACTCGAAGACCTTGAGGTTGTCGTTGGCCCAGACCTCCAGGATGCTGGCGGTCATACCAAGCCGGATGTCGGTGTCGATGTTGACCTTGCAGACGGCATACTGCTGCGTCGCCTGGCTGATCTGGTCCTCGGGCACGCCCATGCTGGCGGGCATCTGCTGCCAGTCGACGCCGGCCTTGGCGAACGCGGCAATCAGCGCGGCGTTGCTGTTGTCGATCACGGCGAACCGGTTGATCTTGTCGACGAACTCTTTCGGCACGCTGCTCGAGCCGTGCATCACCAGCGGCAGGCCCGGGCAGGTGGCCATGATCTTCTCGATCCGGTCGAACGCGAGCTTGGGTTCCTTCTTGAACTTGAAGGCCCCGTGGCTGGTCCCGATGGCGACGGCCAGGCTGTCCGTGCTGGTGGCCTGGCGGAACTCGGCCGCCTCGTCCGCGTCGGTCAGGTACTTCTCGATGTTCTCCTCGTAGTCGTCGGCGCCGACGACGTCCTCCTCGATGCCGCCGAGCTGGCCCAATTCGGCCTCGACCGAGACGTAAGGGTCCTGCGCGTGGGCATGGTCGACCACTGCCTTGGTGAGCCGGACGTTCACATCGAACGAATGATGCGAGCCGTCGATCATCACGCTGGTGTATCCGTCGGCCACGCACTGCTTGCACAGGTCGACCGTGTCGCCGTGGTCGCAGTGGACGGCGATGGGGATGTCGGGGTACTCGGCGACGGCCGTGTCGATCAGGGCCTTGAGGTAGCGGATGTTGGCGTACTCCCGGGCGCCCTTGGAGATCTGGAGGATCACGGGGGCCCTCTCGGCGGCGACGGCCTCCATGATGCCCTGGAGGATCTCCATGTTGTTCACGTTGAACGCGCCAACGGCGAAACCGCCGTCGATGGCCTGCTCGAACATCTTCTGGGTATTGACCAATGGCATGGTCGGTCTCCTTCGCGCGTTTGCTGATTAGGACGCCGCAGGTCGCGTGGCGGCGTGGACGCTCCGGTCAGGTGCGCCAGGCCTCACCCCCTCCTGCGGGAATCTCCTTATAGATCGGTCGCGGTTCGGAGACAAGCCCAATCCTGACCGGCGTGGATGAAACCGCGTAGGGCCGGCTGTGCCGGCCACGTCATGTCGGACAAGAACCGGCCGGCACAGCCGGCCCTACGTCCCCTGCCGACCCGGGCGCGCTTGTTCGGCACGGCGGACCCGCCGATAATCACAATCTCACCCGCGACGGGAATAGACGTCGGGATCGTTCGTTTAGGCTGGTAGGACAGGGGTCCTGATGGATCAAGCATGGTTGGCCGACGTCATCGAGCGGGCCCAGCGCCGCGAGCCGGCGGCCTTCGAGGCCCTGATCGAGGCCTACAGCCATCGTCTGTACGGCTTTCTGTACCGGCTGACCGGGCACCGCGACGACGCGGACGATCTGCTACAAGAGGTCTTCGTTCGCGTCGTTCGGATGATCGACAAGTACGAGCACGGCGGGCGATTCGAGCCGTGGCTGTTTCGCATCGCGATGAACCTGGCCCGGGACCGGGTCCGACGGGCGCGGGCCTCGCCAGTGCGGCTTCTCGAGGAGCACGCGTCGAGCGACCCCGGCGATCGAGGCGGCGACTGGCTCGATCAGGTCGGTCCCGACCGGACCCCGGGCCCCGACGAGGCCATCGAGCTGGCCGATCAGGTCGACCGGCTCCAGCAGGCGCTGGGTAAGCTCGGCCAGGCCGAACGCGAGGTCGTCATGTTGCGGCACTTCTCAGGAATGTCGTTCAACGAGATCGCCGAACTGATGGATACGCCGCTGGGGACGGCCCTGACCCGGGCGCATCGGGGGCTGAAGCGATTGCGTCAGATCATGGAAGGACCATTGGACGATGGCGGAAGATCGTGACATCCTGGCGGAGATCACGCGCGACGAGCAATGGCTGGCCGGCCTGCTCGAGGCGACGCCCGGTCCCTCGCCCGCGGCGGTGGATCGGGTCCGTCAGGCGGCGGCGGTGGAAGGCGAACGGGCGGTGATGGACCGGTTCGAGGACCCGGCGCCCGATCCGACCACGGTCGAGCGCGTCCGGCAGGCCGTTCGTAGTGAGCTCCGCCGCGGTCGTTTTCCGGTCTGGTCCGGGCGGACGCGGCGGATCTATGCGGCCCTGTCCGCGGCGGCGTGCCTGATGGTCGCGGTCGGGGTCGTCCGCTTCGTCGTGCCGATGCATCTGGCGAAGCGTGGGGATTCCGGCGCGGCCGGTGCCCCGAGGCACCCGGCGGTGGCCGAGGCCGCGTCGACCGAACAGATCGTTGAGGACATGACCGTGGCGTTCCAGTCGGCGTGGGAGCGGCGCGATCGGTCCCTGTTGATCCTGGCGGACGAAGTTTCCCGTGTGAGCTTGGGATCGTCGGATCTCGAAATCGACACCGTCGATGCCGAGCTGGAGACCATCGGCGACGAGATCCGAGGCCTGTTATCGGAACGTCCACAGCCGTGGGAGACGTGAGGGATCCTCGTCCGCATCGGGCCGGCGAGGCGCGCTGCGGGTTGAGGTCGTAGATACGTGATACCGAGATTGAAGACGCATCCGGCTTGCAGATCAGGAGCATACACGGTGTCTGAGTTGCATGGACGATTCGTGGTGGCGCTGGTGGGGGTGGGCCTGATCGCCGCGTGGGCTGGCGCGTCCGAGTCCTCCCGCGTGGATGCGAGCGAAGGCGAGGGATGGATCGACGAGCTCGGGCCCCCTCGGCAGGCGTGTCCGCGGACTCTCGGGCCCCAGGCGTTCCCATTTCTGGCGGCTGCGACGGAGAACGGTGAATTCGGCAAGCGGCGTTTGGGATCCCCTCCTGGTCGTGAGGAGGCCGGTGGCCCGCCGAGGCGCGGACTGGTTCCGCCTGGCCACGCAGGCAAAGGGGGCCCAGGTCACGGGCGATTCGGACGACGACGGTGGATGCCCGACCAGGAACGGATCGATGAGGGGATGGCGTTTCTCAAGAAGCACTGGCCCGAGCGGTACGCCTGGATGGACCAGCTCCGGACCGACGACCCCGAGTCCTTTGGATTGGCGTTTCGTAGCATCTGGCCGCGCTTGGTCCGCGTGATCGAGCTGTCTCGACGTAATCCGGCGTTGGCCGAGGCCGAGGTAGGGTTGGTCAAGATCGAATCCAAGCTGCGCGAGACGGCCCGTGAGTATTTTGCCAGTACCCGGCGGGATGGCGCGGAAGATTCCGCCAAGGCAAAAGGACCCCAAGCCCGGTCGAACGAGCTACTCGCCACGCTCAAGGACCTCGTCAGCCAGCGATTCGACCTGGAGATCAAGCGGGCAGAGCTGCGGATTCAGGAGCTCAGCGAGGAGCTGGCCCAACAGCGTGAGCGCCTCGAGACGCGGCGCGAGAACAAGCAGGACGAAGTCGACCGGACCGTGAAGGAACTAACCAGCGACCCTCGGCTGTTGAGGCGCCATCGAGGCCACCGAGGCGGGTCACGGGGGGACCTGGAGGACCGGCGCCGGCCCATGCGGGGACGCGGCCCCGGTCGCGAGGGGGACGAGGGGTTCAGGAAGGGCCCACGCCGAATCGAACGCCCGCCGGCCTCCAAGCCCGCAGACTGACGCCGTTCTCGGTCAGCGACTGTCGCGCGGATGCCGGCGCGCGCAGGGAAGTTCCGACCCGCGAGGCTCGGGGTCACCCGTGCCGGCTCCATTCCGAGCGCTGCGACGGGGCTCGGGCGGTCTAATCGGGCTCGACCTGCCCATGTCGCCGCCGCCGGGTGCAAACCCGGGTTCGAGGGGCCCCCATCGCACGTAGGGCCCCTGGGGTCCGGTCCTGCCCACCGCCCAAAATGGGGCGTCCGGAGGGGGGAACTCCCGCCTGAAGTCTCAAGTAGGACACCGTTTCTTGTCGATATTGGAGTTGAGGTTATCGGACATTGGTTCGTGCCGGATTTTCGCATCCGTCATGTTATCCAGCCCTCGCCGCGAGCCGATAAACACCATCAGGGGGCATGACTAGCGATTCGGATCGGCGCGTCACCCGATCCCGCCTGCCTGAGCTAAGTCGCGAGGAGTGCGATGGTTATGTCCAGAGAACGGCTTCTTGCAGCCTCCGCGATCGCCTTGGCGGTGGGCTTGATGGTGGGGTGTGAGTCTAGCGAATCAAGCTCCCAGATCGGTTTGGCCTTGGGGTCGTCCAAACCCACCGCCAAGACCCAGCCCGGAATGGCCAGGCCCCTGACCGGTACGGCACAGAGGCCCAGGGGGGCGGGCATCAGCCTGTTCGGGGAGTTGACCGACTCGACGAAGATCCCGTTCGCGGGCAGGGCGGCCCGGGGGCTCCAGCGGCATACGTTCACCCGGGAGGGGGCCGATTTCGACCCCGGGCTCGACCCGACGGGTCGGCTGCTGATCTTCGCCTCGACGCGTCATACGCGCCGTCCCGACATCTACATCAAGGCCGTCGGGGGCTCGGCGGTGACACAGCTCACGGACGACCCGGCCAGCGAGGTCCAACCCGAGATCACCGCCGACGGCAAGCGGGTGGCGTTCGCCAGCGACCGCAGCGGCAACTGGGACATCTGGGTCACGTCCATCGACGGTCAAAACACCCAGCAGGTGACCAAGTCGCCCAAGGCCGAGATCCATCCGAGCTGGTCCCCGGACGGCAAGCGCCTGGTCTACTGTGCGTTGAACGATCAGACCCGGCAGTGGGAGCTGTGGGTGGCGGATCTGGGCAAGCCGGGTACCCAGAAGTTCATCGGGTACGGACTGTTTCCCTGCTGGTCGCCGAAGGACGAGGTGATCGCGTTTCAGCGGGCTCGGGCCCGAGGCACCCGGTGGTTCAGCATCTGGACGATCCAACTGGTGGACGGCGAGCCGCGTTACCCGACCGAGGTCGCCAGCTCGTCGGACCAGGCCCTGATCGCGCCGGCATGGACCGCCGACGGGAAGAAGATCGTCTACTGTTCGGTACGGACCGGTCCGGGCGCAGAGGCATCGGTCCAGGGCTCGACCTCGCGGGGGGACGTGTGGGTCACGGACGTCAACGGGTTGGGCAAGATCCGGCTGACGCAGGGCGACGCGGTGAATTACTCACCGGCCTGCGCGCCGGACGGCAGGGTCTATTTTGCGAGCAATCGTAGCGGGTTTGAGAACATCTGGTCGATCGTGCCGGTCGTATCGCCGGCGCCGATGGCCGACGCGCGAACCACCGGCAAGAGCCCGGCGGCGGCCAACCCGTAGGCCGGTAATCATAGAGGATTCTTCTGGATTCGACCGGGACAGCTAAAGCGGGTTCCCCTTATGGTCGAATCAACCGAAGCAGTCACGGTCGGAGCGACAGATCGCCTATGACCCAATGCAGGAGGCACTTAGGTTCCCCGATGATGCGGCTGGCGCTACTGTCAGCCGCGATGGCTGCGGTGGGCTGTTCCGGGCCCAAGGTCAGGACGACCGATATTCCGGGCCCGTACGAATCGCCGACGTTGATCGCGGTCGCGCCGGCGCTGAATTTCAGCGGCTCGAGCGACTTCGATACGGTGCAGGTCGCGGACCTGTTCACCAGCGAACTGACCATGGTTGAGGGGGTCCAAGTCGTGGGGGTCAATCGCGTGATGGCCGTCTTGTCCCGGCAAGGATGCCGCGAGGTCGCTTCACCGGGGCATGCGCTGGAGATCTGCAAGACGATCGGCTGCGACGGGATCGTCGTGTTCGCCATCACCGAGTACGACCCGTACACCCCCGTGGTTGGGGTGGCCGCCCAGTTGTACATGACCTCAGCCGGACGGTTCGCCAACCGGTTGGATCCGGTGGCGGCGTCTCGACGGGCGTCACCGTTCCCCGTCGAGGAGGCGGAGGGCTCGCCGCTCAAGCCGCGGGCCCAGGTCCAGCGGGTCTACAACGCCGCCCACAACATCGTCGCCGACGCCGTCAGGCGATACGCCGAGGACCGCGGTGCCGATGACGGCGCGCTGGGCTGGCGGAAGTATCTCAAGAGCCAGCGGCATTTTCTGAGGTTCTGCTGCTGGTCTGCCGTCAACGAGATGATGGGACAGGAGTATTACCGCATGATGGCCGGGGCCGTTGCCAGGGAGTAGCCGAAATGGATGCCGTCAAGCAACTCTCACTGGTCAAAGGAAATCATCGCTACATGTTCCGCTACCAGACGGGACGTGAGGCGGACGTGATCGAATCCTTTGCCTCGATGGCCACGGACCCCCAGAGCCCGTTTGATTGGTTTGACGCCGCTGTGCTGAGCTATCAGATGGGTCGTCGGCTCGAGATGGAGATCGATCAGCCTACGCGTTGAGTGCAGGAGGCCACCGTACCAGCCAGGTTGCAGTAGGTTTGGAATCGCCGCACACAAGACCGGACGACCGATGAACAGCGAAAACCACCTTATCGCGGAGTTTCTCAACTACTTGCGGTACGAGCGGCATTTCTCGCCTCATACCGGCAAGTGCTATGCCGCGGACCTGCACCAATTCTGTGGCTTCCTGCTCGATTCGGGCCAAGGCGACGCGGGCCGGGAACGTGACGCCCTGTCCGGAGCCAATGCAGCAGGCCGGGCGAGTTCGGGCTACGCCGACGGCAACGGGGGAGGCGCGGCCACGGCCACGTTGCCCGCGGTGGCATCGGCCACCGAGGTGTCGGTCGACGACAGCCAGGGGAGCTTGACAGCCAAGCTCCTCGCCACGGACACCGCGACCATCCGGCGGTTCCTCTCCTTCCTGGCCGGGCAGGAATACAGTAAGGCCACCGTCGCTCGGAAGCTGGCCACACTGCGAAGCTTCTACAAGTTCTGCGTCAAGCGCGGGCACAAGGACGCGAACCCCGTCGCGCCGATCCGGACGCCCAAGCAGGAGAAGCGACTGCCCAAGTTTCTCGAGGCCGACCAGGTCAAGCAGTTAATCGAGGCCCCGAACGATTCGACCCTGTTGGGATCCCGCGACCGGGCGATGCTCGAGACGCTCTACTCGACGGGCATCCGGGTCAGCGAGCTGGTCGGGTTGAACGTCGAGGACATCGACTTCCTCGGTGAGGCCGTCATCGTTCGCGGCAAGGGACGAAAGGAACGCGTCACCCCGATCGGGCCGACCGCCCTGTCGGCGATCCGGAGGTACCTCGAGCTTCGGCAGCGCGATGGGCGATCGGGCAGCTTTGATCCGCACGCCCTGTTCGTCAACAAGCACGGCCAGCGATTGAGCACGCGAAGCGTCCGGCGCAAGCTCGACAAGTACCTGATGCAGGTCGGGCTGGACCCGGATATCAGCCCGCACACGCTGCGACACACGTTCGCGACGCACATGCTCAACGCGGGCGCGGATCTCCGTAGCGTACAGGAGTTGCTCGGCCATCAGTCGATCTCGACGACGCAGATCTACACGCATCTAACGACCAGCCGGCTCAAGGAGGTTTATGAGGAGGCGCACCCGCGGGCGTGAGGGCGTCATCGCCGTCCGGGACGGCCCGCGTCACCGTCGGCATCCACCATCCACCATGATCCCCCCGGGCGCCGCGACCATCCGGCGCCCTTTTGTTTGGGCGGATCAGCGCGCACGATGGCACACCAGAATCCTCCGCCTTTCGGGTCGCACCGTTCTGGTCGGGATACGCCCGGCAGCTTGACCATGAATCGGATGCCGATAGACTGCCTTCAGACGGGCGCGGACGGCTCGTGGCCGTTCGTATCGGCCCCAAAGCGCTCACGAGGGAACGGGCATCAGGCCGGCCCGATCACGAATGCCTGAAGACGACGCACCAGCCCGCAAACCGGTCAACCTCGGCCAAGTCTATCTGATCGTCCTGCTGGCGACGGCGGCGGTCTCGCTGATCGCGGGCGTGATCACGATGTGGACGGTCGGTCGGGGCCTGCCGGCGGACGCGGCCCGCCATCTCCTCCAGGACCTGCGGCAGCACAGCTGGCCGACGGCGCTGCCTTTGCTGGCGATCGCCCTGACCGTTTTGATCGCCCGGTTCGTGCGGTGGCACTTCCTGCTGCGACGGTTGAACACCCGCGCCCCGCTGGGGACGAGCCTGCTGGCCTTTTACGCCGGTGTCCCGATGGTGCTGACGCCGGGCTATGTGGGCGAGTTGGTGTCGGCCTTCGTGCTCAACCGGCTGGGGGGCGGCAGCGTCTTTCGCGGGATCAGCGCCGTGATCACGGGGCGCGCACACGACCTGATCGCCGTGGTGATTCTGCTGGCGTTGCACGTCGGGCTGGCACACGGCCTGATCGTGATGGCCGGCTTCGTCGGGGCGGCGACCTTGGGCTGGTTGGCATCGCCGCTGTGGACGACCGGGCTC
>Ga0180432_10007081_pt1 | contig 14373 bp, 11 predicted proteins | sample SS_ome_10_FD_132414 | JGI IMG/M metagenome (GOLD analysis project Ga0180432, IMG submission 132414) | Hypersaline lake sediment archaeal communities from the Salton Sea, California, USA - SS_1_MS_2 metaG | ecosystem: Environmental > Aquatic > Non-marine Saline and Alkaline > Hypersaline >... | reverse complement strand
TTTTGTTTTTGGGCAATAGACCTCTAGTTTTATTGTTCCTCTTTTCATTGAACCACTCGGATTGTTCGTTGTGGTAGAAAGTTAATTTAAAGGTATTTAATTGCGTGCAAAGCCCCAACTCTGCTTTCCTTTATAAACTTTTCCTTCATAATTGAAGGCTACGTCCCATTTAAGTTAGGTGTTGCCTTGCCTGAGAAAAGTTTCCCACCACATGAATTAATACCAGAGCACAAGCTATTGGCAGACGGGGAAGCGCAAAAAATACTTGCCCAGTACAAGGTTTCACGCCTGCAAATCCCAAAAATAAAGTTAAAGGACCCAGCACTTGCAGGAAAGGGCGCAAAGCCAGGCCAGATGGTCAGCATAAAAAGGCTTGACGGCTCGCAGCAGTACAGATTAGTAGTCGACTAGCTGCCACAAAGAAAATCAAACGCCAGGGTGCATATTATGAAAGCAGACCTGCTCACACCATACTTCAATGAAAACAGCCTGGTAAAACAGCACCTTGACTCTTATAACAAGTTCGTTGACACAAGCATACAAGGAATAATTGACAGGATAGGCACAATACAGCCTTCAGTCGAGGGATTTGAGCTGAAGTTTGGCCATATCAGGCTTGAAAAGCCAAAAATAATAGAGGCTGATGGCGCGCAAAGGCTGATACACCCTTCAGAGGCCCGCCTCAGGAACCTGACTTATGCTGCCCCTATTTTTCTTGAAATAATCCCTGTTTTCAATGGAGTTGAAAAAACCCTTTTCTCAGAGGTATTCATAGGCGAGCTTCCTGTAATGGTAAAGTCAAAGCTTTGCTACCTTGACAACATGACAGAAGATGAGCTTATTGCATCTGGCGAGGACCCTGCAGACCCTGGCGGATATTTCATAATAAACGGCTCAGAAAGAGTTCTCACTTCAATAGAGGACTTGGCGCCAAACAGGATAATGTGCACAAGGGAAAAGGACAATACATTGGTTACTGCAAAAGTATTTTCAACAAGATATGGGTTTAGGGCACGCTCAGTTGTTGAAAGGACAACCGGCGGCAACATGAGAGTGGTTTTCCCGGCTTCTCCAAGGGACCTTTCGCTCACAGCAACGCTTCGGGCATTGGGGCTTGAGAAAAAAGAGCAGATAATTTCAGCATTCCCTGATGACATAAACGTAAAGAATGACATTTTGCTCAACCTTGAGGCAGACGCAACAACCAACAGGGCATCTGCAATAGAGCACATAGGGAGAAAGGCTGCGCCAAGCCAGGCAAAAGACTATCAGCAAAAAAGGGCAGAAATACTTCTTGACACTTACCTTCTTCCCCACATAGGCACAACTGCTGATGACAGGATAAAAAAGGCGCACTACTTATGCAAAATGGCAGAGCATGCATGCAGGGTTGCATACAGGGAAATACCCCAGGATGACAAGGACCATTATGCAAACAAGAGGATAAAGCTTGCAGGGGACCTTATGGAAGACCTTTTCAGGTATGCATTCCAGTTTTTGGTAAAAGACGTTGCATACCAGGCAGGCCGCGCAGACGCAAGAGGAAGGCATCTGGCAGTGCAGACTTTGGTAAGGCCAGACGCATTGACAGACAGGATACGCTACTCAATGGCAACAGGAAACTGGATAGCAGGGCAAACAGGGGTTTCACAGCTTCTTGACAGGACATCATTCCTGTCATCAATGTCCCATTTAAGAAGGATAATGTCACCACTCTCAAGAAAGCACCCGCATTTCAAGGCAAGGGACTTGCATGGGACGCACTGGGGAAAGCTATGCCCGAACGAATCTCCAGAAGGCCCGTCATGCGCACTGGTAAAAAACCTTTCATTGCTCTGCGAGGTTTCAATTGGCGAGAATGAAAAGGAAATTGAGGAAACAATCACAAAGCTTGGAGTTAAGCTGTAAGGTGGAAAAGTGAGAAGGAAAAAGAAAAGGAAAAAGAAAATCAGGGGCCCAGAGGCCAGGACCAGTGTTTACCTAAATGGCAGGCTGGTCGGGTTTCATGAAAAAGGAAGCCAGCTTCTCTCAGAGCTAAAGGCAAGGAGAAGAAGCGGCAGCATGTCAGCACAGGTCAATTTCTGCTACAACCAAAAAACAGACGATTTGTTCATAAACGCAGACATGGGAAGGGCAAGAAGGCCATACATTGTAGTTGAAAACGGCCAAAGCAGGCTCACCCCTGTTCTTGCTGAGCAGCTCTCAAAAAACGAGACCACATGGGAAAGCCTGGTAAAGCTCGGGGTAATAGAATACCTTGACGCAGAAGAGGAAGAGTCTGCATACGTTGCCCTGAAAGAAGAGGATTTGGCGCCTGGGCACACTCATCTGGAAATAGACCCAGTGTCAATTTTCGGTGTCACTGTTTCAATACTCCCATACCCAGAGTACAATTCATCACCAAGAATTACAATGGCTTGCGCAATGGCAAAGCAGTCGCTTGGCACATATTCAGTGAATTTCAACATGAGGACTGACTCGCGCGCCCATATATTGTATTATCCGCAGCAGCCGCTTGCCCAGACAAGGCCATACAAGCTTTTGGGCTTTTCAGACAGGGCAGCTGGCCAGAATTTTGTTGTTGCAATCACAAGCTCTTATGGCTACAACATAGGAGACGCAGTAGTAATGAACAAAAACGCAATTGACAGGGGGCTTGGCCGCTCTGTTTTTTACAAGACCCATGAAACAGAGGAGCGAAGATACCCTGGCGGCCAGCAGGACAAGTTTGAAATCCCTCTTCCAACTGTAAGCGGCTATAGGGAGGAGCGCTCATACAGGTTCCTTGGTGAAGATGGAGTAATTTCCCCTGAATGCGAGCTTGAGTCAAAAGACGTTCTTGTTGGCAAAACCTCTCCCCCACGTTTTCTTGAGGAAATCACAGTATTCGGGGTAACTGAAGAAAAGAAAAGGGAAAACTCGCTTGTCCTAAAATCAGGTGAAGGCGGCATTGTTGACTCTGTGATGATGACAGATTCTCTTTCAGGCACAAAGCTTGCCAAAGTAAGGGTCAGGTCAGTAAAAACCCCTGAGATTGGCGACAAGTTTGCAAGCAGGCATGGCCAAAAAGGGGTAATAGGCTTACTTAGGCCCCAAGAGGACATGCCATTCACAAGAGACGGGATAGTGCCAGACCTTATTATCAACCCGCATGCAATTCCCTCAAGGATGACTGTTGGCCACCTTCTTGAAATGCTTGGAGGAAAGGCTGCATGCTCATCAGGAAAACTTATTGACTCAACAGCATTTGCAGGCGACAAGGATGAAGACCTGAAAAAGATAATGAAAGAGCATGGGTTTGACGAGTATGGCGAGGAAACCCTTTATGATGGCTTTAATGGTCAGGCAGTAAAAACCAAAATATTCATAGGAGTAATCTATTACCAAAAGCTTCATCACCTTGTTTCAAATAAAATGCATGTGCGCTCCCGCGGCCCAGTCCAGCTTCTCACCCACCAGCCAACAGAAGGCCGCTCAAGGGAAGGCGGATTGCGATTCGGGGAAATGGAAAGAGACTGCCTTATTGGCTATGGGGCGTCAATGCTTCTCAAAGAAAGGCTGCTTGACGAGAGCGACAAGACAACTGTTTTCGTATCCTCAAAAACAGGCTCAATTGCAGTTCATGACCACATAAAAAACAGGTTTTATGACCCAGTTGACCCTACTGTTGACCAAAAGGAAATTTACCCGGTTGAAATGAGCTATGCATTCAAGCTTTTGCTGGATGAGATAAAGGCGCTTGGCATATTCCCAAGGCTGATACTGAAAGACAAGGCATAGGTGCTGCAATGGACATAACAAAAATGATTGACCGCATCAAGTTCACGCTCTTTTCCCCAGAGATGATAAGGAGAAGCTCATCAGTGAAAATAACAGTGCCAGACACATATAATGACGACTCATACCCAATTGACGGCGGATTGGTTGACCCGAAAATGGGAGTAATTGACCCTGGCTTAAAATGCAAGACATGCGGAGGAAAATTAAGAAGCTGCCCAGGCCACTTTGCGCACATTGAGCTTGTAAGGCCTGTCATACACCCCGAATTTTCAAAAACAATTCTTTTCCTTTTGCGCTCAACCTGCCCAACAACAAAAAGAATTCTTCTCTCGGAAAAGGAAATAGCAGAGCTTGCAGAAAAAATAGACGCGGACATTGAGGTTGAGATGAAGTCAAAGATAAAGAAAAAGCAGCACTCGCCTTATGACAAGGAGACAAAAATCCCTGACATAAAGCTTTTGAGGCCAACCACATTCACAAAAGACGGCTCTCCAATGCTGCCAACAGAAGTGCGTGACTGGCTTGCAGCAATACCTGACAAGGACTTGCGCGTGCTTGGCTTTGACCCAAAATATGCGAGGCCAGAATGGATGGTAATAACTGCCCTTTTGGTTCCCCCAGTATCAGTGCGCCCTTCAATAACACTTGAGACAGGAGACAGGTCTGAGGATGATTTGACTCACAAGCTGGTTGACATAATGAGGATAAACCAAAGGCTTGAGGCAAACATAAATGCAGGCGCGCCCCAGCTCATAATTGAGGACCTTTGGGAGCTTGTCCAGTACCATGTGACAACTTACTTTAACAACGAGACATCAAACGTCCCTCCAGCACGCCACAGGTCTGGCCGGCCCCTGAAAACACTTTCACAAAGGCTCAAAGGAAAAGAAGGCAGGTTCAGGTACAACTTGTCAGGAAAAAGGGTAAATTTCTCAGCAAGGACAGTGATTTCCCCAGACCCAAACATCTCAATATCAGAAGTCGGGGTCCCTCAATCAGTTGCACAGGAAATGACAGTGCCTGTAAAAGTGACAAACTGGAACCTTGAGCAGTGCAAAAAGTACGTGACTTCAGATGATTACCCAAAGGCAGAATACATAATAAGGCAAGATGGAAAGAGGATAAGGGTCACGCCTGGCTCACGCGAGGAAATACTTGCAATGTTTGGGCCTGGCTATACTGTTGAAAGGCAGCTCATAAATGGCGACACAGTGCTTTTCAACAGGCAGCCATCATTACACAGGATTTCAATAATGTGCCACTCAGTAAGAGTATTGCCAGGAAAAACCTTCAGGCTAAACCCTGTGGTTTGCCCGCCATACAACGCAGACTTTGACGGGGATGAAATGAACCTCCACGTAATACAGAATGAGGAGGCCCGCGTTGAGGCAGAGATGCTGATGAAAGTGCATGACCAGATAATTTCCCCAAGGCATGGCCATGCAATAATAAAGCCCCAAGAGGACTATGTGTCAGGGGCATACTTTTTCACAAGGCAAAAAATGGATTTCACAAAAAGCGAGGCATGCCAGCTTCTTGCAATGGCAGGCATGAGCAAACTGCCAAAGCCTGACAGGGGAGAGCTTTACTCCGGAAAGCTCATACTCTCAATGTTGCTTCCAAAAGAGCTTAACATAAAAGTGAGAGGCAAGCTTAGCAAGTCAAAAGACCCAAAGCAGGACCCAGACTCCCTTGTTGTAATAAAGGACGGCATCATGCTTTCAGGCGCCCTTGAAAGCCGCTCATATGAAAATGAAATACTTGAGCAGATTTTCCACAAAAGAGGCTCAGAGGAAGCACGCAGGTTCATAGATGTATCTACCCACATGCTCTTGAATGTGATTTCAAATTACGGGCTTTCAGTTTCCCTTGCAAACTATACACTCAGCAAGGAGAACAGCAAAAAGCTTGAAGAGCTTCAGGACGAGATGAAAAGGGAAATAGAGGCAGCAATAGTCCAGTACAAGAACAAAACACTTGAGCGCTCGCCAGGCCTGTCACTAAAGGAATCGCTTGAGGAAAAAGTAATGCAGATAACCTCAAGGGCAAGGGAATCTGCAGGAACAATTGTTGAGCGCTCTTTGGGCTATGACAACACTGCGCTTATTATGGCAAAAATCGGCGCCCGCGGCTCTCTTTTGAACGCAATACAGATGGCTGCAATGGTTGGCCAGCAGGCAGTAAGAAGCAAAAGGCTCTCAAGGGGCTATAGGGGAAGGACATTAATACACTACCGGAAAAAAGACCTTGGCGCAGAAGCACGCGGATTTGTTTTCGGCTCATTCAAAAAAGGCCTTTTGCCAACAGAATTTTTCCACCACTCAATGGGCGGAAGGGAATCACTTGTCAACACTGCAATAAGGACAGCAAGGTCAGGCTACATGCAGCGCAGGCTGATAAACGCCTTGCAGGACATGGTGGTTTCACAGGATTTGTCAGTAAGGGACAGCAGGGGGGCAATAGTCCAGTTCCTTTATGGAGGGGACGGGCAAGACCCTATACAGGCAAACATAAAGACAGAAGCCCCAATTGAAATAAAGAGGGAAGAGCACGATGCATGAGGTGTTCACATGACAATCAAACGAGTAAATGACCCGACCCATCAGAAAAAGTACACTAAAAGGGAAAAAACCGCTTACATAATCGGCAAAATAACAGGGGCAGTCATTGGCAAGTTGCCAGAAAAAAATTACAGCAGGGTTTTCTACGGCAGGACTGATATTTCACCTGACAAAGGCAAAGGATTCTATGATAAGCAAACAAAAGAGGGCTTTAAGGTAATCAGGACAATGGGCAAAGAGCCAAAAGGACCATATGCATTTGCAGGCTCCGCATGATTTTCATCAGGCATGGAATTGCGATTCCATGTCTGTAAATTTCGGAGGAAATTTCCATGGCAAAGAAAAATAAAATTGATGTTGGCGAGGCAGTTGGCATAGTTGCGGCACAGTCAATCGGCGAGCCAGGCACACAAATGTCAATCCCATATAGTGAAAAAGTTCTTGTTTCGCATGAAGGAAAAACAAAGGCAGTGGAAATAGGCGAGTTTATTGACTCTGCATTTGAAAGATTTGGCTTTTCAGAGGAAAAAGGGCACCAAATCTGCGACCTTCCAATAGAGGTACTTGCACCAAGCCTTAATCAGAATGAAAAGATTGAATGGAAAAAAGTAAGCGCACTCTCGCGCCACAAAAGCCCGCCCCAGCTTATCTGCATATACTTGAGGTCAGGAAGGAAAATCACAGCAACACCATTCCACTCATTTGTAATAAGAAAGAGGAATTGCATTGTGCCTGTTGCAGGCTCTTCTTTAAAGCCAAAAGACAGACTGCCTGTTCTGAAAAACCTTCCAGAGTGCAAGGCAGCCTCTCAGGTTTCAGTTGATGCAAAGCAGGCACTCAAGGAAAAGCTGAAACACATGGTCTGCTCAAATGGAATGCTTTATGCCTATCCTAGAGAGGGCAGCAAGCCAATGCCTTGTGAGCTTGAGCTTGGAAAGCAGCTTGGCTGGCTTGCAGGCATATACATAGCAGAAGGCAATGCAATGAGGAACTTTCTTTCAATTTCAAATACAAATGGAAAAATCCTGGAAAGAGTGCGCAGGTTTGCTGATTCGTATGGATTTACTTATAATGAGTATGACAACTTCAGGGGCTTTGCGCCAGCGCATGACATCAGGATAAACTCCACACTCATGTCACAGCTCTTCAAGTCAACTTGCGGCCAGTCCTCGCACAAAAAATGCATCCCAGATTTTGCTTACAATGCACCGCAGGATTTCATAGCATCACTTCTTCGCGGCTATTTTGACGGGGATGGCAGCATAAGTGTTTCAAGGAAAGTGATACGCGCCTCCTCAAAATCAAAAGAACTCATTGATGGCTTGTGCATGCTTTTGGCAAGGCTTGGCATATTTGCATCAAAGCGCTCAGACAAAAAGTCGCACAACCTTTCAATTTCCTACCGCTATGCAGGCAGATTCCTTGAGCTCATAGGCTCAGACAGGGAGGAAAAAAAGAGGCAGCTTGAGACTCTGTCATCACTTTCACTAAGCCAGGGCTACAATTTGGTTGATGTAATACCAGGGATAGGTGAAGAGCTCTCAAAAGCAGCCTGCTTGGCAGGAATTCCATCAAGGCTGACAAACAACTTCAGGAAAAGAGGCTATGTTGGCCGCTCAACGCTTGTGAAATACATTTCATTAATTGAGTCTGCTGCAAAGAAGAAGAAAATACATGTGCCACAGCTTGCAATGCTGCAGAGAGCAGCGCAAAGCCATGTTGTTTGGGATGAGATAGAGAAAATAGAGCATGTGGAAACAGCACACCAATATGTATATGATTTCACTGTCCCAGGAACTGAAACATTCACAACATTTGAAGGGGTAATCACACACAATACTATGCGGACTTTCCACTATGCAGGCGTGGCAGAGCAGGTGCCAACAGGCCTTCCAAGGCTCATAGAGCTTGTTGACGCAAGAAAAGAGCCAAAAAAGCCGATAATGGACATTTACCTGAAGGATGAGTTCTCATCTTCATATGACAAGGCAAAAGAGGCTGCAAAAAGGATAGAAAGGACAACTTTGAACAAGGTTGCATATATTGAGGAGAATTTTGCTGAAAAGCGGATTACAATAACAGTTGAGCAGACTGAAATTGACGCAGAAGGAGTGAAAATGGATGAAATAAGGAGAAGAGTAAAGTCAATAGCAGGCTCGCACATGGAATCAAAAGACAATACAATAATAGTAAAGCCGACTGCATCATCTTTGAAAAACATCAGGAGAATGACAAACAGGCTTAGGCAACTTCACATAAAAGGAATTGAGAAGATAAAAAGGACAATAGTTGTAAAAGGCAAAGATGGCAAGTATTTCATAAGGACTGCGGGCTCAAACCTTGCAACAGTAATAAAAAACCAAAAAGTTGACGCAAAAAGGACCTATACCAATGACATCCAGGAAATAGCAAGGGTGCTTGGCATTGAGGCAGCAAGAAATGCGCTTGTGAATGAGATAAAGCAGGTGCTGAGCATGCAAAACCTTAATGTTGACATCCGCCACTGCATGCTTTTGGCAGATGCAATGACAATGGACGGGGAAATAAAGTCAATTGGAAGGCACGGGCTTTCAGGGGGAAAAGCAGGAGTATTGGCCCGCGCAGCATTTGAGGAAACAGTAAAGCACCTGATAAACGCAGCAGTAAGGGCAGAAGAGGACAAGCTCATAGGGGTAACTGAAAACATAATAATAGGGCAGACAGTCCCGGTTGGCACAGGGCTTGTGAAGCTGAAGATGAAGCTTTAAGAGCTGTTTTTATTACTTATGCCTCATACAAGTTGTTCCCGGTGTTTTGAATGGCAAGGAAAAAGAAGTCAAAGCAGGAAAAAGGCTCAAGCCTTGGGAAGGCAATCCGCCAGTGCGTAGACTCAGGAAAAGTGGAATTTGGGGCAAACAGGGGAGTAAAAAATGTTTTATCAGGCCATGCAAAGCTAATAATATTCTCAAGCAACTGCCCTGAAGAGCTTTTGCAGGATGCTATGCACTTTTGCAGGCTTTCAGGAATACCCACTATAATATATGGGGGAACATCATTTGAGCTTGGGACAATAGCAGGAAGGCCGCACCCTGTTTCAATGCTCACAGTATATGAAGCAGGAAACTCAGGAATACTGCAAATGGCAAAGTGACTAAATGATAGAGCTATCAAAAGACGACATAAAATGCATAACAACATTTGAGTCTCTCACAGGGGCTTGTGTATCAGACTGCCTTATAACAGACAAGGCTGTTGCATTCATAGTAAAGCACGGGGACCTTGGGAAGGCAATAGGCAAAAAAGGGTCAAACATAACAAAAGTCCGCCAGGAATTTGCAAGGCAGGTCCTGGTATTTGAGGGCTCTGATGACATGGAACAGTTCATACGCAACCTTTTTGGCCAGATACCTGTGAAAAATATAAATGTTCATGAGAAAATGGAATCCAAAACAGCATTTGTCCATGTCGATGAAAAGGACAGGGGCAATGCAATAGGAAGGAATGGTGACAGGATAAAGCTTGGAAGGGCCCTTTTGCAGCGCAGGTTTAACTGCGACTTGAGGCTCGCATCAAAGTGATTTTATCCAGTTGCCTGCGGGCAACTGTCTGTAAATTTCGGAGGAAATTTCCATGGGAAGAGGAGAATTGTCAGGCCGCTCAATTGCAAGGAAGAGAAAGCGCCGCCGCTGGCTCAAGAAAACCTGGAAAAGGAAAAAGCTAAGGCTTAAGGAAAAATACGACCCAGTTGAAGGCTCGCCAATGGCAAAAGGCATAGTCATTGAGAAAAAGGCGCTTGAGCAAAAGCAGCCCCACTCAGGATTGATAAAGTGCGTTAAAATACAGCTCATAAAAAACGGGAAAATAATCACAGCATTTGCTCCGCGCGACGGTGCAATCAATTACATTGACGAGCATGATGAGGTTACAATAGACGGATTGGGCGGCTCCCAAAGAGGGCAGATGGGCTCAATCCCTGGGGTCCGCTACAAAGTGATAAAAGTAAATGGCGTTGATTTGCAAATGCTTGTGAAAAAGAGAAAGGAAAAGCCAAAGAGGTAAGTGAATGGACACAAAAATATTCGGAAAATACACAACAAATGATGTCAAGGTCACTGACCCTTCATTCACTGCTTACGTAAACCTGGCAAGGGCAAGCCTTCACACGCACGGAAGGCATGCAAAAAAGCAGTTTGGCAAAAGCAAAGTGAATATAGTTGAAAGGCTTGCAAACAAACTGATGCGTGGCGGCACAGGAGAGAAAACCTCTGGCAAAGTAATAAGGACAAGGGGAAGGCTTCAGGGAAAAAAGAGCAAGGCCTTGTCAATTGTTGAAAAGGCATTTTCCATAGTCGCAAAAAAGACAGGGAAAAATCCTGTGCAGCTTCTTGTTGACGCAGCACAGAATGCTGCCCCTCGCGAAGACTTTACCCGCGTATCAATGGGCGGCGTATCTTACCAGGTGGCAGTTGATGTTTCAGCTTCACGCAGGCTTGACATGGCATTGAAAAATATTGCAATGGCAGCAATAATAGGCGCATTTGACAACAAGAAAACCCTGCCTGATGCTCTTGCAAATGAAATAGAATTTGCAGCAAAAGGGGATGCCAACTCCTCATATGCAATAAAGAAAAGGGACGAAACAGAAAGAATGGCCAGGAGCTCCCGTTAGGGGCGACTGGACAGATTGTTTTTTCAGGCTAAAGAGTAATTTCTCAAGCTATGCCTTCTTTTGCTGGTTTGGGTTGCCAAATTTTTTCTAAGTTTCTTATTCTGTTCTTTTCTGTTGGATGCACCAAAAAGCTGAATATCCTATGCAAAAAGCGTTCCAGCTTGCCAATGTCCTGCCCAACCTCTTTCATGACTTTCTTTCTTTTTTCCAGGACTGATATCATTGCCAGCGGCCCTCCAGTCATCTTTGCAGAAAACGCATCTGCCAAATACTCGCGTTTCCGTGAGTAAGGAAAGACCTCTCCCTCAAAATGAACATATGCATGCCCAACCTCATGCCCAACAATTGCAGCCAATTCCTTATCAGTGAATTTGCAAATTGATTCAGGGTTCAACAAGGCTTTATCCCTTCCAAAACAATATCTTGAAAGCGGAACATTATAGCTGAACTTGAAGCTCACAAACTTTAGCCCTGCCTTGTTGCAGAACTCCATGGATTTGCTGTTTGCCAATTCCAGCTTCTTGTTTATGTCAATAAGCTGTTGGTTCCCCATCTCCTTGAAGTTCTGGGTTCTTTTATCTGCTTTCTGTTTCTTGAACAACATGCAAATATAGTGTATCCAAGTGTTTAAAAATGTATATAGTAAGAGCCCCTATCGCGAAAATATGGTACATTCTTCAAGATAGCTCATGAACGACGTATTCTTAGCACAATTTATACAAACCTTTATATATTCTGAAAGAGTTTCCTGATACCAATGGCGATCTTGAGGTGGTTCCAGTGTCTCTGAAGCATAAAAATCCCTACTGCAAAGTCTTCCTGCTTCTTGCTGCGTTCTTGGCTTTGGCAGGAATAGCGTCAGCTGACACAAACATCTCAGCATGCGCAAACCTCTCAACAGCAGGAGAGAATTACACTCTTAATGCATCAGTATCAATAAACGGCTCAACCTGTTTCAACATCTCTGCTGAAAACGTTACCCTCAACTGCGCTGGCTACACAATAACAGGAAACAACACATCAAGCACATATGGAATATACTCAAACCAGCTCAACACAACAGTGGCAAACTGCATTATACAGAACTTCTCAACAGCAATACGATTTAGTGGGGCAAATAACGGAACAATATCAAACACCACTGCAAGCACAACATATCTATATCAAAATGCGATATGCCTCTATGTGGCAAACTACAGCACTATCACAAACATAACAGCAACCTCAACATCAGGCTATGGCATCCAGCTCCACACAAGTACGTACAACATTCTCTCCAACCTGACAGCAACCTCAAACAATAGGATGGGCATCTTACTCCTTGCAGACTCCAGCTACAACACCCTTTCCAATGTCACAGCAACATCAAACACGAGCTATGGCATCCAACTCAGCGCAAGCCCATCCAACATTATCACAAACTCATCCTTCCAAGGCACATATGACATTTTCTTAAGCTTAAACAATATCTTAGACTGCACCAACACAATAGAGAACAACACCGGAACAGGGGGCAAGCCAATCTACTATTATGACCAAATAGGCACAACAATATCAAATGAGGAAGTATCACAAATAATCCTTTGCGCTGCCCAATATTCAAGCCTGCAAAACATAACTTCTGGGGGAGTTATGCTCTACTATACAAACAGAAGCAACCTGTCCAATCTCACAGCAACCTCTACTTCGGGCTGCTCCATTCATTTCTACAAAAGTTCGATGAATAGCCTCAACAACATAACAGCAACCTCTACTTCAAACAGGAGCATCTACCTCTACCAGAGCTATAACAATCTCAGCAATATAACAGCAACCTCCACTTCAGGGGATGCAATTTACCTCTACTACGGCACAAACAATCTTTCCAACATAACAGCAACCTCTACTTCAGGAAGAGCCATCTCAATAACCGGCAACCGCAATAAGCTTTCCAACATAATAGCAACCTCAACCTCAGGAGAAGCAATCTACCTCGAATCAGGAAACTACAACAACCTCTCTAATATAACATCATCTTCAAACACAAGCTATGGAATTTACCTTTACTATTCAGACTACAACAACATCACTAATTCAGAGTTTGCATCAAATACAATCACAGCAGTGCAAGTAAATGTAGGCTCAGCTAGCAACATATTTTTAGAAAACAACATTTCAGGAGCAACCTGGATTAACAACACAGGTGATAACAATATATTCAACAACTCAGCAGTCGGCAACATTTATTACTTCACAAATGGCACACCAAGCTGGGAAATATACAATATAATAGACACCAATGGGGACTTGTGGGCTGATGCGGGCTCAAACTGGCCTTTCAACAACTCCACAGCATCAGGCAACTGGACTGGCGGAGGGGCTGATTATCACCCATACACTATTGACCATGGGTGCGCCAACATAACAACAGCAGGAGCACAAATAGCCCTTACCTCTTCCTTGGTCTCAAACACGACCTGCATGAACATCTCAGCTGAAAATGTGACACTCAACTGCGCTGGCTACTCAATAACAGGAAACAACTCAACACTCACTTATGGAATATACTCAAACCAGAACAATACGACAATAACAAACTGCAATGTGCAAAACTTCTCACATGCAATATACTTTAAAAACGCAGGAAACAGCCTAATCTCCAGCACAAATGCAACCACAACAAACTCATCAACAGCTGGAATCTACCTCTATAACTCCAGCTACAATACTGTAGCAAATACTGTTGGAACTGGAACTACAGGCTATGGAATATGGGCATACATAAACTCCATGCATAACAGCATAGCCAATTCAACATTCACAGTAGCCAGTGGCTATGCAGTCAGAATTTACAACAGCTCATACAACAACTTCACCAACTCATCAGGCACTGGAACCAGTTCTGGGCTTGGAACCAGAATTGATGGGAGCAACCACACAAAAATAGCAAACTCATCATTTACAGCAAGCACAAATCAGGCAATACACCTTGAAAGAACAGTTGGGACTATTCTGGTCAACAGCACAGCTGTCTCAAGCTCTGGTGAAGCTTTCTACTCATTCTACTTTTACAACAACAGCATTATTAACAACACATTCACTTCAACCAGCGACTTTGGGCTCTATATCAGGGCAGGCAGGTGGAACAATGTCACAAGCAATACAATCACTTCAACCTCAAGCACAGCAATATTATTGTACTCTGACACAAACAACACAACATTACGGGAAAACAACATTTCTGGTTCAGTCTGGGTATCTAACTCAGGAGCTGACAACTATTTCAACAACTCAACAGCAGGCAACATCTATTACTTCAACAACAGCACACCAAGCTGGGAAATATTTGACATTAGGGATGAGGATGGAGACAACTGGGCTGATGAAGGCAATGACCGCCCATTC
>Ga0180432_10007080_pt1 | contig 14373 bp, 15 predicted proteins | sample SS_ome_10_FD_132414 | JGI IMG/M metagenome (GOLD analysis project Ga0180432, IMG submission 132414) | Hypersaline lake sediment archaeal communities from the Salton Sea, California, USA - SS_1_MS_2 metaG | ecosystem: Environmental > Aquatic > Non-marine Saline and Alkaline > Hypersaline >... | reverse complement strand
CTCGCCGCCGACGAAAAAATAGTAGGCCTTGTCTCGCTGGAGGATCCAGCGGTGGCGGAAGTCGTCGTAGGTCTCGCAGCCGGTGTCGGCGAGGAAGGCGTCGATCTCTTGCGGGCTGTAGGCCGTCGTTCGGTTCTCGCCCACCGAACCGAACGCGAGCCGGATCTTGGCGGCCTGCCCGTGCTGCTCGGCGATCAGTCGGCGCGCTTGTTCCATCGCGGCCTGCTGCTGCGCATGTTCGACGCGCGCAGCAAAGAAAGCGATCGTGACGTCGCGGTAGCCGGCCTGGTTGGTCGCGTTGATTGAGTCGGCGAGCAGCCCGGCCAAGTGCATCGGTGAGGCCTGCTCGAAGCGGCGCCCCAAAAGCTCGGCGACGCCTTCGAAGGTGCGGACCGGGTCGCCGCCCGCGAGGGCCTCGCCGCTCAAGGCCGCTCGCAGGTTGCGGCCGCGCACGCCGTCTGCCCCCTGCTTGTCTTCGAGCCGACGCGCCAGCCGGTTGAGGTCGCGTTGCGTGAGGTGGTCCGTGTTTCGCTGGTCCACGAGCCGCCAGCCGATCGGAAGGCGGCGGTACTGGTTCGCGTTGTGTAGTTTCTGGGCGAGGTCGCCTTCGTCCCAGGGCGGCAGGCACCGGCCGTTGTATTCGACGAGCAGCGGCCAAAACTCTTCGTCGGACAGCGCGAAGTCACCACCGACCATCGCGGCGCGGAGCGTGCGAGCGTCGCCGTGCTGGCCCTCGACGGCGGGCGGGTAGGTCGACAAAAACGCCTCGGCCAGCTGGTAGCGCACCGTGGTCTCGATGCGTGCGAGCGCTTCGGGGTCGGGTGCTGGGATCCCCGTGTCGGCCTGCTCGACTGGCGGCGCACATTCGAGGGCGTCGGCGACCGAAAGTGCCAAGCCGTCGGGGTTGATCACTTCGACAACCGCGAGGTGCTCGGCGCCGGGCGGGCAGCTGGGGAAGTAGTAGATCGCGTTGGGGTTACGACACTGCCGGTCCGCGATGCCCCCGATCATTTCGTTCATCGAGGCCCACACGCGATCCCATTCGTCGAACTCGACCGGACGATCGAACGGGACGAGCACGCGGCACTTGAACAGCCCTTTCTCTCGGCCCTCCGCGTGCGAGTGCGTGGTGTGGAAGATCATCGAGAGCCCAAGCTCGCTCAGTTCGTTGAGCGCATCGAGCACTTGATCTTCGGAGGCCTCGTCGATGTCGAGCACGCCGAAGTTGACGTGCAGCACGTTTTCTTTCGAGCGCGTCGCACCCGGGGCGTATTCGGCGGGGCAGTAGAGAGGAACGCCCCCTTTGTCCCGAACGACGCGCAGCTGGAACAGCTCGGCGACGGCTTCCGGGCCCTCGCGGTAGACGGGGACATTGTCGAAGGTCGAGCGGAAAGTCGTGAAGCGCATGAGGGAGGGGAGCAGCAACGTGGCACACGGCCCGCGAGTGGATCAACCACTTTTTTCTTGACTTCATGCTGGACAGCTGGAAAGTTCTCGTTCCCGCTCATGGACTTCTCGAACGAGCCCTACGTCCGCATCTACACCACGATCACCCCCACGGGGCGCGCGTGGGGGTTCTTTGGCCGCTGCCTGATGGACCAACTGATCCGGGTTGCAGATCGTGCTGGCGTGATCGACCTCGACCCCGAGCTGGCCGATCTCTCCCTGGACATGGCGGTCGCGGTCGCCATCGAGTGCGGGGAACCGGAGTGGGTCAAGCAGCATCTGCCGTCGCTCATGGCGACCGACTCGGTGCGCGTCATGGAGTACGACGGGTGCGTCTACCTGTTCCTCCCCAAGTACATCGAGGCGCAGACCACCAACCAGTCCAAGTCCCAAAGCTCGCGCAACTACAACGAGAAGCGCAAGGCCATGAAGCGCGCCGCGGAGATGGGGTTCATCGAGGAGGAAGCCCAGAGTGCGTGATCCCGTCTACGATCCGGCGCTACCGCCGGGCGTCGAGCTGCGGCAGGGGCAGGCGCTGCTCAAGGCGCCGGGCGACCCAGAGCCGCGCAAGCAACAGACGTGGATCTTCTGGCATCCCGACGACGCGAGCGTCTTTGGCTACGTGTTCCTCGGCAACACGGGACAGCCGCTCGAAACGAAGCCGGGCGTCATGCGCCAGGCCTGGTACGTCGACATCGAAGACGGCGAGGGAGCGAAAGAAACCCTGAACCGAGATACCGGCGTGGTCGAAGGTGCCGCACGTTGCCGCAAACGCGACGCGCAGCGCGAGAAGGTCCGCACGCGCAAGGTGTGGCCCTACTCGCCGTCGCAGGTCAACAAGTACGACGACTGCCCGCGCCTTTGGGCATGGGACTACCCGGAGGGGTTCCGCGCGCCGTCCAAGGCAAGCGCCGCCTGGGGCACCGAGGCGCACCGACAGGCGGAGAACTGGTTCCGTTACGCGACGCCCCCCGACCTTTCCACGCCGCAGGGGCGCGCTGTCGCCAAGTCACTCCCCATGCTGCCGACGCCCGGCGCCCACCTTGAGGTCGAAAAGGACTTTCGCTTTGAGGAAGACGGACTGGTTTTCCGCGGGCAGGTCGACTTGGAGTATCTGTCGGAGGACGGTCCCTACATCATCGACCACAAAACCACTGCGGATTTTTCGTGGGCGCTGACCGAAGAGAGCTTGCGCCACGACACCCAGGCGGTTATCTACGCCAAGGCAGCGATGGATCGGTTCGGTACCGATTCCGTAACTCTGCACTGGAACTACATGCTGCGCACCAGCAGCAAGCCACGCAGCAAACAAGTCAAAGTCAAAGTCACACGCGAAGAGATCGAAGCTGCGTTCGAGGAAGTAAAAGAAAAAGCGAAAGAGATCGAGCAAGTCCGCAAGGCGGGAAGCCGTGCTTTCGATCTGCCCATCGTGGCGGACTCGTGCGGCAAGTACGGAGGGTGCCCGCACCAGGAACGGTGCCGGCTCACTGCCGTCGAGCGGATGAGCGCGATCATGAAACAGCAAGGAAAAAAGATGAACCTCAAAGAAAAAATGAAAGCCCGTCAGGCGGCCAAGGCCGCTGCCGGGGGCGCTGCCCCCACCACCCCCGCTGCCGCTCCCGCGGCGGCTCCCGCTGCGCCGGCTCCGGTCGCCGCTGCGGCTCCGGCGGCCGCCCCGGTGGCGCCGCAACCGGCTGCCCCCGCGCCGCAGCCGGCCCAGACCGCGGGCCACCTGATGGCGGTGCAGCAGCCCCCCGTCAACCCGCCGGCTGCTCCCGCGCCGGCGCCCGCTGCCGCGGCGCAGCCGGCCCCGGCTCCCCAGCGCGCCCCCGCCTCGGCGGGTCGAGTGGCGGCCGATCCGACGACCCAAACGTCGGTTCACCTGCCGAACGCCATCTCCGACCAGGAGGCGTTCGTTCGGATCTACGGTCAGGCGGTGCTCGGCGGTGACGCTCGCCACATGGCGGCGGCCGATCAGGTCTGGGCGAAGTTCAAGCAGACCTTCGGGTGAGCAAGCTGCTCGACAAGATGTTGGCGCGGACCGGGAAGTCCCGTGTGGACTTCCGCGCCAACAGCAAGCTCGGGACTATGTTCCGCAAGGACGGTGTCGGAGACACCCCCGAGCTTGCTCGAATCGTTCAGCTCCCGCGGCGGACGTGGGACGAGGACGACGTGCTGTTCTTGCAAGAACAGCTGACCGACCTGCTCGCCGTGCCCGGCGGCGAGCAGGTGCTCCGACCCATTCAGGCGATGGGGCTCGCCGAGGTCCACGACGCACGTGGGCTGCTGGGCATCATCGGGGTCGGCAAAGGCAAGACGCTACTGACGCGGCTGATCCCTCTGATCCTCGAAGCCGAGCGGCCACTGCTACTGGTCCCGGCCAAGCTGGTCGACAAGACCGAGTTCGAGTTCGAGAAGCTCGACGCCCACTGGCAACGACACCCCGCCATGCAGATCCTCAGCTACCAAAAGCTCGCGCACAAAAAGCACCGCGAGAAGCTGTGGGAGCTACGCCCCGACGTCATCATCTGCGACGAGGTCCAAGCCCTCGCGGACCGAACAGCGACCACGACGACGCGCGTCGAACACTACATGGAGAGCAACCCCGAGACGATCTTCGCCGGCATGTCCGGGACGATCACCAAGCGCTCCCTCCACAACTTCCACCACCTTTTGCGCTGGACCCACGGACCCGAGAAGATGCCGCTGCCCTTCCCTCACGAGGAAGTGAAAGAATGGGCCCTCGCCGTCGACGAGAAGGTCGACTGGCACATGCGCATGATGCCGGGCGCGCTGCGTGTCTTTTTCGGAGACGGCGAGCGCGAGATCAACGTGCCCGAGGCGCGTGTCGGGCTCAACCAACGCCTGGTTGAGACGCCGGGCGTGCTGGCCACGACGCAGCAGGAGGTCGATGCCTCCATCACGATCACCTACTGGTGTCCCGAGCTTCCCGACACGATCACCGACGCGATTCGGACGATGCGCGAGACGGGCGACCTGCCCAACGGCGACGTCGTGGAGCGCCCGGTCGACGTGTGGCGCTACGGCCGGCAGTTGTGCTGCGGGTTTTTCTACAAGTGGGATCCTCCGCCCCCCGAGGAGTGGTTGATCGCCCGTCGCGCGTGGCACCGCTTTGTCCGCGAGCAGCTGGAGATGCGCGAGCCGGGTCTCGATGCGCCGTCCGTGGTGCGTGACGCGGTCAAGTGCGGCGCTTTGTGGGACAACGGCCAGCTGGCGCGCTGGGAGGCGGTCGAGCACGACTACCAGATCTCGACGGTCCCCGAGTGGATCGACGACACGCCGCTGCACCTCGTGGCTGAGCGGGTCGAGGCCATCGGCCGCCCGACGCTCGTGTGGGTCGACAGTCGGGCCGTGGGCGAGCGCCTGTCCGAGATCACCGGGTGGCGCTACTTCGGCCAAAAGGGCCGAGACAAGACCGGCCTGGCCATCGAGCGTGCGCCCGTCGAGACCTGCATCCTCTCGATCGCTGCGAACAGCGAGGGGCGCAACCTACAGGCGTGGGATTCCAACTTCATCGTCGAGCCGCAAGAGAACGGCGCCATCTGGCAGCAGAAGATGGGAAGGACACACCGCGAGGGCCAAGAGTCCCACGCGGTCGACTTTGAGGTCTTCGTCGGCGACGACGCGGTGTACGCCGGACTCCGGCAGGCGTTCAAGGACGCCGAGTACATCCAAAGCGTCACCGGCGAGCCTCAAAAACTCCTGATCGCAGACGTGATCAGGAACAAGCCAAAGAAGAAAGACAAAGAAGAAAGGTAAGGTCATGGGCTTTTTCGCCAACGTCAACACGGCCGACGCCACGAGCGCCGGCAACCGTCGTCCCTACTTCCTGGAGGGCACCTATCGGGTGCGCGTCGTGAAGTGTGCGGCCATCTCCAGCCGCACGGGTATCCCGTTTTTCATCGTCGAGGCGGAGATCCTCGAAAGCAACCACCCCGAGCGTCCGCCCGGGATGGTGTGCGCTCAGGTGATCAAGATGGCGACGGACATGGGTCCGATCAACGTCAAGCGCTTCATCGCGGCGGCGAACGGGATCGACCCCAACTCGAACGAGGCCAACGAGCAGGTCAACGAAGAGGTCTGCGAGTATGCGGTCAGCGACGAGCAGCCGCTGACCGGCATCGAGCTGGGGCTCCAGTGCGTCAACACGCAGACGCAGAGGGGGACGGACTTCACCATCCACCATTGGCAGGCTGCCGAGGAGTAGGTGATGCTCGCCTGGGACACGGAGACGGATCTGATCAAGCCGGGGCTGCTCGCACCCCCGATGGCTTGTCTGTCCCTGGCGGAATACGTCGGAGAGAACCCCGTGGGCCGGGTGGTCCACGTCAACGACTCCGAGCAAGAGTGCGAGCGCATCCTGAGTGAGCCCTCGACGGCGGCCAATGCTCCCTACGACTTGGCCGTCGTCGGGGTTCGCTTTCCGCGACTCATGCCCCTGGTCTTCGAGGCGCTCGCCGCCGACAGGATCTACGACGTCCAGATGCGGCAAAAGCTGCTCGACATCGCCACGGGGAAGTACCGCCGCGTCTTCCGAAAGATCAACGGGAAGATGCGCAAGCTCCAGTACAGCTTGGAAGATCTGACGCTCCGACATCTCGACTATCAGCTCGAAAAGAACGAGTGGCGGCTCCGCTACGGCGAGTTCATTGACGTCCCCATCGAGCAGTGGCCCGCGGGGGCGCTCACCTACGCGCGCGACGATGCGATGGCTACCCTGGGCGTCCACCTATGCCAGGACGCCGAGGCCCAGGAGATCGAGCAGCAGTGGGGTATCACCGAGGTGCTGGCCAACGAGGCGGCGCAACTTCGGGGACACTGGGCGCTCCACCTGGCTTCGTGCTGGGGGATCAGAACCTGCCCCTACGCCGTTCACGAGCTGGCCGACCGCGTGCGCCAGGACTGGGAAGCCACTAAGGACTGGCTGATCAAGGCCGATCTCGTGCGGCCCAACGGCAGCCGGAACACCAAGCTCGCCAAGCAGCGCATGTATCAGGCCGTCATGGATGGCGCGCCGGTGAAGCTGACCGACACTGGCTTCAAGAAGGTGAAGTCCAAAGAGATGACCCGCGAGGAGGCCATCGTCGCCGGCTACATCTCGCTCGACGAGGAGAGCTGCGAGGCCAGTGGCGACGAGGCCCTCGTGAAGTACGCGAAGTACGGCGCCCTGATCAAGCTCCAGTCGACTTACGTGGAAGCGCTCAAGAAGGGAACCAGCGTTCCGATCCACACCTATTTCGAGCCGCTGGTCGAGACGGGGCGCACCAGCAGCAGCGGGCCCAACCTCCAAAACCCGTACCGAGACCCCTTTCACGCGCGCGAGCCGGGGACCTACAACCCGGCCGACTACGTGGGCTACCCCGTGCTGCCCGACCAGCCCCTCGGGGTCCGTGACTGTTTCGTCGCGCGGCCGGGCCATGCCTACGTTGCGTGCGACTACGACAAGGCCGAGCTGCACGCGCTCGCGCAGGTGTGCCAGAGCATCTTCGGCTACAGCCGGCTCGGCGAGCGTCTGCGGGCGGGATTCGACCCCCACCTAGACATGGCTGCCCAGATCCTCGGCATCTCCTACGAGGAAGCCAAGGCGCGTCGAAAGGCTGGTGATCGGGAGGTCAAGCAAATGCGGCAGGCCTCTAAATGTTGCAACTTTGGCTATCCCGGCGGGCTTGGTGCCGACTCGTTCCGCGACTTCGCGCGCAAGGCCTATGGCGTCGTCATGACCGTCGAGGAGGCACGGTGGCTCAAGCAGCACTGGTTCGATACCTGGCCCGAGATGGCTGACTACTTCAAATGGATCAACAGCCTCTCGTCCTACGATGGCGAGGCGACGATCCGCCACCTGTTCAGCGGCCGCTGGCGCGGGAAAATCCCGTACACCGTTTGCTGCAACACGTTCTTTCAAGGTCTCACGGCCGACGGAGCCAAGGCGGCACTGTGGGAGATCACCCGGCGTCAGTTCTCGGTGCCGCAGTCCGAACTTTACGGCACGCACATCGTCAACTTCATCCACGACGAGATCATCATCGAGTGCCCGATCCCCCACGTCCACGAGGTCGCCCAGGAGATGCAGCACGTCATGGTGACCGAATACAACAAGTTCACCCCTGACGTGCCTGTGCGCGCGACTCCGGTGGCTATGTACCGCTGGATGAAGGAACCCGATCCCACCTACGTCAACGGACGGCTGGTCCCGACCCGCAGCCCGCACGACTACCTGATTGTCGAGGCAGCATGAGCGAAGACATCACCACATTGAACATTCAATCGGCCACGGCGTCGAAGGAAAAGGCGAGCGCCGAAGGCAAGGAAGCCGAGGAGATCCTCGTGGAGATCCAGGCGATCACCATCGAGGGGGACGACGACTTCGCGTTCGCCGCCGAGGCCCTGGCGGAGGTCAAGCGCAAGAAAAAGGCCCTGGAAGGGATGCGGTCGGAGGCGACGACGCCCCTTCGCAAGAGCCTCGATGTCATCTACGGTTGGTTCCGCGAGCCGATACGCTTTTACGACAAATGCGAGAAAGCACTGAAATCGAAGATCGCCGAGGCGAGGCAGGCCGCCGAGGAAAAGCAGCGCGCCGCCATCGAGGCAGCCTCGCAAGCGGCGATCAGCGGGATGGCGGAGGACGCCCAGGCCGCGCTCGCCCAGGCCCAGGCTTCGCAGCTCCAGGACGTCAAGGGCCTGTCCTTCCGCACGACCTGGGACTTCGAGATCGTGGACATTCGGCAGGTGCCGGTCGAGTACCTCATGGTGAACGAGTCGGCGGTCAAGGCCGCCATCCGCGGCGCCAAGGGAAAGGTCAACATCCCCGGCATCCGCATCATCGAACAGACCGGCGTGACCTCCCGGAGCGGATGATCGTCACCGACGACACAATCGCGCTCGCCATCGCGCTCGCCATAGTCGGGACTTTGCTGGCCTTACCTTTGTTTCAGTTTATCGCCTCTTGCCTGTGATACGGGGGGAGTTACCATGAGCGGAATGTCAAAAACGAAGCTAGCTGTGGTGCGGCGGCGCGGGTCGAAGGTGGAGGAACCGCCGATCACCGCGGAGGAGCTGTTGGTGACCCCCGACATGGCCCTGGAGTGGCTGACCGAAAAGAACAAGCGCAACCGGGCGATCCGGCCGACGCGGCTGCGCCAGTACGTCGACGACATCAACCGGGACCGCTGGGCGCGAACGGGCGAGACGATCAAGTTTGACCCCAACGGCAACCTGCTCGATGGGCAGCACCGTCTCCAAGCCATCTTCGACACGGGCAAGGCGCAGCTGTGCCTGGTGGCTTACGACGTGCCGTCGAGTGCCTTCATGCACATCGACACCGGAGCCGTGCGCCAAGGCGGCGACGTGCTCAGCATCGCGGGCTACGATAGCCCCAAGACGCTGGCGGCGGCGAGCCGCTACGCGTGCCACCTCCAGCGCGTTGGCGACGGGGAGATGGGCTACGCGAGCATCGGCAAGATCCGCATGCCCAACGACCAGCTGCTCGAATGGGTGGGCAAGCACCCGGACATCGCGCAGACACTTTCCATCGCCAACAGCAACGCGGCGCGGACGGTGATGTCACCGCCTTCGCTGTTTCGAGCACTGTACTGGTACCTGATGCAGGTCGACGAGAACGACGCCGCCGCGTTTTTCGAGGCGCTCGGGTCTGGCGTGGGCCTCGTCGACGGCGATCCGGTGCTCGTGCTGCGCAATGCTCTCGTCAGTGAGCGCAGCAAGGCCGCGCGTGCAAACACGCGACCGTACTGGTACTACGCTGCCGTGACGATCAAGGCCTGGAACGCGTTCCGCGAAGGCCGATCGATCAAGCAGCTGCGTTTCGCCACCGGCGGTGTGAACCGCGAGACGTGGCCCCAACCGAAGTGAGAGAAAGCATGAGCGGTATCGTTTCCCCTGACGGCAAGTCGGTGACGGCCAAAGAGCCCACCATCTACAAGATCCACGAGGTCGAGTTTCCCTTCGTCGCGGACAACCCTAAAGAGCTGTTTCAAAGCTGCATGGTCCCGCAGTACATGGGCGTGCAGGCGCCTGGTGGACAGCAGTTTTTCGCCGTCGGTGGTTTCGCTCAGGGCTGGAACCAGGCTGAGTCGCTGATCATCATCGAGGTGTGCCGTGCGCTGGAGAAGCGCGACGAACAGATCGTACAGCTCGAAGCGGCCATCGAAGGCCTCAAGTCGGAAGTGAAGTCGCTCCAGAAAGCACTGGAAGCATGACCGAGGAAGGCAAGTGGGAAGACGATCTCGACTACGAAGAGTACGAGATCGAAGAGGTGGAGCTGGACCGCGAGAACCGTCGGTGGATCGCGGCTTTGGAGTTCGGGTTGCGCGTGCAATGGGCACGCGGCGGCGGGATGCCGCAGCCGCGTAAGGGCCAGACCCTGCGCATGTTTGGCGTCGCTGACGAGGAGACCGACCCCCGGGGGATGGTGCTTTTCATCAAAGAGGAGGTGGGGCGCGTCGTCTACTACCGCGACGAGATCCACCACCACCTCTACCTCATCGAGCGTGAGGTCGCCGACGAACACTTCCGGCGCGAGCGATACGAGCAGAACAAAGAGGTCTTGTCGGCCAGGCTCGAAGATTTGGTCAAGCCGCTGCGCCGCCGCATCGAGCATCTGAGAAACGAAGCGAAGGATGCCGAGTGGTGGAACGCAGCTTACTTGGAAGAGGAGCTGTTGATCAGTGAGCACGTCGACCGCCTGGTGTTTCTGATTCCCGAGTACGTGCAGCTCACCAACGTATTCCTCGGGCTCCCGCACGCGCAGAAGATGTCGAGCGTCTTTGCCATGTTGCGTGAGCAAAAGAAGTCGGTGGAGGGGTGGGCCCCGCCGGAAGGGTTCGTCTTTCATTCGGACCTGACGCCCGGTCAGGTCAAGCATCTGCGCCGCGTCGCCGAGGCTGCGGCCCATCCTGAGAGCGATCAAGAGATGCTCAACGCCGTGGGCGTGGCGCGGCCCCATCCCAGTGCTGACGAGATGATTGCGTCTTTGCCCGAGGAAGTGCGCCGTGAAGCGCTACAAGAAAGTCCTGATTGAAAGCCCCTACGCGGGCAACGTGGGGCGGAATGTCCGCTACGCGCGGGCGTGTTGCCGGCACCTGATGCTGTCGACGGCGAACGATGAGCGTCCGCTGGCCCCCTATGCCTCGCACCTGTTCTACACGCAGCCGGGACTTCTCGATGACGGTACGCTTATCGAGCGCGAGCTGGGGATCGGGGCTGGGCTTGCCTGGGGGGAGGATGCCGAGGAGACGATCGTCTGCATCGACCTCGGCATCTCTTCAGGCATGGAGCGCGGAATCGAGGCTGCGCACACTGTTGGACGACCGGTTCGGGAGTTTCAGCTGCCGGCTGACTTGCTCCGCGAGATCATCGGGTAGAGGATCCTCACTTCACTTTGGCGTCGCCCTGCATGCGGTCGACGCATCTCCCCCTCACCCCTACACTCCGAGGTCATGCGCAACATCCTTCCCCTTTGTCTCCTGCTCGTGCTGTGCGCCTGCGCGTCGCTGGCCGAGCCTCCTGTCACCACCATACCGGGCGCTGCGACGTCCTCCGGCGTACATCTGAGCGCCGCCGAGGCGCCGGTCGTCCTGACCACCTTCTTGGCACCTCCCGAGGACTCCACCGAGGCGCCCCTCCCCGAGGTAGAGGTGCCGGGCTGGAAGGATCCCCAGACGATCCGGGACCTGTGCGAGCCGGTTGACGGGCGCTGGGGCTACCCCACCAAAGCGGAGCGTGCTCACACCCGCTCTGTGATCCGCGCTACGTGTGACGAGATGGGGGTCGACGAGGACTCGTGCCTCTACTTCGAGCGGATCGTGTCGCTGCGCGAGAGCAGCTACCGCGCGTGGGTCCGGCACAAGCACGGGGGCGACCGGGCTGCTGCGGCGCGTAGCTACATGGCGACGGCGCACGTCTATGGCTGGCAGGTCCGCTGGGACCGCAAGGCCAAAAAGCAGGAAGACCTCGGCGCGATGGAGTTCGCCCCGGCGCCCCGGGCCGAGAGCGTCAACCCCTATTTCACCCAGACCGAGCGCTGGCTGGCGGGAGGCCTGGGGCTCGGCGGCCTGAACATCGGCTACCACCTGGCCAAGTTTGACCGGAAGGCCCCGCCTGAGATCCTGTGCGACCCGGTGGTCAACACCATGGTCCAGATCTACCTGGCTCGCTCGGCCGTGAATCGTTACGGCGCGCGCAACTGGATCGAGGTGCAGGCCATCTACGGCGGGCGCTCGACCTACGACGAGAACGGTCACGCCATCCCTGAGACCTGCAAGGTCTATCAGCGGCGAGGCAAGCCGTGCCCCGACGGGGTCCGCAAGATGGAGAAGGGCATCCGCAAACGGTGCCGCGATCAGGGCCTCGACTGCCACAGCCGGCCTCAGCTCGGCGACCGCCACCCGCGCTCCAAGACCTCTGCGCAGGACCGCTACCGCGTGGCCGAGAAGGTGCGGGGAGCCCCGCTCCCCCCCTTTGACGTGCCCCAGCCCCCGGGAAGCTGAGCTGCTTTCGGGGGGCTGCGCAATCCGCTAGACTCCCCCCATGGCGGCGATCCTGACGATCCAAATAAACGTCAACGACCCGGCCCCCCTCGACGGCGCCACGCCGCTCGTGCCGGGGACGTTCACGAAGACGACGGACGCGCTCGGCCGCGTCGTCTTCAACATCCAGGCAGGGCAGCCGTTCGGCCTGTTCGACCCGGGCGAGCAGATGGCGGGGAATCAGCGGGTGGGCTACTTCTTGGTGGCCTCGACCATGATCTCTCAGGCCAACTACGTGGCCGGAGACGAGATTGCCCTCGTTTCTCCCCAGACCAGCGCGGCGGCTGTCGAGGTCAAAGACAAGATCGACTTGGCGGCCAACAACGGCGTCAACCCGATGCCGGCGTTCCTGATTCCCATCGACCACAAGCTCGGGTTCACCGTCGCTGGGGCGGGCCCGCACAGCATCACGTTGAGCCTGGCGATCGTGTCCACAGCAGCCAAGAACATCGAGCTGGCTGCGCCTTTCGTCGTTCAATGAGCTGGTTCGAAGACCTGGCCAAGAGCTTCGCCAAGGACGCCGCGCGCGACTTGGTGATGGACGCGTTGCCCCGCGTTCCCGAGCCGATTCAGGAGGTCATCGACGACGTCCGCGACGGCAACGACAACGTCCGTCTGATCCGGCACAAGCTGTCGAGGGATGGCGTGCGCGAGCTACAGTCGAGCTACGCTGGCGGCGTGCGAAAGATCCGCAAGGCCGAGCAGGTGGTGAAGATCTACCGCGCCGCTCGGCGCCGGCGCGACGACTGAATCAGGCGATGGCGTTGCTGGATGGCCGGCGCCAGCTGTCGGGGATGGGCCTGCCGTCGCCGACGGCGAAGTCGGGGTCGCCTGTCGGGGACTCTTCGAGTCCGCGCGCCAGGGCCCATTCGCCCACGTGGTACCAGATGTCCGGCCCCGGGTCGTTGCCCTTTTGATCGTCGGACTGGCGGTGAGCGTAGACGTAGGCGAGACCGGGCGAACCGATCTGCGGGAAGCGCTGACGCAGGTAGTCGATGAGGTAGCGGCCGGCGGCGATCTGCTCTTGGCTCAGGTTGTCGCGGCCGAACTTGTCGCCGTTCCACCAGTTGCCTTTGGTGTTGGGGAAGTTGCCAGCGAACTCGATGCTGATCGTGTAGCGGTTGAAGTTGTTCGCGGCATTGAGGTATTCGTCTTCGTCGTGCAGATGCACGATCTGGCCGTTGGGCAAGATGATGTAGTGCGCAGTGACGCCGAAGTAGTTCGCCGGATCGTTGCCTCGTTGAAAGCTCATCTGGTGAAGCACTACGCCATCGACGAGGCCCATGTCGCGGGGCCCCCGGGAGATGGTCTTTCCAGTACGTTTTTCTCGGGCGGACATCGCTGCCTCTCCCTCGGCCACGCGGTCCAGAATCGGTTCGGTGATGTCGGGGTCGATCGAGGAGCCCGTATCGAGCGGGTCCGGGATGTAGGGCTCACGAGGGCCGTCGCCGCCCTTCCGACGCCGCTTGGTCGAGCCAGCGGCCCCCAGCGCGATGAGCAGAAGACCGGCGGGGAGCAGGTACTTAGATGCGCTCACGACAGGATGTCTTTTTTGGAGCCCCACTTCGCGCGACGGGGGCGCCGCGTGTCGATGTGGATGTTGTTCTGGTAAACGCCGATGCCCATGTTCAGGTCTCGGGACTTGTTGTCCCAGAGCCACTTGGCGGCGTCATGTATTTCCCGCATGGAGGTGCCTTCGCCCCGTCGAATGTCGACTGCGGAGAACCACTGATGGGTCGAGTTGGCCGATCCGTTGACCTTCTCGTTGTACCAGGGAGGCCGATAGCCACGCAGCTTGAGGTCGCCGAGACCCGTTTCTTTCAGCACGGCCAAGGTGGCGGCCATGTTCTCCCAGTATCGACGGTCCGGGATGCTGTAGCGCCGGTTAGCGGGCGCCTTGGGCAGTAGTGTCACCTGGCGGGCGGTGGCGCGGTCGAGGACACCACGCGAAGCAAAGTAGCCGTCCATCTCGTTGTGGAGGGCGACGATCTCGGGGTCGTTACCGGGACCCTCGACGATTGGAGGGAGGGGCGGGCCGTCTTTGGGCAGAACGGTGCCCCCCTCGGGGACGCTCCAGGGGTCGATCGTGTCATCGGGGGGCATGCCTGGGTCTCCTGTGATGTCGATGGGCTCCATGGTGATGCCGCCTCCTCGACGCCGCTTGGTCGATCCGGCCGCCCCGAGGGCGATCAGGACAAGACCCACGGGGAACAGGTACTTGGCGGCACTCATGGTCCGCAGGATAGCAGAGCTTGCTGCTCGTCAGGAATCTTGCAGCAGATGCCGTGCTATCTTGCGGCTGGAGGTCCCTTATGCTCAAGCCGTTGCCGCTCCCTTACCCGGCTCGCGCCCTCGCGCCGTACCT
>Ga0180432_10007078_pt1 | contig 14379 bp, 9 predicted proteins | sample SS_ome_10_FD_132414 | JGI IMG/M metagenome (GOLD analysis project Ga0180432, IMG submission 132414) | Hypersaline lake sediment archaeal communities from the Salton Sea, California, USA - SS_1_MS_2 metaG | ecosystem: Environmental > Aquatic > Non-marine Saline and Alkaline > Hypersaline >... | reverse complement strand
TTCCGCGCCGCGCCGCCGGAGCACTACGACGAGCTGAACCCGTACGCGAAGATCGTCGCCGACGAGGCGCTGCGCCGCGGCATCCGGGTGGAGGTGACCGACCCGCAGTGGGGGGAGCTGAGGCTCACCCAGGGTGCCCGCGTGATGCACACCCGCGAGTCGCTGTCGGAGTTGACCAGCGCGCTGGCAATGGCCCGGTGTGATGACAAGCGAGTGACCCGGCGCGTCCTGTCGGACGCTGAGCTGCGGATCCCGCGTGGTGTCACCGCCGGTGACGAGACCGCGAATGTGGACTTCCTCAATGAGGTGGGGACGGTCGTGGTCAAGCCCGCCCGCGGCGAACAGGGCCAGGGGATCACGGTGGGCGTCGCCGACCCGGAGTCGCTGCGACGGGCGGTCGCCGACGCCCGCGGGTACTGCCCCGACGTCCTGATCGAGGAGATGGTGGCCGGCCAGGACATCCGGGTGCTCGTCATCGATCACAAGGTGGTGGCGGCCGCGATACGCCGGCCGGCCTGGGTTCTCGGGGACGGCGCCCACACCATCGGGCAGTTGATCGAGCGGCAGTCGCGGCGTCGCGCCGCGGCCACCGGCGGCGAGTCGCGAATCCCCGTGGACTCCGGCACCACCGACACCGTGGCCGAAGCGGGCTGGTCGATGGACGATGTCCTGCCGAAAGGCGAGGAACTCACGGTGCGCAGGACCGCCAATCTGCACACCGGCGGGACCATCCACGATGTCACCTCCGAATTGCACCCGGTGCTGGCGGAGGCGTGTGTCGCGGCGAGTCGGGCGCTGGCGATCCCGGTCACCGGGATCGACGTGCTGGCGCCCGCGCCGGACCAGCCCGAGTACGTCATCATCGAGGCCAACGAGCGTCCGGGGCTGGCCAACCACGAGCCGCAGCCGACCACCGAGCGGTTCGTGGATCTGCTGTTCCCGACCACGGCCTCGCCCTCGCAGGCGGCCCGGGCCGCGAAGACCCGCCGTCCCGCGCGCCACGGAGGCGCTGCCGACCCGGGCACCGCTACGGTGCAGGGATGACCGCCCCGGAGACCAGCCTCGACACCACTCTGGAGATCGACCTGGACTTCCTGCGCCGGGTGCTGCTGGAACTGCTGGACATTCCCAGCCCGACCGGGCGGACCGACCATGTCCAGCAGTACGTCGGCGAGCGGTTGGACCGGCTGGGTGTGCCATTCGTCGTGACCCGGCGCGGCACCATCGTGGCGGATCTGGGCGGGCCGTCGGACTCCGAGGCCAGCCGCGCGGCCGTGGTGCACACCGACACGATCGGCGCCATGATCCGCACCCTGAAGAGCAACGGCCGCCTGGAGCTGAAACCGGTCGGGACTCACTCCGCGCGGTTCTCCGAGGGCGCCGACGTGCGGGTCTTCCCCGACGATCTGGAGACCGTCTACCACGGACAGGTGCTGCCGCTGAAAGCCTCGGGGCACCGCTGGAACGACGAGGTCGACTCGCAGGGCGTCTCCTGGGAGCACGTCGAGGTTCGCCTGGATGAGCACGCTTCCAGCGTCGAGGACCTCCGCGCCCTCGGCCTGGATGTCGGGGACTTCGTCGCGCCCCTGGCGCATCCGCTGATCACCGACAACGGATTCATCCGCTCCCGGCACCTGGATGACAAGGCCGGTGTGGCGGCCACGCTCGCCGCCCTGAAAGCGCTGAAGGAGGCCGGCGTCGAACTGCCGGTGCGCGCCCAACTGCTGGTGACCTGCACCGAGGAAATCGGGCACGGCGCCAGCCACGGACTCGACGCGGACGTCGCCGAGATGGTCTCGATCGATGCCGCCATCGTCGCCCCCGGCCAGCAGTCCAGGGAGACGGCGGTGACGGTGACCATGGCCGACAGCGTCGGTCCGTTCGACTACCACCTGACCCGGTGACTGCACGCGCTGGCGCGGCAGCACGATATCGAGGTCGTACGCGACACCTTCGCCCACTACCGCTCCGATGCCGCCGCCGCGATCGAGGCCGGCGCCCATCTGCGGGTGGCGCTGCTGGGCTTCGGAGTCGACGCCAGCCACGGGCACGAACGCACTCACATGAGCAGCCTGCTCGGCCTGGCCCGACTGCTGACCGTTTGGCTGCGGTCGGACCTGGTGTTCCCCGGCTGGGACGCGACTGCGGACGGCCCGCTGCGCAGCTTCCCGTCGCTGGCCGTGCAGCCGGCACAGGAGGAGGGCCCGCAGGACGGGCCGATCGAGGTCGAGTAGGCCGGGCGGGGCGCCGGCCTGGCTGCCAGGCCTAGCTTCCGGTCCAGTTCGGCGCGCGCTTCTCGGCGAAGGCGACCGCACCCTCCTGGGCGTCCTTGGACCCGAACACCGGCATGATGATCCTCAGCTGCTCACGCCACTGATCCTCCGGGCTCCAGCCCCGTGATTCGGTGATGATCCGCTTGGTCGCCGCGACCGCCAACGGCCCGTTCGCGGTGATCCGGGACGCCAACTCGATCGCGGCCTCCAGCACCCGGCCGGGCTCGGCGAGCACGTTGACCAGTCCCAGTTGGTGGGCCCGCTGCGCGGTGAGGATATCGCCGGTCAGCGCCAACTCCATCGCGATCTGGTACGGGATCCGCTGCGGCAGCCGCAGCAGTCCGCCGCCGGCGGCGACCAGACCACGCTTGACCTCCGGGATGCCGAAGGCCGAGTCGGTGGCCGCCACGATCAGGTCGGTCGCCAGGGCCAATTCCGTCCCGCCGGCCAGCGCATACCCCTCGACGGCGGCAATGAGCGGTTTGACCGGCGGACGCTCGGTGAACCCCAGCCCGCGGCCCTTGACCGCGACGTTCTCCCCGCGGGCGAAGGCCTTGAGGTCCATGCCGGCGCAGAACGTGCCCCCGGCCCCGGTGAGGATGCCCACCGAGAGCCCCGGGTCGTCGTTGAGGGTGTCCATGGCCGCCGCCAAGCCGTGGCTGACCGCGGCGTTCACCGCGTTCTTGGCCTCCGGCCGGTTGATGGTGACGATGAGGATCCGGTCGCGCTTCTCGGTGAGCACGGCCTCGGCGGTGCTGGCTTCTTCGCTCATTCGGAGATCGTAGCGACCGCGCTCACGCCGGGTCGCCGACCAGGACGCCCTCCAGCACGCCGTCAGTGGTGACCAGCAGACCCCGACCGGGTGGCAATTGCTGGGCGCTGGTGCGCCCGAACACCTTGACCGCTTGCGGGTCGTTGTCCATGAACAGGGTGGGCGCCCGGGAACCGGTGAGCTTCTGCAGGAACGGGCTCATCGCCGACACCCCGGCCCAGTTCCCCGGCAGACGGCTGGCGATGACATGCAATCCGACCTCGCGGCCACGTTCGATCAGGTTCCACAGCGGTGCGGTCGCAGCCTGTTTTCCGACCACCCCGCCTGCTCGGAGTTCGTGCTCGTCGTCGATCAGCACAAAGTGATGCGGCCCGGTCCACGCCCGCCGGGCCAGTAGTTCCCCCTGGGTCAGGCCGGAAGGCGGCAGCCGGTCACCGACGATCCCGGCGATCTCGGTCAGCGCGCGATCGATATCGTCGGGGGTGTAGGCATATGCCCGAACGGCACCATCCGGGATCCGGCCGATCAGGCTGGTCTTCGGATCGATGATGGTGATCTGCGCCTGCTGGGGCGACAGCCTGGCCGAGATCGCCTGACCGATGGCCGCCAGCGCGGTGGTCTTCCCGCAGCCCTGCCGGCCGACCACCAGCAGGTGTGGCAGCTGCCGGGTCGGCAGCACCACCGGTTTGAGCGCGCTCTCGCCAAGGCCGAACGGGATGTCGAACACCGCGTCGCCGTCGATGTCCGCACTGCCCGACCGGTAGGCGGACACGATGTCGCGCAGCGCGATTCGCTCCGGGAGGCGGGCCAGGGTCTCCACCTTCCCGGCCCCGGTCTGGGCCGCGATCACTGCCCCGACCGCCCGGGTCGTCACCCGGTTACCGTCCGGATCGAGGATCTCCGGCACGCCGATCAACAGCTCGTGGCTCGTCCTGGTGATACCGAAACCCGGCCGGTCCAGGGTCTGCCGGGCGGCCCGTCGGTGTTCCATCCCGGTACCCATCTGGGTCTCGTCGGGGTTGCTCAACCGAAGCTGGATGCGCGCGTTCGCGACGGTGAGAAGCGCCTGCTTCTGGCCGACCAGCCAGCCGCTGGCACTGGTGATCACATGTACCCCGTAGGAAAGGCCCTGCCGCGCAATGGCGATCGTCCGGTCGCCGAGGCCGTTGTCCTTGTCATACAGGTCGCCGAAGTTGTCGATCACCAGGAACACGTCGCCGAACTTGTCCTCCGGGTCGGTGCCGCCGCCGGCCGGAGTGCCGAACCGACGGTCCCGGAATTCCGCAATATCCATCTGGTAGCGCTTGAACGACGCCTCCCGGGCCCGGATCAGCCCCTCGACCGTCGCGACCGTCCTCGACATCCCCTCGGCATCGGTGATGCTGACCACACCGGCGACATGCGGATAGGCCTCCACCGGGTACAGCGAGGCGCCCATGCAGTAGAACGTGACCCGTTCCGGGGTGTACATCAGCGCCGCAGTGGTGATCAGCGTCATCAGGGTGGTCGACTTTCCCCGCTGAGCGGTGGCGACCACCATGATGTTGTCCATCTCGGCGTCCAGCACATGCACCCGTTGGTCATGTTCCTCGGGGAAGTCTTCGACACCCACCGGGAAGACCAGGCCGGGGTTCCGGCCGTAGTCCACCCACCACGGTTTACCCCGCCATCGTCGCACCAGTGCATCGGCGGTCTCACCGGTCTCCAGCGGTGGCAGCCAGATTCGGTGGGGTGCCCGGGCCGGGTGCGAGACCAACGACTCCCGGATGACGTCCAGCAGCTTCTTCCGCTTGAAACCGTCCGCGTGGTAGAGGAATTCGTCGGGCTCCTCCGGTTCATCGGCGACCGCGAGCGCCCGGCTGTCGTCGGCGTTGAGTGGCTGGTACTCCCAGGTCAGCGAGCGCGGCCGGGTGAAGCTGACCGCAACCGTGGTATCGGCGGCGACGGTTTTCCTCGGCACCACGAACGGTGCCGACACATAGAAGCACCGGAACTGCTCCAACTCACGCGGGCCGATCTTGAGCAGGCCGTACCCGTTCTCCTTCGAGGGCAGGTGTAGGGCGGCGTCGCTGCCGATCACATCGCGGGAGTCCTCGGCGGTCTCGGCGCGCAGCGCCACCCGAAAGGCGATGTTGCTCTTGGCTTTACTCAACGATGACAGGTCCAACCGCTGACCACCGAGGGTGAAGAACACGTTGCAGCCGCGCCCTTCCTGGCCGATGTGGATAACCAGGTCTATCCAGTCCGGGTGGTGGTGGAACAGCTCGAGGTACTCGTCGATGATGACCAGCAGGATCGGCACGGGTTCGAGATCCCGCCCGGCCAGCCGCATCTCCTCGTACTCGTTGGCATCGCGCGCGCCGGCCTGTTTGAACAGGGCGTAGCGCCTGGCCATCTCACCGTCGACGGCCTTTCGCATCCGCTCGGCGAGGTGACGGTCATCCTTGCCGAGATTGGACAGCGAGGCCGCGACATGAGGCAGCCCCGCCAGGTCCTGGGCCGCCGACTCGAACTTCATGTCGACGAAGATGACGATGAAGGTTTCCGGCGAGTGGGTCAGCGCGATGCCGTTGCACAGGGCCAGAAAGTACTCCGACTTGCCTGAGCCCGAGGTCCCGATCACCACGGAGTGAAATCCGTAGCCACCGAAGTCCTTCGCGCGCAGGATGACGTACTGCAACTCCCCGCCCGGTTTGACGCCCACCGGGATCATCGCCCAGCGCGGATCGCCCCGGCCGCGGCTGTCCGCCCACAACCGGTCGAGGTCCAGACGCCGGGGATCGTCGACTCCCAACGCCCGTAACAGCTCCGCGCCCTGGCTGTCGGTCTCGGCCAGTGCACCGGCGGTCGTCGGCGACCAGCGGGCCAGCGCGCGCGCATACCGGTTGGCGGTGGTCTCGGCGAGCAGGTCGGCGACGGCATAGAACGCCTCGCGGTGCCGCAGCCGTCCGTGCCGGAGCTCGAACCGCTCGGAGGGCTCGCCGAAGCCCACCCCCTCGCCGGGCCGGGCCGCCAGCCGCAGCACGGTGATCCCGGCCATCCCCTTCTGGCCGGTCACCGCCTCCCACTGCTCGGGCATACCCACGTTGTCATCCACGATGACCCAGTGCGGCCCCAGCGCTGATCCCGCCCCGGTGACCAGCGGCGAGGGGGTGGTCGTGGGGCTCGTCCCACTCGGCGGGGCCCACGGCCCACGGCCTTTGCGGTGCAACTCGGCGTCCAGCGCTTCCTCGAGTTCCGCCGGTGAGGTGAACACCAGCCGGCGCAGACCGCACGCGTCGAACATCGCGTCATGCTGGTTGTGCGGCAACCAGACCAGCCACGACCACTGCTCGGGGTGTCGGGTGACGACCATCAGCTTCAGCTCGGCCGGACTGTGGTGCACCGCCAGCGAGCACAGCAGCGATCTGGCCAGGGCGTGCAGCTCCGCCGGGTCCGCGCCGATGAAACTGAAACCCGGTTTGGAACGCAGACTCAGCACCTTCGCGACATCGCGGATCCGGCTCTGCTCCAGAATGAAATCCCGCAACGCCCGGCCGCTGACCGGTTCGAGTTCCTCACCGACCGGCACCTCCGGCCACTGCAGCGACACCGCCGAATCCGCGGTGGCCTGCACGCCGATCCCCAGCCGGAGGTCGAGGAAGTCCGGGTCGGCCGGGCGCCGTTCCCACATCCGCGGGCCCCCGATGACGGTGTCGAGGTTCTGCGGGTCGCCGTGGACGAACAGCGCGCTTCGGCGCTGCTGCTGCGCGGCGCGTTGAACCTCGTCCCGGTCCTCGTCGAGTTGACGCAGATAGCTTCGGCGCTGCTTTTCCTGTTCACCCCAGCTGATCCGGCGTCCCCGGCCGAACCGCCCGGTGAACATCAGGGCCGCGAATCCGACCAGACCGATCAGCGGGAAGAAGCCGGACTGCAGCGACCGCACGCCGGAGGTGTACATCACGACCAGCGTCCCGATGATCCCCACCAGCAGCGCCGGTGCGGCGATCATCAGCAGGATATTGCGCGGCTCTCGCTCCGGCAGCGCCAGCGGCGGTGCCACCGCGACCCGCACCGGCGGCACCGTCGGCACCGGTGTTCTGGAGCCCCGGACGAACCCTCTCTTGGACATCCCTACCCTCCCGTGTCCCCGGGCGCGGCCAGCGGGGTCGCCGGGCCGGCCGGGCTGATCGCGTCCCGTGCCAACAGGGCGTCCGCCCGGCTGATCGATGGACCGGCCGCGAAGGTCCGGATGATCGGCCACGGTGCCTGCACCGCCCGTCGCGGATCGATTCCCAGGGCCTGCACGGTGTCCCGATCGGGAGCGATTCCGTAGCGGACACCCTGCGGCGAGATCCAGTAGAGGCTTTCCCGGGTGTCGGCGGTCAGGGCGGCGCTGGTCGTGGCGATGAAGTTCGCCGCGCCCGGCAGGATCAGGGTCTGATTCGCTTCGACCGAATCCGGATCACGGATATCCCGCACCAGCGCGACCAGGCGGGAGTCCAGCGCCGGTGGGGTCGGCAGACCTCGCCCGCTGAACACCGTGACGCCCGCCTGCGGGTCGGTGGCCAGTTTCGCCCAGGCGACACAGCTGACCGGGTTGGCTCCGGTATCGACGAAGTCCAGCTTCCCGGTGGGGTAGCGGCCGACGGGCAGGACTTGAACCTCCGGGATATCGACGAGAACATCCGGCGAGACCAACTGGGGTGTGGTGGCCCCCTGACTGTCGGCCGTCCGCAACAGGTCGGCGACGAACGCGGTGACCCGCTGCACCCCATTGGCCAGCAGCACATAGAAACCGCTGGCCGCGCCGTTGGCGTCGCGGGTCTCCAACACCCGCCCCACCACCGACCCGGGCAGTAGCCGCGACGGGCTTCCCGCCGCCGGAATCGTCGGCACGGTAAGGGGTTCGGTGGCCGGCAGGGCGTCGAAGAGGGCGTTGGACATCTCGACCGGCCGGGTCACGCCGGGGTCCAGGCCGAGGTTGAAGGTCACGGCGCGGTCGGTCGGATCGATGCGGCTGCGTTGACCGTTCCAGATCAGGTACGTGGCGCCGCGGTGGGCGGCCAGCACGGCCTGGGCCGGGGTCATCGGGGCGGCGCGGCCCCCGCCGGACACCGCGCCGGCGATCGTGGTCACGGTGAGCGACCCGCCACTGCCGCGGACCGGAGCGGTGTCGCAGACCGCCCACGCCGACATCGGATTGGCCGCTATCGCCAGATCATCGGGAACACCGGGGATGCCGATCATCGGCCCGGTGGGGTACTTGTCGATCTCCGGGGATTTCACCCAGGTCGGCGATGACGCACTCCCGGTGGCCAGCCGGGCCGAGGTGAGGTTGAGCGCCGGATGCAGCCGGCCGTCGATGTCGGCGTACAGCGCGCCGGTGTCCCGGTTGCCGACGATCACCGACTGGCCTACCAGGCCGGCCGGTTTCATGACGTTCAGCAGCGCCATCCAACCGCATCCCAGCAGCACGAAGACCAGGGACAGCGCCAGCGCCGCCTGCTGCTTGCGGTCATCGTGGCGCATCCGCACCGAGAACCTGGTGAGCGCGGCACGCAGGCGCCGGTTGTAGAACAGATGACCGGAGTTCTGGTCCCGGTTGGACAGGTTCAGCGGCACGAGGGCCATCCCGTTGTCACTGCAGTTCCCCCCCGTGGCGGCGCTGGTGGTCATCCCGGACCTCGTCGCGCAGCGCGGCGAACGCGATGTTGAGCCGCTCGGCGAGCTCGGTATGGGTGTAGTCGGTGGTGATCCCGGGGTGCAGGGTCAGGCCGATCAGTTTGCCGTCGGCGTTGGCGACCGCCTGGATATCGCCCATGTCGACGCTGTAGGTGACGTTCTCGGCCTCGGCGACCAGGGCCTCCCACCGCTGCGCCGCCTCCTCCAGATCCCGCAGGACGGCGTCGACGAGCTCCCTGTCGCTAACCCACTGCCCCCCGGCGCCCCCCACCATGGGCACAGTATTGCGACACTGCTGAACTGGGTCAATTCAGTTCCCACAGCACTTTGCGTTGTCACGGATAGCGCCCCGCAGCAATCGCCCACTAGGGTCGGTGGGTGCGATTCGCGTTCAAGACCTCACCGCAGAACACCACCTGGGCAGACCTGCTGGCGGTGTGGCGGGCCGCCGACGATATCGACGTCTACGAGTCCGGTTGGACCTTCGACCACTTCTACCCGATCTTCGCTGACCCGGCCGGGCCGTGCCTGGAGGGCTGGACCACCCTGACCGCACTGGCCCAGGCCACCGCCCGGCTGCGACTGGGGGTGCTGGTCACCGGCATCCACTATCGCCATCCGGCGGTGCTGGCCAATATGGCCGCCGCACTGGACGTCATCTCCGACGGACGGCTGGAACTCGGCCTCGGAGCCGGGTGGAACGAGCAGGAGTCGGCGGCCTACGGCATCGAACTGGGCACGCTGACCGAGCGCTTCGACCGGTTCGAGGAGGCCTGTCAGGTGATCATCGGGCTGCTCAGCCGGCCGACGACCGACTTCGACGGGAAGTTCTATCAACTCACCGCGGCCCGTAACGAACCCAAGGGTCCGCAGCGCCCGCACCCACCGATCTGCATCGGCGGCAGCGGCGAGAAGCGCACCCTGCACATCACCGCCCGCTACGCGCAGCACTGGAACTTCGTCGGCGGGACACCGGCGGAATTCGCCCGCAAGCGCGACGTCCTGAAGGCGCACTGCGCCGATATCGGCCGCAATCCGAAGGAGATCATGCTCTCCGCGCACCTTCGGCTGACCGCCGAGCGCGGGCACCGGGGCGTCATCGAGGACGCGATCGCGCTGGGCGCGGAGGGGCTGGATCTGGCGATCGTCTACCTGCCGCTACCGCATGACCCGGCGGTGCTGGAACCGTTGGCCGAGGCCATCCGGGACTCCGGGCTGTGGACTCCGCCGGAGGCGGCCGGGGTCAGCTGAACAGCCCGTAGCGCATCAGTTCGTCGGAGGTGACCAGCCGTTCGTGCCTGGCGGGAAACTCCCGGCTCTTGAAGGGGTGGCGCGCCAGCGACCACACCATGCGGCCCACTCGGGACAGCGCCAGCGGGTTGAGGATCGGGATCGGGTTGAGCAACACGAGATCTCTCCAGTGGTCGACATCGTTGACAACCGGGAACACATTAACCGCAGCGCCCCACTCCAGCAATTAGAGCTGAATCACACTGTCACGCCGGGGAGGCGCGCCGTTGCTGGTCGAGTGTTCCTGGTGTTACTGAAGTGGCTATCGTTGCGGGACGGCGGTCGGGGCGATAGGCGCCGGCAAAGCCGTATGACCCATCAGGTAGCGGTCCACCCCGGCCGCGGCGGCCCGCCCCTCGGCGATCGCCCACACGATCAGCGACTGCCCGCGACCCATATCGCCGGCGACGAACACCCCGGGCACCGAGGTCTCATAGTCGTCGGAGCGGCACACATTGCCCCGGTCGGTGAGTTCGACACCCAGGTCGGTCAGCAAGCCGGGCTTCTCCGGCCCGACGAAGCCCATGGCCAGCAGCACCAGGTCCGCCTCCAGTTCGAAGTCGCTGCCCTCGACCTTCTCGAACCTGCCGCCGGACATCACCACCTCGTGGGCCCGCAGCCCGGTGACGGCGCCCTCGCTGCCGAGGAACCGCTCGGTGTTGACCGAGAAGACCCGCTCGCCGCCCTCCTCGTGAGCCGACGACACCCGGAACATCAGCGGATAGGTCGGCCACGGGGTGGAATCCGCCCGATGCTCCGGCGGTCGCGGCATGATCTCGAACTGGTGGACCTCCGCCGCACCCTGCCGGTGCGCCGTGCCCAGGCAGTCCGCCCCGGTGTCACCGCCACCGATGATGATCACCCGCTTACCCCGCGCGGTGATCGGCGGTTCGCCGTCGGCATCGAGCACCGGATCACCATGGGTGGCCCGGTTCGCCCACGGCAGATATTCCATGGCCTGGTGGATGCCGGCGAACTGGCGGCCGGGAACGGGCAGATCGCGCCAGTCGGTGGCCCCGCCGGCCAGCACCACCGCGTCGAAGCGCTCCCGCAGTTCGTCGGCCGCGAGGTCGACGCCGACATTCACACCGGCCTTGAACTTGGTGCCCTCGGCAACCATCTGCTCGAGGCGCCGGTCGATGTGGTGTTTCTCCATTTTGAATTCCGGGATGCCGTAGCGCAGCAGACCGCCGATCCGGTCCGCGCGTTCGAACACGGTGACCTCGTGCCCGGCGCGGGTCAGCTGCTGAGCCGCGGCCAGCCCGGCCGGACCCGAACCCACCACGGCAACCGACTTGCCGGTCACCAGGTGCGGCCGGTTGGGCTGCACCCAACCCTCGTCGAAGGCGTTGTCGATGATCTCGACCTCGACCTGCTTGATGGTCACCGGATCGGCGTTGATACCCAGCACACACGACGACTCACAGGGCGCCGGGCACAACCGGCCGGTGAACTCCGGGAAGTTGTTGGTGGCATGCAACCGCTCGATGGCGTCCCGCCACCGGTCCTGGTAGACCAGGTCATTCCATTCCGGAATCAGATTGCCCAGTGGACAGCCGTTGTGGCAGAACGGAATTCCGCAGTCCATACAGCGCGAGGCCTGCTCCTGCAATGCCCCGTGGTCGAAGTCCTCGTAGACCTCGTTCCAGTCCCGCAGCCGCAGTGGAACAGGCCGCCGCTTCGGGGTCTCGCGACGGGTGTGCTTGAGGAAACCGCTCGGATCAGCCACGGGAGGCCGCCATGATCGCCTCGTCCACGTCGGCGCCGGTGCGTTCAGCCTCGGCAATCGCCTCCAGCACCCGTTTGTAGTCGCGCGGCATCACCTTCACGAAATCCCCTGCCTTCCTGGGCCAGTCGGCCAGGATCGCCCGGGCCACAGCCGAGTCGGTGGCGTCACAGTGCGCGCCCAGTGTGCCGCGCAGCCATTCGACATCGTCATCGTCCAGTCCCACCAGGTCCACCATCTCCGGGTTCAGGTTGGCCGGTAGCCGTCCCTGCGGGTCGTAGAGGTAAGCGATCCCACCGGACATGCCGGCGGCGAAGTTACGTCCCGTGGGCCCGAGGATCACCACCTTTCCGCCGGTCATGTACTCGCAGCCGTGGTCGCCCACCCCCTCGACCACCGCGTGGGCGCCGGAGTTGCGCACCGCGAACCGCTCCCCCACCGTGCCGCGGATGAAGGCCTCACCGTTGGTGGCGCCGAACAGGATCACGTTGCCGCCGATGATGTTGTCCTCGGCCACGTAGCCGTCCGGTGCATCATCGGACGGCCGCAGCACGATCCGCCCGCCCGAGAGCCCCTTGCCGACATAATCGTTGGCGTCGCCGTAGACCCGCAGCGTGATGCCCCGGGGCAGGAAGGCGCCGAAGCTGTTGCCGGCCGAACCCTCGAAGGTGATGTCGATGGTGCCGTCGGGCAGCCCGTCACCGCCGTGGGCCTTGGTCACCTCGTGGCCGAGCATGGTGCCGACCGTGCGATTGGTGTTGGAGATTTTCATCGCGAACCGGACCGGCACGGCGGAATCCAGTGCCTCGCGGCACCGCACGATCAACTGCTGATCCAGGGCCTTGTCCAGACCGTGGTCCTGGCGCGAGCTGCAGTAGCGATCCTGGTTCATGAAGGCCGACTCCGCCTCGTACAGCACCGGCGTGAGGTCCAGTTTCCGGGCCTTCCAATGCGCCACCGCCCGGGCGGTGTCCAGCGCGTCCACCTGGCCGACCATCTCGTTGATGGTGCGGAAACCCAACTGGGCCATGATTTCCCGCACCTCCTCGGCGATGAACATGAAGAAGTTCTCGACGAATTCCGGCTGGCCGGTGAACTTCTTGCGCAGCACCGGATTCTGGGTGGCCACCCCCACCGGGCAGGTGTCGAGGTGGCAGACCCGCATCATGATGCAGCCCGACACCACCAGCGGCGCGGTGGCAAAGCCGAACTCCTCGGCACCGAGCAGTGCGGCGACCACCACATCGCGGCCGGTCTTGAGTTGGCCGTCGACTTGGACCACGATCCGGTCGCGAAGTCCGTTGAGCAGCAACGTCTGCTGCGTCTCGGCCAGGCCCAGTTCCCACGGCGCGCCGGCGTGCTTCATCGACGTCAGCGGGGTGGCGCCGGTGCCGCCGTCGTGACCGGAGATCAGCACCACATCGGCATGCGCCTTGGACACCCCGGCGGCGACGGTCCCGACACCGTTCTCACTGACCAGCTTCACGTGGATACGGGCCTGGGGGTTGGCGTTCTTCAGATCGTAGATCAGCTGCGCGAGGTCCTCGATCGAGTAGATATCGTGATGCGGCGGCGGTGATATCAGCCCCACGCCCGGCGTCGAATGCCGCACCTCGGCCACCCACGGGTACACCTTGTGCCCCGGAAGCTGCCCGCCCTCACCGGGTTTGGCGCCCTGCGCCATCTTGATCTGGATGTCGGTGCAGTTGGACAGGTAGTGGCTGGTGACCCCGAACCGGCCCGACGCCACCTGTTTGATGGCGCTGCGCCGCCAGTCCCCGTTCGGGTCGTGTTCGAAGCGGCTGACGGCTTCGCCGCCTTCGCCGGAGTTGGACCGGCCGCCAAGGCGATTCATCGCGATCGCCAGCGTCTCGTGCGCCTCGGCTGAGATCGAGCCGTAGCTCATCGCCCCGGTGGAGAACCGCTTGACGATCTCGCCGGCCGGTTCCACCTCGTCGATCGGGATCGCCGGGCGCGCACCCGCCTTGAACTCCAGCAGACCGCGCAGAGAGGCCATCTGCTGGCTCTGGTTGTCGACCAGGGCGGTGTACTCCTTGAAGATCGAGTACTGGCCGGTGCGGGTGGAGTGCTGCAGTTTGAACACCGTGTCCGGGTTGAACAGGTGGTACTCGCCTTCCCGGCGCCACTGGTATTCCCCGCCGACCTCGAGTTCGCGGTGCGCGCGTTCGTCGGGACGGTCCAGGTAGGCCAGCTGGTGCCGAGCCGCGACATCGGCGGCGATATCGTCGAGCTCGATCCCTCCGACCGCGCAATTCAGCCCGGTGAAGTACTCGTCGAGCACGGCCTGGGAGATGCCGATGGCCTGGAACAGCTGGGCCCCGGTGTAGGAGGCCACCGTGGAGATGCCCATCTTCGACATCACCTTCAGCACACCCTTGCCGGCGGCCTTGATGTAGTTGTATAGCGCGGTGTCGCGGTCCAGAGCCCCGTTGGCGCCTTTGAGAACACCGCGGTCGACCATGTCACTGATCGACTCGAACGCCATGTAGGGATTGATGGCCCCGGCGCCGAATCCGATCAGCATGGCCATGTGGTGCACCTCGCGGGCGTCACCGGACTCCACGACCAGACCCACCTGGGTGCGGGTGCGTTCCCGGACCAGATGGTGATGTACGGCCGAGACCGACAGCAGC